>ERZ773264.216-NODE-216-length-87143-cov-5.936421_pt1 | contig 87143 bp, 73 predicted proteins | sample MGYA00511910_ERZ773264 | MGnify/ENA primary metagenome ERZ773264 (study PRJEB29015, sample SAMEA2737739) | human gut metagenome | biome: human gut; feature: human-associated habitat; material: faeces | place: China | collected 2012 ...
TTTTTCAAAAATGCTGCCGAGGTGTGGGCGAGTAGCCCACATTTGCGGAGCAAATGAAACTGCACAATCAAATGCAATTGGTATCCCAAGGGCGTCGCTTTTTTCCAAACCATGCAGAAAACCCCTTGCAATACCATTAAAAATCGTTTATAATAAATACAAGTTCTCTGCACAGAGAGAAATGAATATAGAAAGGAAGTGCTCCAATTATGGATGCAACTACATTTCCACTGCCCTTTGCATATCACGTTGTACTGTGTGTGCTGAGCTGTGTCTTTTTTTTGGCACAATTTATTCGCTTAAAGAAACCCTATCAGCTGATGATGGCAATTGCAATGCCGGCATCTCTGCTGATCTACATGCAGCCCGAAAGTCAGACATTATTCTATACGATCGGTCTTTTGATTGCGTTGGATTTGCTGCTGGCATTGGTCATTAGTTTGATTCAGCGGTTTCGTCATCCGCAGGAAAAGAAATCCGACCAACAGCAGGAGGCGACAGCAAAATGAAAAAGCTGGTGATTACAGACTGGAACACGCTTTCCATGACGGATGACCTTTCCACGGCTGCCCTGCAAGAACTGGCAGATGTGACAGCTTATCCGCTAACTGCTCCGGAAGAAGCCGCTGCTCGCATTGGCGATGCAGAATTGTTGCTCTGCAACAAAACACCCATCACCGCAGCTGTGCTGGATGCCTGCCCGAATCTGGAATATATCGGCGTAATGGCAACTGGCCATAACAATATTGATTTGAAAGCCGCTGCTCAGCATGGCATTACCGTTTGTAATGCTGGCAGCTATTCCACAATGGCAGTTGCACAGCATACATTTGCCCTGATGCTGCATCATTTCAGCCGGATTGCTGCCTATGACCGTGCAGTGCGTACAGGAGCTTGGGAGAAGTCGTTGCAGTTTTCTTGGTTTCCGTATCCAACCGCCGAACTAGCAGGAAAGACTTTGTGCGTGGTAGGATATGGCAGCATTGGGAAAGCTATGGCAAAAATTGGGCAAGCTTTTGGAATGCAGGTAAAAATTACCACAAGAACAACTCCGTCAAATTGTCCATTTCCAGTGATTTCTATGGAAGAGGCATTTCAGACCGCTGATGTCCTGACGATTCATACACCATTGACCCCAGAAACGCAGCATCTTGTCAATGCGGAACGGCTGGCAAGCATGAAATCGACTGCATTTCTCATCAATACGGCACGGGGCGGCATTGTAGACGAAACTGCATTGGCAGAAGCATTGCGAAGTGGTGTCATTGCCGGAGCAGCAGTTGATGTTCTGGACACTGAACCGATGTCCGACCAGACACCATTGCGACAGTTGCCAAACTGTACGATTACGCCGCACGTTGCATGGGCAGCCGTAGAAACAAGAAAGCGTTTGTTGCAGATTGTGACGGAAAATGTCGCTGCTTATTTAAACGGCACACCGCAAAATGTAGTATCCTAAAAACGGAGTAGAAAAACATGATTGATTTTACAAAGAAAAAACGAATTGTCATTAAATTGGGGACTTCCACCCTGACCCACAAGACTGGCAAGCTGAACATTCGTCGGATGACCAATCTGGTACAGGTGTTGTCTGATTTACATAATGCCGGAAAGGAAATTTTGCTGGTTTCCTCCGGTGCAATTGGAATGGGTGTTGGCAAGCTGAACCTGCCGGAACGCCCGAAAGATACCCCCTCGAAACAGGCTGCTGCTGCGGTCGGACAGTGCGAACTGATGCATATTTATGATGATATGTTTTCCAAGTATAGTATTACTGTTGCACAGATTCTGTTGACAAAAACCATCGTTCAGAATCCGGAACGTCGTCAGCATGTACAAAATACCATTGAACGGCTGCTGCAACTGGGTGTCATTCCGATTTTGAATGAAAATGATACCGTTGCGATTGATGAATTGGAACTGGAAATTGGCGAGAACGACTCGCTTTCCGCTGTAATTGCAACTGTTGCGAATGCGGATTTGCTGGTGATTCTGTCCGATATTGACGGACTGTTTTCTGCTGACCCACGGGTGCATCAGGATGCAGAAGTTGTTCCGCTGGTATCTGCCATTGATGATTCCATTTTGCAGATGGCAGGCGGAGCAGGCAGCACGTTGGGAACAGGCGGAATGGCAACCAAGCTGAACGCTGCCCAGATTGCAACGGAAAATGGCATTGATATGGTGATTATGAACGGAAAAAATCCGGACTTGCTCTATGATTTATTCGATAACAAACAGGTGGGAACGCTGTTCCTTGCCAAAAATGGAAAGGGTGTAACTGCATGAACTACGCACAGACATTGGGAGAACGGGCAAAGGTTGCTGCTCCGGCAATTGCAAACGCCAGCCCGAAGCTGAAGAATGAGGCATTGGCAGCGATTGCTGCGGCATTGCTGCAACAGACTGACCGAATTTTACAGGCAAATGCGGAAGATTTAGCAGCAGCTGTTCAGAATAACATGACAGAATCGCTGCAAGACCGCCTGCGACTGACACCAGCTCGAATGCAGGGCATGGCAGATGCCATTGAAAAGCTGATTGCAATGGATGACCCGGTTGGTGTAGTGGAAAGTGGTTCTGTTCGTCCGAACGGACTGCAAATTTTAAAGACGAGAGTGCCGCTCGGCATCATTGGAATTATTTTTGAATCCCGTCCGAATGTAACAGTAGATGCTGCAACACTCTGCCTGAAAGCCGGAAATGCAGTCATTTTGCGGGGTGGAAAAGAAGCGATTCATTCCAACACCTGTTTAATGAATGTCATGCGGGAAGCTGTGGAATCCGTTGGCTTGCCGGCAGATATCATGCAGCTGGTAGAAGATACCTCTCGACAGACTGCCAGCGATATGATGCAGTTGAATGGCTATCTGGATGTTCTGATTCCAAGAGGTGGAGCAGGCTTGATTCAGGCAGTTGTCAAGCAGGCAACCGTTCCAGTCATTGAAACGGGTGTCGGAAATTGTCATGTCTATGTAGATTCCTGTTTGGATGGCGATGCAGATTATGAAATGGCTGTCCAGATCATTGACAATGCCAAGACCCAGCGTCCATCTGTCTGCAATGCAATTGAGGGCTTGCTGGTGCATGAAGCAGTTGCAGAAAAACTGCTGCCGATGGTACAGAAAGCACTTGCTGTGCATGATGTGACGATTTACGGTTGTGAAAAGACCCGTGCGATTTTGGGGGATAGTGTTTTGCCAGCAACGGAAACAGAATATGCAACAGAATTTTTGGATTATAAAATTTCGGTCAAGGTTGTTTCTGATTTGGATGAAGCCATTGCTCATATTGCAAAGTACGGCACAAAGCATTCAGAATGCATTGTCACTAGAAGTTTGAACGCTGCAAAGAAGTTCCAGCAGCAGGTTGATGCAGCAGCTGTTTATGTGAATGCATCGACCCGATTCACAGATGGCGGTGAATTTGGCTATGGTGCAGAAATTGGAATTTCCACCCAGAAGCTGCACGCAAGAGGCCCGATGGGATTGCATGAATTGACCACGGTCAAGTATTTGATCAACGGCGACGGACAGATTCGATAAAGCGAAGTATGGTTGAACAAGACGGATAGAGGGAGCAGGAAGAATGGGCTTAGATATCTATGCTGGAACGCTGACACGGTATTATACACAAAACTGGAAAACAGCCGTGCAGCAGTTTGGTGAAGCACATGGCATACCGGTTCAAATTATCCGTGCAAATCCGGAGGAACATCCGGCAGATGAAGCGGAAGTGCTGGAACGGGTAACCGAATGGCGGAAGCACATTCTAAATGGACTTGGTATTACTGAGCCGCCGCTCTGGAACGAAGATGCCAACCAAACGCCGTATTATACCGACAAGCCGGATTGGGATGGTATCACTGCTTTGCAGCTGTTTGTGTTGGCAAAGATGTTTGGTGAACCAGTTCCGGAAACGATTTCCAAAAATGCAGATTTTACAGAATTTCCGCTCTATCAGGCACGTCAAGCATATTTAAAGCAACACAATGAACCAGTTTCAATTTTAGAAGGCTGTGGCTGGTGGGTTCCGTTGGATGAACCAGCGATTTTTTCCTATGTGCTGCCGAATTTTGAAGAGGGATTGCTTGCAACAGTTGGAACATTAAAGAGAGAATTGAATGCGATCAATGCACTTTCTTGGAACGCCACGCCAGAGGAAATTGCAAGCTGGCGAAACACAGAGGGCTATCCGTATGATGGAACAGTACAAATGAATGGTGATATTTCTATTCAAGAAAAGCATACTGTTTATGATACAGTTTCCCTTGCAAAATTTGCGTTCTCCATCCTTTGGGAGGCAGCAGACTTTGCTATGCAGCATGGCGTTATTGTTTTATATGACTTTTAAGAAAAAGAAAAGGTGCTGTTGACTGGTTTCCCAGTTTGACAGCACCTTTTTTATGGAAATTTCCGAAACTTTCAAAGTTAAGATTAAGATTCTGAATCTTCTGCATTTGCATAAAATGTTTTGTGAATCAGACCTGCAAGAATTGCACCGACGAACGGAGCAAGAATAAACAGCCAAACCTGCTTGAGGGCATCGCCGCCAGCGAAAATTGCCGGAGCAAGGCTTCTTGCTGGGTTGACAGATGTTCCAGTCAGCGGAATGCCAATTAGATGAACGAATGTCAATGTAAGACCAATGACCAAACCAGCAATGGAAGCGGTTTTTTTCGTTCTGGTAACGCCCAGAATGGTCATGATGAATACGAATGTTAAAATCACTTCTACCACGAATGCAGCCCCTGCATGCAGACCAATGCCGGATAAACTGCCGTAGCCGTTTGCACCTGCTCCGCTCAAATCTGAGTTAGCAGTGATGAGTTTTAAAATGCCGCTGCCTGCGAATGCACCGGCAACTTGTGCGATGACATAGCCGATGAAGTCGCCGAATGTCAGCTTGCCGTTAATCAGCATTGCAAGTGAAACAGCAGGATTGACATGACATCCGGAAATATCGCCGATGGCATAGGCAGATGCAACAATGGCAAGTCCGAATGCCAATGCGATGGCAACAACGCCGAGGAAACCGGTTTCCATACCGCCGGTAAAGCCGCCGCAGACGACAGCCGTTCCGCATCCGAATAATACCAGTACCATTGTCCCCAAAAATTCTGCAAGGTACTTTTTGATATTCATATTGTAACCTCCTCCGCAGGCTTTTGATTTTAGAAGCAGATGCTGCGTAGTTCTGTTTCCGAGAAAAGCAAGTTGTCCATTGCTTTTTCTAAATTGTATCACAGTTTGGCAAAAAAGTCAATGCGATTGGCGAAAAAACGGGAAAAATGTCGATTCGCCGAAGGCAACTGCGGTCGAGCTGGCTCAGCTCGGCGAGGTAGGTTGTTAGGGAGGGCAAGCTGCCCTCCCTAACGAAGGTTGCAGGGAATCATATTGAAATCTAAGAGAGAGCGGCAAATCGCTGTTCGCCATGCTAAAAACAAAAAACTTCCAGCAAACCATAATCTAAAAGAGAAAAGTAACATATTCAGAAAACGCAACTCCGGCGAACGGCGACACAGGCAGACAGCGAAGCGAATCTGCCGAACCATTCTACATACTTTTCCCAAGAAATTTTAGTGCATTTACTGTGCAGTTTCTGCCGTCTTGCAAGTTTTTCTCGTAGATGTCCGAGGCTTTCTTGGCTTTTTTGCTTGTACAGGCGGTGCTGAAACAGATTTTTCTACAGTCGTATGAACACGGAACAGCATTGCACTATACGGTGCAAGCGGTAATGTAACCTGACCGCCCTTTTCTGTCGGAGTTGTCAGAATCAAGTCTGTATTTTTTTCAACAGAACCGTGATAACAAGCCCAGTCGCTGTGCAGCAGCGGTTCGAGTGCAGCACAATCCGGAACGGTTACTGTGTATTGCTGGTTCTGCAAATCGGAGAAGTGCAGGATAATCAGCAGTCGTTCCCGATTCGCACGCCGTTCATAGGCATAAATGCAGCGGTTTTCCTGATGGCAATCAATCCAGCGGAAGCCCTCCCGCCGATAATCCCATGCAGACAGTGCAGGTTCTTGTAAATACAGCTGGTTCAAATCATGCATATAGTGGTAGAATGCGTCGTGAATCGGGAATTTTAAGATGTCCCAATCCTGTTCCTGTTCTTCTGTCCATTCTCGCAGCTGTCCGAGTTCATTGCCCATAAAGTTCAGCTTTTTGCCCGGATGGGTGTACATATAGAGATATAATGCCCGTGCCTGTGGGAATTTCTGTTCGTATTCGCCGAACATTTTCTGCACGATGGTTGCCTTTCCGTGTACAGTTTCATCGTGCGAGAACGGCAAGAGATACCGTTCCTTATAATAATACATCATCGAGAATGTAATTTGATGGTAGCCAGAGCCACGGAAGAACGGATTGCTGCGGAAATAGTTCAGAGTGTCATTCATCCAGCCCATATCCCACTTGTAATCGAAGCCCAGTCCGCCGAATTCTACCGGACGGGTAACACCGTCAAAGTCGGTGGAATCCTCTGCAATCAGCATTGCATCTGGATGCAGCTGGTGCAAACCTTGATTCATGCGTTTTAGGAAGTTCAGGCTGGCTTCATTTTCGCCACGTCCTGGGTCGCCGCCCCAGTAAATCAACCGGCTGACTGCATCCATCCGGATTCCATCAAAGTGAAATTCCGAAATCCAGTAGTTTGCACAGGATTGCAGGAAACTGCATACTTCTCCACGGGCATGAATGAAGTTACAGCTGCCCCATTCGCTATAGTTGTCGCTGTTGTCGTCTGGGTATTCATAGAGTGCCGTTCCGTCATATCGTGCCAGTCCATAGCCATCTACAGCGAAATGCACCGGAACAAAGTCCATGATGACACCGATCCCGCTGCGGTGGCAGAGGTCAACGAACTTTTTCAAACCGTCCATATCGCCATAGCGAGCCGTCGGGCTGTAAAAGCCTGTATTCTGATAGCCCCATGAACAGTCTGCCGGATGTTCGCTCAGCGGCATACATTCAATGTAGTTGTAGCCGTTTTTCTTAGCATATGCAATCAGTAGCGGAGCTAATTCTTCATAGCGATACCAGCCATTCGGGTCGTTGGGATTGGTTTTCCAGGAGCCAAGATGCACTTCATAGATATTGACTGGTTTTTCGAGATGTCCGCCTCGTTGGCTCAGCCATTCGCTATCTTGAAAGTGATAGCTGTCGGTATCCCGAATGATGGAAGCCGTTCCCGGACGAAGTTCCATGCCGAACCCGTAAGGGTCGCAGTGGTCGATAAATTCCACATCGGCGAAATGTTCGGAATAAATGCGGTATTTATACATCATCCCGGGGATGGCATCTGGAACGATGCAAGTATATACGCCGCCGGGATGAGTCTTTTCCATGGGAATTTCGTTCCAGCCGTTGCCCTCATAAATCAACGATACCTTTTCTGCATTGGGGGCAAGGGTGCGGAAGCAAACGCTGCCGTCTTTTTGTACATGTGCACCAAAAAAAGTATAGGCATCAAATGCATTGCCTAGAAAAAACTGATGAATATCCATAAAAGTACACTCCGATCTCCTTATTTTTTGTGATGTTCTACAAAATTGGGAACAAGATTTGCATTTTTTTCATGCTTTTATTATAATAGAAAAAAAGCCCGATGACAAGTACAAAAATAGAGAATTTGTTGAAGAACTGACATTTTTATTTGTTATGTTGAAAAAAGAAGAAGGAAACTTCCCGTTTGTGAAATTGGTTGTCCGTAAGTGGAAAAACCAATGAAAAAGGAGAATTTTATGAAAAAATCAAATGACCGCCGGATTCGCTATACCCGTTATGCCCTGCAAAATGCTTTGATTGTCTGCATGCAGCAGAAGCCATTCAATCGGATTACCGTTCGGGAAATCTGCGAAACGGCAGACATCAACCGCTCTACGTTCTATATGCATTATAAAGATATTTACGAACTGCTGGATGAAATCGAAGAACAAGTTTATCAGGAAATTGATGCGATTTTTTCCAAAGAGCCACCGTCTGTGCACGACATGGAACAGCTGTTGGATTATGTGCAGCCCCATAAAACATTGTTTGAATGCCTGTTTCAACAGGGAAGCGGAATCGCCATTTCCCGTTTCTCTACGATTCTGCACGCTCACTATGGGAAATATTTACGGCGATATGCCGGAAATGGATTTTCTGCGGAAAATGAATATCTCTATGAATTCCTCTATACTGGGATTCTGGGCGTTTTACAGAAATGGCTGCAAAACGAATGCAAGGATGACCGGAATCAAGTTGCCAGTGTCATGTGGCGGATGATTGTGCAGTCCCTGCCGCATACCAAAAATCCGCATTCCTTTTCTAGTTTGTCGTGACAAATCACCTGAAATTTTTTCATTTCCTGTGCAAAAGCAACAAAAACCACGGCACTTTGAAAAAATTTCAAAATACCATTGCTTTTTTGCACAGAATGCGGTATAATAAAAACAGATACCGCCAGAAATGGAACGGTCTTCATTGTAATCACGTGTCTGTCTGACACGCAAACACTTTATAGGAGGAAGTTGAATTATGTTAGTATCTGCAAAGGATATGATGGAAAAGGCAAGAGACGGCAAGTATGCAGTCGGCCAGTTCAACATCAACAATTTGGAATGGACAAAGGCAATCCTGAACACAGCTGAAAAGCTCCAGTCCCCAGTAATCTTGGGCGTTTCTGGTGGTGCTGGTAAGTACATGACCGGTTTCAAGACCGTTGCTGCAATGGTAAAGGCAATGGATGAAACCCTGGGCATTACCGTTCCGGTTGCTCTGCACCTCGACCACGGTACTTATGATCAGTGCTATGACTGCATCAAGGCTGGTTTTACTTCTATTATGTTTGACGGTTCTCATTTCCCGATCGAAGAAAACCTGGCAAAGACCAAGGAATTGGTTACAGTTGCTCACAAGCTGGGTCTGTCCATCGAAGCTGAAGTTGGTGCAATCGGTGGCGAAGAAGACGGCGTTATCGGCAGAGGCGAATGTGCAGATCCGCAGGAATGCAAGACCATCGCTGATCTGGGCGTAGACATCCTGGCTGCTGGTATCGGTAACATCCACGGTGTATATCCGGCAAACTGGGAAGGTTTGAGCTTTGAAACACTGGCTGCTGTTAAGGAAGCAGTTGGCGATATGCCGCTGGTTCTGCACGGTGGTACTGGTATCCCGGATGATCAGATCACAAAGGCAATCTCTCTGGGCGTTGCAAAGATCAATGTAAACACAGAATGCCAGCTGGTATTCGCAGAAGCTACCAGAAAGTACATCGAAGAAGGCAAGGATCTGAAGGGCAAGGGCTTTGACCCGAGAAAGCTGCTCCTGCCGGGCTACGAAGCAATTCTGGCAAAGGTAGAAGAAAAGATGAACCTGTTTGGTTCTGTTGGCAAGGCGTAAGCATCTGCCACTTTCTGAAACCGCTTTCGGATGACAGAAACAAGAAGTCCGCTCTGGTGCATTTCCGCACTGGGGCGGATTTTTTTTGCAAATTTTCTGAAAAAGTGGGGATATTTTCGGCGGTTTCTGCATATCTTAAAAAGGTTGCAGAAACGAAAGAATCTGTTTGTACGGAAAAAGCGGGGATTGGTGGAAAATTTATTGCAATCTGTTGCAGCGGCATGAAATTTGTGTTATAATGAATGCAGGAGGTGTCGAATATCTATGAGTCCTGTCAAGACAAAGACACAAACAATCGCACAACCCACCGAATTGACCGCTGCCCCTGTTGCGACGCTGTTACAGCACAGTCAGGATGGCTTGGATACCTTGAACGAAGCCGACCAGCATTTGCAGACCGCTTATGCAGAGCTGGCACAGGAAACGCTGCCACTGGATGCGGAATCCCGCAGACGGCACGAATCCCTTCGGGAAGAAATCACTGTCCTGAAAAATGCGACTGAGAACTATAAAAAATGTTACAACACCGCTTCTGCAATGACGGATGAACTGCAAACCCGTTTGCATGACACGGAACGCAGCCAGAAAAAAGGTATCGTTCCCAAACCACCAGCCAATGCAACCATTGATTTTGCAGAACGCAAACGAGACCACTTTGCACAGGGATTGAATTTTTATAAGTTGTTTTTGATTTGCTTTGCCGGCAGCTTTGCCGGCGTTATCGTAGAATTACTTTGGTGTCTGCTGCGGAATGGATATCTGGAAAGCCGGTCGGGCTTGGTCTATGGACCATTCAACTTGCTCTACGGAGCAGGGGCAACCGCCCTGACGCTGGCACTTTATCGGTTCCGGAATCGAAACAGCTGGATTTCTTTCTTAGGTGGATTTTTGGTTGGCAGTGCGGTAGAGTATGCTTGTTCATGGGGGCAGGAGATGATTTTCGGCTCTTGCTCCTGGGATTACAGCAGTATGCCGTTTAATCTGAACGGTAGAATCTGCTTGCTCTATTCGATTTTCTGGGGAGCACTCGGCGTTCTCTGGATTAAAACGCTCTATCCTTGGATTGCAAAAGGGATTTTGCATATTCCGAACCGGATTGGAAAAATCCTGACATGGCTGCTGTTTGCCTTTCTTTTATTCGATGCGGTGATGACAGTCGGAGCAGTGTTCCGCTGGTCGCAGCGAATTGATGGCATTGCCGCCACCAATGGCTTGCAGCTATTTTTTGATGTGCACTTTCCAGATGTCCGAATGGAACGAATTTTTGCCAACATGAAATTCCGGTAATCCCGCTGGTATTCGTGTCCGTCCGTCTTGCGGCAAAATGCGGCAAAAAATAACATATTTTTGCTTGACAGTATTTTGCAGATATGGTATGCTGAAGATGTTGTGTGCCGACTCGCTGAAACGGAAAGGATTTTTGACGCATGAAACATGACCTTTATTACTATGCACTGATTCTCACCATTGCAACATTTCGTTGTATGTTGACAACGGAATCGGAAGCCGCATAATCGACCCATTTTATCCAAATTACTTCACACACAAAGCTGCTGTTCGTGACCCATGCACGGATGGCAGCTGTTTCTTTTTCGATTGACAGCATCGGAAAAGTATGCTATAATTAAAAGAAAGAACTTTTCCGGCTGCGGCTGGAAATACGGGACAGAAAGGGCATACCATCATGAAAAATCAATTGGTCATTGTATTAGACTTTGGCGGACAGTATAATCAGCTGATTGCACGCCGGGTCAGAGAATGTGGTGTTTACTGCGAAGTCATGCGGTATACAACACCGATTGCAGAACTGGCAGCGAGAAATCCAGTTGGCATCATCTTTACCGGTGGGCCGAATAGCGTTTACGACCCAAAATCTCCGCATGTAGACCCTGCTATTTTTGAATTGGGCGTTCCGATTCTGGGTATTTGCTACGGCTGCCAGCTGATGGCATATACGTTGGGCGGAACAGTTGCTTCCTCTGAAGAAACCAGAGAATACGGCAAGACACTGACAGAATATCAGACGGAAAGCCTGTTATTTACCGGTTTGCCGAAAGAAGCAATCTCTTGGATGAGCCATACCGACTATATTCAGAAGTTGCCGGAAGGCTTTTCGATTACGGCACATTCTGCCGGCTGTCCGGTTGCAGCAATGGAATATCCAGAAAAGAAGTTCTATGGCGTACAGTTCCATCCGGAAGTAAATCATACCGTAAATGGTCAGCAGATGCTGCATAATTTCCTGTATCAGGTTTGCGGATGTACGGGTGATTGGACGATGGAAGACTATGCAAAGACTGCCATCGAACAGATTCGGGAAAAGGTTGGCGATGGAAAGGTATTGCTGGCACTGTCTGGCGGTGTTGATAGTTCCGTTGCAGCAGCTTTGCTCTCGAAGGCAGTTGGCGACCAGCTGACTTGTATCTTTGTTGACCATGGATTCCTGCGGAAGAACGAAGGCGATGAAGTCGAAGCAGCGTTTGCAGATTGGGACATCCACTTTGTACGGGTCAATGCAAAGGATGTTTTCATGGAAAAGCTGCATGGTGTATCTGACCCAGAACGGAAACGGAAAATCATTGGCAAAGAATTTATTCGTGCATTTGAACGGGAAGCAAAGAAAATCGGACAGGTGGACTATTTCGTACAGGGTACGATTTATCCGGATGTCATCGAAAGTGGCAGCGGCGATGCAGCAGTCATCAAGTCGCATCACAATGTTGGCGGCTTGCCGGATTATGTAGATTTCAAGGAAATCATTGAACCGCTGCGGTTGTTGTTCAAGGACGAAGTACGGCGGCTGGGTATCGCACTGGGCTTGTCGGAAACTTTGGTATGGCGGCAGCCATTCCCGGGGCCGGGTCTTGCGATTCGGATTATCGGCGAAATTACCGATGAAAAGCTGGAAATTTTGCAGGATGCAGACTATATCTTCCGGGAAGAAATTGCAAAGGCTGGCTTAGACCGGAGTATTCACCAGTATTTTGCGGTTCTGACCAATATGCGTTCTGTCGGCGTTATGGGTGACGGCAGAACCTATGATTATACATTGGCACTGCGTGGCGTTACGACTACAGATTTCATGACAGCTGATTTTGCACGGATTCCATATGAAGTACTGGAAACGGTTTCTGCAAGAATTGTCAATGAATGCAAGTGCATCAATCGGGTTGTGTATGATGTCACCACAAAGCCGCCGGCAACGATTGAGTGGGAATAATTTACGAATTAACGTTATTTAAAATTTAGAAATCATTTTTAAAAGAGGAATTTTTATGAAAGAGATGAATGAAAAGGAACTGCCAAAGCTCCGGAGGGGTGGACTGTTTGTAGTTGCTTTGGTGCTGCTGATTTTTGTTTTACTGGATGCATTTAGAATTTTGTCGATGGGTGTGTATCAGGGCAGCCTTGCACTCATTGGTGTTGCAGGATTGTTATTTCTTGCGACGAAAGTCATTCGCCGGAGAAAAGAAAGTAGAACCTTGCGATTCTTTGGAAGAATGGTGATTATTTCCACCATTTTGGAATTGACGCTGTTTCAGCTTCCATCGTATAGTTTGCTGTCCGGTGGATATGAACAGAAAACATTTCTTCCGACCAGTGCCTCTATTTCCGGTGGGGAAAGTACCATTGATGAAACCAGCGGAGCGGTGACTGTCACCGGCAAAGACCAAGTCATCATGGAATTTCAGCAACTGGATATGCCAGTGGGCACGATTCAGGTAGATGTTGACTATGGCGAAAAAACAAAGCGTGCACAGTTGAAAATTGATATGGCAGATGAAACACATGTGGATTACCGATATGACATTGCATCCGGTGTTGTTGTAAAGGACAATGACAACTCGAACTATACAGCGTGTCGGTTTTCCGGAGATGTTTCGCAATTGCGGTTGAAGGTTTCTTGTTTCAATGACAATGATTCTGTTACGATTCAGGCAATTCATTTCAACAAGACGATTCCGTTTGATATTTCCGCTATACGGTTTGGATTTTTGACGTTGGTAACCACATTTTGTTATGGAATCGTGGTTTCCAGCTTCTTGAAAAAGCCGTTTCGGGAAACTCGAAAGAGCACCACTGCCAGTGTACTTGCATTGACTGGGGCAGCAGTGTTGCTGGCAACTTCAATTATTATGATAAAGCTGCCAGAGGATGGCTTTGCTTCTCGTTGGAAGTTGGAAGCAGGGAATCAGATTACACAGGAATTGGTCGATGCATTTGAAAACAAGCAGGTAAACTTGTTAAAAGAACCGACAGAACAACTCATCAATATGGAAAATCCATATGACTGGAGTGCCCGCAATCAGGAGGGTGTTAGTGCAGAATGGGATCATGTTTATTATGATGGGAAGTATTATTCCTATTATGGAATTGCTCCGGTTCTGACATTCTTCCTCCCATATCACAAGTTGACAGGGCATTATTTTGCCTGCGATATGGCGGTATGGATTTTCTCTTGTATCGGTCTAGTCTTTTTGGGGCTGACGTACTTGGCAATCGCAAAACGCTGGTTTCGAGATGTGCCAGCTGGTTGTGTCATTGGTGGATTTGTAATCCTGTTGACTGTCTGCGGCATATGGTATAGCGTTGGCAGAACGATTTTCTATGAAATTGCCATGTCGTGCGGCTTTATGTATCTGAATGCAGGGGCATATTTCTTGATTTCTTCCAATATGCTTACAGATGGAAAAACATCTTTTGTTCGCACGGCACTTTGTTCGCTGTTCTTAGGATTTGCAGTATTATCTCGTCCGACACTTGCTGTGTATGCAATTTGTGCAGCAGTGTTCTTGTTGATGTCGATAAAGTCTTCTTCTTCCACTATCAAGGGACGGATTTTGTTCATTCTCTGTGCAGCTGTTCCGATTTGTGTACTGGGTGGATTCCAGATGTGGTATAATGCTGCACGGTTTGGTTCGCCGTTTGATTTTGGTATCAAGTATTCTCTCACGATAAACGACTTCATACATTCTCAGTTTCATCTTGTTTTTGTACTGATTGTATTGTTTAATTTCCTATTTGCAGTGCCGGGCTTCTCCACAGATTTCCCGTACATCAAGACACCATTCAGTTCCTTCCATGCAAACGGCTATTATTTTGCCGATGCTGGAAACACTTCGGGTATCTTTTTCTTAGCACTGCCCGTTTTCGGTTATCTGCTGAGCGGACGAGCACTTCGCCGCCTGCCTGACCGGAAATCTAGATTGCGATATGGAACACTGGTTGGATTGCCGTGTGTAATTATGCCACTGATTATCATCTGCTCAATCTGGGAAAGCGGCTATGCAATTCGTTACACAGCAGACTTTTCTTGGGAGATTATCATTGGTGCATTGGCGGTGCTCTTCTGGCTTTATAGAATGAGTACCAACGAGACAAAAAAGACATGGTTTCGTGGCTTTTTGGCGTGCTCAGTTATGATGGCACTGGTAATCAATATTGTACAAATTATACCATTTGCTTTTTCTGAAAATGATTATCCTGAAGTTTGCAGAGCCATGCAGGATGTCATTGCATTCTGGGATTGAGGTGTATTGTGATGCAAAAATTATATTTAGTAATCCCCTGCTATAATGAAGAGGAAGTATTGCCGGAAACATCGAAGCAGCTCCGTGCGAAAATGGAAACACTCATGGCAGCGGGAAAAATCAGCAAAGAGAGCCGGATTGTTTTTGTCAACGATGGTTCAAAAGACCGGACGTGGGAAATTATCGAATCCCTGCACAAGGAAAATCCGTTGTTTCAAGGAATTAAGCTTTCCCGAAACAAGGGACATCAAAACGCACTGCTTGCAGGGCTGATGACGGTGAAAAAACATTGCGACATGACGATTTCTATGGATGCAGACTTACAGGATGACATTGATGCGATTGATGGCATGCTGGAAAAATACGCCGAAGGCTGCGACATTGTCTATGGAGTTAGAAACGCCAGAGATACAGATACTGCATTCAAACGCAAAACCGCAGAGGGATATTATAAAGTAATGCGGCTATTGGGGGCAGATATTGTATACAACCATGCAGACTATCGACTCATGAGCAAACGGGCGTTGGATGGCTTGGAACAATTCAAAGAAGTCAATCTGTTCTTGCGTGGCGTTGTGCCGATGATTGGCTATAAAAGCGACAAGGTTTATTATGCAAGAAAGGAACGCTTTGCCGGAGAATCCAAGTATCCTTTGAAGAAGATGCTGGCGTTTGCATGGGAAGGGTTGACCTCGCTTTCTGTGAAGCCGATTCGGATGATTATGACATTGGGCAGTGTAATTTTTCTAGTTAGCATTGCCATGTTGATTTATTCAGTGGTACGACATGCGATGGGTGCAACACTGGTTGGCTGGACATCTACCGTGGTATCCATCTGGGCGATTGGCGGATTGCAGCTGTTGGCAATCGGTATCATCGGGGAATACATTGGTAAGGTCTATCTGGAAACCAAACAAAGACCAAAGTTCATCGTTGAGGAATATCTCAAGGATGAAGATGCGGAAAAGAAAAATTAAGTGGAATTTCTACGGATTTCCATACATAACAATGAAAAAGAGCGGTTGAATTGTCGTTTCAACTGCTCTTTTCTTTGATGTAACGTAAAAATAGCAGAAATTGCACGCAACACGTTCTTTACAATTGTATGAAATTATGTTATACTATGCGTAGAGCGAATGGCGAAGCCTGAAACAGACAGAAAGGAGGGAGCACAATGGTATTTTGGATTTGGGGAAGTTTGTTTGTTCTGACTGTGATTGCAGAAATTGCCTCCCAGCAGTTGATCTCCATCTGGTTTGCAGCTGGTTCGCTGGTTGCCTTACTTGCAGCACTTTGCGGTGCACCCATCTGGCTGCAAGCATTGCTGTTTGTTGCAGCATCTGCCTTGCTGCTGATTCTGACACGTCCGCTGGTGCGGAAATTCACCAATTTCGCTTCCCGAGATACCAATTTGCGATTGGATTTGGGAAAATTCGGCACGGTTGTGCAAACCATCGATGCAGAAAAAGGAACGGGCAGAGTGCGGGTCGATGACATTGACTGGATTGCCGTTTCTCAGCCGGATTTGATGATTCCAAAAGGTGCAACTGTACAGGTGCAGGCAATTGATGGAACAAAGTTATTTGTAACACCTGTGCCACAAACGACAGAACCTGTAGTAGAATCTACAAATGCAGCAAGCAGTTCCGAACACACATCTTAACACACGACAGAAAGGAATTTCATTATGCCGTTAATTGTCCTCTTTTTATTAGTTGTCTTTATTTTGATTGTTCTCTTTACTCGAATCAAGATTGTTCCGCAGTCGAACATCTATGTTGTAGAACGACTGGGAAAATTTTATGCCGCATGGGAAACCGGTGTACACTTCCTGTGTCCATTTTTAGACCGGGTTGCAAAGCGAGTTTCCATCAAGGAACAGGTTGTAGACTTTAAACCGCAGCCAGTTATTACGAAAGATAATGTTACCATGCAGATTGATACCGTTGTTTTCTTTCAGATTACCAATCCGGTACAGTTTGCTTATGGTGTAGAACGTCCGCTGGCAGCGATTGAAAACCTGACTGCAACCACGCTTCGTAATATCATCGGCGAACTGGAATTTGATGCAACGTTGAACTCCCGTGACCTGATTAACACAAAGATTACGGAAACCATCGACCATGCAACCGACCGTTGGGGTATCAAAGTCATTCGTGTGGAACTGAAGAACATTGACCCACCAGTGGACATCAAGAATGCCATGGAAAAACAGATGAAGGCAGAACGGGAAAAGCGAGAAAAAATTCTCCGTGCAGAAGGCGAAAAGGAATATCAAATCAAGGTTGCACAGGGTGAACAGGAAGCAAAGGTACTTCGTGCAGAAGCCGACAAAAAGGCAGCCATCCTGCATGCAGAAGCAGAAAAGGAAGCAACCATCCTGCGAGGCGAAGCCATCAAGGAACAGAAAATCCGGATTGCAGACGGTGAAGCTCGTTCGATTGAAGTGGTTCAACAGGCATTGGCAGACAGCTTGGTGCAGTTGAACAAGGCAAATCCGAATGCTTCTGTCTTGCAGCTGAAAGCACTGGAAGCATTCCAGAAGGCAGCAGACGGCAAGGCAACCAAGATTATCATTCCGAGCGAAATTCAGGGCTTGGCTGGTTTGGCAGCTGGCTTAAAGGGCATTGTAGAATCTGACCAGCCGACAGAATCCAATGAAACTGTGGCACAGACTGCAAATCCTGTGGAAGCAGATGCAGAGCATCATCACTAAAAACCAGTTGAAAGGAATCCAATTCCCTGGGAAGCTTTTCTAAGATTTCTAAAGGATTGTACTTTTTCGACAAGAAGAGGCGGCTTCAAGCCGCCTTTTTTTGTTGAAAAAAGTGAAATTTCCAAAAGAAAGAAAAGTTGTAAATGGATACTTGCAAACAAATTTTATTTGTTGTATAATAAAAAAGTAATCATTTCAATTTTTTTGAGGGATGCACTGCCTCATTTTTCCAAATCTTTTTTATTTCTTTTCATTTGTTGTTTTCGTAGAAAAATGCAGCGGCACAGTGCGGATTATCCATAGATTTCACAAAAATCATCAAACCACAAAGAAAGAAAAACCAATCTGTGGAATGAAATTTCAGAACAAACGAGGCAATGTAAAAAATGGTATTTTCAAGTTTATTTTTTCTCTATCTCTTTTTGCCCCTGTCGTTGATTGCGTACTATGTGGCAAAACCCCGTTACCGCAACGCTGTATTGATTGTGTGTTCGCTTGTCTTTTATGCATGGGGCGAACCCATTTTCATCTGGCTGTTGCTGATGAGTACGCTGCTCAATTATCTGTTCGGCAGACTGATTTCTGCTGACCCCGAGAGCCGCACGGCAAAAGTTTCGCTTGTCCTGTCCTTGGTATTCCACCTTGGCATGTTGATTCTGTTTAAATATACCGGATTTTTCATAGAGAATCTGAACAACTGGTTTTCACTTTCGATTCCTGTTCCGAATTTCCCGTTGCCGATTGGCATCAGTTTCTATACATTCCGTGCAGTTTCGTACATTGTGGATTGCTATTGGGGAAAAGTCGAAGCAGAGCAGAAGTTCTCTCGTTTCCTGCTGTATATGACCTTTTTCCCTGTCATTATGCAAGGCCCGATTGCCCGTTATGAAACAATGCAAAATCAACTGGCAGTTCGCCGTTGCAATCCGTCTGACCTGTATGAAGGCATGATGCGTGTAATTATCGGTCTGGGCAAAAAGGTGATTATTGCCGATAATCTGGGAAATATCGTTGACCAGTTCCTTGCAAATGGCAACATCGAACAGCAGACCACGCTAGGGGCTTGGTATGGTGTTATTGTCTATGCCATGCAGATTTACTTCGACTTCTCCGGTTATTCCGATATGGCAATCGGAATTGCCCGTATGATGGGCTTTCAGCTGGAAGAAAACTTCCGGCATCCGTTCCTGTGCAAGGACATTACAGAATTCTGGCAGCGTTGGCATATTTCCCTGGGAACATTTTTCCGGGATTATGTGCTGTACATTCCGATTTTCGGTAAGCGGAGAAAATACGGCGGACTGTTCTTAGTCTGGTTCTGTACCGGACTTTGGCACGGTGCAAGCTGGAACTTCATTCTCTGGGGCTTGTATTATGGCTTGTTTATTCTGATTGAATTGCTGATTGGTAAGAAGCGGATGAAAAAAATTCCGCTGGTCATCCGACATCTCTATAATAAAATTATTATTGTGGTGGGCTTCGGCATTTTCTATTTTGAGGACTTCGGTCAGCTGGGAGCTTGCCTGAAGTGTATGTTTGGATTTGGCGGACATGGCTTGACAGATGCCGTTTTGCAAACCTCCATTATGACAAATGTCTTTTTGTTAGTGATTGCACTGATTGGCTGCTTCCCGATTTTGGAACTGCCGAAACGTGCCATGCAGAAAAGTCCGGGGGCATATCTTACCCTTTCCGTTTGCGGAACAATCTTAGCAGCTGTTATTCTGATTGTATCCAGCATTCTGCTGGTCAATGCAACCAATCGTCCATTCTTGTATCTGCGTTTTTAAGGAGGCATTGTCATGAGAAAAAAGAATTCGAATTCTTCCGTTCCAAGTGGTATGCATTCCCTTGCACAACGCAGCCAGCAGGAACGCCGTCAAAAAATGGAGCAGCAGCGTGTAAGAACTGCTCCGCAAGAACCGATGCGAGTTCCACCGCAGCAGCCAGCACATTTTGGACGGCAGCCGATGCAGCAAGTACCGCCGCCGCCCGTTCAGAAACCAGAAAAAGCACTCTCACAGGAGGCGTTGCAGGAATTACAGCAGCAGGCAACCCAGCAGCCGGAAGAATCCGCTGTTTACAATCGGTTTTTTGCGGATATTTCCGTAGAAGAACCGCAGACTCCCAAAAAGTCTGCTCCGCAAAAGGCAGCAGCAGCCGTTCCGCCGACCAATTCGGTAGAACCGGAAAAACCAGCTCCAAAAATGCCATCCGTACGGGATGCAAGAGCAATGCCGCATATGCCTGCATCAGCAAAACCAGCAGCAGAACCACAACAGGCAGAGCCAGTACAGCCAACACCAGAACCGCCGAAGCCAGTAGAACCGCAGGCAACGGCAGAATCTGCTACCGTTTCACCGGAATTGTTGCAGCAGGTTGCAGCAATGGTGCAGCAGGATGCCACTGGAAAGGCAACCTTAACGCCGGAACTGCTCCAGAAAATTGTAGCAATGGCACAGCAGCAAACCACTGCAAATCCAGTGGTTTCCGCTGTACCAGAATCTCCGGCTGAGCCGCAGGCAGTTCCAACACCAGAACCTGTTGCAGAACCGCCAGCAGCACCACAGAAAAAATCTCGTCCGGTTCGTCTGCAGCGGAGAGCACCGCAAATGCCAGTGCAGACAGCTGCTCCAGAGCCAGTGCAGCATCCGATTCCTGAACCAGAACCGCAGTCCGAATCAGAGCCAGCGATTGCATCGCCATTTATCACAACGGCAATGCTCCGGCAGATGAAAGCGGAGGGAAAAACACTGGATGACTTACAGACAGCAGAGCCACAACAGGCAGAGCCAACACCAGTTCGGCGGTATCAGGGAAAGTCAGCAGCGGAAACAACTGCTGCACCACAGTCAGAACCAGTAAGACCGTCATTCCGTCCGGTAAAACCGCAGGATATTTCGATTGATACCACTGCACCAGAACCCATTCCGGAATGGTTCTCAGAAGAAGAACCACCACAGGTTGCAGAACAGCGAACCAAATATTTGAAGAATCGGCAGCCACGGGAATCTGTTGCAGAACTGACTGGAGCAGCAGAAAAAAAACCTCGGGCAGTTTCAAACGGAAAACAGTCCAGCAAGGCAGCCCGTTTCTTCCGGGAACTGTTTCTGGAAGATGCACCAGTTGACCCAGAACAGCAAAAACCAGTTCTGCCACTGACGAGAAACACCGCACCACAACAGTCAGAGGCAGTTGTTCCGCCACAGCCAATTGCAGCCCCACTGCAGCCAACAGCAGAACCCGTTGCACCACCCATGCCGGAAACAGCTGCACCTGCACTGGAACAGCCTGTGATAACCTCTGTAAAAGAAGCATCTGCATCGTCAAGACCAACAAAGCGTCCGGTTATTTCCCATGCACGGGAAGAAGAACCTGAGCCAGAACCACAGCTGGAATCAGCTGCTTTTTATAACCGTTTATTCAATGATTTTCCGGAACAGCCAGAACAGCCAGTTCCGCCAACGGAAGAAGAAATGGCACAGCAGCAGCACAAAAAAGATGTGATTGAATCGGTAAAGGGTGCAGTTTCAGAGGCAGAACAGCCGGGCAATCCACCGCATAAAAAGCGTTTGACGAAACGGGAATATATGCAGCGAAAGGCACAACGGTTTTCCAAAACCATCGGTGTGAGCCTGCTGAGCGGTGTTGTTGTCGTGGTGGCAGTTGTTTTATTATTAGCACCACGTTCCACAATTTCCTACGAAGAAAATCGACTTCTGGCAGAAAAGCCGAAGTTCTCGCTGACATCGCTGTTAGATGGCTCTTATACTTCCGGCTGGTCAGAATATTATAACGATACTGTCCCGTTCCGCAGCAAGCTGAAAAAGACCATTTCCGCAATGATGCAGTGGACAGGTGTTCAGAGCGAAGAAGATACCGTATTTTTTGGCAATGTTTCGCAAGTAAAGAAGAAAACCACAACACCTGTTGCAACAACAGAATCCGTAGAAACCACGGTTGCAGTTGCTGCTGGTAGTGATGAAACTAACACAGAGCCAGCAGTTACCACAACAGTTGTAACGACAACGGAAGATCCGAATGATGAACCAGCTGCGGAAATCGGCGAGGGCATTATTCTTGATCACAAGCGTGCAGTCTGCGTTTATGGCGGTAGTTTCTCTGTAGGACAGGACTATGCCGAAACATTAAATGCATATCAGCAAGACCTTGGCTCAGATGTACAGGTTTATTCTTTGGTTGCACCAACTGCCGTTTCCTATTACCTGCCGGAAGAATATGCAAACTATACAGCAAGCGAAACGGAAAATATTGACAACATCAACAGTTATCTGAATGGCGTAAAGCCAGTCGATGTATACAACGCTTTGAAGCCGCATACCGCAGAGGCAATTTATGCCCGTACTGACCACCACTGGTTACCATTGGGGGCATATTATGCCGTTGAAGCATTTGCAAAGGTTGCAGATGTACCGTTTGCATCGCTGTCAGATTATGATACGGCAACGAAAAAGGATTATGTCGGCTCGATGTATACTTACACAGAAAGTGCCGTTTTGCTGGACAATCCGGAAGAGTTTACGTATTACATCCCGAAAAACAAATACAAGACCACCTATTACAGTACCAGCTTCACCGACCCAACCGAAGGCGATTTGCTGATGAATTTAGATGGTTATGATAACAGTATGTATTACTTGGTTTTCATGGGTGGTGACGACAAAATCACACACGTGGAAACCGACTGCAAGAATGGCAGAACGCTGGTCATTTTCAAGGACAGCTATGGCAATGCGTTAGTACCATGCTTGACCTCGTCTTTTGAAAATATTTACGTCTGCGATATGCGATATTTTGAATTGAATGCCATTGATTTCTGCAAGCAGGTCGGCTGTACAGATTTGCTGTTTGCAATGAATACGTTCAGTGCAACCGGTGGAAATGAAAGCTACTTAGAGAGCAATCGTGTACAGTAAAACATTTTGAGAATGTTTGGAAAAGAAACCGAACAGCGGCAGGGAGGGATTTCCTGCCTTGCCGCTGTTCCATTTTTTGTCATGGAAAAGGAGAATGCGGATATGATTTGCAAAGAATGCGGTACGAAGCTGACACCGGAACAAACCACCTGTCCCAACTGCGGAGCTTTGCAGCAGCAGGCAGTTTCTAAAAAAAGAAAAAAACCGGTTGATTCGCCCGCTGTATCGCAGCAGGATCAGCCGCAATCTTCTAAAGAACAGGTGCAGTGGCAAGACCGATTGATTCTGGGAGTGGCTGTGCTGGTAACGCTGGCAGCTGTTGCATGGTTGCTTTTCATGCTGATGAAACCAGCAGACGGAAACGACCAGAAAGCAGAAACAGTCGCCGCTGAAACGATGCCCAGCACGACAGCAGTTACCACCACGGAAACCACTACAACTACAGTCACCACTTATGTGACGATTGTCACAACGATGGATGATGGTGCAGAACCAATTGAAATCGTATCTGGTATTTTGTGGGACCATAAGCGTGCCATCAACTTGTTTAATGGTTATGCCGAACAAACCGAAGCATATGCAGAAATTCTAAACCAGTATCAAAAGGATTTGGGGGACGATGTGCAGTGCTATTCGATTTTAGCCCCAACCAATGCTTCTTTCTATACGCCAGCAGCCTTTCAGGATTCCGCACTTTCCAGTGAAAAGGATTGCATGGATGCAGCAGAAAAGGTTTTTCAAGGTGTCATTTCGATTGATGCCTATGGCGTTCTAAAAGAACACACTGCTGAGCCGATTTATGCAAGAACCGACCACCATTGGTTTCAGCTGGGGGCTTACTATGTAGCGAGAGCGTTTGCGGAGCAGGCAGATGTTCCGTTTGCCGACCTGACAACCTACAAGAAATATGTAGAAGATGATTTTGTTGGCTCCATGGCATATTATACGAATGATTATCCGGATTTGGTGAATTCGCCGGAAGAATTTGTATATTATGTGCCGACCAACGATATTCAGACCACTTATTATGACCGGGATTATGCGAATGGCTACGAGGCAGATTTGATTTTTGACCCGTCTATATGGGACAACTCTAGTTATTACATGGTTTTTATGAGCGGTGATGATAAGATTGTCCACATTCAGACGGATTGCGACAACGACCGCCGATTGGTGATTTTCAAGGACAGCTATGGCAATGCGTTAGTACCATGTCTGACCAGTTCATTTTCTGAGATTTATGTGTGTGATATGCGGTATTTCAATCTGAATGCCATTGACTTTATTCAGGAAGAAGCAAAGGCAACCGATGTTCTATTTTGCATGAATGTATTCAGTGCGAATGGGGTAAACGGACAGGATCTGGAAGTTGTCCGCACACAAAATGCTGCATATGACACAAGCAGTTGGGAAGATGCAGATACAGAATTTTAAATGCAAGAAACAAAAAGGAGATTTGCAAATCATGAAAGAATTACAAGTACCATTCGATAGTGCGTGGATTCTGAAAAACCGCAGAAAGATTAAAAAGGCTCTGTTGGCAGATGGCACGCCTCGCATGGAAAAAAAGATTGCAGTTCTGGGCGGTTCTACCACAAATGATATTGTTTCCATGCTGGAACTGTTCCTGCTGGAAAATGGCATTCAGCCGTCTTTCTATCAGTCGGAATATGCCCGTTATTGGCAGGATGCTATGTTTGAAAACCCAGAGCTGGAAGCCTTTCAGCCAGACTTGATTTTCATTCACACCACCAGCCGCAACATCACAGAATTTCCGGAAGATGTGTATTGTCCGGCGGAAACCGTAGAGGCAGCCTTGGAACGGCAGTATACGCACTTTACCCAGATGTGGGATCGTCTGGCAGAAGTCTATCATTGCCCGATCATCCAGAACAACTTTGAACTGCCAGCTTATCGGCTGTTGGGCAATCGGGATGCTTCGGACATTCACGGCAGAATCAACTTCATCACTCGATTGAACTGCAAATTCTATGATTATGCAAATACGCACACCTCGTTCTATATTCACGATATTCAGTATTTGTCCGCTTGCTATGGCTTGGATGCATGGGCAGAACCGTCTTATTGGTATCTGTATAAATATGCTTTGAGCGTGCCAGCTATTCCGGATTTTGCATACAACCTGACTCGAATCATTCGTTCCATTTACGGCAAGAACAAGAAAGTTCTGGCATTGGATTTGGACAATACCCTCTGGGGCGGTGTCATTGGCGATGACGGGCAGGAAGGCATTGAAATCGGACACGAAACCTCCATGGGACAGGCATATGAAGAGTTGCAGGGCTATTTGAAACAGCAGAAGAAAATAGGCGTTCTGCTGACAGTCTGCTCAAAGAATGAGCCGGAAAATGCTCTGCTGGGCTTGAATCATCCGAGCGGTGTTCTGAAGCCAGACGACTTTGTTACCATCAAGGCAAACTGGGAGCCAAAAGATCGCAATTTGGTGGAAACTGCTGCGGAACTGAATTTGCTGCCGGAGAGCATTGTATTTGTAGACGACAATCCGGCAGAACGGGCGATTGTTTCCGGACAAATTCCGGGCGTTGCCGTTCCGGAATTTGACTGCGTGGAAGATTGTCTGCGGCAGTTAGACCGTGCCGGATACTTTGAAGTTACCAGCCTGTCGAGTGATGATGCAAAGCGGAATGCCATGTATCAGGCAAATGCACAGCGGGCAAAGATGCAGAAAACTTTTGCAGACTATACCGACTATCTGAACAGTCTGGAGATGCAAGGCACGATTCGGGACTTTGAACCCATTTACTTGCAGCGAATTGTACAGCTGACCAATAAGAGCAATCAGTTTAACTTGACTACAAAACGCTATACACAAAGTGAAATGGAAACCGTTGCAGCGTCTGACCGCTATATTCGGCTCTATGGGCGACTGGAGGATAAGTTCGGCGATAACGGCATTGTTTCCGTTGTCATCGGCGAAAAAGTGGACAATGCATTACATATGGACTTGTGGCTGATGAGCTGCCGGGTTTTGAAACGGGATATGGAATTTGCAATGCTGGATGAACTGGTACGGCAGTGCCGGGAGCAGGGCATTCAGAAAATTGTTGGCTATTATTATAAGACTGCCAAGAATGCAATGGTAAAGGATTTGTACGGCACATTTGGTTTCACTAAGACGAAGGACATGGAAAATGGCGACAGCGTCTGGGAATTGAATGTTGCAGATTATACAAATAAAAATCATGTAATTACAGTAAATCAGAAGGAGTGTGCAGAACAATGACACATACAGAGGTAATGGAACGGTTGACAGGGGTATTTCGGGATGTATTTGACGATGACAGCATTGTGATTACAGACCAGACTACCGCAAATGATATTGAGGAATGGGATAGCCTCGAACACATCAACTTGATTGATGCTGTAGAGCAGGAATTTCACATGCAGTTCCAGATGAAGGAAGTTTCTGGGATGAAGAATGTGGGAGAAATGGCAGACATCGTTGCCAATCGGGCAACCGAAAAGCCGAAAAAACGGGGACTGTTCCGCCGATAAATCGGAAAATAACGTGATACGCTGAGAAAATCGCCGCTGTTTTTGCTGGCAGTTTGGGGAAATAAAATCCTCATCTGTCGGAAACAGCGGTTTTTTTCTTGACAGTTCCTGTAATTTCATGGTATCATGATAACACGAAATCTCATGAAATAGGGGTGTTATTATGCTGTTGCAATTAACAGATGTCAATAAAATTTACAATGGAGCACCGCTGCTCAAACATATTTCACTCACGATTGAAGACCGTGACCGGATTGGTTTAATTGGTGTGAATGGCTGCGGAAAATCAACTTTGTTAAAGTTGATTACGGAACGGATTCTGCCTGACCACATTCAGGAAGGGGACGGCGAAATCATCAAGAGCAGTCATACCAGTATCGGCTATCTGGAGCAGATGGGCGGTCTGGAGAAAGAACAGACGGTTTGGCATGAGATGCACAATGTCTTTCAGCCGTTGCTGGATGCACAGGCACGCATGCGAGAGCTGGAACAGGAGTTGGCGAACAATTCCGAAGCAGCAGCGGAAGAATATCACCGCTTGCAGACTTATTTTGAAAGCAATGATGGCTATCAGATTGATGTGAAAATCAAAATGGTGCTGAACGGCATGGGGTTCGGTGCAGAAACCTATGAGCGGAAAATTTCCAGTTTCAGCGGTGGGGAAAAGACTCGACTGGCAATTGCAAAATTGTTGTTGGAAGAACCAACGCTGTTGATTCTGGACGAACCGACCAACCATCTGGATTTTCAAACTGTCATGTGGCTGGAAGATTATTTGAAAGATTATAAGGGTGCTTTGCTGTTGGTATCCCATGACCGTTATTTCTTGAATCGGCTTTGTACCTCGATTTGTGAGATCGAACACGGTGTGCTGACTCGCTATAAGGGCGACTATTCCGCCTATACCGTGCAGAAAGAAGCCGCTGTGATTCGGCAGACAAAAGAATATGAATTGCAGCAAAAAGAAATTGCCAAGCTGGAAGATTATATTGCCCGTAATCAGACCAGAGCCTCTACCGCAAAGAGTGCCCAGAGCCGCATGAAACAGCTGGAAAAGATGGAACGAATTGAAAAACCGATTACCTACCAGAAGTCGGCACGGGTACAGTTTACCTATGACATCGAACCGCCGCAGCAGGTCTTGCAGGTGCAGGATATTGCCATTGCAGTTGGCAGCGGAGCAGAACGAAAAGTGTTGGCAGAACCAGTTTCCTTTGAAGTACGGCGAGGGGAAAAATGGGGCATTATTGGGGAAAACGGTGTTGGAAAATCAACTCTGTTGAAAATCTTACAGGGGCAGTTGCCGCATGTTGGAAAGATTCGCTGGGCAGCTCAGACGAAAATTTCCTATTTTGAGCAGGAAAGCACCAACCTGCATCCGGCAAAGACGGTCATGCAGGAGATTCATGACCGTGTTCCAACCTGGCTGGACTATGATGTTCGCAGCTTGTTGGGCAAGGTGCGGATTACAGGCGAAGAAGTTTACAAGCAAGTGGGGGTACTCAGCGGTGGCGAACGGGCAAAGGTTTGTTTTGCCGTCATGATGCTGGAGCATGGCAATATTTTGATTTTGGACGAACCGACCAACCATCTGGATATTTCCATGAAAGAAGTCATCGAAGATGCCATGAAAACCTTTACCGGAACGATTCTGTTTGTGTCACATGACCGGTATCTGCTGGATCAGGTTGCAGACCATATTTTAGAAATCAAACCAACGGGTGTAAAGACGTATATCGGCGGATTCCAAAGCTGGTTGGATGCAACGAAAAAAGAAGCAGCTGCTGCAAATGCGGCGGCTCAGGCAGTTGAAACGGAAAAGAAAAAAGAGGACAAGCAGCAGACGTATCGTTCTAAGGAACAACGTGCAAAGGCTGCCCAGCAGCGGGCAAGAATGCGGCAGCTGGAACAGCAGTCCGAGGCGATGCAAGCGGAACTGGATGCCCTCAACGAGGAGATAACAAAGGAAGAAGTGTACAGCGATTTCAATTTGATGCAGGAAAAGTGCAAGCGAATGGATACTTTGCGGACAGAATTGGACGCAGCACTGGAAGAGATGATTTTGTTGGAAGAGGAATTGGGATAAAATTTACAGATGTTGAAAATAAATTTCTTTTCAAATAAAATGATTGTGGAAATTGCTTCTTTTCAAAAAGTGTTTTTTATGGTATAATAAGGGTATTCGGAAAAAGGGAGGATGGAGTTCATGAAAAATAGGAACAAATGGATGATTGGCGGAGTGCTGCTGGCAGCTTTGGGAATCGGGTCTTTTTTTACCCAGCAAACAGCAGTTACCGCTGCGGAAATCAATATTCCATACACAGATTCCAATCAGGGGTTTACAACTGGAATGGATGGCACATCACTTTGCTTGAATCTGCGAAATGCAAATAACTGTATTTGTGAAGATATTCCGCAGGATGTTGCCTGTTCGGGGTATTTATCCGTTACGTTTTCCATTCATGGTATTGGAACAGATGCCTACCGATTGCAGAAAGACGGCACACAGGGAACGCCTTATTTTGCGGAATTGGTTGGTGTTGTGCGTTCTGCACAGGATGAAGAGATTTTGCGGTTTTGCAATGGGGAAGAAGATGATTTTGCACCGGGAACGGTTGCCATCACAGGAGATGGAACATATACCGTTCGTACAGAGTTGACACAAGATGCAGACCAAATTTTATCGTTGGCGGTTAATACGAACATTGATTTGTATCGGTATCAGAAAGAGGGAAACCTTGCAAAGTCTGGAATTACAATGCAAGTAGAATCTGTTACAACACAGCAGGAAACCGCTACAAAACAGGCTACAGCAAAGCAGGAAACACCGATTTTTGCACAGGATTTTAATACAACAATGCCAATGACAACAACGCAAAGAGCAACCACAACAACTTCTACTACACCATATTGGTATGGGACAACAACTTCCACTACACCATATTGGTACTGGACGACAACTAGAATAGAAGCTACTACAACTGCAATGACATGGAGAACTAAGCCTGTACAGGGTATGACGACAATCAAAAAAACTGCTAGCTCTAGGGGGTATTATCTTTCTGCTCTTGACCAATCCAGTACCATTGGATTAGGGGAACAGCTGCAATTATTCGTAGGAAATGATGGAAGTTATACAGTATCTTCCAACAATCATCAGGACATCATTCCGGCATGGATTTCTTTTCAACCAGATGTTGCAACGGTAGATAATACGGGTTTGGTTACAGCGGTTTCAGAGGGAAAAGCTGTGATTGCAGCAGAAATCAATAATACAGTGATTTCCATTGAAATTACAGTTGCTGCCCCTACAACAACGGAAATCACAACTGAAGATTTAACATGGGAAACAACCACAAAACCATCTGCGGTGAATATTTCTGTTCGTGCACCGCAAATTGTAACCATCAATAACATCAAGCGGATTCCGCAAGAACAAGCACAATTGCAATTATATCTTTTGAATCAGCCGAAAGATTCTGATGTAGTTTGGTCTTCTTTTTATCCGACGATTGCCTCTGTTGACCAGAACGGACTTGTAACTGGTCTTTCAGAGGGCAAAGCAGTGATTGGAGCGATGATAGACGGGAAAGTTTATGCAATTACACTCTATGTAGTTGGAGAAGAAGTTACAACCACTGCAAAATCACCTAGCACCGTTACGACAGCAACAGAAACCGTAAAAGGAGATATAAACAGCGATGGTATCATTAGTGTTGATGATGCTGTTATCCTGTTGCAGTATTATGCAAAACAAGCTGCCGGATTAAATCCAAAATGGGAAGATTTAAAGTAATTTTTCTATGAAACCAACAACCGCCCCCGTATGAATTTCACATACGAGGGCGGTTGTTTTTGTTTATTGATTGGAATCAGCTTTCAAAGCGGTTATTCCATGTCGTTATAGATATCGGCATTTTCAAGGGAAATCGTTGTGTTTGCTCCGCAGGTTGCCAGAATTTGCAACAATGCACTTTTTGGCAGTTTTGCATTAGACAAGTCCACAATCGGATTTGCAGCACGGCTTGCATCCTGTTTCCATTCCTGATAGGAATACGTTGGCAGAGCCTGTAAAACAGCATCCGGCTGAACAGGCAGAATTTGAACGCACGCTTGTTTCACGGTGAACTGAATGGAAACCTTGCCATCTGTTCCGCTGGTAACCGGCAGGGAAAATGTCCGCAGCAGCGTTCCGTCTGCATTCTTGCGGCTATCTGATTGATAGCGACCCTGTTCCAGTGCATAGGTTTTGGTGTCCGTGTCTGTCTGTACGGTGCAGCGAATTCGTTCGGTTTCGGAACTGCCTGCAAGGGTAAACCGGAATTGATAGGCAGTTTTCGGCAGCTGTTGCAGCTGTGCGGAGATGGTTGCAGAAGTGGTTTCTTCTGTTGCATCCAGCTCCCACAATTCCATGGGGTCACCGTCTGCATCGGTGACCGTCAGCAGTGTGCTGAAACGGGATTTCGTTGAAAATGCAGGTGCACAAAATAATAAATCTTCCATATGAAGCTCCTTTTTTGAAATCGGAGCGGCTGTGTTCTGTGCAGACGCACACAGCTGAATGGTATGGTCGTCTACCAGAACGGCACGACCGCTTTTTAAAAGACCTTTTGCTCGTTTCGAATAAGTGCTGCCGATGATTTGACCAGCAGCATCCTGTACCATTACGTTTTTTTGCATGGGTTTCTCCCCCTTGGTAACCATCATTTGATTTTGCCGTACCGTTTTTTTGTATGGGTGTCCGCCCCAACGGCTGATTTTAGTATAACAGCTTTGGATGAAGTTGTCAAGTGGGAGCAATCAATTTTTCCAGAAAAACAAATTTCCACAAAACAGCATGAAACATTCTGCTTTGTGGAAATTGTAATGTTATTTATTCTATGGTTGGCTGTGCTGCTGGAGCAGTTGCTTTTTCTCGGAAAATCCGTCCGAATACAAACCGCACCAATGGGCCAGCAAAGAACAGCTGCCAGCACAAAGCCATTGGGAAATTAAAGACGGTTGTTTGCAGCCACATACTGATGATTTGCTTTCCGGGGTGCTGGAACAAAATCGTAGCAGCCAGACTCATCAGCGGACACATCCATGCAACAGAAACCGCAGAAATGGCGAGAATCAGGTGAAATGGGCGTTCTGTTTTTACATCGACCATGCGAAATGCTGCTTTTTTCGCCAGATTTCCGACTAAGAAAAAGTCCAGAATAAAGGCAATTGGCATCATAATCGGCAATTCTCGGAATGCAGATAGAAAAACAGCGTTGCTCATACCGCCAGTATTCAGGGCGATGTTATAGCAAACCATCGCATAGACCATGACGAACACCATCAAAATGGTAAAAATAACTTCCTGGAATTTGTTTTTGGGCATAAAAAATTCTCCTTTCGATTTTAAAACAGCACGCATAGAAATTTGTGTTGTTCGTTATCATTCAGGAGAATGTTTCGTTTCCAATAAAACCAATTCTATTCTGTTTTTAAGTACATGACTATGATAGCAAAAAAACGGGCATTTGTCAAGAATCGACGTTCATTTTCAGCATTTTTTCGGAAAAGATGCTGTGAAATCTGTGCTTTTTCCGGACAAATTGCCCGTATTTCTTGCAGAAAGTTTATTTTACAATTTCGTCAGAATCCAGTACAATGGTAAATGGTCCATCATTGCACAGCGAAACTTGCATATCTGCTCCGAAAACGCCATGTTCCACGACAGGAACGGTTTGCTTGCAGTAGGCAATCATGTATTCATACAGAGCCTCTGCGGTTTTGGGTGCTCCGGCAGCGATAAAGCTGGGGCGGTTGCCCTTTCGGCAGTCTGCATATAATGTGAATTGTGAAACCAACAGCAGTTGACCGCCAACGTCTTGCAAGGAAAGATTGATTTTGTCGTTTTCATCGGAAAAAATCCGCAGCCGCATCATTTTATCCGCCATTTTTTCCACAATGGCTTCGGTGTCATTCTGTCCGATTCCCACAAGAACCAGATAACCTTTTTTGATTGCTCCAACGACAGAGCCGGAAACGGTGACAGATGCCTGTGTCACTCTTTGAATTACCAATCGCATAGGGTTAATGCTCCTTTTTCTTCTGTTGTTTTTCTGCTTTCAGCAGGGCACGGGCAGCCGCAAAGGCAGCTGGTTCGCCTTCTTTTGCCAAAATTTCCAGTAGCTGCATGAGCTGCCGTTCTGTTTCTGGATGCAGGCATCCATTTTTTCGGGCAGTGGAGTTCTGGAAATATTCCAAGGGGGCTTGGTTGGTATACTGTTCACCCTTATAAATCTTGCTGGCAGCTAAGCGGTCGCAGAACATCTCTACCAGAAATCGGGCTGGCATTTTTACAGGCATGACTTTCTTTTCCACAGGGTTGTAGTCCGTCCAGTATTCAAAGTGATGGCGGTTTCTGCCCTTATGGTGCAGCCATGCGAGGGAATAGCCGAGAATTTCTCGTTCTTTTTCGTTGGGGCTGCGGTTTCCCTGATAATATTTCACGCCGGGGATGAATTCGGTCGGGCTGTATTTGGAAAGGTCATGGCGGAGTCCCTGCCAGAGAATCCCTGCTTGTTTGCAGTGGGCAATGACTTTATGCCGATGACGGGTGATCAATAAAAAGTGATGCCAGAGATTTCGCAACATGCTGCAATCGCCTCCTGTTGTTTATTGTATCATATTTTTTGGAAGCTGTAAAGAGAGCATATGCAAAGGCTTTTGGAAAATCTGGCTGTAATAGGATGGCTTAACTGAAATCGTTTTCATGAAACAAAAAGACTCGCAATCTACGAGTCTTTTGTTCTGTTTAATAAACCATCATCATCAGGAGATCCCAGAACATGTGCAGCCCAATCGGCAGCAGCAGACTTTTTGTTTTCACAAAAATCACGCTGAACAGAACGCTCAGCAGTAAAATGCTGATGAAGCCGAAGTGTGCAAAGTTTGAGAAAAACGTGCCGTCCATCATCCATTTTGGAAAATGAATCATCAGGAACAAAACGGCATTGATGCCAATGGCAATCTCTTTATGAGATTCAGAATAGGTGAGGTTCAGCAGCCAGCCTCGAAAAACAAGTTCCTCTGTCAGTCCGACAAACAGAACGACAATCACCGAGGAAAGCCCGAAGTCCGGCAGAATCTGCAAACCGCCGTGCAGCCGATACGCTCCGAAGAGCAGATAAACTGCAAAGAATGGAAAGACCAGTAGCCATGGCAACTGATTGCGATTCCAGGAAAAGCATTCCTTTGGGGTGGCGTAAACATCGCCGGAGAACCGACATAGTAGAATCGCTGCTGGAAGCGTCCAGATGAGATTCTTGAAAACGCCATTTGCGACCAATGAACAGAGCCAATCCGAAGAAATCTGTGCGGTCAGAAATGGAGCAATCCAAATATGATACACTGTCCAGACTGTATAGAACAGCAGGAAATGGACCATCAGTGTGATTGCTTTTTGTTTTTTTGAATGGGTCATGGGAAATCACCGCTTTGTTTCTTCACTCTGCTGCTGTTTCAGCAAATCCCGAATTTCAGTCAGCAGGGCAATGTCTGGAGCAACCTTTTCCGGTTCTTCCTTCTTTTCTTCTTCTTTTTTCTTGAAAGTCAAATTCCGCATGGTGTTGACTGCCTTGACAATCAGGAACACACAGAATGCAGTAATCAGAAATGTGATAACAGCGGAGAGAAATGCACCAATGTTGATGTAAGGATGATTGCCCCACGGAATATGGAAGCCGAGGTCTTGGAAGTTGATGCCGGCAATCACTGCACCAACCAGCGGCATCAGCACATTGTCTACCAGTGCATTGACAATTGCGGTGAACGCACTGCCGACAACAACGCCGACTGCCATATCCAGCACGTTGCCTTTGGAGATGAATTCTTTGAACTCTCCAAAAAAGCGAGTGATTGCGTTTGGTTTCTTCTGTGGGCCTTTGGTTTCAGTAGCCATTTTCTTATCCTTTCTATTCTGCTGCGTTGTGGGAAAGAGGAATAACTGCAAACAGAATCCTTGATTTTTTATGATTATACCATAAATCAACATAAATTGTCAAATTGCACGCCAAAAATCGGAGAATAGATTTTTTTGTGTCGGATGAAAAACTATAAGGGTTGACAATTAGAGCTGATAGTGATATACTAAAAAAAGAAATGGATTAGAAAAGGGGATTAATTATGTTTTGTAAAAATTGCGGATGGAAACTGCCAGAGGATGCAAAATTTTGCGTGAAATGTGGAACACCGACTGAATCAACAGCAGCATCAACAGAAAAAATTGTGGAAATAAGCACACCTTCCAGCACAACGGACGGCCAAACCGTTCATAATCGTGCTGTTGTAAAAAAGCAACGGCTTCCATGGATAATTGTTGTCATTTTGGTGGTGCTTGTAGGAATCCTTGCGGTTGCATTGGGAACAACGAAAATGGGAAACCAAAATACCGTTGAACCAAATGATAAAAAGATTGCAGAAGTGCAGGATTCTCATGAAACGACCACCACGGCTTTGACAACAACAGCCACCACCACAAAGGTAACTACAAAGATGATAACTACCGTGACAACGACTACGACCGTTGCAACGACTGCCAAACCAGTGGCAATGACAACTGCAAAACCAAAGCCGTATGTCACTGCCTCTGCAAAGACATTTTTGCTTTCCGGATATGATGGCTCTAAGGTGCGGCTATATTTGGACGGCAATTTCTACAAAGCCTACATCAAAATAAACGGCATCAGTTATGATACCACTGTATTGTGGAGCGATTTCAGCGATTATGTGGAACTGCCCTTTAATCCGATTGCAAATCCAGAAACCACGCTTTCTGTCACACCGTATGATGATGCCGGAAATGCTGGAGATACGGTTACTTGTGCAATTCCAACCGATGCAGAAGGAACAATCAGTACAGGCGGAATTTTAATTGATGGTCTCAATATAAGAGGACAAATCAACTGTCATGGCGGTGTTGTAGCTGGATATACGACCGATTATGTTGTAAATGGCGGTGCATGCGGAATGGTTCGGCAGAGCCTTGGAGATACTTGGCATATAACTGCAAAGAATTCGTGTTACAACTACGGAACGAATTGGTATGAACTATGGGATTCCGATGACGGGGATTATTACGGCTGGGTCGATGAGAATTACATTGATTTCTATTAAGTGTCAAAAATAAAACATGCAGCGGGAGCAGATGAAACCATTTGCTCCCGTTTTTCTATAGGGAAGTTGCAGCTTGATTTCTATTTTCCAGCTGGATTCCCGCTTGACATTCTAAGGGTAAAATGCTATAATAATAGCGGTATGCCAACCTGTCTATTAAATGGTATTGCAGTATATTTTTTCGCTTTTGTGGAATACTGTTTGAAAAACAATCCACAGGAAAGGCGGAATGGATATGCAGACATCATGGACAGCATCCACTTCGGCAGAAACGCCTTCTGCCGCAGACGAATCAGAACAGCAGTTGCAAGAAGCCGTTCTGATTGCAGAATCCGGCAGCATTCGCCCACAGAATGCAAAACATCTCATCCACTGTTTGACCATCATTGGACAGGTGGAAGGGCATTATATCCTGCCGGCAGAAAATAAAACAACTAAGTATGAACACATCATTCCCGCTTTGATTGCGATTGAACAGGATCGCAGCATTGAAGGACTGATGATTTTACTCAATACGGTTGGCGGTGATGTGGAAGCAGGGCTTGCCATTGCAGAAATGATTGCCGGAATGCAAACCCCGACCGTTTCTCTGGTGCTGGGCGGCGGCCATTCCATTGGAGTGCCGCTGGCAGTGAGTGCGAAGCGGTCTTTTATTGTGCCTTCGGCAACGATGATGATTCACCCCGTCCGAACAAATGGACTGGTTGTCGGCGTGCCGCAGACATTTGCTTATTTTAATCAGATTCAAAATCGAATTATCGAATTTATTACACGGTGCAGTCACATCCAAACGGAACGGCTGCTTTCTTTCATGCATCGTACAGATGCCCTTGCAACCGACATCGGTTCGATTCTGACCGGTGAAGAAGCAGTGGCAGAAGGGCTGATTGACCAGCTCGGCAGCTTACAGGATGCGATTTCCTGCCTGTATGAATTGATTGAAGCAGCACCGCTGCGTTATGCGGATGTGTCTGTGCCGTCATCTACACTGGGAAAGGACGGTTGCAGTGGGACGAACGGCAAAATCAAAACCAAAGAAAAAAGCCACCCCCAAAAATAGCGATCATCAAAATACGCAGGGATTTAATGCAGCCGAAATTAAAGGGGCTGCGGATGCTGCGACCAAAAAAGAAGAACCATTGACCGAAAAGCAGAAAGCGGATTTGAAATTCAAATCCGTTCTGCTGATGGTGTCAGCGGCATTGATATTGCTGCTGGTATTCATTCCGGGAAGTTCCGGCTGGAGATGGATGCACAATGGATTACTAGGACTGTTCGGTGTTTCCGTTCTGACATGGCCGATTGTATTGGTTTTGGCAGGGCTATTCTTACAGCGGCAGATTCAGGGGCAAAAACCAAAGGAACACCGCCCGAAAGATGTTGGTACATATTTTTTGTACGGATTGGGCATTGCGGTTCTGGTCAGCAGTACGGTGCAGGTTTGGTTTGGGGAAACGCTCCGAACCAAGAACCCGATAGATGCTTTAATTGCATTCTATCACGCTGGGCAGGATAACCCCTTGTTTAACGGCGGTGCAATTAGTGTGCTCGCCTATATTTTATCTGCCCTGCTGGGCAGACCTGGCGATAAAATTTGTGTCTTGTTTGTCCTGTTTTTAGTTGTCATGTGGCTGATGGGCTGGGATATGCTGGACTTGAAAGATTGGGTCTGTCGGGCTGGCGGTTTCCTCCGAAATCTGCTGTTCCCGACCAAAGATGCGTTACCAGCGGAAGAAGACGTTCCAGATTTGGAAGAACCAAAAAGAATCGGCTTTTTCTCCAACCTATTTCACAAGGCAGAAGAACAGGAGCAGGAAGCGGAAGCAGTGCAAGCTTCAGAAGCACAAAATACACAGGAATTGGATGCTGGCGAAATCATCGCTGCAACGGATGGGTTAGCGGAAACACCGATACCACCGCAAGAACCGCCTTTACAAGAGCCGTTTCAGATGCAGTATGATGCGGTTGAACCAACGCTTGATGTTGAACCTCCAGAGCCGGAAGAACCGATTTTTGAGCCAGAATCGGAACAGATGCCAAGACAGTTGGATTTGTTTCAGGAGCAGGGAATGGGAGCAATTGTTCCGGAAAATGCAACGCATCCAGAGCCGGAAGAGCCTGCTTATCAGATCCCAAGCCTTTCCCTGTTGAAGCGGAGTAACAACACGGGCAAAAGTCCGGAGATCCAACAGGAATTGGAACGCAATAAAAGAATGCTGGAGGAAACCCTGAAAGATTTCAATGTAGGTGTTTCTATGAAGGATGTTCAGCGTGGGCCATCTGTTACCAGATATGAAGTGCAGCCGAATGCTGGGGTAAAAGTTTCTAAAATTACAGGCTTATCGGATGATATTGCCTTGAATCTTTCTGCCCAGAGCATCCGAATTGAAGCCCCTGTTCCGGGGAAATCAGTCGTAGGGATTGAAGTTCCGAATCGGAAAAAAGATGTGGTAAAACTGCGAGATATTCTCGAATCCGATGCATTCCAGAATGCGAAAAGCCAGCTGGCGTTTGCAGTCGGAAAGGACATCGCCGGAAATGCGATTATTGGCGACATTGCAAAAATGCCGCATTTGATTATCGCTGGTGCAACAGGCTCTGGTAAATCTGTCTGTACCAATTCCATCATCATGAGTATTCTGTTTCATGCGACACCGGAACAGGTGCGGTTGATTTTGATTGACCCGAAGATTGTAGAATTTCGAGTGTATGAGGACATTCCCCACCTGCTGATTCCCGTTGTCACCGACCCGAAAAAAGCAGCTGGTGCATTGAATTGGGCGGTACAGGAGATGGAACACCGTTACCAGGCCTTTGCGGACAACGGGGTACGGGATTTGGCAGACTATAACAAGAAAATCCAGAGTCAGCCTGATGGGCAGACGCTGCCGCAAATTGTCATTGCGATTGATGAGTTGGCAGACTTGATGATGACTGCATCCAAAGAAGTGGAAGATGCCATTTGCCGGCTGGCACAAAAGGCAAGAGCTGCTGGAATGCACTTGATTATTGCAACGCAGCGACCAACCACTGATATTATTACAGGCTTGATTAAAGCGAATATTCCAAGCCGAATTGCCCTGTCTGTCATGTCGCAGGTGGACTCTCGAACGATTTTGGATACAGGCGGAGCAGAAAAGCTGTTAGGGCACGGTGATATGCTGTATTTGCCGAATGGTATGCCGAAGCCGATTCGTGTACAGGGCTGTTTTGTTTCCACAGAGGAAATTGAAAAAACAGTGGCATTTGTCAAGCAGCAAGCACAGGCGGCTTATGATGATTCTGCTTTGGTCGGTGTTGAACAGAATATTCCGGTTCTGAAGGGTGAAGCGGCAAGTCCGGACGGAAATGCAGATCCTCGACTCGAAGAGGCGATTCAGGCAGTTGTAGAGTTGGGGCAAGCATCCACGTCTTCATTGCAGCGTTATTTGAATGTTGGCTATGCTCGTGCTGCCCGAATGATTGACGAACTGGAAAAGATGGGGATTGTCGGCGGATACAACGGGGCAAAACCTCGAAAAGTGCTGATGACCAAGCAGCAGTATGAAGAACGAAAAATGCGGAATCTGCCGTAAAAGAAACCAAGAGGAGGAACAGCCATTATGGCACAAGGCTTTTTGCCGGTTACGAAAAAGGAATTGCTGGAAACGGGCGTTTCCCAGCCGGATTTTGTCTATGTGGTCGGGGATGCATATGTAGACCACCCCAGTTTCGGGGCTGCAATCATCTCCCGTCTGCTGGAATCACAGGGCTATTCCGTGGCAATGCTGCCGCAGCCGGATTGGCGGAGCACCAAGGACATCATGCGGTTTGGAAAGCCCAAGCTGGCATTTTTGGTGACAGGCGGCAATATTGATTCTATGGTGGCACATTATACCGCTGCCAAGCGGAAACGCAGCCAAGATTCTTATTCCCCCGGCGGAAAAGCCGGACTTCGTCCAGACCGTGCCGTGATTACATATTGTCAGTGTATCCGCCGAGCATATCCGGATGCAGTGATTGCTATCGGCGGACTGGAGGCATCCTTGCGGCGGTTTGCACACTATGACTACTGGTCGGATACGGTCAGACCGTCTATTTTGGTGGAAAGCGGTGCAGATTTCCTGATGTATGGAATGGGGGAACACTCTATCACAGAGATGGCAGCTCGTCTGCGGGACGGTGAGCCGATTTCTGCCCTGACCGATATTCGAGGGACTTGTTACCTGACAGACCCTGTCAACACCCCGTGGGGAGCGGTGCAGTGCCCAGACTTTGCACAGGTTGCCAGCGATAAAAAGGCATATGCCAAGGCAACCCGTCAGCAGTACGACCAGCAGGATGAAATCTATGGAAAGACGGTCATTCAACGGCATGGGAAACAGATGCTGGTACAAAATCCGCCAGCATTGTCGCTGACACAGGAAGAATTAGATGCAGTGTATCAGCTGCCATTCCAGCGAAAGCCGCACCCGATGTATGATGCACAAGGCGGTGTGCCGGGAATTGCAGAAGTACAGTTTTCCATCGCCCATAATCGGGGCTGTTTCGGATATTGTAATTTCTGTTCCATTGCTCTGCATCAGGGCAGACGTGTCACCTGCCGCAGCGAGGAATCCATTTTAAAAGAGGCAAAGCAGATTACAGAAATGCCCAACTTTAAGGGCTATATTCACGATGTTGGTGGGCCTACGGCAAACTTCCGTGCTCCATCCTGCAAAAAGCAGCTGACAAAGGGACTTTGCAAGGGCAAGAAATGCCTTGCTCCGGAGATTTGTCCGGCAATTCACGCCGACCATTCTGAATATCTGCACATTCTCCGGCAGCTGCGAAAGCTGCCCAAGGTGAAGAAAGTCTTTATCCGTTCCGGTATCCGATTTGATTATCTGCTTGCCGACCCAGATGACACTTTTTTTCGGGAACTGGTACGGGAACATACCAGCGGTCAGTTGAAAGTTGCCCCGGAACATTGCAGCAATCATGTATTGGATAAGATGGGAAAGCCGCACTTTGAACACTATCAGGCATTTCAAAAGCGGTTCTATGAGATTACCAAGAGCATTGGCAAGGAACAGTATTTAGTCCCTTATCTGATGTCCTCCCATCCGGGCAGCACGTTGCAGGATGCAATTGCACTGGCAGTTTATCTGAAAGAAAATCACATCCATCCGGAGCAGGTACAGGATTTCTATCCAACGCCCGGAACGATTTCCACTTGTATGTATTATACCGAATATGACCCCTATACGATGGAACCAGTCTTTGTTCCAAAAACAGAGCAGGAAAAGGCAATGCAGCGAGCTTTGCTGCAATCGTTTTTGCCGCAGAACCGTCCTTTGGTGCTGGCAGCCCTGCGGAAAGCCGGTAGAATGGATTTGGTTGGAAACGGTGCACACTGCCTGATTCCAGCAGGTTCAGAGCGGAAAGACACCCACGCAAAGAAATCATCAACTCGGCAGCCTGCCACAGCAGCTGCAAGACGAAACGGAGGCACTTCAAAATGGCAGCAACCCAAAAAAGCAAACAACCAGCCGCCAAAAACGGCAAACAGAAAGCCAACCAGCAGAAAGAAAAAATCATTGGGCTGATTGCACTGATTGTCGTTGCCTTTGCAGGCGGTGCAAAAGTGTTCGGCTGTGCACCAGCGGTGGATTCCAATGCGAGTGCAACCGTTTCTTTTCTGGATGTTGGACAGGGGGACAGCGTTCTGATTCAGGCAGCCGGAAAAACCGTCTTGATTGACGGCGGTGAACGAGATCAGGGCAGTGTCGTACTGGACGACCTGAAGAAATATGGTGTTACCACCATTGATTACATGATTGCCTCTCATCCGCATTCTGACCACATCGGCGGTTTGGTGGATGTGTTGGAAGATGCAGCGGTTTCTTCTGATCTGACCGTTTCCATGGTGCTGCTGCCGGAAGTGCCGGATAAAGATGTTCCAACCACACGGGTCTATGAAGCATTTTTGGATGGTATCGAAGACAACCACATTGACCCTACTTTTGTATCGGAAAAGCAGACCTTGAATTTAGGCGGCAGTACTACACTGGAACTGATTGCACCGCCAGCCGGAAAAACCTATTCTTCCCTGAATGATTATTCCATGGCAGCATATTTGAATTGCGGCGGAAAAACATTCCTGTTTACAGGCGATGCAGAAAAGGACGAAGAAGCGGACTGGCTGGAAAACGGCGTGTTCGATGGCATGCATGCGGATGTCTTTAAGGCAGGGCATCACGGCAGCCGGACGTCCTCCAGCGAAGCTCTGCTGGAGCAGATTCAACCAACTTATGCAGTGATTTCCTGCGGAACGGATAATTCCTATGGTCACCCGCATGAAGAAGCACTCGACCGCTTGGACGTTTACTGCGATAAGGTTTACCGGACGGATCTGGATGGAACAGTCATCTGTAAGGTAGAGGACGGGGAATTGAAGTGGTCGTTTGATAAGGAGTATGCATCATGATCATCATTGACCGCATGGATGACGGCGTTGCCGTTCTGGAAACTGACACGGGAATGCAGACAGTACCAGCAGACCAGATGCCGGAAGGGGCACGGGATGGCGATGTTCTGCAATGGGTTCATGACCACTATGAAGTAGATACTGCTGCAACGGAAGAACGTCGAAACCGGATGTTGGAACGGATGCGAAAACGAAAAAGAGGAAGGGACTAAATGGAAGCAGATGTACTCATCATTGGTGGAGGGGCTGCTGGAACGGTGGCTGCCCTGCTGCTGGCAAAAGCCGGAAAACACTGTATCATCTTAGAAAAAAATGGGCAAATCGGAAGAAAACTGCGGATTACCGGAAAAGGTCGCTGCAACCTCACCAATGCCTGTGATTTGGATACGCTCATGGCAAATGTGCCGAGAAATCCAAAATTCTTGTACAGTGCGTTTGCTCGCTGGATGCCGGAAGATGTGATGGCATATTTTGAACAGATGGGTGTTCCGCTGAAAGTGGAACGGGGCAATCGAGTATTTCCGGTGAGTGACCGAGCAGAAGATATTGTTGCAGCGTTGCAGCGTGCCCTGAAACGGGCAGGAGTTCCCGTTTATCGGGAAAACGTGCAGCAATTGCTCCTGCAAGAAGGCCGCTGTACTGGCGTACAGACTGCCTCCGGCAAGCAGTATGCTGCAAAGTATGTGCTGCTGGCAGCTGGTGGGGCATCCTATCCGGCAACGGGTTCTACGGGGGACGGCTATACGCTGGCAAAGCAGGCAGGGCATACAATTGTGCCGCCGCTGCCAGCACTTGTTCCGCTGGAAGTGCAGGAGAAATGGTGCAGTGACTTGATGGGGCTTTCCCTGCGGAATGTTTCCCTGAAACTGTACAACGGGAAAAAATGCTGCTATGATGCATTGGGAGAGATGTTGTTCATGCATTTCGGTGTTTCAGGGCCGTTGGTACTGACGGCAAGTTCTCTGCTGCCGGAGCAGATTCCGAAAGATGGCAGCTGTCGGCTGGAACTGAACCTGAAACCCGGCTTGACACCAGAACAGCTGGACAAACGCATACAGCGAGATTGTACCGTCCACCCCAATCAGGCAATGGGCACGATTTTCCGAGGGCTGCTGCCGTTGAAACTCGTTCCCGTTTTTCTGGAAGCGGTTCACATTCCGCCGGAAACCAAGGCGAATGCTCTAACAAAAGAACAACGCCGGATTTTGGTGCAGGGCTTGCAGGCATTTCCACTGCATATCACTGCAAGGCGTTCGCTGAAAGAAGCGATTATTACACGGGGCGGCGTTTCTGTTCGGGAAGTGCAGGCGAAAACTATGGCATCCAAATGCTGTGAGGGCTTGTATTTCGCTGGGGAAGTGCTGGACGTGGACGCATACACCGGAGGATTTAATTTACAGATTGCCTTTTCCACTGCCGCTTGTGCAGCGGATGCCATTGGCAGTTTATGAAAATGATTTCGTGCCGGAGAAACTGCCGGCTTGAAATAGATGGATTTTATTTTTATTGATCGCAGCGATTCTGCTGCAAGTAAAGGAGAAAAAAGGAGTTCGCTATGAAAACCATGAATGTCGCCATTGACGGCCCTGCCGGAGCGGGTAAGAGTAGTATTGCAAGAGAACTTGCTGCCGAGTTGGGCTTTATCTACGTGGATACAGGGGCACTGTACCGTGCAATTGCCCTGTATATCCAACAGCACAATTTGTGCAACAAACAGGATATTATCCGGCAGCTGCCGAAGATTGATTTGAAAATCAAGTTCATCGGCGGAACACAATGCATTCTGCTCAACGGAGAAGACGTGACAGATGATATTCGGACACCAGAAATTTCCATGCTGGCTTCCAAGGTTTCTGCCATTCCGGAAGTGCGGGATTTTCTCTTTGATTTACAGCAGAAGATTGCAAAAGAACATCATGTCATCATGGATGGCAGAGATATTGGAACGGTGGTACTGCCGGACGCTGACCTGAAAATTTTCCTGACAGCTTCTCCGGAAGAACGTGCCAGCCGGCGGTATCTCGAATTACAGGAAAAACCGGACGCTCCCACCTATGAACAGATTCTGCAAGATATCAAGAAACGGGACTATCAGGACACCCATCGGGAAATTGCTCCGCTGCGGCAGGCAGAAGATGCCGTTCTGATTGACACCACCAACATGGGATTCCATGAAGTTTGTGATGCCCTGCTGGAACTGATGGAGGAACGTCTGGACTTAGAATAAGGAGGCGTTCAGTTTGTACAACCACATTGTTGCATTTTTTTATCGGCTTGCTTATTACATCGTGCGGTTTGCATTCTTTTTCTATTATGACATTCGTTTTGAAGGCAGAGAATATGCACCATCGAAGAAAGAATCTGCCATCTTTGCCTCGAACCACCGCAGTTATTTAGATCCGGTGCTCGTGGCAATGGGTGCACCGCATCCATTCAATTATATTGCCAAAGAAGAGCTGTTCAAGCATAAAGTCTTTGCTCGGTTTATCTGGTTTATGGGGGCGTTTCCGGCAACGTGGAAAGCCGACCCCAACTATGATATGCTATCAGAGGCAGTGAAGCGGCTGGACAATAACCGTCACCTGACGATTTTTCCAGAGGGCACTCGCCATACAGATGGAAAAGTTGGCAGCGGGAAAAGCGGCGTTTGCGTGCTGGCAGCCAAAAGCGGAAAGCCTGTCATTCCTGTGGGCTTGATTTTCAATTCCAACAACCTGCACTTTCGCAGTAAAATCTGTGTTCGGCTGGGGAAGCCGATTTATGCATCCGACTACGGTCTGACACCGGAATCCACACCGAGAGAAATGCGGCAGATGAAACAAGACATCATGCAGGCAATTCGGGAGCTGGTTGAAGAAAATCCGCCGTTCCCGATCAAGCACGACCAGCCGCATAAGCTGTCAGCGTCTGACCGTCATCGGGTTGAACGGCTCGAAACGATTCACCATCAGGAAGAAACTGCTGCAGAGCAGGCAGCAAAGGAGCAGCAGGAATGAAACAGATTACCATTGCAAAATCTGCCGGCTTTTGCTTCGGCGTAGACCGTGCTGTGCGAATGACTTACGAGGCACTGGAGCAATATCACCACGTTGCAACCTTAGGGCCAATCATCCACAATCAAACGGTTGTGGATGATCTCTGTCAGAAGGGTGCACGGATTGTAGAGGATGTTTCCGAACTGACACCGGAAGAATGCATTGTCATTCGTTCCCACGGGGTCAGCAAGCAAGTGGAAGATGCCATTGCCGCTGCCGGCAATCCCTGCATCAATGCAACTTGTCCCTTTGTATCGAAAATTCATAAGATTGTAGAAAAACATACTCTTGCAGGCGATTATATTTTGATTGCAGGCGACAAAAACCATCCGGAAGTGCAGGCGATTGTCGGACATTGCGGAGAAAATTGCACCGTTTTTGCAGATTCCGCAGCCCTCGACCATTTTTTTAAAACAAATTATGAAAATTTAAAAAAAAAGCTTGCAATTGTTGCCCAAACAACGTATAATATATTAGTATGGGAAAGGTGTATGGCGTTGCTTCCCAGCGACGACCCGAACATTATGGTTTATGATACCATCTGCCATGCAACGCAAGTGCGGCAGTCAGATGCAGATACTTTGTCCCGCAGTTCTGATTTGATGATTATTGTCGGCGGCAAGCACAGTTCCAATACTGTGAAGCTGTTCGATGTCTGCAAGCAGAACTGCCGGTCTTATCATATTGAAACGGCGGACGAGCTTTACACTTTAGACCTATGTAATGCGGAGAAAATCGGCATTACCGCCGGTGCGTCCACGCCGGCACACATCATTAAGGAGGTAGAATCGACAATGAGCGAAATCATGGAACGTCACGATGAAGAGGACATCAATTTTGCGGAGGCACTGGATCAGTCCTTCAAGAAAATACATAAAGGGGAAAAAGTCAAGGGTACTGTGGCTGCGGTAAACAACACGGAAGCAATTGTAGACACTGGCACAAAGTATACAGGCTATGTTCCGCTTTCTGAACTGACCGATGATCCGTCCCTGAAGCCGGCTGATGTTGTCAACGTTGGTGACGAACTGGATCTGATTGTCATCCAGACCAATGACCAGGATGGTACTGCAACCCTGTCTAAGAAGAAGGTTGACGAACAGAAGGGCTTCGAAGAAATCGTAGCTGCAAAGGAAAATGATACCGTACTGGAAGGCACTGTACAGGGAGTTGTAAAGGGCGGCATCATCGTTGCTTACGCTGGCGTACGGGTATTCATTCCGGCATCCCAGAGCGGTCTGCCGAGAGGGGCTGAACTGGATACACTGGTAAAGACCAAGGTTCGGTTTGTAATTCTCGAAGTCAACGAACACAGAAGAAGAGCAGTTGGCTCCATTCGTGCCGTACAGAAGGCTGAAAAGGAAGCTGCAAAGGAAAAGTTCTGGGAAACTGCAGAAGTTGGTGCAACTTACAAGGGCGAAGTAAAGTCCCTGACCAGCTATGGTGCATTTGTAGACCTTGGCGGCATCGACGGTATGGTTCACATTTCTGAACTGTCCTGGAAGCGGATCAAGCATCCGAGTGAAGTTGTTAAGGTTGGCGATGTAATCGAAGTTTACATCAAGGAACTGGATCCGGAAAACAACCGCATTTCTTTGGGCTACAAGAAGACCGAAGACAACCCGTGGGAAAAGTTTAAGGCTACCTACAAAGTTGGCGATATCGTAGATGCAACCATCGTTTCCATCACTCCGTTCGGTGCATTCGCACAGATCATGGATGGCGTAGACGGTCTGATTCACATTTCTCAGCTGGCTGACAAGCGGGTTGAAAATGTAAAGGATATTGTTGCAATCGGCGATGTTGTAAAGGTAAAGATCATCGATATCGACATCGAAAACAAGCGGATTAGCATTTCCATGCGTGCTCTGCTCGAAGACGAAGCAGAAGGCGAAGATGCTGAATAAGCATTGACCGTTTGAATAAGCAGTAACAGAAGCCGGTATGGGCAGCAATGCCTGTACCGGCTTTTTGTGAAAATCGGCTGCTCGGAAAATCCAAGTAACTGTGGAAAGCAAAGTGTCTTGTGGAAAACAAAATCAAACCAAAATGAAAAAAGATATTCGCTGTCCGCTGGAATATGGGCTTGCGATCTTCGGCGGAAAGTGGAAATCTCGAATTATTTGCGTGCTGGCAGCACAAGCTCCGCTCCGGTATAGCGTTTTGCGGAAAGAAATGGGAAATATTACAGATGCAGTGCTGTCATCGATGTTGAAAGAACTCATGACAGATGGCATGGTACTCCGGACTTCTTACGATGAAATCCCACCAAGAGTGGAATATCAGCTGACCGAAAAGGGAACGTCCGTTGTGCCGATTTTACAGCAGATTTGTCAATGGGCTGGAGCATATCACAAAGAGGAACAGATGCACCCGATGATTCAATGTGAAAAGTGTGATTACCGCTGAACGCAGATTTGTGATTGATACTTTACAAGAAACGGGAAAATGTGCTATAATAACAATCACAGAACCCGAAAGGAGTGTGCACAATGATACTGGAAAATAAAACAGAAGTCACAGTGCCGGCTGTGATGGCAATGCAAAAGGCAATGAATCGGCAAGGGCAACTTGCTCGTTATCTCATTGCCGGACTTTTTTTGCTGGGTGCAATTTGGCAAATCGGCTATTTAATTATACTTGGAACATGGATACAAAGCTATTTCTATGGGATTTTATTCTGTGCACTGGTTGCCGGATTTTTGCTGATTATGCCCATCTGGAGCAACAAAAAAGTATTGAAGCAAGTTACCCAGCAGCTCTGCAACTCGTCTGCACCGCTCATCAATCACTATTATTTTCAGCCGCAGATGCTGAAAATTCGGGATGAAGGGATTCCAGACGGCAGAGATTTGCAGTTGCCCTATACAGATATTACTCGATTTTTACAGGATGACACTTATTTTTTCCTGTATGTAAAATCTACGAACAGCACCTATATTTTAAAGCGGAATGCGTTTCAGCCAAATGATGACGTGCAAGTCATGGCGTGCCTGCAAGAAAAACTGGCACACTGCAAAGGCATTCGCTGAACCAACGACAAGGAGAACCAAATAGCATGGAACAAATTCGGAATTTTTGCATTATCGCCCATATTGACCACGGAAAATCAACACTGGCAGACCGGATTCTTGAACAGACTTTTACGGTTGCAAAGCGGGACATGGAAGAACAGATTCTGGACAATATGGACATCGAACGGGAACGGGGCATTACCATCAAAGCTCGTGCTGTCCGCCTGAATTACAAGGCAAAAGACGGGAAAACCTATGTGTTTAACCTGATTGATACGCCGGGACACGTGGACTTTAACTATGAAGTGTCCAGAAGTTTGGCAGCCTGTGAGGGGGCAATTCTGGTTGTCGATGCTTCGCAGGGCATTGAAGCTCAGACCTTGGCAAATACCTATCTGGCAATTGAACATGATTTGGAAGTTGTTCCGGTTGTCAATAAGATTGACCTGCCGGCAGCTGATCCGGAACGGGTTTGTCAGGAGATCGAAAGCGTTATCGGAATTCCGGCAATGGATGCTCCACGGATTTCCGCCAAAGAGGGAATCAACATTGGCGAAGTGATGGAACGTATTGTCACGGATATTCCTGCCCCGAATGGCGACCCGAATGCACCGCTGAAAGCACTGATTTTCGACAGCTATTATGATGCCTATAAGGGCGTTGTAATTTATATTCGTGTCAAAGAGGGAACGGTGAAAGTCGGCGATACCATTCGCCTGATGGCAACCGGTGCAGAATTTACCATTGTAGAGGCTGGCTATATGGATACAAAGCGGTTGGTCAATGTTGGGCAGCTTTCTGCTGGCGAAGTTGGCTATCTGTCCGCCTCTATTAAGAGCATTGGTGATACACAAGTTGGTGACACAGTGACACTGGCAGATAATCCTTGTGCAGAACCGCTGCCGGGTTATCGAAAAGTCAATCCGATGGTGTTCTCTGGTATCTATCCGGCAGATGGTGCAAAGTATGGCGATTTGCGGGAAGCACTGGAGAAGTTGCAGCTGAACGATGCGTCTTTATCCTTTGAACCGGAAACATCCATTGCACTGGGCTTCGGATTCCGCTGCGGATTCTTGGGGCTGCTGCATATGGAAATTATTCAGGAACGGCTGGAACGGGAATATAATTTGGACTTGATTACCACTGCACCATCTGTTATTTATCGGGTTACGATGACAAACGGGGATGTAGAAATGATTGACAACCCGACCAACTACCCAGACCCGGCTTTGATTCAGCTGGCAGAAGAACCAATGGTCAAGGCAGAAATTCTGACACCGCCGGACTATGTGGGAAATGTCATGGAACTGTGTCAGAATCGGCGTGGGGTATTTCTGGATATGCAGTATTTGGATGATACCCGTGTATCCTTGAAGTATCATTTGCCGCTGAATGAAATTGTATATGATTTCTTCGATGTGCTGAAATCCCGAACAAAGGGCTATGCATCTTTTGACTATGAAGTGACGGGCTACGCTGCTTCTCAGCTGGTTAAGCTGGACATTCTGCTGAATGGCGATGTGATTGATGCCCTGTCATTTATCATTCATAAGGATAAGGCATATGAACGGGCAAGAAAGATTGTAGAGAAGCTGAAGGAAAACATTCCACGGCAGCTGTTTGAAGTGCCAGTACAGGCAGCCATTGGCGGAAAGATTATTGCAAGAGAAACGATTAAGGCAATGCGGAAGGATGTCTTGGCGAAGTGCTACGGCGGTGACATTACCAGAAAGAAGAAGCTGCTGGAGAAGCAAAAGGAAGGCAAGAAGCGGATGCGGCAGCTGGGTACAGTAGAAGTTCCGCAGGAAGCTTTCATGAGCGTGCTGAAACTGGATGAAGAATAATAGAGAAAGGAACTCTTATGGCGGAAAAACATTCGATTTATGATTGCCCTTATTGTGGCAAAAAGTCTTTTAATCCCCTGACCAAAGCTCTTGCCGGCAACATGAACACCAAAGGCAGAGTCTGCAAAGCCTGCGGCAGACGGGTCGTCAACGGCAAAACCTCTGCCATTGTCCGGATGGTGCTAATGGTGGTTGCAATTATCATTGTATTTGCAACTTATTTCATTGAAAGCAGCGATGCCAAGGCATATTTGATTATGGCAGGAACGATTATAGTAGCATGGCTGCTTTCGATGCTATTTGATGCATTTTTCTGTCCGTTGACCAAAGTGGTGCGGAACGATGCCGAGTGAATCCACGCTGGGGATTTATATTCACGTCCCGTTTTGCGTGCGGAAGTGCCCCTATTGTGATTTCTATTCCGTTCCGCAGACAGCAGAGCGAATCGAACAATATGGAACGGCACTCTGTCGGTTCTTGCGGCAGATGCAGACCGATTTGCCAGTAGATACGATTTATTTTGGTGGTGGAACGCCGTCCTTGCTGCCCGTTTTTCTGTTGGAAGAGATTTTGCAGACGATTGATAAAACGGTTTCTCTCCAGCAGCCCGAAATTACATTGGAATGCAATCCGGCAACGGTTGACCGTAAAACATTGCAGCAGTTTCAAGAAATTGGCATCAATCGGCTTTCTATTGGTGTGCAGTCACTTTCCAATATGCAGTTGAAACGCTTGGGGCGGCTGCACGATGCTCAAACTGCAATCGAAACGGTAGAGCAGGCAGCAGCTGCCGGATTTCAGAATCTGTCCTGTGATGTCATGCTGGCATTGCCAAAGCAGACAACGGCAGAATTACAGGATACTTTGACACAATTGACAGCCTTACCGATTCAGCATATTTCGGCTTATCTGTTAAAAGTAGAGCCGGAAACACCCTTTGCATCCATGAACTGGGTGCAGCAGCTGCCGGATGAAGATGCAACCGCAGATTTTTATTTGCAGACGGTGGAAACCTTGCAAACAGCTGGTTTCTTGCAATATGAAATTTCTAACTTTGCAAAGGCAGACTATGAGAGCCGGCATAACTGCAAATATTGGAACTGTGAACCGTATTTGGGGTTTGGGGCATCTGCACATTCCTGCTATGGTGGGAAGCGGTTTTATGTGCCCTCGGATTTGCAGACATTCTGTGCAGCAGCAACCCAGCCGATGGTACTGGAAGATGACAACCCCTGCACCAGAGAAGAACAGATTTTGTTAGGGCTGCGGTTGCGGAAGGGAATCCCATGCAGCTGGCTGCATACAGAACAGCTGCAAAAGTTACGGCGTTATGCAGTTGGTGGATTGGTGGAATTTTTGAATGATCGTGTGGCACTGACACCGCAAGGGTGTCTGGTGTCCAATGCGATTTTAGCAGAGATTTTATAAATAGACAAAAAAGGACAAGATGGCATGCAATCGTCATCCTGTCCTTTTTTTGTATGGTTGTTGTTGTGAATATAAAAATTAGTCGGTAAATACCTGCTTGATGCTGTCATAGTGCAGGAATACACCTTGTTTTCCGTATTCCTGAATCTGTTCCAGCGTTGCAAATGCATATTCCATGACTTCCCGTTCCTGTGTATGTACAGCAGAATCCGGAATATCCATGGTATAGCGGAAGATGTCCACAAAATAGTTGTTTTTCTCTTCCGGATTCACACGCTTGTAAGAGAAAACATAGCCGCCGTCTGCGTTGGAAACATCCACGCCAGTTTCTTCTAAGATTTCTCGTTTTACAGCATCTTCAGCAGATTCTCCGGCACGAACACCGCCGCCCGGCACTTCCCAGCAGCCCGGTGCCCATTCTTTGTCCATTCTGCGGCGGGTAATCAGGTAAGTACCATCTGGACGGCGTAATACGCCCAGTACCGTCAGATGAAAATCGCCCGGCTGCATATTCCAGTCGTTGCGGTTCATCGTCCGTCCGGTTTTCTGTTTGTTTTCATCGTAAATATCCCATTGTTCCATGGTAAGTCCTCCTGATCATCCGCACAACTTGCGGACGTGATTGATTATTTTTTTGCTTTGGTATTGCTGAACAGCAGACTGCCCAACGTGACCAGTGCTACAATGCTGCAAAAGCCGATGGTACCAGCGGTTAGCATCCATTCTGGCAGAACGGGAATGATTTCTGTCAGCAGAATCACGCACGAGAGCAAAGTCAGTGCAATTCCGATGATGAGCGTGCTATAGCCAGCAGAGCGGCAAAGCTTGCCCTGGTCGTATTGTTCTTGTTGTTTTTTGGACATAGTGTTATATCCGGCAATCAAATATGCACCTTTTCCGTGCAGGAAAAACCCAGATAGCACATAACAGCCAATGGAGAAAAGCAGCATGATGCTGAATCCAATCCATTCGCCCATTTTTCACCACTCCTTTTTGTGTAGAAATGGGGTTATTTGGTCTGTGTGATCGGCTTTTCACCTGCTTCTGTTTTGGCAGCCTTTTTCTTCGGGGAAACCTTTTCCAGCAGTTCCTTCACTTCTGGGTCATTGGTCAGGCTGTAAACAACAAGCAGATAGAACTGTGAGCCGGACAGGTCTTTCTTTTCGATGGCTTCCTTTGCCAGAGCGGCAGCAACGCCAACCACTTCCTTGCTTGCACCCGGTTCCATGCCGTACTTTTCAAATGCCTTGTTGACTTCTTCTCTGGTCGGCGGAACGATCTTCTTCTGGGTGATGGTGTGAATATGGTGCAATTCTGCCTGTACGCCCGGATGGTCGGCATAGATTAAGCTTTCATAATAGAAGCAAACCGCATTGTCATAATCTTTCTTTTCGATGCAGTAGAAACCGAGGTTGCAATAGCATCTGGAGAGTGTTACCGGTGTAGTGGCAATGGAAAGAGTTTCCTTGGTTACGCCGAGCAAATCTTCCGGCTGCTTTAGATACTTATAGCATTCTGCCATTTCAAAATACGGGTCTGGATTCAGCGGATTGTAGCGAATCGCATCTTCCAGAACGGAAACAGCTTCTTCTGCTCTGCCAAGATCCAGCAGGACATAGCCGTGCAGCATCACCATTGCACACAGGTCAAACGGAGCACGAATCAGTTTCTTAGACGGGTGATAGAAGAACAGATACAGCTGATGTTCCAGCGTGTTCCGCATACTCAAGTACAAATGTTCTTCGGTTTCTCGGAAGTTGATGCAGATTTTTGTATAGAGAGCTTCGGTCAGCTTGAAAGCTTCCTTAATTTTCTTCTGGTTGACCAGTTCAACGGCTTCAGCGAAAACCTTGTCCATCCGCTTGCCGTCAATATACAGCATTTTTGCAACTCTTTCTTTTTGCTCATCTGGAAGAATTTCATAAGCAAGGTCAGCAATTTGACTTTCGACTTCTTTGCCGATTTCTGTTCCGGCATATTCTTCTGCGATATGTTCCAGATGAACCATATCCACGCTCTTTTCACCAGTCAAGCCATTTCTTGCTTCCGCCATAATTTCATCAATTGTTTTTGCCATGAGGGGTTACTCCTTTTCAACGGTAATTTAAAAATTTTTTTCATGGAAGGGCAGGGAAATTTCACTGCTTTTTCTATTATAGCATAATCTGCGTGTGGTTGTCAATTGATTTTTGTGCAAAATTACGAGATTTCCGGAGCGGTGTCCGGCAGATTTCCGTCTGCAATGTTTTTCTGGAGAATTTGGTCGGTTAAATCAAAGAGCACTTCCGAGCCGTCTTTCGTTTGAATTTGCCGATGGTAGACCTGTTTTGCTGTGACGGTATGTTCTTTCCAGTCGCTGCCCTGATTGCTGTCGTTGAGCAGGAGCGGCTGTAAGTTGTCCATGGCATGGGCGAATTTAGACTCTGGGGTTTGACGGGCTTCAAATTCGTCAAATAGTGCCTGTAATTCCTGTTTCTGGTCGTCCGGCAGGAGTGAATAAATGCGTTCTTTTGCAGCGGCTTCCCGTGCCTGCTGGGTCTGCTTGCCAGCTTCATCATAAGCGTAAGTATCGCCGGCATCAATTTCTACCACATCGTGCAGCAGGCACATCATCATGACTTTTGCAATGTCGATGGGTTCGTTGGCGTATTCTTTCAGCAGGTATGCCATAATGGTCATATGCCAGGCGTGTTCCGCATCGTTTTCTCGTCTGCCGTGGTGGGAGAGGTGGGTTTGCCGGAGAATATTTTTTTCTTGGTCGATTTCCAGGATGAAATCCAATTGTTGTTTTAAACGGTCTGTCATCGTAGAATCACGCTTTCTGAGAGGGAAGTTGTTTTTTATTCTGAGGGGGCTTTTTGGGTGTTTTTTTCTTTTTGCGAACGGAATAACCGAAATCGCCTAATTTTCTGCCCAGCGAGAAATATTCCCCATGAGCGTAGGCGAGCAGCCCCATTTGTTGTAAATTCAACTTGCCTTTGCTGTCCACATAGCGTTCTTCCACGTTGACCGCTGTAATTTCTGCCAGCATCAATTCATGTGTACCGAGCAGCTGCGTGGATTGAATCTTACATTCCAGACTGACCGGACATTCTGCAATCAGCGGAGCAGAAACGGTTTGTGCTGGTTCTGGGGTAAAGTGACAGGCTTGAAATTTATCAATATCTTTTCCGCTCCGGCAGCCGCAGAAGTCTGTTTCCCGACACATTGCAGAGGTCGGCAGGTTGATGACAAATTCTCGCTGTTCCATGAGAATCGGGTAGGAATAGCGAGTGGGGCGAACAGAAATAGAAACCATAGGCGGATGCGTGTTCAGAACTCCTGTCCATGCAATTGTTAAGATATTGGGGTGTTCCATTGTTCCGCAGCTGACCAGTACCGGTGGAACAGGTGCTAATAGGACGCTGCCTTTCCAGTGTTGTTTTGCCAAAGAATGAATGCCTCCTTTTTCAAATTTCAAAGGGATGATAGAAAAAATGCCCCTTTGTCCGTGCAGAAAAGGGGCATTCTGTTGGTTCGAGATGGAGAAATGTTATGCTGTTACGCCATACTGTTCCCGATATGCCAGCATTGCATCCAGATATTCTTTACCCGGAATGACATCGTTCTGAATGGCTGCAATGATGTCTTCCATGTTGACGATGGCATAAACCGGAACGCCATAGGTTTCATAGACGGTCTGAACGGCAGACTGATTGCCCTGCAATGCCTTTTCCATCCGGTCTACCGTGATGACCATACCGATGATGTCCACCTTTGCTGCACCTGTCAGCTTCGGGTAAACTTCTGCCATTGCCTTGCCGGAAGTCATAACATCTTCGATGATGACAACCTTGTCACCGTCAGCCAGCTTCTTGCCGACAAACATACCGCCTTCTCCGTGGTCTTTGACTTCCTTCCGGTCGAAGCAGTAGCCGACTTCCTGGTCGTATTCGGTTGCCAGAGCAACAGCTGCACTCGTTGCAAGCGGAATGCCCTTGTAAGCAGGGCCAAACAAGGTGTCTGGGTTCAGTCCGTGTTCTTTCATGCAGGCAGCATAGTATTTGCCGAGCTGAGCCAGCTGCTTGCCGGTTTTATAGTTACCGGTATTGATGAAATATGGGGCTTGTCTGCCGCTCTTGAGGGTAAACGAACCGAACGTCAAAACGCCGCAGTCCACCATAAACCGGATAAATTCTTCTTTGTAAGTCATTTGGGATACTTCCTTTCTGATGTGAAAATAAAATCAAAGTTGCAAATTGCAACGAAGAAACAAGGATTACAGCTGTTCCAAATCTGCCAGCCACAGTGTCCGGCAGGCATCGCTTGGCATTCGCCAGTCACCTCTTGGGGAGAGGGTAACGCTGCCGACCTTTGGAGCATCCGGCAGGCAGGAACGCTTGAACTGCTGAGAGAAAAACCGCCGATAAAAACTGCGAAGCCATTTCAAGATGACCGCTGTTTCATACTTTCCGCCCAGTGCCTGCTGTGCCAAATGATAAATTTTAGACGGCGTGAATCCAAACCGCAGCACATAGTACAGGAAGAAGTCATGCAACTCATAAGGGCCAACCAAATCTTCTGTTTTCTGTGCAATCGTACCGTCTGGTTCTGGCGGCAGCAGTTCCGGACTGACGGGCGTATCTAAAACGTCCAGCAGGACGGCACGGAGTGCTTCCGGTGTTTTGCTGGCTTCATACTGTACCAGATAGCGTACCAATGTCTTTGGAATGGAGGCGTTGACAGCATACATACTCATATGGTCGCCATTGTAGGTTGCCCAGCCCAGAGCCAATTCTGAGAGGTCACCCGTGCCAACAACAATCCCACCACACTGGTTTGCCAAATCCATGAGGACTTGTGTCCGTTCTCTTGCCTGACTGTTTTCATAGGTGACATCGTGAACGGATTCGTCTTGACCGATGTCAGCAAAATGCTGTCGAACACTCTTTTGAATCGGAATTTCCCGCAGAGTTGCCCCATAGGCTTCCGCTAAACGGCAGGCGTTTTGATAAGTACGGTCTGTCGTACCAAAGCAGGGCATTGTAACAGCCAGCATTCCGCTTCTTGGCAGCCCTAACAGGTCGAAAGCATGCACCATCACAATGAGTGCCAATGTGGAATCCAGTCCGCCGGATAAGCCAACGACTGCCGTTTTGCAGCCGATGTGTCGCAGACGGGTTGCCAGACCCGTTGCCTGTAACGTCAAGATGGTTTCACAGCGTTCAGAAAGTTCTGCTGCTCCGGCAGGCACAAACGGTGTCGGAGAGAAAAAGCGATGCAAGGCAGTTTCTGTCAGCAACATGGAAAATCTTGTGCAGACCGTTGTCAGCGGCAGTGGCTGGAACGAGTTGGAACGCTGCCGTTCTGCTGTCATTCGCTGCAAGTCCGGCTCTGCATAGAGCAGACCATCTGAAAACAGCTTGGATTCTGCCAAAATCGCACTGTTTTCTAAAATCAAGTTGTGTCCGGCAAAGACCATATCCTGCGTGGACTCGCCCATGCCGGCATCTGCATAGGCATAGGCACAGAGCAGGCTACCGGATTTTGCCTGCAAAATGGTACGGCGATAAGCAGCTTTTCCAATGATTTCATCGCTGCATGAGAGATTGACGATCAGCGTTGCACCCATGCGAGCCATTGCAACGGAAGGCGTATCTGCAACCCAGACATCTTCGCAGAGTTCCACGCCAAAGGTGAAATCTGGTGCTTCTGCACACTGGAACAGCTGTTGTGCTCCGAACGGGCAGGGAGCAATGCCATCTGCTTGCCAGAACGTCTTGCCGTCCGCTGGTATACCAGGGGTAAAGTGACGCTGTTCGTAAAATTCCCCGTAGTTGGGCAGATGCTGCTTTGGAACGATGCCCAATACAGAACCCTGATAGCAGACCGCTGCACAGTTATAGAGTGCTCCGGCGTGCCGGATGGGCAGACCGACTACACAAATACAGGAAAGGTCACTGGTTTCTTTCAAAATTGTACGCAGTGCTTGCAACGCACCGTCTAATAGAATTTGCTGAAGGAACAAATCACCGCAAGTATATCCGGTTATGCAAAGTTCCGGAAAGACGACCAGTTTACTGCCGCTTTTTGCAGCTTCTCTGGTCAGGGAGATGATTTGCTCGGCGTTATAGGTGCAATCTGCCACCCGTAAGGGGGGCGTTGCACAGGCAATCGGGAAAAACCCGTTTTTCATGGTACTTCTCCTCTTTCTCCTGAGCGTTCTTTTCTCTATTATACCGAAAAAAGCGGAAAGATGCAAGAGTAGAACGTAAATTATCGGGAAAATTGATTTTTAAAGGGAAAAGAAACAGATTTTGTTGCAGAAAACTGCGGTCGAGCTGGCTCAGCTCGGCGGAGGAGGATTGTTAAGGGGGACAAGCTGTCCCCCTTAACAGACGTATTAATGAGATGACATTGAAATCTAAGAGAAGTAAGCAAATGCTGTTCGCCATTCTAAAAACAAAGAAACTTCTTGTAAACTGTAATCTAAGAAAGATGGGTAATAAATTCGGAAAACGCAATCACCGGCGAACAGCACGAAGGCAAAGAGCGAAGCGATTTTGCCGAACCATACGCAATCGGTTTCCCAAGAAGCATGATTAAAAATCGTTTATTTTCAAAATGACAGTTGCAATTTTCCCCAAACTATGCTATAATAACATCGTTGCCCCCTTAGTTAAGTGGATATAACAAATTCCTCCTAAGAATTGGTCATCGGTTCGATTCCGGTAGGGGGTGCCAGATTCAGATTTTCCCGTGCAGATTCCATTCTGTACGGGATTTCTTTTTTTCGATGGTTTAAACTGCCGGAATGTGGTTCATACTGATGGTAAATCCAATCATACAGGAGGAATTGTAATATGGTAAAAGGTGTTCATAAAAAAGTGATTGAAGTGCATCAGCCGGACAGTGCGTATTTTGAAAAGGCAATTTTTTATCTCCGTCCGGGCATCACGCAGCTGCCGCCGGAGCTTGCACAGGCAGCCGCCAGAGAGTATTTGCAGGAACTAGAGCCAAACCCGTTGCCGCCGTTCTGGAAGCGAACATTGCCACTGTTTTGCAGTGCAGTGCTCTCAGCAGCGGCAGCGTGTGCGGTTTGTTTTGCAGTCCTGTAAAATTTCAGAATCAACGGTTGCAGAAAATTTTCCATTTCCGCAAAAACTTTATGAAAACCAGAAAAAAGACCTTGTACTTTTTTTGGAAACATGCTATAATAAAAGTCATGGTATTCTGCCATGACTTTTATTCATTTTTGAAACTTACCAGTCGGAAAAAAGAGGATGTCCGGCTGGCATTTACACCAGAAGAGGACTGAGGAAATTTAGATGAAGCCGGAAAGACAACCAAGAAACCGTACCGCTGCCCCACAGGAAGAAGAAAACCGCATTGCCGGAAGAAATCCGGTCATGGAGGCTTTGAAGAGCGGTACGCCGTTAGATACGATTTATATGAGCGGAAAACAGGGCATTTTAGGGCAGATTGCACAGCTGGCAGCCGATCAGGGCATTCCAGTGAAAATTGTTTCAGATGCTCGGTTATCCCAGATGACCCGCCAGACCCATCAGGGCGTTGTGGCAGACGGTGCTTGTGCAACCTATGCCAGCATTGCAGAAATCTTGGAATACGCTGCAGAAAAAGGCGAAAAACCGCTGCTGCTGATTTGCGATGAAATTCAGGATCCGCACAATTTGGGTGCAATTTTGCGAACTGCAGAGGCGGCAGGCTTTCATGGTGTCATCCTTCCAAAACGGCGAAGTGCATCGCTGAATGCAACCGTCGCAAAGACCTCTGCCGGAGCAGTCAGCTGGGTGAAAGTGGCGAGAGTCCCCAATTTGGTGGCAGCCATGGAAGAACTCAAGCAAAATGGTATTTGGATCTACGGGACAGATGCTGCCGGAACAGATTATACACAAACTGATTTTTGCGATGGAACGGCATTTGTCATCGGTTCGGAGGGCAATGGTATGGGTCGATTGGTGCGGGAACACTGCGACCAGCTGCTCAGCCTGCCGATGTATGGCAAAGTCAATTCTTTGAATGCATCTGTTGCAGCCAGTATTTTTATGTATGAGGCAGTTCGGCAGCGGCATCATTCATCCGGAAAACCATAAGTTGCAGAATCTGCCGTTCTGCAATCCCCTGCTTTAAAGGAGTGTAACAGCAAAATATGGCAAATCAAAAATTTTCCGTTGAGGAAATTTTAAAAGAATATCAGTCCGACGAAGCAACGAAAGGGAAAAAAGAATCTCCGTCCGGAAAGCTGGAAACACAAAAAATGTTGAATCATGCCGCCGGCAGAAGAAACGTACCACCGAGTACCGAAGCATCTGCGGAGGCGTATTCTTATGCATCCAGCCGCACCAGACAGCGTACCCCGTATTCTCCTTACCGTTCTGAAATGGCGGCAAATATCAATCAAATCAAACAGAATCGCTATCAGCGGCGAACCGATGTAGAAGAGAGCCGAACCGCTGCGTTCCAGACGCTGGAACTCATGCGGCCAAAGGTGTCGTTTGTCCGTTCTCCTGCGATTCGTCCGCAGACCACACCGAATCCGAAGAGCGACCATATTTCAGATTATGACGGTGCAGTTTTGTTAGAACAGCCGGAATCTGAACAGAAGCCGGAGCAGCCGGTATATCAGCCAGCGATTCAGGAAATGCAGGATTCCACCCGTGCCAAAGAGAAAAAGCAGGCACAGAAAAGTCGGAAACCCAAGAAACGTACCGAGCAATCTTATCAGCGAGAATCACTGACAGAACCAGAACCAGAGTGGCGAAAGGCAAAGACGGAAACATTTCCGGCAATTACGCCAACACAGACCTTGCAGGAAACCTTGCGAGAGGCACAGGAGGCAGTTGCAAAGGCAGAGGCGGAAGCAGCTGCGGCAGTTGCTGCCTTAAAGGCGGAACAACAGCAGCCACAGAAAAAACAGCCGATTTCACATGCATTTGAAACACTGCTGACCAGTCCCGCAAAACAACAGGAAAAACAGCAAAAGCAACAGCAGGAGAAAAAGCAGCCTGTTGCGAAAAGATGGTTTTCTGGGAAGAAACGAGTTCCGCAGGTCAATCATACAGCACCGCTGAGTTATCCAGAGCCTGCGGAGACGTATCGGCAATCAGTAGAACCACAGCCGAAGCCGTATACATCACCTGTGCAAAAGGTAGAAGAGCCGAATCCCTATACACCGTCTGTGAAAAAGGTAGAAGAGCCGAAGCCCTATACACCGCCTGTGAAAAAGGTAAAAGAGCCGAAGCCCTATACACCGCCGGTACAAAAGGCAGAAGAGCCGAAGCCGTATACACCGCCTGTACAAAAGATGGAAGAGCCGAAGCCTTATACATCATCGGTGCAAAAAGCAGAAGAGCCAAAGCCGTACACACCACCTGTGCAAAAGGTAGAAGAGCCGAAGCCCTATACACCGTCTGTGAAAAAGGCAGAAGAGCCGAAGCCATACACACCACCTGTGAAAAAGGTGGAAGAGCCAAAGCCGTACACACCGCCTGTACAAAAGGCAGAAGAGCCGAAGCCGTATACACTACCTGTGCAAAAGGCAGAAGAGCCAAAGCCGTACACACCACTTGTACAAGAACCTGTACAGGAAGAAGTAACGGTTTCGACAACATCAGAACCAGTTGAACCGACTCCGGAACAGAAGCCGAAAAAGAAAAAATGGTGGCAATGGTGGAAAAAAGAAACGCCATCTGTACCGAAATCCGCACAGTCGGAAGAATCATACATGCCGCCCGTGCAGGAAGAACCCGTACAACCGGAAACGTCCTATATGCCACCTGTGCAAGAATCGACACAATCAGAAGAACCACCCATTATTACAGAACCAATTGAACCGACTCCGGTACAGAAACCAAAAAAGCCGAAAAAGGTGCGGCAGAAGAAAGAAAAGCCGTCCAAGCAGCAATTTGCACAACCGGAAGAAGCGTATGCACCACCTGTGCAAGAATATACGCAACCAGAAGAAGCGTATGCACCGCCAGTGCAGGAATCTGCACAACCGGAAGAAGCGTATGCACCACCTGTACAAGAATATACGCAGCCGGAAGAATCGTATACACCGCCAGTGCAGGAATCTGCTCAGCCAGAAGAACCACCAGTTGTCACAAAATCAGAATCAGTTAAACCAACTCCAGTACAGAAACCCAAAAAACAGAAAAAAGTACGGCAGAAAAAAGAAAAGAAACCAAAGAAACAAAAACCAATTCCAGTGGAAGAGCCTGCTCCAAAGCCTGTCACAAATAACATGCCAAATTCAGAACCAGAATTTGCAGCAGGTTATGCACCAGCGGAACAACCGCTGGAAACTGATTGGACAATAGAAGAATCTTCCCATTCAGGATGGTGGGACGATTCGAAATCGAAAATCCCAGGTTCAAGCGGATTTGATTCAACAGAACAACCGCTGGGAACCGATTGGACAACAGAAGAACCAGCACTACAGCCAGAAGAAAATGAGTCTTATACAGCAAGATTCAAGAAGGTTGTCGTTCAGGAAAGCACTTACACCGAACCAGAACAGCCGAAAAAGCCGAGAAAACCCAAGAAGGAAAAAACACCACGGGTGAAAGTGCAGAAGCCTGTTCCGCCAGAACCAAAATCTATTCCCAATCAGGAAGCGGAAATTCGGGTCAACATCAATTTATTGCGGAACGCTGTCTTTTTCCGGACAGTATCGTTGGCAGTATTGACCATAATCGGTGCATTTCTTGCCATCGGAGAATCAAGTTATACGCTCTTGTATCCGGCATTATCACAGCTGATGACGGTACGGGGATATTGTTTCCTGCACCTGATTTTAGGGCTGTTGATTTTGTTTATTACATTTCCAACGGTCATCAATGGAATGCGAAAGCTGTTCCATCGAGAGGCAGACAGCGACACGATTGCAGCAATGCCATTGATTCCGTGTCTGCTGACCGTTCTGGCAACGATTTTCGTTCCAGAGCCCATGCAGCACAACTTAGTGCATATTTTCTTGCCCGTTTCCAGCTTTATTTTGCTGATGAACTCCATCGGGAAATTATTCATCATTCGCCGTGCAACTCGGAACTTTGCCCTGCTGACGAAAAACTTTGAAAAGTATATTGTCACTTGTGTACAGAGTGAAACAGCAGCTGAAGAATTGACCCGTGGGGTGGTGCAGGATTATCCGATTTTAGCAACCATCCGGAAAACAAAACAGATGTCGGATTTCCTCCGCCATACGTATGCATCCGATTTGGCAGATCGATTCAGCAAGAAATTAGCACCGATTGTGGCTGGAATTTCCCTGTTGCTGGCGGCTGCTATCACGGGAATCCGCATTGGCGTTCTGAAAACACCAGCAGAAAATATTCCATTTTTCTGTTCTGTTTTGACAATGCTTCTGACTGCCGGATGCAGTGCCGGAATTCCATTGACTGTGAATCTGCCATTAGACTGTGCCTCGAAGCGGCTTTGTCCGCACGGCTGTACATTGCTGGGCTATCAGAGCGTAGACGATTTTTATGACGTAAATTCTATTTTAGTTCCAGCAGCAACGCTCTTCCCGAAGCAGTCGATTACCATCAGCGGTATCAAGAACTTCTCTGGTTTCCAGGTGGAAGAAGCATTGCTGGATGCTGCCAGCATGGTTTATGCTGCCGACAGCATTTTACAGAATGCATTTGCAGCGTTGGTGGAAGAAAAAGACGGCGGGATGCTCTATCAGGTAGAAGATTGTTCCTATGAGGACAACCTCGGAATTTGTGGCTGGATTCGTCACCGTCGGGTGCTGTTGGGCAATCGGGAAATGATGATGGCTCATCATGTTGAAGGCATGCCGACAAAAGTACGGGAACTGGAAATGACCAGCGGCAGCCAAGATGTTTTGTATTTGTCTGTCAGCGGTGTTGTGGCAGGGATGTTTGTGATTGATATTACCGCTGACCCGATGGTGAAACGTCAAATGCAGCGGTTGAAAGAAGAGCAGATTTCTGTTGTTGTCAAGAGTGTGGATAGTTGTATCACATTGCAGCGATTGACAACACTGTTTGGCGTGCCGGATAGTATGCTGAAGATTCTGCCATCCGCCGATAATGATTTATACGAAAAAGAAACCGCTCCGCTGCAAGATGTGAGTGCTTCCACGATTCATGATGGTTCGTTCTTTGGAACGGCTCGTCTGCTGCTGGAAGCAAGAAGCATCAAACGGGCAGCAACGACAGGCTTATTATTACAGGTGATTGCTGTTATTTTGGGACTGTCCATTTGTATTGGTTATATTCTGGTCAATGGGTATGATAATATTACGTCACAAACCTTGTTATTCTTCCAGTTGGTGATGACAGGGTTGACCTTGTTGACCACCCGCTTGAAATAAAGGAGGAAATGGATTTGCGAAAACAACGCAATACCGATGCAGAGGAAACACAATTCGTTTCTGCCTCTGAAATTGCAGCGAAACGCTCTACAGATCAGCTGGATACCCAGCAATTAGATGCGATACAGACGGAATATCGGGATCGAAACCCATACCGCAGAGAAAAACAGGAATTACACGGAACGCCGATGACACCGGAACAGGAAGCGGCATCCTATCGGGAACAGCCATACAACAGCAGTTATGGGAATGCATCTCAGCAGTCATACAACAACGGCTATGGGAATGCATCGCAACAGCCGTATAATAACGGTTATGGGAACGCACCGCAGCAGCCGTATAACAACGGTTATGGGAACGCACCCCAGCAGCCGTATAACAACGGTTATGGGAACGCACCGCAGCAGCCGTATAACAACGGTTATGGGAATGCACCGCAGCAACCGTACAACAATGGTTACGGGAATGCACCGCAGCAACCGTACAACAATGGTTACGGGAATGCACTCCAGCAGCCGTACAACAATAGTTATAGCAATGCACTCCAGCAACCGCATTATAACGCTTACAATGCCCCTCGGCAGAATTATGCTGGCGGACAGCAGCATTCTAATTCTTCTTATCGGGGAACTGCAACAACTGCTTCCCCACGTCCGCAGCGGCAGCAAGCCGCACCACCGCCGCAAAAGCCGCCAGTTTCTTCGCAGCGAAGTACAAGCCAGCGAACTGCTCCGGCAGAGCCGGTTCGTCAGAAAGCTGCTCGTACCAGAAGCCCAAAGAGTCGAATCGGTGGCGGCATTTTAGGGAAAGCCATTCGGGCGGTTTTATGGGTGATTATCATTGTGTTTGTGTTGTATTCCGCTGTTTCCTTGATTGGAATCTTGCGAATGCATCGGGAAACTGCAGAAAATCGTGCGAATATCTCGGATGTTATGGATGCTGCTTATGTCAGTAATGTGCTGTTGATTGGAACGGATTCCAGAGATCTTTCACAGGAACGAGGGCGTTCCGACTCCATGATTTTAGCGTCCATCAATAAGAAAACCAGAGAATTAACGCTGACTTCTTTTTTGAGAGATAGCTATGTTTATATTGATGATGAATATGGATATGGCAAGCTGAATGCAGCGTATTCCTATGGCGGAGCAGGGTTGCTGATGGATACCATCGAATCGAACTATGGCGTGCGAATTGATGATTATATTTTGATCTCCTTTGCAGCCTGTGCGAATGTCATTGATGCAGTCGGCGGGGTGAAGTTAGACCTCTCTGATGAAGAAGCAGATGCCGTCAACGAAATTCTCATCAGTGAAGTGAATGAGCTGATGGGGGATGACCGGAACGATGATTTGTTAGATTGTGGCGGTAAACAGAAGTTAGACGGCAAGCAAGCACTCTCTTACAGCCGAATCCGTTATGTTGGCAATGCAGACTTTGAACGGGCAAGCAGACAGCGAACCGTAATGACACAGGTTCTGAAAAAAGCAGCCGTCAATCCGGTTGCTATGGCGAGAATTTTTGTGACAGCATTGCCGGAATTGTCCACAAATTTATCCGTTGGAAAGTCCTATGGCTATACGTTGCGTGCACCGTTTTTGTTGATTGGTTATCAGTTGAAAACGCAGCAGATTCCAGTAGATGACACCTTTTATGGGGATGATGTTGATGGAGAGTCGGTTTTAAGAGTAGATTGCGATGCAAATCGGCAAGTGCTAAAAGACACGATTTACCGAAAATCGTAAAACACATAAAAAAATAACAGCTGGTGTTTCTCCAGCTGTTATTTTTTTGGAAGTCAAAAACGTACATCTATCATACAAAAGCGACCAAAGGTTTTTCTTGGTCGCTTTTGTAGTATGAATTTTTATTTGGAAATTGTCGAATTCTTTGTGTGAATTCAATCTTCTTCTCTCAATTTTTCAGCCTTTTCTCTGTTAATTCTTGCTTTCTCATAGGCTTTTTTTGCCTTTCCATAATGCTCATCGTCGAGGTCGTTCTTTGCATACGCCCATTCACGGTTGCCTTTTTCTTGATATGTATCTGCTGTTGATTCATATCTTTTAATTAATGTTTCCTTACTTTGTGACATATAAATGCACTCCTTTTTATTATTTAGAAAATCATACTTATGCTAAATTGATAGAATAAGTATGATTTTCTATTTTTACAATTTTGTTAAGGCATTTAAATTAAATGTCTTCTTCTTAATTCTTTTTCAGCCACATCTTTAAGGCGTTGATCAACTTCAGGATCGAATTGTTTCGCATCCCACCACTCTAAAAGCTTAGCATCGGTTGCTTTTTCGCATATAACTGCAAATTTTTTAGGAGCTTCCGAACCTACGTAATTACCTACAGAATTAGCTACAGAATTTAGAGTATCAAAAAATCCCATTATATTTTCCTCCTTTCCATAGTATAGTTAAGAAATTTATGCTTTATACTACTATCAAAATGTACAAACTAAAAGTTAAATAATTAGGCATATCTTGACGTAAATTTTAGTATGAATTTCTTACTTCCTATATTCTATCACATTTTTTTGGCAATGTCAACACTTTTAGAAGATTTTTTTAACCCTTTTAGCGTTAAAATGTTGCATGAAAAAGCGACTAAAAATTCTCTTAGTCGCTCTACATAAATTTTTTTCAAAAACCAGCTGTTATTTTTTTGCCCTTGTGTATAAAACGTGCAAGAATTGCCCATGCTTTTGATGAGGTGAAAAGAAATGAAACGAACCATCAAACTTTGGGAAATCGCATTGCTCATTGGCTGCCTGTTGACCTTGCTGTTTGGCAATCTCTTTCAGGCAGAAAAAACCGTCTCCGATTTACAGCAGCACGTTCTGCGGATGCATATCCTTGCAAATTCCGACAGCGATGCCGACCAGCAATTGAAGTATCAGGTGCGAGATGCTCTGTTAGCATCCTCTGAAACGCTGTTTGGTAGCAGCCAGCCAGAAAGTCGGGAGGCATTGGAAACCACTGCAAAAGCTCACCTGCATGAAATGGAAACGATTGCACAACAGGTCGTACAGGAGCAGGGATATTCCTATCCAGTCAAAGCCGAGTTGGTGACGATGCCCTTTACAGAACGTACCTATGAAGATTTAACAATGCCGGCTGGTACATACGAAGCCATTCGCATTACCATTGGAGCAGCTGCCGGAAAGAATTGGTGGTGTGTAATGTATCCGCCATTATGTATTCCAGTGGCAGAAGATGTTGCTGTACAGGATGAGCAGGCAAAAGCCTATTTTTCCGATGCTGAACAAGATGTGCTCTATCATCCCGAACGTTATCGGGTCAAATGGAAGCTGGCGGAGTGGTTCAAGAAGTGGACAACCTCCGAACAAACAGACCATACAACTTCCCACATTTCAGACCTGCGAACATTCTTTTGAGGTTGATTATTTTGGCATGCGGAAGGAGGCAACTGGAATACCGTTCTTTCCGTAAACGCCAACATCACACCAGTTCCGCCAAGCGTACCGCATGGATACCGGAATCCGCACATTTGGCGAGGTCAGGCGGACAAAGTTGTCCCGAAATTCTGCCACGGCTGGATAGTAAACGCCATCCGTTCCAGCCAGTTCAAATACGGCTGCTTCGCCGTCCTTTGCAACAACAGGCTGAGAGAATTGCAGAATATATGCACCGCCGGATGCATATGCATTTTTACAGTACGGAGCTTCTGCATCCATCGCCGGAATCGCCCGATAAACCCGATACAGGGCTTGCAGAGCCAGACGGTGTGCCACGGTTCGCTTGTCAGCTGGATGCATGTTGTTGTATTCGCCGCAGTCCATTGTCACGGCTAAACCCGTGTTGCGGAGCGTCCGGAATACCTGCATTTGTGCTTCTCGCAGTTCTGCCCAGTTCGTACGGGATTCTTCCCCTTCGTAGCTGAACATCGGCAGCTGAACAATCAGGAACGGCATGGTTTCGTCGCCCCAGTCTTTCCGCCAGCGGTTGATTAAGACAGTCAGCAGCTGTGCATAGCTGTCCGGACGGTTGTCATCGTTTTCGCCCTGATAATACCAGAATCCTCGCAGGGTATACGGCATGATTCGGGAGAGCATCGTCTTATATAAGCCGCATGGACGCAACGGATTGCGGCTGCCCATTGGACCCGGATAGCGGTTTTCGCCGCAGCGTTCCAGAACCTGATTCCACTTGATTTTCGGGTTTTCCTGATAGCAGGCAGTCATCCGCTTTTCCCACGCATTTTGATATGCCAGATATGCTGCATAATCTGCTGCCATTTCTGCATCGGTCTTTCCCCGGCAGGCAGACAGGTAAGCCGCCCAGTACGGATGTAAGGCAGTGTGTCCGGTCAGGTCGGCAGACGGTACCCAGCAGCTGGCAGAAGTGCCGGTATAGTTGCAGCCAATGACCCCAACAACGACACCCAATTTTTGTGAAAGTTCTTTTGCGGCAAGGTATGCCACGGCAGACCATTCCGCAACATTGGTCGGATTTGGCATCTGCCAGCGGTTTTTCCGTTCGTTCTGGAAATAAGCAGCGTGCATGACACCGCTTCTCTGTACATGATAATAGCGAACCCGGCTGCGTTCGCAGCGGGAAAGTTCCAACTTTCCGTTGACAGCATTCTTCACTGGAAATTCCATATTGGATTGTCCGCCAGCCAGCCAGACTTCCCCGATGGCAACATCCTGAAAATGAATTTCTGTATGGCTGTCCTTGGCAAACAGGCTGAGTCCTGTTCCAGCAGGCTGCGGCGGAAATTGTAGCCGCCAGCTGCCATCCTCTTTTACGGTAGTAGAGGCATATAATTTTCGTTCCGGAATGGAAACGGTGATAATTGCACCGACTTCGCCGATGCCGAATACAACAATATTTTTTTCTCTTTGCAGAACCATATGGTCGCTGAACACGGCTGCAAGTTGTAGCATATGAAAGACTCCCTTTTGGTTTATAGATTTCATAGATAAAAAAGAACTCACGCTGTTACATTCTGGTTTTATTATACCAGAAAGAACGGGATTCGTCAATCCAAAATCAGAAAGAAGCTGAAAACGGACAGAAAAAGCCGGAGAAAGGCGGTGTAAGATGTGAAATTTCTGTAAAATTTAAAACGGAACGCTTGACATCTTTTCGGTACTCTGTTATAATACCCAGAGAAAACAAAGCAGAGCATCATCGTTCTCACCGTTTGGCTGTTGTCGAAACGGTCAATATTCCCTGTTTCGTTCCGGTTTGTGAGAATCGGTGCGGAAACTGGTGGAAACGAGGTCGAATGATGCGTACTTTTTTGAAAAGTACGCATTTTATTTTTGTTTGAAAATAATATGTTTGGAGGTGCTGGCTATCAGCAAACAAGAGCTGCAAATCAATGAGGAAATTCGGGATAGAGAAATCCTGGTCATTGATCAGAACGGGACAAAGCTCGGAACGATGTCCGCAAGAGATGCACAAAAACTTGCGTATGAACAGGATCTGGACTTAGTAAAAATCGCCCCGCAGGCAACCCCGCCGGTCTGCCGCATTATGGACTACGGCAAGTATTGCTTTGAACAGCAGAAGCGGGAAAAGGAAGCAAAAAAGAATCAGAAAGTGGTTTCCATCAAGGAAATCCGGATGTTTTCTGCAATCGATACCCACGACTTTGAAACAAAGGTAAATCAGGCAAAGAAGTTTCTGGAGGGCGGCGATAAGCTGAAGGTTTCCGTTCGGTTCCGTAAGCGTGCAATTGCCCATCCGCAGCTCGGAGAAGAACTGCTCAACCGCTTCAAGGAAGCGTGTGCAGCAGTTGGTACTGTTGAAAAGCCGGCAAAAATGGAAGGCCGCAGTATGGTCATGTTCATTTCACCGAAGGCATCCAAGTAAGAGGAGGAACTCGCAATGGCAAAGATTAAGACAAAAACACATTCCGGTGCAAAGAAGCGGTTTAAGGTTACTGCAAACGGAAAGGTAAAGTATCAGAAGACCAATAAAAGACACAGACTGACCCAGAAGGACACCAAGCGGAAGAGAATCGCTCGTACCGTTGGTATTGCTGATGTAACCAATGCACCGGCACTGAAGAAGCTTCTGCCGTATCTCTAAGATACAATCCGCAGAACGGACAGTCAATCGAGAAAAGAGAAACACATAGATATTCGGAGGTAGAAGCAAATGGCACGGATTAAAGGTGCGATGATGACTCGCAAGAGAAGAAATAAAACCCTGAAGCTCGCAAAGGGCTATTTTGGTGCAAAGAGCAAGCACTTCAAGATGGCAAAACAGGCCGTTATGAAGTCTGGCAACTATGCATATGTTGGAAGAAAGCAGAAGAAGAGAGAATTCCGTCAGCTCTGGATCACCAGAATTTCTGCTGCATGCAAGCTGAATGGTATCAACTATTCTCAGTTCATGAACGGCTGCAAGAAGGCTGGCATTACCCTGAATCGGAAGATGCTGTCTGAAATTGCAATCACCGATGCAGCAGGTTTCACTGCGATTGTAGAAAAGGCAAAGGCTGCTCTTTAAGGGGCAAGCTTGGAACACGCTCCGGTTTTTTTGAAAAAACGGGGCGTGTTTTGTTATATATAGGGAAATTTTCAGCAGACAGGAGGCAGAACCGCAATGGAATTCCGCATGACCGCAATTACTGCAAAGGACAACCCTTCCATTCAGCTTTACCGGAAACTGGTGCGGCAGCGAAAAGCCCGAACCCAAAACCAGCAGTTTGTGTTAGAGGGGTATCGGCTGGTCACAGATGCCGTGCATTTTTCAAGGAAACTGACCCATCTGTTCCTGACAGAAGCAGCGTGGGAACGCTATCAGGAAGAATTTTGCTCTTTAGAGGCTGATTTGAGAGAAACAAAACGCTTGCTTATTTCAAATGAACTTGCTATGGAGTTGACGGAAACCGAACATCCGCAGGGCGTGTTTGCCATCTGTCAGATGCCGGCGGAACAAGTTCCAATCGTTGCAGAGGGAACTTATCTGGTACTCTACCAGCTGCAAGACCCTGGCAATATGGGAATGCTGCTGCGAACTGCTGCTGCAATGGGCGTTTCCGGTGTGATTTGCTGCCAGAGCTGCGATTTTTATAGTCCAAAAGTTGTGCGTGCAACGATGGGAGCGTTGTTTCATGTGCCAGTGATGCAGATGCCGGATGCAGAAACGGTCTTGCAGAATTTGCGGACTGCCAACATTGTTTCCTGTGCTTCTGTGGTGCAGGGCGATGCGGAACAAGTGGGACTTTGTGAACTGGGCAACGGTTGTGCTGTCTGGATTGGAAACGAGGGAAATGGACTGCCGGAATCCGTTGTGCAGCAGTGTGAACGCCGGATCACCATTCCGATGAAAGGCTATATGGAATCGCTGAATGCTGCTATGGCAGCCGGAATTATGATGTGGGAAATGACAAAACCAAGATGAGGGAATCCACATGGAACAGGAAAGTATCTATGATTGGCTGTGGCTGCTGTTGGTATTCGGGGCAGGCAGCCGGAAAATCTGGAAACTGTTAGAACAGTATGAAACACCGCAGAAAGTACGGCAAGTCTTGCAGACGGAAACAGACCTGCCTTTTATTCACGAGCGAGAACAACGCAGCATTCGTTCCATCACAAATGAGCAAATCGGAAAACTGATGCAGAATTGTGCGGAAAAACGGATTGAACTGGTGGCATACGATGATGAAAATTATCCGGAATCGCTCCGCCAGATTTACAATCCGCCGGTAGTGCTGTTCTATCAGGGGCAGCTTTCTGTGCTGAGTGATTATCCAGCTTTGACCGTTGTTGGAACGAGAAAGCCCAGCTCGTACAGCATCCGCACAGCGGATTTGCTGTGTCGGTGTCTGGCAAAGAGTGGAATGATGCTGGTCAGTGGCTTTGCGGTTGGATTGGATTCGGTTGCCCATCGGGCAGCCTTGCTTTCCGGTGGAAAGACAGTTGCTGTGATGGGCTGCGGTCTAGATGTGCCATACCCCAAGCCGAACGCTTCCGCAAAGAAATATATCATGCGAAATGGCTTGCTGTTGTCAGAATTTCTGCCAGGGACAGAACCATCCCGGCAGAATTTTCCGATGCGGAATCGGATTTTAGCCGGTGTCAGTGGCGGAACATTGGTGATTCAAGCACCAATTGGCAGCGGAGCGTTGATTACGGCGGAACAGGCAATGGAACAGGGCAAGCCTGTTTTTTGTTTACCGCCAGCGGACATATTTGACAATCAATATGCAGGTGTGGTAAAATACCTGCGAGAGGGTGCGATTCCGGTTTTTGCACCGGAAGACATCCTGCAAGAATATGACCACGGCTGTGAACAGCGGTTGATAGAAGTTTCGATGCAAGCCGTTTTAGAGCAGCAGGAACAGAATCAGTTGAAATCTTCGGATTCCTCAGAAGCCACTGCTGCGGTAGAATTACCGCCGAAAAAGTTTGCAAAGCCAAAAGCACAGTCCGCACCATCCATTTCAGAAGAGCAGAAATCTGCTCCAACGGTTGACCGTTCTGTGCTGGAAACATTAGACCCATTATCCAAGAGAATTATGGAACTGCTGTTGGAACAATCTCCCTTGCACATTGACCAGATGGTTTTGATGTTGCAGGAAGATGCCGAGGAAGTAGCAGCGTGTCTGACAGAACTGGCGATTGAACAGTTGGTGCAGCGGCAGCCAGGGCAGTATTATTGTGTATGTTGAGAAAAACCCGTTCGTTTAGAACTATGTCGCATCGGAATGCGGCAAAGCGGAACAGGAGAAAAAGAATATGTCAAATTTGGTGATTGTAGAATCGCCGGCAAAGGCGAAAACCATTCAAAAATATTTAGGAAAAGATTTTGATGTCATTGCCTCTATGGGGCATATCCGGGACTTGCCAAAGTCAAAGTTTGGTGTGGATATTGAAAACCACTTCGAGCCAAAGTATGTGGATATGAAGGGCAAGGAAGATGTTATTAAACAGTTGAAATCCCATGCGGCAAAATGCGATAAAATTTATCTGGCAACCGACCCTGACCGAGAAGGAGAGGCGATTTCTTGGCATATCGCCCAGATGCTGCATCTGGATATGCAGGATAATAATCGGGTTGCTTTTAATGAAATCACAAAGAGCGGCGTGCAAGCAGGGATGGCAAATCCCCATCGAATTGATATCAATTTGGTAAATGCCCAGCAGGCACGGCGTGTATTAGACCGAATTGTCGGCTATCAGCTCAGTCCGTTTCTTTGGAGAAAAGTACGGCGTGGTCTGTCTGCCGGAAGAGTGCAGTCGGTTGCCGTTCGATTGGTTGTTGACCGAGAAAATGAAATTCGGGCATTCCAGCCGCAGGAATATTGGACGATTGACGCAAAACTTTCCGCAGCAGCTTCTAGAAAAGTCTTTTCGGCAAAGCTAGCAGCTGTAGATGGAAAGAAAGTCGATAAAACAGAAATCTCCAACAAGGAGCAGGCAGATGCAATTGTTGCACGCTTACAGGAAGCCCCGTTTGTTGTAAAGTCCGTGAAAAAACGGGTGACGAAAAAGCATCCGTCCGCTCCGTTCATCACATCGACCTTACAGCAGGAAGCCTCCTATCGCTTGAGTTTTCAGTCCAAGCGAACCATGAAAGTCGCACAGGAACTGTACGAAGGCGTGGAGATTCAAGGCATGGGTGCAGTGGGTCTGATTACCTATATGCGTACCGACAGCCTGCGAATCTCAGACGAGGCGAAAAAGGCAGCCGCAGACTACATTCTCTCTGCCTATGGAGAATCCTACCTGCCGCCAACGCCACGGGTTTATAAGACAAAGAAAAATGCACAGGATGCCCACGAAGCGATTCGTCCGTCTATGCCAGAACTGACACCGGAGCAGGTGAAAAGCAGCCTGACAACTGACCAATATAAATTATACCGCCTGATTTGGGAACGATTCATCGCCAGCCAGATGGCAGATGCTCTGATGGATACCGTTTCTGTGGATATTGATGCAGACAACTGCTTATTTAAGGCAAGCGGTTCTACGATGAAGTTCGATGGATTCACCGTACTGTATGAAGAAACCAGAGATAATAAGGGCGATAAAGATAAATCTGAAAATAAGAATCTGCCGGAACTGCACGAGGGTGATGCATTAAAGCTGCGTGCATTAGATGGCAATCAGCACTTTACGCAGCCTCCGACTCGTTACTCTGAAGCTTCTCTGATTAAGGCGATGGAAGAATACGGAATTGGTAGACCGAGCACCTACGCTCCAACCATCACAACGATTACCGCTCGAAATTATGTAGAGCGAGAGGGCAAACAGCTGAAACCAACGGTATTGGGTGAAGTTGTAACGCAGTTGATGAAGGAACTCTTTAAGAACATTGTAGATGTCAAGTTTACTGCCAAGATGGAAAGTGATTTGGATGATGTGGAACGGGGAGAAAAGAATTGGGTACAGTCGCTGGAACAGTTCTATGGTGATTTCTCTCAGACACTGAAAACAGCTGAAGAAAAGATGGAAGGCAAGCGGGTCAAGATTCCGGACGAAGAAACAGACGAAGTCTGTGAAGTCTGCGGCAAAAAGATGGTCATTAAAATCGGACGGTTCGGGCGGTTTTTGGCTTGTTCCGGTTTCCCAGAATGCACCAATACTCGAAAGATTGTGCAGGAAATGCCGGGCTGCTGTCCACTTTGCGGCGGAAAAATGGTATTGAAAAAGTCCAAGCGTGGCAGAAGTTTCTATGGATGCAGCAACTTTCCGGAATGCAACTTTATGACATGGAATATTCCGGTTGCAGAACAGTGTCCGCAGTGTGGTTCGACCTTGTTCCAAAAGGGCGGCAAGTCCGGCAAGCTGATTTGTGAAAAGCCGGGCTGCGGATTTGAAAAAAATCTTTCAGGCGGAGGTCAGGCATGACAGAACAACGGAAACAGGCAATTGTCATTGGTGGCGGACTGGCAGGCTGTGAAGCAGCATGGCAGCTTGCCCAAAACGGCATTGCCGTTACGCTCTACGAACAGAAGCCGGTGCATTATAGTCCGGCACATCATCGGAATGGTCTGGCGGAACTGGTCTGCTCCAACTCGTTGAAAGCAGATCGTCTGGCATCCGCAGCCGGATTGTTGAAAGCAGAAATGGAACGCATGGGGTCGCTGCTGATTCCCTGTGCCAGAAAAACTGCTGTTCCGGCTGGCGGAGCACTGGCAGTGGATCGGGATGCATTTTCCGATTTGGTCACGGAACAAATCCGCTCCCATCCGCTGATTACGCTGGAAACTGCAACCATTGACGAAATCCCAGCGGGAAATGTAGTCGTTGCAACTGGCCCTCTGACAGAGGGAAAACTTGCAGAGCAAATCGAACAGCTTTGCGGTACACGGCTGCGGTTTTTTGATGCGGCTGCACCGATTATCAAGTATGAAAGTCTGGATGCGGAAAAAGTCTTTTTCGCTGCCCGTTATGGCAGAGGAACGGCGGACTATATCAACTGTCCGATGAATCAGGAAGAATACGAGGCATTTTATGAGGCTCTGGTCAACGCAGAACGGGCAGAACTCCACGACTGCGACAAGAACTTTTTCCGAGTTTATGAAGGTTGTATGCCAATTGAGATTCTGGCATCCCGTGGGAAAGACACCATGCGGTTTGGCCCTCTGAAGCCAGTTGGCTTGACCGACCCTCATACTGGTCGCCGTCCGTATGCAGTCATTCAGCTGCGGCGAGAGAATCAGGAAGGGACGATGTATAACATTGTCGGCTTTCAGACCAACTTGAAATTTGGTGAACAAAAACGGGTCTTTTCCATGATTCCGGGCTTAGAGCACGCAGAATTTGTGCGGTATGGTGTGATGCATCGGAATTCTTTCCTGGACAGCCCACGGCTGTTGGAGGCAGATTATGCCCTTCGCAGCAATCCGAATTGTTTCTTTGCAGGGCAGATGACGGGCGTGGAAGGCTATATGGAATCCGCAGCCAGCGGCATTTTGGCTGGTCAGAACTTAGCACGCCGGATGCAGGGCAAAGCTCCGCTGATTTTGCCGAGAGAAACCATGATGGGGGCATTGGCTGCCTATATCAGTGATGAAACGGTTGCACAGTTCCAGCCGATGGGCTGCAATATGGGCATTCTGCCAGAACTGCCGGAACGCATTCGAGATAAGAGAGAAAAATATCAGGCATATGCGGATCGGGCATTGGCAGCATTGGATGCCTATTTGCAGCAGACTGCGGAGAACACAACCGAGGGGGAAGGGCAATGAATATTTTAATCGATGCATTCGGTGGCGATAATGCACCGCTGGAGGTCATTCAGGGTGCTGTCCGTGCCGTGCAGGAATTGGGTGTGACCGTCACACTGGTTGGAGCAGAGAATCAGATTCGCCAGTGTGCAGAAGAACATCATCTCTCACTAGACGGACTGCAAATTCTGCACGCTCCGGCAGTGTTTGACATTCATGAAGAACCCAGCACCCTGCTGAAACAGCATGCAGATAGTTCGATGGCAGTTGGAATGCAGGCACTGCATGACGGAAATGGAGATGCCTTTGTTTCTGCCGGCAGCACCGGTGCTTTGCTGATGGGTGCGACGTTTCTGGTCAAGCGGATTCGGGGCGTAAAACGAGCAGCATTAGCACCGATTCTTCCGACAGCAACAACACCATTTATGTTATTGGATGCCGGAGCAAACAACGACTGTCGCCCAGAAATGCTGGTGCAGTTTGCCGTGATGGGCAGTGCTTATATGGAACGGGTCATGGGCATTCCACAGCCAAAGGTGAAATTGTTGAATGTTGGAGCAGAGGAAACCAAGGGCAGAGAGTTGGATTTGGAGGCGTACCGTCTTTTAGAACAAGCTCCGGTGCATTTTTGTGGAAACGTAGAGGCACGGGAATTGCCGTTCGGGGTTGCGGATGTGGTCGTTGCCGATGGATTTACGGGAAACATCGCCTTGAAATTGTATGAAGGCATGGGAAAATTCATGGGCAGCCAGTTGAAAGAAAATATTTTTGCCGGAGCAAACGGAAAATTGTCCGCACTTTTGGTGCTGCCGAAAATCAAAGCCCTGACCAAAAAGATGGACTATAAAGCCGTAGGCGGTGCAATGATGCTGGGCGTTCAGAAGCCGGTTGTCAAGGCACACGGCAGTTCCGATGCAACTGCATTTTTCAATGCGATTCGGCAGGCAAGAGATTGCGTTGCCGGCGATATGATTGCAGCAATGACGAAGTTCATGCAGCAGGAACAAGTAAAAAAAGCGTAACAAGCGTTTTGGATCTTATATGATTACAGAAAGGATTGGGCAGATATGGAACAGGTGCATTTCGAGCAGTTTGAAACAGAAATTCGCTATCATTTTAAGAATCGTCATTTCTTAGTTGAGGCACTGTCACACTCCTCTTATGCCAATGAGAAGAAAAAGTGCCGCTGCAGCAACGAACGGCTGGAATTTTTGGGGGACAGCGTGCTTTCCATCGTCGTATCCTCTTATTTATTCCACCAGTTTCCGGAACTGCCGGAGGGCGAATTGACGAAACTGCGGGCATCTCTGGTTTGTGAAAAGGCGTTGCATGTCTTTGCACAGGAAATTCACTTGGGGGATTACTTGCTGTTGGGAAAGGGCGAAGAACATACTGGCGGCAGAATGCGTTCTTCGATTTTGGCAGATGCCTTTGAAGCCGTCATTGCAGCCATTTATCTGGATGGCGGCATGGAAGCCGCAGAACGGCATATTATGCGGTTTATTCCGAAAAATCTGGAACAGCGGGAATCGTTGGGATTCCGGGACTATAAGACGGCATTGCAGGAAGTCATTCAGAAGAATCCGGAAGAAAAAGTGGAATATGTTTTGGTGTCGGAGAGCGGTCCAGACCATGCAAAGGCATTTCAGGTGGAAGTCTGCTTAAATTCCAACGTGATTGGTGTTGGAACAGGCAGAAGCAAAAAGGCAGCCGAACAGATGGCAGCCAAAGAAGCCCTGCGGCTGATGGGCTATGAAAAATAAGGGCAACATTGCCATATTTGTTCCGCATGCAGGCTGTCCGCATCAGTGCAGTTTCTGCGACCAGCGGAAAATCAGTGCAGCACAGCAGATTCCAACCTTGGAACAGGTGCAGGAAATTTGCCGGCAGGCAATTGCACATCCACGCCGACCAAAACAACTGGAAATTGCCTTTTTTGGCGGCAGTTTTACAGCCATTCCGGAAAAAGAACAAAATGCCCTGCTGGAAGCAGTACAGCCATTTTTAGCGATGGAGGGCGTGACAGGGATTCGGATTTCCACCCGTCCCGACTGCATTACACCGGAGATTTTGCAGCGATTGCAGCAGTTTCATGTGACTGCTATTGAACTGGGAGCACAGAGCATGCAGGATGCGGTCTTGCAAAAAAATCATCGGGGTCACACCGCACAAGATGTGCGGAATGCTGCAAAGTGGATTACAGCTGCGGGTTTTTCGCTGGGGCTGCAAATGATGATCGGCTTGGACGGCAGTACACCGGAGCAGGAACGGGAAACTTTGCAGGAGTTGCTTGCCCTGCATCCGGACACCCTGCGAATTTATCCTCTGGTTGTGCTGAAAGGAACGGAATTAGCGGAACGGGTGCAGAATGGCAGCTTTGTCCTGTATGACTGGGAAACCGTTCTGGAACTCTGTGCCGATGCCCTCTGTGCATGTCGGCAGCAGGGTGTGCGAGTCATTCGCTGTGGACTGCATGCAGAAGATACCGTGCAGTCAGAAGCGGTTGCCGGTTTTTATCATCCGGCATTTCGGGAACTGGTGGAATCCCGGCTGTGTTTACGGGTTCTCAAACAGTGGATGCAGCAACATCCGCAGGAAACAACAGCAGAAGTACAGGTCGCTCCTGGCTGGAGCAGTCGGGTTGCCGGGCATCGTGCCTGCAATCGGGCAGCCTGTCGAGAAGTTGGGGTTTCGCTGCGAATCATAGAATCAGCAGCTATTCCGGCAGGAATGCTGCAAATCGGAAAGGACGGATACGATGTTTTTCAAATCGCTGGAGCTGCAAGGATTTAAGTCCTTTCCGGATCGGGTGAAACTGGAATTTGAACAGGGCTTGACCGCCGTGGTTGGCCCCAACGGCAGTGGAAAAAGTAATATCGGCGATGCGATTCGCTGGGTATTGGGGGAACAGTCCACCAAGCTGCTGCGTGGAAATTGCATGGAAGATGTTATTTTCTCCGGAACAAAACGCCGGAAACCGTCCGGATTTGCTGCCGTTACCATTCAGCTGGATAACCAAACCGGTCTGTTTGGGGAATCCTACGGGGAAACGATTGCCATTACCCGAAAGCTTTACCGCAGCGGAGAAAGTGTCTATCAGATTAACGGGAAAGCCGTTCGGCTGAAAGACGTGCAGGAACTACTGATGGATACTGGCATGGGGCGAGATGGCTATGCGATTATCGGACAGGGACGCATTGCGGAAATTGTCAGTGCTCGCAGCACCGACCGCCGAGAGTTGTTTGAAGAGGCAACGGGTGTTTCTAAGTTTCGCTATAAACGGGAAGAAGCTGAGCGAAATTTACAGGCTGCACAGGAGAATTTAGTGCGGTTGCAGGATATTGCAGCGACTTTAGAGGGCAGAGTCGAACCGCTCCGCCAGCAGGCAGAAGTTGCCAAGCAGTTTTTGAAGCTGTCAGAACAGCAGAAAAAATTAGAACTTTCGCTCTGGATGCAGCAGCTGACTGGTTTAGATCAAGAAAAAGCTGCCCTGCGAGATACGCTCTTACAGGCACGAGGGAATGAACAGAATGCTGCATTGGACTTGAAGCAGGCGGATGCGTTGCTGCAAGAACAGTATCGGGAAATGCAGCAGACAACGGTTCGGATTCAGAATCTACGGGAATCGGTACAGCAGGCAGAAGAAACCGCTGCTCAGACACAGGCAGACCTTGCGGTCTGTGCGAATGAACAGCAGCACAACGAACAGCGGCTGATACAGGTTGCACAGCAGCAAAAAGATGCTGCTGCAGCGGAACAAACTGCTACAGAACAGCTGCAAACGCAGCAGGCAGCCATACAGACCTTACAGGAGCAAAAAGCCACCGCCGTCAAAGCCTGTCAGGAACAGGAGCAGTTACAGAAAGAACTTGCCAAGCAGCTGGCAGCTGCAGTCGCAGCCGTAAAAGAAGCAGAAACCAAGCTGCGTACCAGCTACGGCAATCAGAACCATTCCTTTGCAAGGGCAGAATCCCTTGCCGCACAAATCGAAACGATACAGGCACAGACGGTTTCGCAGACTGCACAGGCAGCCGCTTTGCAGCAGCAATTGCAGGCAGCCGCCGAAACGGAACAGCAGACGATAGACGCTGTTTCGGCAGCAGTCGAGGCGGAAACAGCGGTGCGTGTGGCGTTAGAGGCGGCACAGCAGCAACACAAAACCCTTGCAGCCCATCTGGAACAGCAGCAAATACAGAATGCTCAGCGGCAGATGCAGTTGCAGACTGCTCAGCAGCGGTTGCAGTTGTTGCAGGAGATGGAACACAACATGGAAGGTTATGCAGGCAGTGTCAAGGCAGTTTTGCAGGCAGAGCACGGCAAGCCACATGGTGTATATGGAACGGTTTCGCAACTGTTGACAACGGAATCTCGGTATAGTCTAGCGATTGAAATAGCTTTAGGCGGAGCAATGCAAAATATTGTTGTTGCAGATGAAACCGCAGCCAAGGATTGGATTCGCTACTTGAAAACAAAACGAGCTGGACGGGCAACCTTCCTGCCCTTGACTTCTATTAAAGGGCAAACATTGAAAGAGTCCGCAGTTTTGCAGGAAAAAGCAGTCATCGGTTTGGCGTGCGATTTGGTGCAGTATGATGCAAAGTTTCAGAATATTGTATTCTCTTTGCTGGGACGGATTGTAATTGCAGAAAATCTGGACGATGCCACCCGACTGGCACAGCGGTATGGCTACCGTTTCCGCATCGTCACGCTAGATGGACAAGTGATTAACGCCGGCGGTTCGTTTACAGGTGGTTCTTCCCAGAAAAAAGGTGGAATCCTGACCCGAAAGAATGAACAGCTTGCCTTACAGCAGACCATTCAGCAGTTACAGGAACAGGTGCAAGCAGATGCGGAGCAGTTCCGCCAGCAGAAAACTGCTGTGCAAAAGCAGCTGGAACAGGTGCAGACATTGCAAAATCAGCTGCACCACGAGCATGCAGAACAGTTATTGGCGGCTGCCCGTGCGGAAACTGCAAAGAAGCAGTTCCAGCAGCTGCAACAACAGCTTTCAGAACGGCAGCAGCAACGAAAGCAGCTGTCAGAACAAGTGGCAGCATTGCAACAGCAGCACGCAACTGCAAAGGCAGAATGGGAGCGAGTACAGGCAGATTTAACCGCTTTACAGGCTCAGCAGCAAGAAGCCAAACAACAGCAGGAAACCTTGTCTGCGGAACAAGCAGCCATTCGAGAACAGCTGACCACCCGTCAGATTGCGGCGGCAAAGCTGGAGCAGGCATATTTGAGTCAACAGCAGCAGATTGCAGAACAACAAGAGCGGTTGCAGCAATGTAAACAGCAGAAACAGCAATTGACAGAAGCAGAAACAGCTTGTCGGAAACGAGCGGTTCAATTGCAGCAGCAGGAACAGGAACTGCAAACCAAGCTGACGACCTGTCGGGAACAGATGACCCAACACCGCAAGACCATTGAACAGCTGCAACGGATTCACGCAGAACAGGAACAGCGGATTCGTCAGCAGCAAGAGGGCATTCGTGAACTGAGTGCTGCACGGGAACGGGCAGCGGCAGAAGTTGCCCAGCTGGAAACAAAACAACATACACTGGAACAGCAGCGTGACCGGATTGTGCAGCAGATGCGAGAACAATATGATGTGACGTTATCGGAAGCCAATCAGCTGGCAGAACCGATTTCCAATGAATTGCTTGCCAAGCAGCAGCTGGAAACGCTCCGCCGACAGATTCGGGCATTGGGACATGTCAATGTGTCTGCGATTGAAGAGTATCAGGCAGTTTCCAAGCAGTGGGAATTTTTATCTGCACAGTTGCAGGATGCCACGCAGGCAAAACAGGAACTGGAAACGCTGATTGTACAGCTGACCGCAGAAATGCAGCGAATCTTTACAGAACGGTTTGCCGGTATCAATCAGGCATTTCAGGAGATTTTCCGGGAACTGTTTGACGGTGGCGAAGCGTCGCTTTCCTTGTCTGACCCAGACGATGTGTTGCATTCCGGCATTGAAATTCAAGTTGCACCGCCCGGAAAGGTGATTAAAAATCTGATTGCCCTTTCCGGCGGAGAACAGTCGTTCGTTGCCATTGCGATTTATTTTGCGATTTTGCGGCAGCGTCCAACGCCGTTTTGCATTATGGATGAAATTGATGCGGCATTAGATGAGGGCAATGTACGGCGGTATGTGCAGTATTTACAACGGTTTCGGGATACAACGCAGTTTATTTTGATTACCCATCGGCGGATGGCAATGGAAGCGGCAGATGCACTATATGGTGTGACGATGCAGGAAGACGGCATTTCTCGTCTGCTGCATATGGAACAGGTACAAGAAGCGGAAGCATAAAAACCAGAAGAAAGGGTGTTGAACATGGGCTTTTTTGGAAGAAAGAAGGACAAAGAAAAAGAGAAAGAAAAGAAAGGCGGTCTGTTCGGCTGGATGAAGCGGAAGCAGGCAGACGAGCCGGAACGAGAAGAACAGATTGTGGAACCAGAACCGGAAACAGATACCGATGACGTTGCAGCCCAGATGCTGGCAGAGCGGGAGGCAGCCCGTCAGGCAGAAACAGAACAGTGGCGAGAAGAAGCAGAAGCAGAAATTGCAGCCGACCAGGCGGAAGCAGCAGCTCTTGCTGCAAAGGCAGCACAGGACGAGTTGTTGACAGAAGAGGAAGATTCCGAAGCGGATGCGGAGGACGAAGACGACGAAGAGCCGATTGCTGTAACATTCCAGCCGGAAGAAGCTGAGCCGGAAGCAGAAGAAGCCGAACCGGAAACGGTAAAAGTTGAGCCGGAAGCAGTTGCAGAACCGGAAACCGTAGAATCTGAACTGGAAGAAGTTGCAGAGCCGGAAACCGTAGAATCTGAACTGGAAGAAGTTGCAGAGCCGGAAACCGTGGAAACCGAACCGGAAGCAGTTGCAGAACCGGAAACCGTGGAAACCGAACCGGAAGAAATTGCAGAACCGGAAACAGAAGAAGTTGAGCCGGAAGAAGTTGCAGAACCGGAAACCGTAGAACCTGAGCCGGAAGAAGTTGCAGAACCGGAAACTGTAGAATCTGAACCGGAAGAATTCGACGAAACAGAAGCAGAAGCATCTGAACCGGAAGAACCCCAAGAACCAGAAAAGAAGAAGAAAAAGGGATTCTTTGAAAAGATTCGGGATGGTCTGCGGAAAACCAAGGATTCTGTCATTGCAAAAATGCAGTTGGTTTTGAATGCCTTTACCAAGATTGATGAAGACTTATTCGACCAGCTGGAAGAAACCATGATTATGGGCGATATGGGGGCAGAAACTTCCATTGAAATCTGTGACCAGCTCCGCAAGCGAGTAAAAGAACGTGGCATCACCGATCCGAAACAGATTATGGGATTGATTCAGGAAATCATCGGCGAGATGCTGGGCGAAGACCAGACCTTACAGTTACAGACCAAGCCGTCTGTAATTATGGTGATTGGTGTCAATGGTGCGGGGAAAACAACCACCATTGGTAAGCTGTGCCATCAGCTGAAAGAGGACGGCAAGAAAGTTATCGTTGCCGCAGCCGATACCTTCCGGGCTGCTGCCATCGACCAACTGGAAGTCTGGACAGACCGGGCAGGCGTTGAACTGGTGAAACATGCGGAGGGTTCTGACCCGGCAGCAGTTGTCTATGATGCCATCGAAGCAGCAAAGGCAAGAAATTGTGATGTTTTGATTTGCGACACTGCTGGACGGCTGCACAATAAGAAAAATCTGATGCAGGAACTTGCAAAAATCAACCGTATCATTGAAAACAAAGCAGCTGGCTGTGATAAGGAAATCCTGCTGGTGCTGGATGCAACCACCGGACAGAATGCCGTCAATCAGGCACGGTTGTTCAAAGAAGTTGCAGACATTACCGGAATCGTTCTGACGAAACTGGACGGCACTGCCAAGGGCGGTATCATTGTTTCCATCAAGAACGAACTGGAAATTCCAGTCAAGTTAATTGGAGTCGGCGAAAAGATAGATGACTTGCAGCCATTCCATGCGAGAGATTTTGTCAACGCCCTGTTTGAAACGGAGGAACGAAAGTAATGCAGAAAGAAACTTTGATTCTTGCATCCAACAACGCTGGAAAACTGCGGGAGATGCGGGAAATTTTAGAGCCATTCGGGCTGGAAGTCCGTTCGCAGAAAGAAGCTGGTTTTACCGCAGACATTGCAGAAACGGGCACAACCTTTCAGGAAAACGCCATCATAAAGGCAAAGGCTGTGCAGGAAGCCTTGCATTGTGCCGTACTGGCAGATGACAGCGGATTGATGATTGATGCACTGGATGGTGCACCGGGTGTTTATTCGCATCGCTTTGCCGGAGAGCAGGCAACCGATGAAGATCGCTGCAATCTCGTATTGGAGAAGTTGCAGGGTGTTCCGGATGAACAGCGAACTGCTCGGTTTGTCTGTGCGATTTGCTACCTTACCGCAGACGGCGAACAGCATTGTTTTGCAGGCGTTTGCGAGGGCATCATTGGAACAGAGCCGAAGGGCGAAAATGGGTTCGGTTATGACCCGGTATTTGTCGTTGGGAACAAGACAATGGCAGAGATGACAGAAGCAGAAAAGAATGCAATTAGCCATCGTGGAAAAGCGTTGGCAGCCTTACAGGCATATTTGAAAGGAGAATAAATTTATGTTGACCAGTAAACAGCGTGCAACCCTGCGGGGGATTGCCAGCAGCTATGAAACCATCTTGCAGGTGGGAAAGAACGGCATCGGGGAAACTTTGATTCAGCAGGTTTCCGATGCTCTGCGGAAACGGGAACTAATTAAACTGCACGTTCTGGAAAATTCAGAACTGAGTGCTAGAGAAGCAGCCGAACAGCTGGCAGAAGCAACAGAATCCGAAGTGGTACAGGTGATTGGCAGCCGCTTTGTGCTCTATAAGCGGAATCCAAAAAAGCCGGTTATTGATTTAAAGTAATGCGGCGGATTGGAATCTTTGGCGGCAGTTTTAACCCGATTCACAATGGACACTTGCACCTTGCCAAGACTGCAATGGAACAGTTTTCGCTCGACCATGTGTTATTCATGCCGACTTATATTTCTCCGTTTAAACAGCATGCAGCCGATGTTGCGGATGGCGTGCACCGACTGGCGATGTGCCGTCTGGCAATTGCCCCGTATCCCTGTTTTTCTGTGAGCGATTACGAATTGCAGCAGAAAACCGTCAGCTATACGATTCACACGATTTCCGCCTTGCGGCAGGAATGGACAGATGTGGAACTGGTTTTGCTGATGGGGAGTGATATGCTGCTGCAATTTCAAAACTGGTATCGCTGGCAGGAACTGTTGACCATGACAGAACTGGGTGTGATTGCACGGGAAACAGATGACCGCACAGCGTTGCAGCAGGCAGCACAGGAACTTTCGGCATATGGTACGATTCAGCTTTGCTGTGACCGGGTTCTTCCGATATCGTCTACAAAAATTCGGGAAATGCTGAAAAAAAATCAGGATTGTACTTGCTATTTACCGGAAAACGTAGTAAAATATATTGTATTCCATCAGTTGTATCAGCGAACGGAAGAGAAAGAAAACGGCAAAAGAAAGCAAGGGAATTTCGATGGCAAAAGAATCTGTGATTGAAAAGATGAAACATAAAATGCAGCCACCGCCGCCGAAAGAAGTTTCGATTTCAGAGGCGACCGAATCCATGCGGAAAGTGCTGGAAAAACAGGTCAGTGAAGAAACGATGCGAAAAGAGCGGTATGAACACTCTGTGCGGGTTGCAGCAGAATGCAAGCGGCTGGCACAAATTTACCATGTCAATGAAGATTTGGCAGAGTTTGCCGGTATGGTGCACGACATCTGCAAGGACATGAAAGCGGACGACCAGAAAGCATTGATGGAAGCTGGAAAGGACGACCTAGACATCACGGAAGAAGAATGGAACACCAAAAAGCTCTGGCATGGCATTGCGGGTGCACAGCTGATGCGGCAGAAATACTGCATGAACAATCAGCATGTATTGGATGCCATCCGGTATCATACGGTTGCAAGAAAAGGCATGACGCCATTGGAGCAGATTGTCTATCTGGCAGATATGACAGAAGCAGGACGGAACTTTATTGATGTTCATACATTGCGGGCAGCCGTCAATCAAAATTTGAATCTCGGCATGTATTACGCTCTGAAAATTTCGATTGCAAACGTATTGGATAAGGGCGGCTTGCTGCCTCGCCATACGATTGAAGCCTATAATCAATATGTGCAGTTCGTAGCAGGCATGAAGGATTGAGCAGGAAGAGAAGGGAGTTTCCAGGAATGGCAAAAAAACGGCAGACGAAGACAACCCGAAAAAATACCAAGAAAAAAGATTTGTTTGTTATGATCGGTTCGATTGCCCTGACCGTTGTGTTAGTGGTAACGATGATTTTAAATGCACCGATTATTGATTACCGGACAATTACAAATGGAACGATGAGTACCCGGCAGATTTCGATTATGAAGTATTTTAAGGTCTGGCAGCCATTGGTACAGAAAGAAGGAACACTCCAGAAGCCAGTCAATACAGACGCTTCCGCTCTGAATCTGAAAGAAGATACCGACAATGTAAATCCGAAAGATGACGGGCTGGATTTGGATCAGATTGTCGAGGGGCAGTATACTGTGCTCTTTATGGGAATGGATGAGAGCGGAAAACTGGCGGATGTCAACTGGATTTTCCAGTTTGACATTTTTGCAGGAACGATGAATGTCCTGCAAATTCCGAGAGATTGCTATATGCCAGCGTATGCGAACACCTCCACCAATAAGTTCAACAGCATCTATGGAACAGGGCAGGATGAAACGGTCACACCGATTCAGCGTGCAGTGAATGCTATTCAGGAGAATTTCGGCTTGGTGATTGACTGTTATGTCAAGCTGAGCTGTACGGATATTGCAAACATTGTGGATTCCATCGGCGGTATTCCGATTGACCTGCCGGAAGAAATCATGTATGAAGCAGATAAAGTTCTGAAACCCGGAAAGCAGACGCTGAACGGACAGCAGGCAGAATGGTTTGTTCGATTCCGTCGGGAATACGATGAGGGCGATATTGGACGTGTAAAGGCACAGCGAATTTTCTTGGCAGCATCCATGCAGAAATTGTTGGATATGAGCCAGACGGAATTGATGTCGGCGATGCAGAAAATCTATAAGAATGAATGGATTGCAACGGATTTATCGCTGGAACAAATCAGCATGCTGGCAGATTTTGCCGCAAAGCGATTGACCATGGACGGCGTAAATGTCTATATGGTTCCGGGCGAGGGCATCATGTACGAGGGACAGGCAGTTTATTCGATTCATAAGACCGAAGCGATTGACCTCATCAACGAACATTTCCGCCCGTATCAGAACGAAATGTATTATGATGAGAGTACCATTGTGGAACTGGTTGATGAGAGCAATTATATTGACACATACTCAGATACTGAGGAAAACTTGAATGACATCCACAAGGGCGATACCGAGGACGGAAAACAGAATATTTACAGCAACGGAAACTAAAGAAAACCACCATCAACACGAAAGGATTATCATTTCATGGAGCAGAAAGCAGTATTAGAAGCAATTGTAAAAGCATTGGACAGCAAGCGTGCCGAAGATATTCAGGTCATCGGCGTGAAGAATCTGACGATT
>ERZ773264.217-NODE-217-length-87059-cov-62.233805_pt1 | contig 87059 bp, 109 predicted proteins | sample MGYA00511910_ERZ773264 | MGnify/ENA primary metagenome ERZ773264 (study PRJEB29015, sample SAMEA2737739) | human gut metagenome | biome: human gut; feature: human-associated habitat; material: faeces | place: China | collected 2012 ...
TCTTCCATATTTCTTACTAGATTAAAACGAAAAAAGGGAAATACCCACTACAGGTACCTCCCTTTTCCCTAATCAACTTTAATAGAAATTATGCAGTTTTATTACCTAAAGCCTGTACTACCGAGTTAATAATGTTCTGATCTCTTTGAGCATCAACTACTCGATTCAGTCTAGCAATTTCTTGGTCTTTTGCAGTGTTCTCAATCAGACACTTAATCTCTTGCTGACCTTTCATTACCTCGCAATGATTACGTTCTGCCTGAAGAGCTAATCTGTTTTCGGATTCTCTAACTAAGCTCTTAATTTCACAGCAGCAATTTGACTGTTGATGTTCCATCTGGCAAAGACGATCCATAACCCGATTGAACCCTGCTCCCATTTGATCACGAGAATCCCGGATATCAGAATTAGTCTTATAACCAAGATCACAAAGGCCACGTTCAGTAGCAAAGCGATTGTTAAGTACTTCTTTACCTACACCCTCTACTTGTCTAGAAACTCCTGCAACTTCAGAAGTAACTCCACGAGCAGCATCAGATATGTCTTTGTAAATACCAGCTTTTGCTTCCTGAACAGTAGATTCCACTTTTTGGATATCAGCTTTTGTGTCATTGATTTTGTCCCACACAGAAACTGCAGCAGCACCAAAACCACCACCTACTAAAGCTCCACCGACAGCACCCCAACCGGAGCCCCATCCTCGATTATTACAACATTCATCACTATAACTATTACGATCCGCAACCACTACAGTACCTTCACCAGATTTAACTTCCATAATGATTTAGTTTTAAAGTTAATAATTAAATTTATCTATCAATAAATGTACTAGTGTTGTGTTTAGGATTAAATTGTCTAGGTGGGCCAAGAAACATCCCAATGATGGGTATTATTCCCCTCTTCAATCCTAAAGTTACCAATTGATAACCATAAACCTCTTACAGAATTATAGGCCCATACATAAACATTATCTCCAACCCCTCTATCCTTAGTAGTACTTTGAATAGAATTCACAGTTATTTTACCTTCTACTGAGTCTACCATAATACCCTCACGTATTAAGCTCATATCATACATAAAGTCAGAAGTATTAGGCATATTAGCCGTATCAAATAATCCCCACGTATCTTGATCATTACCATTTGAAATATTTAAACTTAATTCCAATCTGAAATTATTTATTTTTTGCTTCTTGAAGAACTCTGAAAATTACTGTTTTTCCAGATGGCTTCTGTCTAGCAGTATCTGCTCCAGTTCTTACAGTAGTATCTGCTACAGATATATTTGCCATAAACCTGAATGGGGATTGAGTATCTTGTGTGATTACCAAGCCGATTAATTTCTCTGCTATCTCCGAATGGACTATCTCTATATCGTCTACAGATAAGGGACTACCATTGTGAGTAGAGATAATATTAAATACATGTTTATTTACCAATCCATTTGAAGGAGCTGAGAAGGTGAAATCGGTGTAATGCCCATTACCCTCTGAGTCAGTAATATAAAACTCATAGACATCTCCTGCTTCTTGAACTATTGTCAGAGTACAAGTTTTATTGGATTCTCCCTGAGTAAAGGTAATAATTCCTGTTCTAGATGAACTACTGTTATTAGTGGCTACCTTATATGTAGCCCCAGCACCTGAACCAGATATAGTAATCCAATCCACATTAGAAGATAAAGCCCAATTAAGGAATTGATTACCATTCTTCCTAGAATATACTCTTACGGGTCTATTGAGGGATGAGCCTGAGCTTGGCCAACCAGAATAAGTAAGAGAAGTACTCAAAGAATCCCCCGAGTTTTCCCTAATACCAAACTCATAAGTTGAAGCACTCTGTTGTACAGTTTGTACTAACTCTCTATCTAAGCCATTAGGTTGATTAGCTCTGATTGTAAGAGTTCTGCTTGCAGGCTTTGAATGCTCAGGTATGATAATAGTTACTTTAAAGTAATAACCACTCACATTAGTAATAGTTTCGGTTACTCCGGATGGCAAAATAAGAGTAGGTTTAATAGCTTCGGTAGAACTTAAAGAACCGTTAACATATCTAGACCTATAACTTTTTATATAAAAAGAAATATTACCTCCTTTACCTTCAACAGTACCAATGGATAAAGTACTAGTTTTATAACCACTATTCTGTTGAGTACTATGTTCAAATACTATACCGCTACTAGGATAAGTTACCTCAGCCGAATTCTGTGTAATTGTTAAATATACAGGAGTTGCTGTATCGTAAGTAAACTTAATCTTAAAAGTTCTAGGCGATGAGTTAGGGTTTGGTGCTACACTAATACTACATCCACTAGAAGTTTTATCAGAGATGGTAATATCAGATGAAGTTCCCTCAACTACTTCAGCTGAAGTATAAGTAGTTCTAATGTTTTCTACATAAGTTCCGTTTATATATTTATCATAATTGGCATTTACTGTCAACCTAAATTCTGAACCAGTTCCAGGTACATTTTTAGTAGTTGGGGATATAGATAGGTGATCTACATAAGTTACTTGACCTCCTTCCTGAGAAATTGAGATAGTCTGGTCTGTAGCAGTTGGGAAATCGAAAGTAACCGTAAAATTTCTAGCAGAACCACTATTACTTGGGATAGAAATACTATTACCACTAATAGAAGCCGGACTAGAAACTCTTACAGTAGCAGTTTCTGATTCTGTATAACTACTACCTTGACCATTCCAAGTATAAGTTCTACTTGCACTCTTAGCAGTTACATTAGATTGACCTCCACTGTAACTGAAAGAAGTTTTATCTACTCTACAGTTATAACTCCATGAAGAATAAACTTTTCTACCTGCTGCCTGGGTAAAAGTTGCCTGTATGGTTTTACCCGAATACTTCTGAGTCCAAGTTACAGTGATTGATTTACTATTAGTAGATGTATTGTTGGGTACTATTCTACCTTTATTACCGTCGTAATCTGTAGTATACCAAGAACCTTCCGAAGTTTTAGTGATATCATTCTTCAAACTTTGAGAGATAGTAGTATTAACACCGTTTACTTGCTTAACTCGATTAGAAGCATATGAACCAAAGGGGTATGTACCTCCAGTAGCTGGAGCATTAAAAGAAGGATTACCATTCGGATCCCACTGGAATGTATAAATCCATTGCTCGGCATTGATATCCTCTAACTTGACACATTCATTGTTACCATAGCTAGCAGCATTACTAATTACAATAACCTTGTCAACATTGGAGTCCTTACCATTATTGAGTGCTAACAACTCAGCCTTGGTAGGGCACTCATTAGAGGTCTTACCAAGGCCGGTCTTATTCAGAATAGCACTCCAAGTTGCTATTTCTGCCATATTACTTATTGTTTAATTGTTTCTTAAAGTCTTCGAATTCTTTTCTCAATAACTTAACTCCTTCGAGAGCCATGACACTGAGCATTTCATATTCTACTACTTTTACTTTTACATATTCCTGACCATCTTCTCCGACGAAAGTTTCGAATCTAGATTGGTTAGGTACTTGAGAAGCAGGTATAGTATTCTCTGATACCAACAGAGGTTCAATTTCCTCTAAGCTCTGAGCAATGGTTCCCACTTGGTATTTGCCATTCATCTTGAAGTGAACTGTAGGTATATTACAGATTTGGTCCAGAGTATGGTTCAAATTCTCTACTTGAGATTTTAACCTACCATCTGATTCCTTCCAGAAACCAGAAGCTGCAGTAGTTTTAGCAAATACTACTTGGTCTGTAGTAGCCAATCCTAATTGAGCTCTAGTTACATTATGAGGATTATCTCTTCTGTTTGCATGGGTATTTAAGTCGGTCTGAGCTTTTGTACCTGCGGCCTTAGCATCTGCAATAGCAGTAGCTTGAGCAGTAGATACTGGCATATCTGCAGGAGCTAAGTTCTGTACATTACCCAATCCTACCTGAGCTTTAGTAACCTTGTGAGGGTTACTTGTATTACCTATATGAGCATTCAGATTATCTCGGATAACCTTATCAGCAGCTTGTCTAGCAGCAGCCTCATCGGTAATCAATTTATTCAGAGCAGTTTTAGCAGCATCCGTATAAGCCTTAGCTTCATTCAGGGCATTGGTAATGTCTCCATTCAGGCCAGAGTTAAGTTTGTTGAACATATCTGCGGATATAGTACCGGCTTGTTCTGCACTTGCTGAAGGAAGAGTGACTTCCCAATATACCCTCTTATACTCAGGTAATACTTGCTGAGTTTCAGTATTATAGCGATTGTAGTTCTCTATTTTTAGTCTAACTACATTCTTATCTTTTAGTGATTCATCAGCCTTTGAACTAGTAATATTAGATACAATTCCTCCCGGGATAGAATCGAATAACTTCTTATCCGCTGCAGTTTGTACACCTGCTAAGTCTTTGGTAACAGCTGGGATAGGTTGACTATGAGTACTTACATTTGCAGTATCACCAAAATCTGAACAATCGAAATTTAATCTAACTTCAGTAGCATTTCTAGTCCAAGCCATGTTATCCTTGATGTGAGAATAAAACTTTAGATTATCATTCAGAGATTTTCTCCAATCAGCTAAAGCTTTACCCTTACCTCCATCATAAGCAGTACCAGTAACTTCTCCAAGTATCAGTGAAGAAGTATTACTATCTACAAATTGAGTACCTGACCAACGGAATTGATAAGGAGGTTCACCCTGAGTAATATTCAGATATATCTTACCAGATTCTCCCGTAATAGGATTAGCATGATCAGGGTCAGAGTATAGTTTGATATTGCTCAATTTTCCAGTTTCACTGACATCGTAAGTAGCATAAACCTCGATAACATCATCTACATAAGAAGGTAATTGACTAGAGGGTACTAATCCCTTACCATCCAAAGAAGCAAAGCCATTAGCTTGGCCTTTAGTTGCTACAAAATCATCATGCTTCTTTTCTAGAGCTTTTATAGAAGCATTAGAAGAAGATTCAAGGGCAGATATTGCATCCTTTCTATCCTGAACCTCTTGGGCAATAGCATTAGGTAATGTCTCATCCAAATTAACCTTATCACCCGCAGTCATGGCTCCTGCAGTAGTTTTAGTAGCAGCATCTATTTCGAATGCTTTAACTTCAACAGGATTATAAACTCCTTGGTATTTAGAAGACTGATTCATCTGTAATACTACAGAATTATTATTATGGAGGGTAGTTTTAATAGAAGTAAGAATGGTACCCGGGATAGAATCGAATAACTTCTTATCCGCTGCAGTTTGTACACCGGCCTTCTCTGATGTAGAAGCAGGTATATTTACTAATTCGTATAGAGGTAGGTTGTTGTCATATACCCCACTATTCTTATTAACATAACCCCTTTTTATAACCACCTTTGTACTATCCTGTTCAATTGTAGTACTATTAATTGATATATTTAAAGGTAGAGAATCCAACAATTTCTTATCTGCAGCAGACATAGTACCAGCTTTAGTAGTTGAAGCCACTGGTAAATTGAAAACAGTATTATCATCTTTATATACTCCTTCACTTACAGTTTTTCTGTTTACTGATATGGTAACCTTTTTATCATTTGAAGTTGCACCTTCTCCCACAACTATAGTCTGAGGAACAGAATCGAATAACTTCTTATCCGCTGCAGTTTGTACACCGGCCTTCTCTGATGTAGAAGCAGGTATATCTATAGTGAAATCATTAGATTTTTGTATACCTTCCTCAGCATTGTAAGTACTTCTATTTACATTAGTAGTAACTACATCAGCTTTAGCAGTATAACTAGCTCCAGTGATTATATTACCAGGCATAGAATTCCATCTTTTCTTATCGGCAGCTGATTGAAGACCGGCTTTAGCATCTGTAGAAGCAGGGATAGCAAACTTACGAGGCATAGGTTCTCCATAGAGATTACCTTCTCCTTTTACAGAACTCTTAAAGTTTACTTCAGCAGAAGTACCATTGATAACCAAGTTCGGATCAATTTCCGTAACCACAGTTAAAGGTAGGGCATCAGAAGTAGCTTCTTCTTTTTGGAGACGTTCATCTAAACCATTAGTGATACCATTAAATTTATTCTCAAGAGCGGTATCAGCTGCTTTTCTATCCTCGATTTCTTTATCGATACGTTTACCCAGAGCATTATCAGCAGCAATTCTTGCAGCTTCTTCAGCATCAATATTATCCTGGAGAACTTTATCTGCAGCAATACGCTCATTACGTTCTGTAGTAAGGTCCTGAGTATTCTTATCTACTTTAGCTTCAATACGAATATCCTCAGCCTTTCTAGCCTCAATTTCCGTATTCAATAGTTCCTTGATTTCAAGATAACCAGTATTCTGATTACTTTGTAATCCCTGAATTAATTCTAGGTTACGTTGAATATTAGCAGTATTCTTAGCAATTAATTCATCCTGAGCCTGAGCCTTTGTTAATAATTCAGAACGAGTTTCTGTTACGAAAGTTCTCAGTTCACTTACTGTAGCATTAAGAGTAGTACTTAATTCAGTAAACTTCTGAGTAACTTGTTCATCAGCTGCAGTTCTATCGGAGATTTCCTTATCTATAATACCCTTAAGTTCAGTCAGCTTATTAGTAATTGTAGTTGCAAAGTTAGGATCATCTCCCAATGCTTTTGCAATCTCTTCTAGTGTATCTAATACTCCAGGAGCAGAACCAATAACCTTTTGGATTGCAGCTTCTACTTGTTCGGCATTCTGATAATTGGAATCATTTTCCAACTGAGATACCTTAGTAATGTAGTTAGCAAATTCCTGGATATTATCTAACTTAGCTTTTAATAAGTCGGTAAAGTCATTTGAAGAAAGCTCTTTGCCATCTACTTTATCAACCTTTCGGTCATTCAAGTTTTCAACAGCCTGAACTCTATCTGATACTTCCTGAGTAATCTTATTCTCTAACAGAGTGTCTGCCTGAGTACGATTAAGGGTTTCGGTATCAATATTATTCTGAAGCTTGGTATCTTCTTGTAGTCTACTTTGAGCCTCATCATTGATATCTTTAGATATAGCTACCAAATCATCTTTGTGATTTTCCATAGCTGTAGTCAGAGAATCCTTAAGAGTTTGTTCAGCAGCCTTAGCTCTTTCTACTTCGGTTTGAATAGCAGTAGTGTTATTAGTTACTTTCTCCCTGAGCTCAGCTAAAGAACCAGTTACTCCACCATTAAGAGTATCAATCCGAGCACTTAAAGCATCATCTCCTGCCTTACGATCTTTAATCTCCTGGTCGATTCGAGCATTGATTTTCTCATCTTCATTTGCCCGAGCAGTAGATTCAGTATTTATCAAGCCAGTGAACTTATTATCTAATAAAGTATCTGCTGCAGTTCTATCAGAGATCTCCTTATCGATATTCTGCTGTAAAACAGTATCACCAGCTTCTCTCTTTGAAACCTCAGTGTTCAAGTCGATATTTACCTTATCTACCTGAGACTTAAGATTAGTATCAGCATTGGCTCTTGCTTCAGCTTCTGCATTAACCATACCTTTTAATTCAGCATAATCTTCAGCTTCCTTAGTAATCTGGTCGTTTAATCGGTCAGTATTACGTTGGATATTTGCCTTGTTAGCATTTACTTCTGTTTGCAAAGCATCTATCTTAGCCTGAAGTTCATTTTTAACGGTATTTACTGCATCCTGAATAGATAAAGCCAATTCTTGTATCTTGGTAGCATTAGCAGTTACTCGAGTATCTAATGCAGCATCAGCAGCCTTACGATCCGTTTCTTCCTTAGTGATAGCAGCTTGTAATGCAGCATCGGCATCTTTTCTATCTTGGATTTCCTTATTCAGACTAGCTTGAATACCGTCAGTGTTACCAGTAATTTTATCTACTTCATTATCAACGTATTCTTTCAACTTAGCCTCAAGAGCAGTATCAGCTTCCTTACGGTCAGAAACTTCCTTATCTACATTAGCCTGTACCTGGGCATCAGCTTCTGTACGATTAGTAATTTCTTGATTCAACTGTTCGGTAATAGCAGCCAATTTCTTGGTAATTGTAGTTGCAAAGTTTGGGTCATTACCCAAAGCATCTGCAATCTCCTTCAAAGTATCAAGAACCTCTGGAGCTTCCCCAATAATCTTTTCAATAGCTGCCTGAAGATCTGCTTCAGTTTGATAACCAGCATCATTGATAAGCTGAGATACTTTTGTGATATAATTAGCATGTTCTTCAATGCCATCCAATTTAGCCTTGAGAATATCGGTAAAGTCGTTTTTAGTAAGAGAATAACCTTCTCTTTTATCTACCTTACGATTATCTAAGTCTTTATCGGCAGCAATACGTTCTTGCTTTTCTTGCTCTAGTTTTTCAAGCAATTCGGTTTTATCTGTACCGGCCTGAGTTTTCAAATCCTCAATCTTATGGTCAAGGATTTCATCTTGAGCAATTCGAGTTTCTTTCTCGTTATCAATATTGTTCTGAAGTACAGTATCTGCATTCTGACGGTTCTGAGCTTCTTGAGTAATGTTCTGCTGTAAACCATTATCTGCATTCTGACGGTCAGAAGTTTCCTTTACAATCTGTTGGTGTAATACTTCATCCTGAGCAGTACGAGCTGCAGCTTCAGCATTAATCTTGGATTCAAGTTCTTGGTCTGCAGTTTTACGATCACTGATTTCGGTGTTCAGTTTAGATTCTAATGCTACATCTGCATTTGCTCTTTCTGAAGCCTCGGTTAGAATCTTATTATTTAAGTCGGCAATATCCCTAGTATGGTCTAACTGTACCTTATGAACAGCCTCGGTCAGTTTCTCATCAGCAGCTCTACGTTCAGCAGCTTCCTTATCTACCAATTCCTTAGCATATTCTTTAGCTTCAGTTAAGTTATTGTCAGTTTCTACTTCCAAATCACCAACCCGGTCTTCTACCTTTTGAATACGAGCATTGATTGCTTCTATCATCCTAGTAATATCTTGTACTACTTTAATGATAGTTGCATTCAACGTATTAACCGAGTTAACCAAGTTATCGTTCACAATCTTAATCTGAGAAGCTAATTCGTTTTCACGGTTCTTAGCTCTAGTTACCTCAGCTTCTAATTGAGTACGTAATTCAGTTAATCGGTTAGTGATATTGGTAGCAAAGTTCGGGTCATTGTTTAATGCTTCAGCTAATTCCTTTAATGTATCCAAAGCATCATCAGCACCATCTACTAAGTCATGTATATATTTCTCAACTTGTTCTTGAGTCTGATATTTCAAATCATTTTCTAGTTGAGAAACTTTAGTAACGTAGTTAGCATGTTCCTCAATTCCATTCAGTTTTTCTAGCAATTCATCAGAGAAGTTATTTTCTGACAAATCCCAACCTTCTTTCTTATCTACCTTGTTTGCAATTGATAAGAAGAATGCCCAGAACTCTTTAAGAGTTCCAACAAAACCATGAGCCAAAGAGTCATCATAATAACCCTGTAATAGCCGTTGGTCAATCTCTTCGCAAGTGTAGTATTTACTAACGTACATATGTATATATTTTAAGGTGTTACTTTATTCTTTCCCAATAACAGTTCTGAGTTATTACCACGGAAGTATTCTTTTTCTTTACCAGCAAAAGCATTTGGGATATCATCTGGATTATCTGGGTCAACATCTCCTCCATCCTCTATATCCCCAACTACTACGGCATAATCAGGTAATTTCCTAACTCTGAACTTAATAACTTGGCCAAAGCCTATATGAGGTATATCTTTATCCCATACCTCTCCAAAGTAATCTTGGTAATTTGATACGAACTTCATACCAGTCATAGATTGCATGGTAGTAGCCGAATTACCAGTACCAGGCATCTCTATGTGAACTCCAGAAGGTCCATTCAAGATTATAAGATTACTGTCCCACCAATCGCCCTCTACATTGTTAAGCTTGGTGAAACGTAACATTAACATTTTCATATCTTTATGGATTTTGTTCTACGAATTTGATTTTAGTATCTCTATCCCTTTTGAGGATTACCAAGAATACCAAAGCTTCATCTTTAGCCTGAGATACTTGAGTATCTCCAGAAGGTTTATATACTATCCCATTGATAACAAATCTATCCTCAGACCAGTTAAAGTTCCAATAACCTTCCTGATTGAGATATCCGATTTGTTCTATGTAATTCTTTGAAATAAGTATAGAAAGGTTCTCATCATCTAATTCTCCAGAAACTGTGTCTTTATTTATTGGCCAGTTCCTAAAAGCATTGTAGTAGCATAAAGCTTCTATGGGAATATTATAATATCTTGGGCTATCATCCTCAGCATGATTTAGATATTGATTAACATGTTTAGCCCAAGTAATTGTTTGTCTTCCAGCATCCCAGTCTAAGAAATCAGTGATAATCTTTTTATACCTATTCCAAGAATGGTTCTTAACCATTCTCCAAGGTTCTTTTGTCATGATTTCTTATCTATTATGGTTAACGAAGGTTTACTTGCTTTATTGAGAGGGGCTGTTGGATTAGGTCCTCCCAAAGGAGTTGGTTTTCGATGATTTACTACTTTTGGTACTACTAACCGTTCGATTTGATCACAGAATGGTAAGTATATCTCTAACCTAGATGCTAGCATACATAGATTCTTTCTTAGTTCATCCATATACCCTCCAGGTTGAATCATCTTTGAATAAGTACTCAATAAGCTAGATATACTTTCGGATATCTTATCATAATACTGTACCTCGGTAGGACCCGTAGTAATTTGTTTTATCCTATCTCCTCTAGCTCCAGGTGAATCACCATCTTGGTCTGGTCCATGAGATTCAGTGGAGATAATTTCTCTAAAACTATTTCCTGCAACCAACAGTATATTTTGTATTTGTATATTGAGATAATCCCATACAGCCAATTCCATAATTAATTGATTTTCTAGTCCCTCATACCATAATTCATCATTATATTTATCTGGTGGTATAGTATGATTTACTAGTGGGAAGATATATAATTGCCATTTAGTGATGTATGCAGTTTTATCTTCTATGGTCATATTCTCATGCAATTCTTTGGGAATATACCTATCTATTAAATTGTAGATGGTATCCTGAAGAGTAGTATGCCCATAATTACATACAACTACGGTTCGAGTACAAGTCAAATCTAATCCATCAGAATTAGTGACATGTAGTGTTACATCATAAAATCCAGACTTCTCATAAGAGTAAGATTGATGTCTTCCACCATTGAAAACCTCTCCCTTATCATCGCCAAAGTCCCAGTCAAAAATGGATTTGGCCGGGACTTTGGTTAATACTCTAAATGAAACTTCCAGACCTGATGTTACATATGTGAAGTCTAGATTCTTTTTCATTTATATTCGGATTTGTTTATTCTTTGTTTTCTTCGAAATCTTCAAGTAAAACTTCAAGGATATCTTTTACGGTATCTTTCGGATCAGCTTCGATTTCATGTTTCTTAGCAATCAGCTTAGCTTCTTCAAGTGAATAAGCTTTGGCAATCTTACTGATTTCCATACCCTTTGCAAACTGAGCAGCTAGCTTCTTGTCAAGCTTTTCGATATCCTCATCAGTATACTTGGCAGTTTTGTTCTTATCCGGAACTAAAACCAAGTGGCCAGAAACTAAAGCTTTCTGAATACGTTTTGTTCTGTACTGACGGGCAGTAAGTTCTCTCTCTTCGCCTTTTGCAATTGAAATACCTGTTACCTGGTCGTTAAAACTGTAGGCATTAGTTCCAACTGTTACAATATAAGTAGTAGCCATAATCTTTTATTTTTTTATTTTAGGTTATAATATAAAACCCCGAACAGAATGGATTGAAACTGTTCGGGGAGAAATTAGACAAAAATACAATGAAGAAATCCCGGATATTATTCTAAGTTAACCAATAGGTATGGGTCAATGTTCATGAAGCTCGGGAATCCAGCTTCAGAGAATTTCTTGTTAGCTGCCAACAGAAGAACAGCATCCTGGTACATCTTAGAGAAACCTGTAGTCAGAGAAGCATATACAGCTTCAGTCTGATTGGATACGATTCTTTCTGATTCAAGCATCAACTGTTTAGCAGTAAGCTTAATCAATGCAGCACTGGTATCTACCATCAACAACTGCTGATCGGGAGTTCCCGGGTGAATATAGAAGTCAGCCTTGTTGGGAACCGGAGACTTGATATTCAGTGTAGCTTCTGTAGTTCCTGAGTGACGTTCTTTAAATTCAGGCAAGTTCAACATCTCGATAGCCTGGTCTTCACCACCAATCATAGTAGTAAAGTTACGGCCCATACGAGCAGCACGAACCCAGATATGCAACAAGTCTTTATAAGTAATACCGTTGGTTGTTTCATATACACCAATAACCGGAGTAGATTCAGAACCATCAGCTTTGTTACCGTTCATCAAAACATCCATTGCCAAAGTATCCATAGCATAACCCAACTGAATACCAAAGTCACGGAGATAGATTCCCAATACATCGATTGAAACGTAGTTTTTAACTTCGTCAGTAAGTTTAAATCCTTTACCGATTTTGAACAGAGAAACTGATTTCTGTCCGAAGCTTACATCTCCCAAAGGAATTGTTTCTGCTTCATTTACCTTAGCGGGAGCAGCATCCGACATATTTACCATCGGCATAGTTACCTGCAAACCATTAATTGATTGGTCTGAAGCAATGATGCTCGGGTAGAAAGGTGCCTGACGCATACCAGTTGTAATAGCAGCACGGATGATTTCCGGTACAATCCAACGGATATTCTGTTGAGGCATAGTGAAGATGTTCTGCATTGTATCAATCTTCGGATTAATGCCCAACTTTTCAAAGAAGGCATCCTGTGATACACCATATTTACCCTGTACCAGTTCTTCCAGAGTAACTTCAATAGGCAATGTGTTGTTGGAACCCTGACGGTATGCTTCCAAACTTCTTACCATTTCTGGAAGTTCCTTTCTAAGGTCTTCCATTTTTAATTGTGCAAATTCTGTATTCATTGTTCTTTTAATGTTCAGTTAATGATTATCGTACCAATACCTGGATAATATCGTTAGCTTCATCAGCCGGTACTATGCTAATGAATTTTGTTTCATCGTCTGAAGTTTCAGCAGTGATAAAACGATCGATCAGCAGTGTATCTGTGGGTTTTACATATCCACATTCCATAGCCTCTTTAGCTACCCAGTTTACAACCATGAAAGCCTCTACAGCTACGGTTACTTCTACAGGGAAATTTCTTTGAGCCTGATAAGCAGGATTGATGTTGTCAGTTACGGCTATACCCAGATAAACCTGGCTGCCATCTCCACCCGGGATATACGGTTCAACATTACCATCGGTATCCAAAGCTACTGGCATACCCTGATGAATAATTTTGTCTTTCTTTACACAGAAAGCCTGATGCAACTTGTGAGATTCACTCTTATAGATCACCGCTCTGGGAGTTTTTTCACCAAACAAAGTCATCGGTTGATCTTCGTTTACTAACTTAGTAGTAGGATGAAGTGTATTCATATTCTTCTTATTTTAGAGATTATTTTAATTTGTTTGAATAGATACCTTTCAGAATCTCTTCAGTACTCTTTTCGGAATTCTGAGCAGTAGCTGGGTTATTAGATTTATCTTCTGGCTCAGCTGCAGAAGAAGCACGGCTTACATCGTGAGAACCGCATTTAGCGCAAGTCATTGGGAATTTCTCTTCCAATCGAGCTTGGTAATCCTTAGTAAGAGAGATCAAAGTTACCATGCCGGTAGTTTCTGCATTCAGCATTGTAACGATAGTTTCATCAGCTTTGTCACCCATAAGTTTTTTATAGGTTGCAACAGCATTTTCACGGAGAGATGTAATGTGGTTTTTACCTACCTGAGCCATTTCCTTCAGATTTGCAACTTCTGCATTCAGGTTAGTAACCTGTTCTGTAAGAGAAGTTTTTTCTGTAGTTAAGTTATCCACAGTAGTCTGAAGAGTGTTACGAGAATTAACCAATTCCTGAATGGCTGCAAATGCAGTTTCCTCGTTCATCTCTGTACCTTCGGCAAGAGTAAGGCAATCTTTACCAAAGATTCTTTCTAAAAATTCTTGTAGTTCATTCATATCTTTATTATTAGGATTTTGATTTCCTTGGTTATCATCATAAGATTGGGAAGTATCGTTATTTTCACTGAACAAAGCTAGGTCAGTTTTCGTATCATAGAAGAAATACTGTTTAGACTTATCATCCCTATATTCTTCGTATGAAGCCCAAGTTCTCTTGGCAAAATTCGGATTAATGATTTTACCATCATCTCCAATCTTCTGAGCAAAAGCATCAGCTCCGTGAGATACCAAAGAAGTTTCTAGGTATCTTACTACTTCAGTAACTATTCTTCGTACCATAACTCCCTTGGAATCATAAGTACCCAGTTTCTGATAGAATTCGTTATCATCCATATTTGGATGAGACTTATCCCACTTAAACTGTACTGTTACTGAATTAGAATGGATGGATGGGGGATCCATAAGAATGCCTCTAGCAATTCTCGGATTGGCTTTACCATCAATCTTTAATATACCATTAATACCTGCAGGGATAACAAAAGAACCATCCTTGTATTCATCTTGCCAGATAACTTGTGATACAGCCCCAATAGCATTACCAATATTAGTCTCATGGTCACAGTTTACGGTTTGTCCCAAGAGCATTCTCATAGAAGCCTTTAATACTCCGTTTTGACCAAAATCGGTAGGATTCCAGTTCTTAGACACAATGGTTGCAGATAATAATCTGAACATTGGTTCGATAAACTCCTCATCTTTAGGAGCAAGTTCTTCTGGCTTCAAGTCAGGATAATAGGTATTATAATCTATTTCTCCTCCCCAAAAACCAAATTGACTGACTGACTCCTTAGAAGTTTGAGCCCATTTATAAAAATTCTCCGAGAAGGTTTGTGGTTCTATGGATGTTGGGATATACCCAGCCATTATAGTATGACCACTACCTATCACTAAAGAATCTAAATGTTCTCTGTTCTTTTTAGTAATCGGTTTACTCATCTTGATTTAGTATTTTGATCTCCTCGTGAAGGAGCCGGGTTATTTTTATCTCTTGATCTACGAGCGGATTGATTCTTATCGTCCTGTCTCTGTTTCTTCTTAGTACCCTCTTGTGGGTCTGAATTACCTCCCTTAGCAAATTGGTCTTCCAATGAAACTCTTGGTTCTTCTTCTGAAGGGGAATCATAACCCATTTCCCAAGCATATTGATATTGAGAAATGATACCTGCCTTGTAAAGTAAGTCAAGGTTCTGAATCTTATATTGTCTACCCTGTTGGATTTTAACCTCATCAGAGATAGTGGATGATCCCCAAGTAATGGATATTCCCTTGCAATCAAAGCCAGCCAGACGTAGTTCTAGTTCATAAATAAACTTAAGAACATAAGAAACTATCATTTGGATATTCTTTAGCTGACTTATAAGCTTAGAAAGCATAATACCAGTTGCTCCTTCTCCAATGGAAGCTTGTACTCCAATTAGGTTGCCATTTACTCCCAAACCATTAGCAACTGATTGCTGGTTCATATTCCAGGGTTTATCAATATTGCTCATCTCTTTTGAAGTAGAGTTAAGTTTAAACTGGTGGTCATCAATGTAACCAGTTACTACTCCATCCTTCATACCTTCCCTTACATTCTGTTTCAAACGTATTAGCTCCCTATTTAATCTTCTAGTATAAGCTTCTACATTTTCATTAGGTTTCTGTTGTGGTTTTTCCATCAAAGCCTCTAAAAAACCAACCATACCACAGATTTCCATGATATGTTTAAAATTGGTTTTCATATCATGCTGACCCTTTAATGAATCCAAAGATGCCATAAAAGGAGGTATTCCGTAAGGTTCATCGGTATCATTATACATACCCACATAACAATAGGTCTCTGTATTAAGTTTGATATAATCTTGCTTATTTGAGCCATTCCAAAGAGTGTTCCTCTGATATGGACTGTATACACCATTATTCTCTCTTTTGAATACTATCCTATCTGGTTTGAGGAATAATATAGTAGCTAAACCCTCAAGCTTTTCATTTGGTACAGCTTCTACTGAGATAGCTCCACTAATCATCAATTGAACTATCATCTTGTTTACCAAACCATCCATACCAGCAGTATAGTTAGACCATTTGGGAGATACCTTAGAAAGATGATCTCTCATCTTATCAGCCTCTTTATCGGTATTATTAGGGAATGTTATATTATGACCGGTATTAGCAAGCTTAAACATATCCTGTAAAGCTATGTTAACATCTGGATTCACTTTATATAAATCCCTTAAAAGCTGAATCACTTCAACACGAAAAGAAGGCGTAACCATCTGAGTTAAGCCTTTCAATGTATGAATGAAGTTACCTGGGTCATCATCCGGTTCCGATACTCTACCGGGTGAAATAGGTACCTCCTCTTTTTTACTTGGAGGATTAGCCTTGTTTTCTTGTATTGGAGATCGATTCCTTCTATCGAATCCAAAAAACTTAAGAATTTTCATTTCGGTTGTATTATTACATTAGTTTTTCCTTTTCGTATGTGATTACATATTGCTTTACCAAATATATCATCATCAGAATAAACATCTCCTTCCAAATCCACATCTACAGCAGAAGTATTATTTCGGTGTTTACCCATGGCTACGGGTCTACCCAAACCATCATATATAAAGGTAGGAGCTTCTTGAACAAAGAAAGGATCCTTCACAATGATATTCTCTTCTCGAATATCTTGTTCTAGACCCTCTATAATTACTGAACGATTCTTTTGGGTAGTTAACCAACCTGGAGATTTATCAACCTCGGGTCTGGACTTACCTTTCTTTTTCAGAAGCTTTTGATAGTAGTATAGATTAGGGTAACCTTCTGACTGAAGAGCAGAAGTTACTGCTAACCCAACGTCGTTAGATTCTGGAGCTACAACAGCAAAATTAAATAATTGCCCAGTATCTCCCAGTAACCTAGCATATTTATCTACTGCCATTCTTCCCTTATACACAACTTGTTCTTCTCCCAGCTTGTCCATACAAGTGAAAGAAGAATAGTCTGAGCCTCTACCTGTTGCAACGTCTGCACCGATAAAGTACTGTTTATTTGGATCTGGTTCGTTGAATTGTCTATACTGACGATTGAAACGATATTTTAAAACTGGATAATCACTTAAGCAATCTTCGATAGCCTTGATATCTGCCATATCAAATACTGTATTACCTGAAGAAAGAAAGTCTCCATCGATTTCTTGTGCAGTTCTTTTTGGACCCAATGCAGAAGCCATCTGGTCATACCAAGATTGATCCCGTTCTGGGTGCATCTGCCAATATAATCGAATAGCATTGAAAGGATTACCTCCAGCTATAGCATCTACCCATGTTGAATGGTAAAAATTACCCATACCGTATGGAGTAGAATTGATGATGGCTGAACCTCCGGTGGAAAGCGTAGGGAAGGCAGCTGCCCAAATAGCTGAAGCCCACCGAACGATTGCAGCCTCATCAATTACCAGGAGAGAAAGAGATTCTGAACGACCTGCTTCGGAAGATGTTGGAATGGATTCTATGAATGAACCATTATCAAATTCAATCATAGAGGCAGAACCAAATTCCCCAGTTCTTCCGTTGATGATAGGTGTTTGCATATACCATGGAAGATTCTTATACATGAACTTAATCTTCTTAAGTACCTTTTTAGCTGTAGTATCCTTAATGGAGATAATGTTTATCTTCTTATTAGGATGATATGATGCCAGCCATAAGCAGTACATAGATATAAGTTCTGTAATACCCGCTTGCCTAAACTTTAACAAGATATTGAATCTCTGGAGTATAAATTGGTATAGTACGGCTTTTTGATACGGATATAATTCAAATCGAACCTTTCCTCTCACTGGATGTATCACATAACAAAAAAGACTGAAAAAGAAAACATCCGTTGTAACCCTAGATAGATTAGATAATTCTTCTCTTGTAAGGTTAGTTGGTGTTTCCTGTATCTTCTTTGCCATAAAATCTAAAATTTATAAGTTACTACCAGTTCTAAATCAGTTTTGATACCTGAGAAATATCTTGGGTAATAAAAACTGTTTATCCCCAGTTTGTAATTAAATCTCTTAGTCTCGATTGAAATTCCTGTTCCCAAATCCCATAGATTGTTAAAGGGTCGGTACTTACCATAAACATAAGGAACTAATCTTATTCTAGATTTAATTTCTTGTGTGGTAAGTTTTCCGTTATACCAAGAATACTTGTAGTTATTAGTGTCGATATTGAATAACCTACTAGAATAAATTCCCGAGTTTTGATTAAGGAAACTCAATGTAAGTTGATTCTTATCGATTACTAATTGAACAAGAGAATCCTTCTCTGATATCTCGGCTGAATCGGTACTGCATAAACCCTGGCTAACCGAAGAATGCGGAGAATTGTAGAGAAGGATTCTACTTGGGTTAAGTAAATTATCGTAGGAAATTGGCAGGAAATCTTTCCTCAAATAAATTGTATCAGTATGTTGAATGATCTCTTTATCAGGTAACATACTGAGTTGTTGATTCAGTTTGTAATTCCTGAAGCAAAGGTAAATAGTAAATCCTAGTAAAAGGACTCCCATGGCAATCTTAAGCTTCTTCATCTTTTGATCTGAGATAGGCATCTTTTGTTTTGTATCTATCGATTATTACTCCCAAAATTACTTTGAAATTATTACTGAAGTCAGTAGTTGGGATTCTGAATCGAATATCAATTCCTTTAGAATCTTGAGTAATACTCATTCGGATTTTCCCCTTATGACTCTTTACGATTCGATTGTAAAAGGTTGCTAAGAGATTAAACATACTCTTCAGATTTTTCGGTAATATCTCCGTTCTGTATAAAATTTCTTTGTTCATTGTTACTTGAGTTTTTTTCGGTTTCAATTCATAATAGTCAACTCACTCTATATCAGGTGCTTGGCATTCATTTGCCAAGTCTGGCATAAGCCAACTAATTCAAATTCAATCAGTTACGAAACTGGCTTTGTTTTTCCCTTAACAATCCCTTTTCCTGATTGATTCTTATATCAGTATTCCTTATTCCAATATTCCTTATTCCAATACCCTTTAAAAGCCTATTAGATTTATATAGGGGGGATTCACTTGAAATTAAGGCATTTCTTAAACCATAATCCTACTTCATATACTGACCCTTTGCTCAAGGTATACCTAGCTTTATTTAACCAGTAATGATAAGTCTTAGGATCCCAAGTTGCAAATCCCCGAATAAACACTCGGTAATTTTCGGGGAATCCCATAATTGCCTTGAAATCATAAATACCCAATGGATAACCATCGGGTCTGAATTGCCTATCTGATGGTCTCAAAGTTAAAGGAGGTTTATCATTTTCTAATCGATATACTCCTGGTAAAGTACTCATCTTAGCAGTTTTGATTGGCCATTTCTTTTCATCCTTGAAATCATGAGTCCAAAGTTGTCTTACTTGTCTGACTGTAAGATTTTTCTTTTCAGGTAATTTCCGATAATCATACATGGCTAAAACTTTATCAGAGAATGGAATTAAAGCTTCCTGTGGGGCTTGTACTAGTAAATCTCTAGTAAGTTTTGGAGTATTTACTTGGAATACTTCATTAAAAGAATCCAAATATTCTTTTCCCTTGTCTAAATGAACTCCGATAATTACTAATCTTTTTCTTGATACTTGGGAGTTTCCGAAGTCAGAAACGCTTCTTTCGTGAAAAATAAGTTTATAGTTCTTAAAGAAGTCCATTAACATTTCTTTAGAAATGAGAGATAGTAGTCTTGGTAGGTTTTCTATAAGAAAGAGAGCAGGTTCGTAATATTGAATTGACTGAAATACTAGTTGTATACTTTTATTACTTTTAGGGTCACCAAGAGTCTTTGATTTAGATAATCTCATTACTGAGCAACTACCACAATCAGGGCTAGATAATATGATATCTGGATGCCAATCTTCGGGTAATTCGTACCCTTTTAAGAAAGGTATGCCTTTGAAGTTAGCTTTCCACTGGCTTTCAGATTTTGTGTGAAAAACCGATCTTGGTTCAATATTTCCAAGTAGATTAAATTTTTTAGATCTCAGGAAAGGGAATAATAAAGCTCCCTGACCTGCACAAATACCAAGTAGATTAAATTTTTCCATTGTGACTATATAAGTGTGAAATTTAAAATGTGAGTAAACAAATGAAAGAAAATATTCCTAGTTTACCTTGTCATTTTGTAAGTGAACAAGGTCAAGTATTTAGAAAAGATGAATATATAGATGGTCGTAGTGGTAAGATATTCCAAAAACGAAAGGGGTCTTGGAAAAAATTACATATATCTATACATACTAATCGTAAAGGTAAATACCCATGCCCAAAGGTTCATGTATGTGTTAAAGGTATAACCCGTTCTTTAAAGGTATCTAGATTGGTAGCTGAAGCTTATATACCAAACCCTTTAAATAAACCCTGTGTATGTCATAAGGATAACAATCCTTTAAATAATCACGTAGATAATCTATATTGGGGTACTTATTCTGAGAATATGCAACAATGTATTAGAGATGGTAGATTCTCACATAATAGTACTCCTGGTAAAATAGGCCAAGATTCACCTACTTCTAAATACTCTAATAGGTTAAAATTAAGAGTATTTAGATATAAACGTAGGCATCCCGAAATATTACTGAGAGAACTCAGCACTAAATTCAAGATGCCACTATCTGTAATATCTAAAATAATTAAAGGTATAGACCCTATAACTAAACCTTATTTGTAACTTCTCAATTTTATGTACTTGAACCAAGCATAATGCTTCCTAGTTGAAATATAATCCAGGTTCGAATCATTGTTATGAGCCTCTTCCTCAAAACTTACATCATGATACCTTTCATTCTGCTTGTTCCATTTAGCAAAACAAAGGATGATTAAGTACTCGATTCCATACCAAAGGTAGAAAAATACCCATAACATCTCAGCCATTTGCTTTGAATGTATATGTTCATGGTTATAATCCACCTCAGTAAACTTAGCCCCCTTTCTTACAAACACTAAACCAAAGATGTTGATAGCTTTATATCCTTTGAAAGGTATAATATTGTTATAAATTACTTTCATAGCTTATCCTTGAAGTTTTCATATGTATTTCTTAGCTTTTGGTCGTAGTTATTCTCTTTGTAGGCAGGACCATTATATCCTTTTGCAAAGGCATCCCAGTCTTTTGCCTTCAAATGTTTCACCAAACCTGAGTTATAGAGGAAATGATACATCATTTCTAGCTGCATTTCATGAGATTCTGACATCTTTTGAATCATTTCATCTACTGATTGACATCCACAAAGCTGATAATTGAAGCCCATAATCTGTCCCAATCCCCAAGAAGTAGCTAAATTAGCACAGTTTTCATCAATTTTACGAGCTGCTTCGAGTCTTTTCCACTCTCCTTCACCTCCTAAGTAGAATTCTTTGGTCCATTTTTGATAAACTAAGGATGGATTTCTCTTGGCTAGATCGTATAAATAGGTTCTTTTACCTTCTCCATCGAGTTTTATCTTTAAATATTTCCACATTACATGACCCTCGAAGAGAATCTGAGGTCTACCAGAGGGTAAAAATCCGTCTCGATTACCGCATTCTACTACAGTTACTGTCTTTAACAGAGCTGGTTCAAGGTTTAATTTGTTTGCAACCTTGGCAATTAATTCGTTAGTAAGTTTATCCATAATATAAATTCTTAGAGTTTACATTAAAGAGGATAAAGTATTGCTTGTAGCCTTTCTTAGGTGGGTATATCGAGTTCTATTTATCAATGAATAAATAATTTAATTATGGATATGGGAAAGAAACAACAGATTATGGTTGATTGGTTTAGGAAAACCTTAGATGAATCGAAGAAACCCTGGAATACCCAGGTATATTTGATAACTGATAAGTATCATGTTTACATTGCCAACAAGGATATCAGATTAATAGGAAGTAATTTCGGTAAGGCAATCGATAGACCTTTGAAATATTTCTTATTTACTGATGGTAAGGTACAGTATTTCAACAGTATAGAATTTCTTGGCTATTTGCCTTTCGAATTAAGAGACGAATACCCAGTCAATTGCAAACCTCTAAATCCTTGGGAATACGACTACTACCGTCAGCATGGGATAACCTCAGAAGATTTGCAGAATTTATTCAATAATGATTGATATTTAAAAATAAAATAGTATATTTGTATAACAAAAATAAATACATTATTTATATGAAAAAAGAAATAGTAAAACTCAAAGAGGGTAACTCGGTAATTTACCAAGACAAAACCCTAATGGAAAAGGCAAACGTAGTATCTATCGATAAAAAGAATGGTACTGCAATATTATCTAATAAGGTAATAATTACTAGAACAACAAATCTAGAGGGTCAATTTACTCGATTAGATGGAAAAGGTAATGCAATAATCCTACCTTGTACTACAGAGAATGAACAGAAGTACAATGCCTTTGTTGCATACCATCAATCCAAGAAATCCTTAGAGGCAATCAAAAAATGGTTGGATGATAATGGGAAACATAAGGATGATGAAACCTTTGAGAAAGTGATAACCTTAGATAAGAAACTTAAAAAACTAATTGAAAAGCTCAATGAATAGTACTTGGATAATATTAGGCATAATCTATGGGATATGCCTAATCCCCTCTATAATCTTAACTAAGATGTTATGTCAAGAAATTAGGATGATCAGACCCAACCTATTATTTCTTACCATCTGGTTAGTATTACCTTTATTTCCTATTTACCTAATATTCTTTAAAAAGAAAAACAATGGCTAGAATTAAAGATTATGACGAAGATTTATCTGCTCCTAAACTTCTAAGAGAAAGGGCAAGAGATAGCAAAGGTAGGTTCATTAAAAAGGACCTACCACCCTACCTAGGATCTGAGCAAGTATTAAAACCTAAGAACTACTATCACTTCGATAGTCACGGTAATTATAAGGGTAGCTCAATGAATTTTGATGCTCTAGTATGCCTTGGCTTTACTTGGTTTAAATTACTGGGAGTAGCATTAATGATGTTACTATGGCCCATAGTATTTATATATGCCCTTAATGATGGGATAGAAGGATACCCATTTAAGAAGTATGCAATCCCTTATATCTTTATCCTAGTGGCTTGGTTTATAATATTCTTATATGGATTAGTATCATGAGTAATAACGATGAAAAGGCAAAGAATAACTTCACCATAGAGATGAGGATATTCGAAAACTATGAGAAAGTAAGGCATGAGATAATCAAGGCAATTGATTTCCTAAGGCCTAGTGAAACTGCTATGGGAATGTGTAAGATATTCGATAATCAGAACCATGAATTCTGGCATAGTGTAATTAAACCCTGGTTCCAACCTGAAAGGTTTGGTATTACCCATCTCTGGTTTCCTGAAAGATTTAGTTATATGGGTTATGGAGAGTATCATATCATAAGAGGTAATCGATGGATGAAGACTCCCATAGATAAGATTGATAAAGAGGATCGTATATTTGGGTATTGGTTCCCTCCCTATAAAAGTATATCCCTCATAGGCTTAGGGTTTTGAGATTAGCATTAAAGGATTTGGAAAGGATTAAGGAAGAGTATGGTAAGGATTGATAGATTAAGAGAAGATAGTGAAAAGAGAATCTTAAGATGTTCTGAAGGTAAGAGTATTTGGTATCAGATTTGGATTGATCCGGGAGATATGATGAGAATAGAACCTTTATTAGAAGGAGGTGATCGGTTATGGTGTATTGAGATTCAGAAGTATTATTTTTTCTTTTATGAAGTAAGGAAAGGTAGGAGGATTATTGGGAAGAATAAGATTAAAGAGATATTGAATATTCTTTTGTAGGATGAATGTCAGGGATGTTTTATTCTCTGGCTTCTTTGTGTGTGGTATCTTGGTATGCCCTTAACGTGTGTGTAGGGAAATTTTTGTGTAGAAATTTTTAGTGTGTGTTCAAGGCTTTCTGGGTATGCCCTTAATACGGGAGCTCAAAAATGCCAGGTACTAAAAACGGGGTACGGTAGCCCTTATTTAGAATAAGTCAAAAAAAAAGTAAGAGACAAACATCTTCTTACTTTTTAAAAAATTTTATTTTCTTTCATTTTCTTGTTTATCCCATGCATAAGCAAGAAAACTTAATATAATGAAAATAAAAACCCAACATAAGATTTCTAAAACAAAATTCATAAACCATATTTTATGAGTAAGGAGTTAACTCCTTACTCTAATTAAACAATTTATTTTTTTACAATTTGTAAAGCCTTTTTCAAAATTTCTTTGTTTGTTTCTTTCATATTTTCAGAACAAACAGAAGAAAGTGAAAAATCATTTACTTTGTAAACTTGTTTGTAAAAATCTAAAAACGCTTTTTTTAGTTTTTCTAAGCGAGTTTTGTCCTTTTCTTGTGTCAAACTTTCGGACAATGAAAGAATTGTATTTCTAAATTTCTTTCGAGCAACTTTTTTCTCTTTGTCCGAAAGTTCTGAAAAAATTTCTTCTTTGTAAATGTCTGATTTTTTAACCCCAAAAGAAGTTTTTAAAAGTCCCTCGGTAGATTTATTCAAATTAGCTAGAATATCTTTATAAAGAATATTGTTTGCTTTTGCTTGTGCTTTAGCTTTTTTAGCACTTACTTTGTTGATTTTTTCTTTTGTAGAATTTTCAACAACTACATTTACATTCTCAACTGAATTTAATTTTTTTTCTTCCATAATAAAAATGCTTGAATTTTTGAATTTATTTTATTATGACCTTTTCGATAAAAATTCAAGTCTTATTAGAAACTCGAAAAGGTTTTTTATTTCTCTATGCAAATATAAGAATAATATTTTAATCTGCAAAATTTTCAAAGATTTTTTTTTGAAAATTTTTCTTATTAAATTTTAGAACTCTTATCGTTTCCGACATTGCAAAGATAAGGACTTTATTTTAATCTACAAAATATTTCGAGAAAAATTTTTGTTAAAAATGAATTTTATTATTTTAAGAATAATTTTCAGAAAATATTTGCATATCTCAAAAATTTTATTATTTGCGTGTACATTATTTATTATCAAAAATTTTTATCAAATTTCTACCCATTAACCTCCGGGCGGCCTAAATTGCCCGCACTTTGTCCGCTATATAATACCTGTATGATAACAAATTAGGGCCATCTATGGTTCCCTTACTATATCCTCCAGGTAATCCTCGTACTAAATCCCCATGGCCAGAAGATTCTAGGGGATTTTCGGAGGGCCTTTTAAGTGGCTATAGAATATCTGTATATTATATGCCTATTACCTGAAGGCCATATATGGTCGATAGTTAGCGTACTTAGGTAAGCCTTATAAGATCTATAGATAGGCCTAGTGGGTTCTTATATAAGGCTAGTAAGTATATGTGTAGTAAAGCTCTAGTACCTCTTAGATGATTATATGAAGTCTATAGATGGCCTCTTAGGTATGTACATAGAAAAGCCCAGGTACCTTAGTTAGGCCTGGGCAATTAATTAATCGAAGTATACTGTGAAGGTTATACCATCTGTAGCAAGGGAAAGGTCTTCGCAAAGGTTATCTGAAGAATCTGGTTGCTCAGTAGAAAATTCGATTAGGCAATCGTCGGTATTAATGTAAATGCTGATAAAGTGATTGCCAGCATTTATTAGCTCTGGTAAGTTTTCGTCGAATTGGTCATTTGAATTATATATGTATTCGTACCAGGGATACTCTGGTAAGTAGTTAATAAGATTAGTGATGATCTTATTGGTTATCTGATTTACTTGTACTGAAGGGTAATCGGGATAAGTCTCTGGTTCAGATACTAAGGGTTTGGTACTGAGGTTAAATTTAATGTTTTGGATAGTTACTTCTTTTGTTTTCATAAGTCTATAAATTAAAATGATTAATACTTTATTTATTTCTATGATGCAAATATAATACTTTTATTTTAAATATGCAATATCCTTGATTACCTTTCTAAGGCCCCTAATGTCCTAGAATTATCTAAAATAACCATAATATAAATACTTATGCAATTAACAAACATATTACTAGGATGGCAATTAAAATTGGCTCCTTGATTGCCTAGAAATTTATTAAATCCGAGGCCATTTATGGCATAAATTGTGTACCCAGTTTTATAAAATCCGAGCCTAAAATGGCCCCTCTAGGTACACAATTTTAATATAAATCCTAGCCTCTTGGCAATTAAAATCCGAGTCTAGGTACACAAAATCACAACCTAAATCCTAGATTACACAAACTAGCCAAACAGAACACTTTTCAATTACACGTGTGAAGCTAAAATACATACGTATCTAAATCCCACCCATATTAGTATATTATATATAGGCGTTACTAAAATAGCTACGTGTCAAAAAGGCTCATATACGTATCTCAAAAACTATTGCCAGAGTGTACTTTTTGCTTTTCTGTGATTTGAGGGGCCATGTATGGTGATTTTATTGCCTAAAATGGCCTTTGGGGCCTCAAGGATTTAGTACTTTAAATTTTGAGAGCTATAGTGTTTGGTATAGTAGAGGGGCAGCCAAATGGGTATGTTCCTGACTTTTTCGAAAAACCCCCGTTGGTACACAGAAAAGAAGGGAAACCAAGATCCTAAGATATGTATATTAGTATTAGTTATATGTATTGATTAGGATTATGTATCTTAGTTAGTGATATGTATATATTCAGATTAGGTGTATATGATATAGGTAGGTTTATTGTGTACCTTAGTTATTTGTATATTTCTTTGTTGGGAGTGGGGTAGGTGGGTTGTGTACCTAGTATCTGTATACTTGGTTTTATTTTGGTTTGGGAGGTAATTGATTATATACTTGGTTTGTGTACACAGAAATACCTAGAGTTTTCTAGGCTCTAGGTATTCTTTTTATTTATCTTTTGTGGTGTTGGGAGAGGGATACTAGGTGTTCTGGGTTCTGAAGTATATCCTGTAGGTATGGGTTTATCTCTTGGATGTTATACTGGGCTTGGAACCTAGAGATGGTATCCTTTAGTTCATCTATTAGAGTATCATAGAGGTTATTGTATATTATCTCTTTGATTTTGGTTTGGACTTCTTTGTTTTGTTCTAAGGGTATTTGTCGGGTGGTTGAGACTTGGATCTCTATTGGTTTCTCTAGGTCTGGTACCGTTGGTAGGTTACCTATATAGTCTAGTCCAGAGATGAATTCTAATATTTCTTCATTGGACATAGATAATATATAGTTGGGCTCTTTGTATACTTTGCAGGATAATATTTGATTACCCTTCTGACTGATTGTGATTCTTGATGAAGGATTTGTTGTTTTCATTGTTTTAGTTATTTTTTAATTGTTCGAGTAGGTTTGATATCTCAAGTTGATGAAGGATTTCTGTTTCCTTGTGATTGGATTCCCATCTCTTGATGGCATTGTAATAACAGGTATATTGGGTTATCATCTCTTCCGCTTGGTCTTTGTCTTGAATAAAGGATTTTAGGTGTTTTTTGAGATCAATTACGATTATATCTTGGTGTTTTGGAGTTAATTGAAGGATTCCGAATAGGATAGCCTCTACCTGAGAAGGAGAATAATCATAGTATTGATCATCAGCACCTTTGGTTAAATCCATGAGAATAAGATTTTCTCTCAAGTTTTCGAATAAGTCCTTCTCTGAAGCATAGGTAATAATATTACCAAGGAACTCGTCAAAGGGTTCGTCTTCTATCTCGATTTCGTAAATCTCGATGTAGTCGATAGTGTCATTAATAATGAATCCACCAGCATAGTCATAAGTATAAATGGTATAGGGATTAAGAAGTAATTTCTTAAGGTCTTGGATATTTTCTAATGTTTTCATAAGTTCTTTGTTTTAGATGGTTATTTTTTCTCTTGGCATTGTTAGGACTTCATAGATAGCATCATCTATGTTGATATCGAAATAGGCTGTATGGGAAATGATTTCCTCTAAGTCTTCCTCTTTTGGTTCCCATCCATAGTATCTGGCAATGATATAGGATTTGAGTACATCCCTGATATCTAAGTCATAAGTACCTATGTGATAGGTACTCATGATGTAGGCAATTGTTTTCATGGCATTATCCGAGTAATTGTTTTTCGAATGTTTCTTGGTCATCGGGATCGGGCCAGTTAAGGGATTCTTCCATGTATTCAATGACTAAGTCCATGAATTGTCCCTGTAATTCTGGGTTAAGGGTTGAAATCTCTGTTTGTACTTCCCGTTGGATTTGGTCGTAGTGATAAGCAAAGATTCTGCGGATACGGGTTGAGATACCGGCATGCTTTTTTAATAACTCATTATTTTTCATAAGTCTACAAATTAAAATGTTAATAATTAAATTTTACTCTGCAAAAGTAATATATTTATTTTATATATGCAAACCATGGTTATCATGGCTGAGGAATGGGTATGATATCTGTTATGATGACTTTTTCTGAAGTAAGATTCCAATAGTTCTGGATTTCCTTCAGGGCATTAATCATATGTAGATGTTCAGATATTAGTTCCTCTCCAGGATATTTGAGGTAATCTCTTATTTGTTCTGTCCGATAATTGATGGTAAAGGCCTGGGTATCCTTTAGTATTTCACGTACATGCGTTTGTCCGTTATTATTTACCGGTATATTATCGAATATTTGATATGAGATTAGAAATTTACCTTGGGTTAGCATATATCTCTAGTATTTGTTCATATTTATCCGTGCTAGTAAAAGTATCAAGGAAATAGTTATATTCCTTCTCATTAGTATGGAATGGATGCTTGTGCAATTCATATTTGCAATAATGTTCCCATGGGTTACCTGGTATGAAGGTATCTAAGTTAGGCCCTGAGGAATTAAGGAATAGGACTAAGATAAGCCCTATTCCTATGTAATATAATGCTGTTTTCATAATTCGTTACAAATTAATTTTATGTCAGTTAATTGATTCATGTATTCCTCTTCTGAGGATATATCCAGGGATTTACAGGCTATGTAGTGACCGTACATTGATATACCTGGTTCATAGCCTTGGTCATCGTTTAGGAAGTTAGCTAAGCCTTTCCTATTGATTTCGATTACAGGATAGGGAGGTTCTCCATTGGTTGCTTCCTTATCGAAAGTAGCAAAGTCATAAGTATCTGTATCATCGGTCATAGTAGAGAATATTTCGATTAGCCAGGTAAAGTCCTCTAAGGGTACTTTGTCTAGCCATTCCCATCCGATTGGGTATTCGTTTACTGTTATGATTGGTTCCATATTATTCATTTTTAAAGATTGCTGTTTTAAATCCATTTGCTGTAAGTTCTTGAGTCTCTATATGTACAAGTTCAAAGTAATTCTTTATGTCTTGGATAGTTTTGAAATGTAATGGTACATGATCTTTATCGGCATCATAACCATATTCGTTTTCTACTTGGTCTACCAGTTCTTGGTAAGCTTTACCTGGATGCTCTTCCAAGGAATGGAAAATTTCTTGGATATAAGAGCCTTCTACGATTACTAGGGTTGTTATTGTTAGTTTCATGACATTAGAATTCTAAGTTAAATAATTGAATGGTAAGCATACTTGGGAATTTCCCTCCTTCGTAATGAATGTTAGAAGTATTGGAATAGTTGTGAAAATCACCCTTTAGTGATATCTTGAGAATATCCAATAGCAATGGATATAACTTGTACTGGTTAGCCCTTAACCATTCGTTATATTCCTGGATATCCGATTCTGAAGTAAAAGTAGCAGAGAGTTGGATAAAGGGTTTATCCAAAGAATCTGGGTTATGGATATTTGTCTTAAGCCAAACCTTGGAAAGCATATGAGATTCCTTTTGCATTAGGTTGACTGAACCAGTATTTTGCCATTGTTCGTATTGGTAAATTGTGATACCGGTTTTAAGGGCTGTTGTAATGTTGTTCAAGTTCATGACTGCCTAAATTTTAAATGAATAATATATTTCTTTTCTCTGATGCAAATTTAATACTTTATTTTTAAATATGCAATATCCCAGAATACTTAGCTGAGGCTTCTATTGGGTATCTGATAGAGCCTTTTCTGAATAAGGAAGAGGCCATTAATGGATTTTACATATTTCGCATCTTTACGGAAGGCATCTGGATTCTTTTTCTTAAACTGATGCCACCAATCATCATATTCTTCAAGGGTTTTGAATACCTTGTTTAAATCCTTAGTGGGACCTGTTAATTGAATGGTCTTAGGCCATACTTTAACATCTATTCTCTTACCTTCATCGAAATATATACGAGATGGTATAATTACTTCATCTGGACCTGGGTATGGAGTTGTGCTCATAATTTCGTTATTGTAAAAGTTATGTAATTGTCTTTAGTTATCACAAATGTAATGATAGCATTACCTTGTATTGAAATAGATAGAGATTCAGGAGTATCTGCTAATATGTAGTAACTTAAGAAGTTAGCTCTAAGCAAATTAGTAAGTACTTCCCTTAGTCTGAACAAGGTACAATTATCAGGATTACCATAGATTACTGATTGAAGATATTGGTCCTGATGATTAAGATGGTACCATCTTAATCTAGCCAAGTTTAGTTTCTCGGCTAGATCAAATTGTACGATATTTAAAAGTCTTCTTATGGGTGTCATACTGTAAATGTGATTTGCATTATGTTTGAAGATATTCTGTTGATAGATTTGATATTAGCTTCTCCATCAGTAAAGTTCATGGCAAAGTTTACCATAGCATCTGCAGCACCATTAGAAGTATCGGGAGTTTGAAATAAGAAAGAGTATATTGCAAATCCGTCCTGTTTAGATATCATTGCAGATAATGCTAAGCATTGGTTTTCAACGTAGGCATTAACTAATAGATTCATTAGATTGTTGCTGTAATCTAGGATTTCCTCTAAGTCTAAGGAAAATAATTCTTGGATTTGAAGACCTAGGTTAGTAACTAACTTGTCTAGATGTTGTGTGGTTTGGAAGGTTTCATTATTTTTCATAAGTCTAAAATTTTAAAATGTTATTAATTATTTTTCTTATGCAAATATAAGCACTTTAAATTATATATGCAAATTCTGGAATACTAAGCTGAGGATATGTGTAAACGCTAAGAAAGGCAGATAGTTAGTCTGCCTTTCGAATTTATACTCTGTATCGGATTAAATTCCATTTATCGTTTACTAGCCTGAATATCCAGAGATAATGGTTAGTGAACTCTAATAGCTTACTGTATTCAGAGGTTTCAAATACCAAGAGATCTGAGTTCTTTTCTAGGATATTGAAATGGATAGTTTTATTAGTACCCTTTCGAAGGATTTCTCTGAGATCATTCTTTAGAGTATCATCCGAAATGAACATATTATATTGTTCTCCCATATAATCCAGATATTTATCCCTGATATCTGGATATATTCTAGACTGACTTACGTTAAACTGTTTCGTTTTCATCTTGATTTTCTTGATTTATGTTACGTTCGATAATGTTTTGAATACATATTCTTCGGCCCTCTTCTTTTGTCTGGTCCAAAATATAGGTAAGAGAATGATTAAGGAATAACATATCTGTATCGTAATTCCTCTTAAATACCAGCAATTCGAATTCCTTTAACCAATTATGCTGCATCAGCTCTAGTATCTCCTCTAAACTGACATGGTCCGTATCCATATATACTTGGCATTTATACCAGATATCTGTAAAGACTCCCGTAATATATTCGGGTATCTTGAATCTATCAGATACTTCATGGGCTGGAACTAAATCCTTAGCAGCTTGGTATTTTTCTTTGGTTATTACCATGTCTGATTTACCCGATAGCTTTCTACTAAGGTTAACTATAAGTGGTACCTTGTAATATAGTAGGTAAGGTTCTTTGTCATATACCCAATATCTGTTTTTGTATTCCTGATAGATTAGTACATAAGGCTTATCTGAATACATGCCAAATAGTCTCATATAGGCAGATAGGTAATTCTCTAGGTCTTTAGCACATTGTATATTCTGATTGAATACTACCTTAGTATCTTCTAGGTAGATTAGATTCAGGGAATAACTTAACTCTGGTTCCCGTTTACGAAATCTGTTGAATAGGTTTTTGATGTTCATAATGTCTAATATGTAAAATTAATGAATACTGTTCTGGTTCCTTTGAAGAAAGTTTCATGATTGTAGTCTTCGTATTTATGGCAAGCATAAGTTTTAGAAGACCTATCATAATGATCTCTTACCCATACTGGACTGGATTCAGAGTCTTTTAATCTGAATAGTGTACCTGGTTTAAGCTGTTTTAATGTGGTTTTATCCATAATCTTATTATTTATTTTGATGCAAATTTAAGAATAATAAATTAATTATGCAATAAACCTCGATTACCTGTTGAGGAATTGTTCGGCTATTGATGTAGGCTCTTTTTCTTCATATTGCTCTTCATCTAAATAGATATCCATTTCTGGGTCTGGATCCTCGGGATCTATGTTAGCCTCTATCTCTCTTCTTAATTCATGGTGTTCTCTTGAAGAGAGTTCCATAGCTCCCTTATAATCATCAGTAATTTGCCTCATCTCTGCAGTATTCAAAGTAAGGCCCTCTTTGGTAGTATCAATTCCTTCTTGCTTAGTAGCAACTACCTCGGGTAAAGAAGATAAATCATAGTGATCGGCTAATAATTTGGCTTCCTGTGGCTTGTCCATTACTCTTTGAGATTCTAGGATAATCTTTCTGGCTTCCTCTATTGATATACCTTGGTTCTGATTTAATTGATTATTCTGGGTATCTCCAAATTGATTAAAGATATTGGTAGTTCCTCCACCCATAAATGTACGTATGATAGACTGTAATGAAGTAGAAGAATCCAGTTTCATCTTAAGAGCTTTATTCAATTCAGCCGATATGAATGGAGTGTAATGCCCTCCCTGAGATTCCCTTAGGATGTTTACCTGATGGGATATCTCCATTCTATCTTCTAAAGCCCATGCTACTTGTTCTCCCAATAAAGCCTGTAGCATTTCTTCCTGTCTTTCTTTATCCCAGAGCTTAGATTGCAATAATCTATCTCTCATAAATACTCGTATGTAATTGATATCTATACCTGTCTTTGTTGAGAAGGTATTAATATCATACATAATCCCACATAGCATACCATTACCCATCAACCAGTGATTGATAATGTAGTTGTATACCTTTTGTAAATCTTCAAGATTCTGACTCTTTTGGTATTCTGCTGCCATTGCAGTAGTTCCCATAGGTCTAGGAAATCTTTTTATGTTGTCTTTTGCCATTATACAAATATTCTTTTCTTATATCCTTAGATTCATCATATCTAATCCTTTTAAGAGGACGAGCTACGTATAGTTGATAAATATTAGAATACCAATAACCAACTGCTATATTGAGTTCTTCATTTAAAGCCAAAATGAATTGAGTATCGGTAATCCTATCCCTAGTAAATATCCAGGTATAATTTCCTTCAAGGTTGGGAACCTTGTTATAAAATTCCCAACCTTTAATTACTTTAAAAATATTGCCATGAAGGTCAACGATTTCCTTTGCCATAATTGCCTTTTTTACCTCTCGAGGATTTTTTGTCTTGTTCACTAGAGTTATTTTTCATTTCCTCTATCCTTTTTTGTGTTTCTGGGTACCAGAGTTTTCTTAGGGGCACTACCTGAGTTGCAAAGAATGCCTTCCATAAATTCTGGGATAGAGGTCTTATACTTTGCCGACTGATTTCATTAAATTTATCCTCGAAGTGTTTTACTACCTTTTTAAAATCTGAATAATATATGTGACCAGTTGCTGGGTTTATCTTTTGTTGCCTTTGGCATACTTCTAGTAAATCTTCTCCCATTTTATTCATAAACTCTCCTCTATTAAATTGGAAGTTCTCTTGATCTAGTCTAAATATCTTTACGTAATCTTTTGTTTCCATTATATTATATCTCTGTTTCTAAGTGTTTAACATCATAGGGTAATACCTGAAATAAATATCCCCTTTTATCATCCTCGTAATAGGATGACCATAATCTCCCTTTTAATCGGTATAAATCCAAGTCATAAGTTTTCTTGGGTATACCTGTGATAAATAATTTGTGATTGCCTCCTGGGTTAACTTCGAATTCCCACTGGGTAAAATTTCCTATGGTACCATAATCTGGCAATTTATTTCCCAGTAAGGTTGGTAAGGCAATATCCTTTACCAGAGTTTCTTTGGGGACCCTTTTCCCATTTACCCAGATCCCCAGTTGTGATTTACCGATATATACATCTTTTACTATTTCTCGAAACATAATTCAATGATTATAAATTTAACACCTTGACCTAATTCTAAGTCATTTACTGCATTAATATCCCTAGTATTATGTTGAAGGTTTCTTAAAGAAATTCTAGATTCTTTCGATATCCTATAAGATCTTCTTACCAAGAGTAAAGCATTTCTCCAACAAGCAACCATAGAAGATACTGGCCCAGAGAATAAAACCTTGCTGGTCTTATTTATCTCTACCATTTTTTCTTCGTATAGTTTTTGACTCTGAAGATACCATACTTTTATTTCTCTTATGTTTTCTTTTCTTCTTTCTAGAATCAGCTTTGACATAATCTTCTATTTCTTCAAGTTTACCCAACAATAAGAATCTTACGAACATATCTATAGGCCTGAAAAAGTAATTTCTTATATTCTCAGTGCCTAGATAATAATCATATACGATAAAGAATTTTTTAATCTTTCCGTGTTTGAGAGATCTTTGAACAAGGTAATTCTTTACACATCTCTTGTGAAGTTCTACCATGTCCTTTTCCTGTTTTTCCATCTCCTTATCGGAGAATATTCGATAGTCCATAACCAAAATAAATATGGGACTGGGAATTTGAAAATAGTAAACTAATGTGTTCCCAGTCCCGGGTTAACAAAGGATTAATTATACTGCTTCATCTACCTTCAGTACTTTTTTTTGGAAGGTAATATATTTATTTTGGGCAGACTTGTATTCTTTAGAGTTATGATCTTGGATTCGGAGCATTTCCCTTTCCAATTTACGAAGTTCATTACGGGTTTGTTGTCTCCATTTCTTTCTTGAAAGAGTATCAGTAACATCATCTGGGTAAATGTATTTCACTTCCCGATTGGAGATTACTTGTTCGATGATATTAGGTTTCTGTTGTTTGGCAACTTCCTTGACAACTTCTTCCTTTTTAGTAGAAGCTTTCTTGGTAGTAGTTTTTACCAATTTTGCTTTGGGTTCTTCCTTAGCCTTAGATTCTTTAGTTTCTTTTGGCTTTTGTGTTTTAGAAGCCTTAGCTTCCTTCAATGAGTTAGATACTTGATTGTTGATTAACTCGGTTACCTTGTTCAAATTTACTTTTTTCATATTGTCTATATTAAAATGTTATTAATTAATTTCTCTATGCAAATATACAAACTATTTTTTAAATAGAAAAATATTTCTAATTTATTTTATCAATAGCTGAGGATCTCTAGTCGAGTAGGAAATCAAAGATTTCATCTGGGTTCTCATCTAGGTTTTCGGGATCATCATAGTAGGAATCTAGGCCTTCAGTAAAGATATCATATTCTGAAATAGATGATGATTTACCATATCTCTGATTATACTGTTCTACGGTTAATATAGTTACCTTACTGGGATCATGCTCATATTTCTCGGCATAAGCAGAAGCTTCCTCCGGTGATAAAGGTTTATCGGAAGTGAATACTTGGTAATATACTCTGGGTTTAGTATAATGAGCATCTAAAGTTACTTGTTGATAACCAGATTTCCTTGCGGTAAATATTATATTATCTGGAGTAACTCTTACTAGGAAAGCATATTGGTATAATCTCCGATTACTAAGAGAATCCTTTAGTTTCTTTATAGAATCTACTTTAGCAAAGAATATAGAATCTCTTCTTTTGCTTTCCTCATACCGTTTTACATTTCTAATAGAATCTTCTCTACTCTCCTTTACATAGGGAGGAGTTACCCTCCGGGTACTATTGGTGTTGGCAATAGTGAATCCCAAAAGAGTAACTCCCAGAATGGAAAACGGAAAAATAATATGTTTAGTTTTTGAGTTCATATTCTGTAGCTTCATATTGTCCTTTGATATGAGAATTAAGATATCTCCCTTTAGATTCGGCATTCATTAGTTCTTCGAAAGTTTTTCTGGGAACTAAATCATACCGGTAAACTTTGTTGCCCTTAAAAGCAACCCATAAGTGTTTGTTTTTGTTGTCATACCCAATACCTTTTATATTAGAAGATTCTACTGGATTCATTTTAATACCAGTATTCATGGTAACTGATTCAAGATATTCTTCTCTGTCCATAATTTAAAGTTTTAAAAGTGTTAACTCCGGATGTAATACGTTGGTATATTTTTGAATGATTGCCCATGCTCCCAAAACTCCTTGAGAATTATCTGTTATCCATTCTTCCTCCATTTTCCATAGGATATGAGAGCATACGTATAATTGATACTCTGTAAGAGTTTTTATAAGTTGAGGATATTCTATCATATCTGAATAGAGTTTTATCATATTATCTAATACTCCTCTTATTTCTCCTTCTTCGATCTGAAGGAGTTTTTTAAGAAGGCAATGATCTGTATCCTCTAAATTTTTAGAGATATGAGTTAATGCCTCAACTTGGATTTGGGCAATGTTCTTAATAACCGTCTTGGTTTCTGCATCCATTTTTTCTTATTATTTATTTCGTTATACAAATATATAAATTTTATATATAATATGCAAATATTGCTGAGGTGGGTAGTGGATTATACTAATCTATTGAAAGATCTTAAGCTAGGGTTTACAATCCTTCTTATGGTCAATCTTGATACCTTGAATTCGTTAGCTAATCTACAAATCTTTTCCCTAGATTCATATCTAAATTTAATTTCTCTTCTTTGAGCTTTAGATAATTTAGCATTTGGATTAGCAGCACCTCTCCTAGATATACCATACATTGGGTTTTTATTTCCCTTGAGAGTTCTTCCATCTCTAATACATTGTTGCATATTATCTTTCTGTGTTCCCCAATAAAGATTCTTATACCAATTATGAGTTACTACATTATCTTTATGACATACTATTGGATAATTATTTGGATTAGGTATCCAAGCTAATGCTACTAACCTATGTAAATACCAACATTTACCCTTTTTCTGAACAAAAAGATATCCTTTTTGATTATGATTTGGTTTTACTTTATGCCATTCACTATGAGTTAATTTACCAGATTTATGATATCTGCTCCATAAAGTACCTAATCTACTTATATAATAACCTTCTAAACCTGGTATATTATCTTTTTTCATTTATAAGGTCATTCTTGAAAATTAATCCATCCCTACCTTTCAATTTCTCATATACTGAATTAGGCAATAATACATCCCTAGACCATCTCAAAAAGAATTTTGATGGTTTCTTTTCTTGATTAAGGATTAATTGTCTCTGTTCCGTAGAGAATTTTACCCTTTCCTCTTCCAACATAAATGTGGGTAGTTTAGTGAATTCTGCTTGAGAGAAGGATATGGTTGATTTACCAACTGATGCTCTTAATGGTTTCTTCCTTTCTTTATAAAGGTACGGAACAATTTTCTTCGATGGTCCACCAAGGATGCTAAAACCGAAGATGACCATCGGATCGAATTTATCTGCCTTTGGGTCTTTGGCTCGTTTGATACATCTTGCCATCCAGGAGAATGAATTGGGATATTGCTTATTGTCGGTTGCTTCTCCAACATCCTTCTTATCGAATTCAAATCCGGGAAAGTGATAAAGAAAGTCTTCGGTAAGAATGAATACAAATCCCAAGTCTCTCAGGTATTTAATAATATCCTGTTGGCTTTTGCCTTCATTTACCATCTTTTCTACATCAGCAAGGATATCTTCTCTTGGGGATTCCAATTCTTTAGCTCGAGTATTAGAGGGTCTTCCTCTACCTGCAGATTCTTTGATTGATAAGTTACCAGATAATTTATCCAAGTATTCTTTGAATTGAGAAATATCTTGTTGATTAACAAGGGTTACTTCTATTCTTATAGGACCTTTATGTTGTACCTTTGGACCGGCATACATCTCAGTGCAAGCATCTACTAATCTATCAGATAAAGGATTACCATTTTCTGAAAGTGTAGTGATACGCAGTTTGGGTTTGAATATTTCTTTTTCTTCTTTCATAACTTTAGAGATAAAAAGGGCCTGGACAAAAATTATTGCCAGGCCCAAAACTACTAATAACTAACAAAACAAATATAAGAATGGAAATTAATCCTCGTCTTTGGCCTTTTTCTTCTTAGAATCTTTGGCCTTTTTATCTTTCTTAGAAGGCTTATCCTTTTTGGATTCCTTCTTAGGTTCTTCCTTCGGCTTAGATTCTTTTGGAGTCTTACCTGCAGCCAATTTTCTCTGAGCCATACGATATTTCTTCTTTTCTTCGGAAGTCATTTCTCTTCCGTCTACCAAAGGATAATCGTATTTAGTTGCTGTTCTACCTGAACTAGCTTTTTCCTTTTTCTCTTTTGCTTTAGCTTCCTTCTTAGCTTTCTTTTCATCTTCAGAAGCCTTTTTCATTTTTACCAGCTTCTTCTGATTAGCAGTGTCTTTCTCAGGATATTGGGCAGCAACTTTATCTCTTTCCTTGTTAAGTTTTGCCATAAGTTCTTTTACTGCCTTACCATGAGTTTTGTCCTTTGACCAATCCTTTGCAGGATCCAGGTTATTTTCTTTCAGGTAGTTTTCCAAAGCCTTTGCAGCTTTTGTGATTTCCGGAGTCTTATCAGCCGGTTTCTTTGCTTTTTTAGCAGGTTTTACTTTCTTTGTCATATCCTTATTAATTTATGAGTTTATATTTAGCTATAGAAGTGAATCCGAATTAAAGGTAGGGATTTCCTTGATTTCTAGGATTTTTAATTCAATCCCTTTTACCATTGCACAAGTATGAAGATAATCAGATATCTCTCTTTGAGTTAATCCTGAGAAAATACTGGTTTTAGTTTCATTTCCCCATATATATTTCACTTCTAGAACTGGATTGTTAAGAATATCTTTTACTCTTTGTGATAAAGAATAAAGTTTTCTTTTCTGATACATAATATGGGCTTGGTGTTTCCTATATTCACCCATCTTATTCTGCTGCAAGGATATATGGGCTTGGTGTTTATAGTATTTGATATCCTTGTATATTTCGGCAATCTGTGAAATTAAGGATGAGAAGGATCTTTTTTCCATTGTGGCCTTTTTATTTGGGATTGATATTCTAAAATCATTTCCTTAGCTTCTGATATTATGTTTTCTGTTAATTCCCTTTCTGAGGGATTTTTGCATACTTCTAGAAATGAAGTATAATCTTCTATCAGATTATTAAGTGCAATGATTTGTATATTCTTTCTTATCTCTTCTTTGGTTACCATAGGTTATGAAAATAAAAAAGCCCATCACCTTTGTGAGGCAATGGGCTTTGGATAATTGATATAATGTATAATCGTTATGGAGTTTAATCTTCGTTTTCTTCAGAAGTTTCTTCTTCATCTACTTCCTCGTCAGTGTCTTTTTCTTTCTTTGACTTCGGAGTAGTGATAATACCATGTCCTTTCTTTGACTTAATTGCCAATTCTCCGGGAACAAAAGCAACCGATGTGTTTACTGGAGCACCATCTACTACCAATACTGAAGTTACCAATACTCCCTGAGCACCTTTCTTTGTTTTGATTGCATAACCGAAGTTCTGAACTTCTGAGTTATCAGAAATCTTGATAACATCGATTTGTTTACCGTTCGGTCTTTGACCTGCAGGACGGTTTTTAATAGCTTCCATACGAGCTTTGCGTTTAGCTTCTTTTTCGGGATCTTTTTCCTTAGCACCCTTTTTCTTGGTGTTTTCTTTTTTCTTTGCCATACTTAATAAGTTTTTAAAAGTTGTGTTATAAATAAGTTGTGACTTCTACATAACCTAATAGTAGTTAATTTTTAGGGTAGGAGATGATTCCTACCCTTTATGCTAGGTAAATGGATTATTTTTTACCCTTTTTACCTTTACCCTTAGCTTCTTTTTTAGCGGGCAATTTGATACCTAATTCCTTGGCAATTGCTTTACGGAGTTTCTCAATGTCTTCTTCATCGAAGTCGTCTGGATCAGTATCAAGGTCTTTGTCATCGCAAACATCTTCCAATTCTTCGAAGTCCATTTCAGCAAGAGCTTCTCCAGTCAGTTCTTCCTCTTCTTCCTCCTCGTCTTCTTCATCTTCATCGGAATCATCCTCGTCCTCATCTTCTTCGTCTTCCTCATCCTCTTCGTCTTCCTCATCCTCTTCAGAATCATCTTCATCTTCCGATTCTTCTTCGTCCTCATCGTCATCAGATTCTTCCTCTTCTTCGTCTTCTGAACCGAAAATTTCAGATGCCTGGTCAGCAGTCAACATAATAGGAGCCGGGATAATTTTTACAGAGCCATCTTCGTAAATAATAATGATATTACCGTTGATTTCTACTCTAGATACTTCTTTAAGTTCAACTTTCTTAGTTTCTTTTTTCTTAGCCATAATTGTTTAATTTTAATGGTTTGTTAATGAATATAGTTAATCACTCAGTTATAAGCTTTTTATACTTCTTTAGGAATGGTCCCAAAGATTCATGTGCATTATTAAATTGTTTTATGTTTTCTAGAACGGTATTAAACTGTTCCTGTGAAGTTATTTCAACTACTTCAGAGTTTATAACTTGGTCCACTTGATTATAGGTCATAATCTTAAAGGATTTGCCCTCAAATGGATTATATGGTCCATGTTGTTCTAATTTAGTGTTCATCGCTATATGATATTTTAGTTAAACCTGGAAAACCCAATTTACCCATCATTTCTGTGTATGATTGATATTTTCCTTTTTTCGAAATTTCATAGTTATCAGAAAATCTTATTGGGTAGACCCAAATTTCTGAATCTAGTTTCCTATTGGTCATGAAGTAAGCATACTTATTCCTTATTTTATAATCAGATAGAGGTTTCCATAGTTCCCATTGTAATTCTCTTATGAGATATTTATCTGGGATAATAACCTGATTCTGAAATTTCAGAGAAGCTTCTCCAAAGTCATCTAAGAAATCGTAGGCCTTTTTGAATAAGATACGATTAAACTTAATATGATATACCTTGGTAAGGAACAGGGCTATTTGCCAAATCCTAGGAGGATGATTCAAGCAATCAAGGTTAAATTGGTTCTTTTCCCCTTGACTCAGCTTGTTGTATCTCCTGTAGGATAGCAGAATGGACCTGTAATCTCTTTTGCTTTCGATATTCAGGTGAGAATTCATCCCTATACCCGTATAATGCAATTTGGTATGCCCTGTTGAATGCCCTTCTTCCATGTTTCTTATAAATTTTATTCATTCTTACTACAAAATGCCTTCTCCTATGTTTATCCATTCTTGCTTCAGCAGGAAAGATAAATCTTCGTATTTTAGTTGGCTTACCCTTAAAGAATATCGATTGATGACCTTTCTTGGGTAAATCAGTTATGCCTTGTTTTATAAGATTCTTACCTTTGATAGTATGAATGTATAAACTGGCATCTACTCCTAATAAAAGAGTTATGGTTCTTCTAGCATGGTATCTTGAAAAGAATCCTAAACCACATATATGTTTTTTATATAACAACTTCTCGGTTCGGTATTTACTTTCTGTTGCATATTGATATTTGGTCCATCCCCAATATTCATCAGGCCTCCAAGTCCATACATATATTAAGTCTGGGTATATTTTCCGATTATCCCTTGCTAGTTTTACCATTTAATTTCCTTTTTGCAGCCCTGTACCAGAGTTGAATGGATTTCTCATTAGCATCAGGGAATCTCTTTTTCATTCTCCTTACTACTCTCTCTTGGTCAAATCCCTTTTCGGTTAATTCATAACAGTAGGATTTCTTAGTACCCTTGATTAGATTAAAAGAATCTCTTTCTCTTGGAGGTTTCTTTTCTTTGGGTTTCTTTATACCTGGTACTCTTTTTAATTTTCGAATACCATCTTCTCCCTCTTCTCCTAAGAATCCTAATCTTAATCTTGAATTACGGATTGGGTCAGTTTTATCATAACCAATTGCTTCCAATTGTTTATCTGCCCATTCATCATACTGGTCAATTAAGGATTTATCGGGTTTGTTAGTAGAGTTACTGATATACTTGATTAAATCAAATACTCCTGCAGCACAAGCATCTGGAAAAGGCATACCAAGGATTACTGCCTTTCTTTTAAGATCCTTGTACTTCATGTTTCTACCGGCGGCTCCTAGGAAATTTTGTTTTTCCTTTGATGGAGCTGGTTTATCTTTTTTCTTTTTTGCCATAGTTTTAGAATCTTTGATTGTAATAGGTTTGAGTTAATTCTTCATGAGTTACATGCCCATAGGGAACTAATCCCATGTTATCAATCTTATCGAAGAGATCATTAGGTAAATCATAAGTGATTAACCATAAGTAATTCTCTTGAGTAATGTGGTTTGATACCATATCCTTAATTTTTGGGAAATTAGGTAATAGGTTCAATTTACCATCCTCCCAGCTATCACTGAATTGGTTGAGGATATTATTTGCTTTGTTAAAGCGGATGTCTAAGTTGGTATTCTTCATATTGTCTATATTAAAATTTTATCTAATTAATTTTCTGATGCAAATATAATACTTATATATTATATAGAAAAATATTCTACTTATTATTTTAATATTAGCTGAGGATCAATAGAAGGAGTCTTCTTTCACTCTAGCAGCTCCTGGTTGAGGTTTCTTCTTTGGTTTTCGTTTTATGTGAGTGTTATAGGCCATATCCAATTGCTTCACATTGAAATCCATGTTATTTACCTGATTGTAATTCAAAGCCTTTTCGATACATAATCTATATTCTGGCCAAAACTTCTGACCTAGTTTTACAGTAGTAGTCTTGGCATTGAATTTAGATACCATGAATCCAAATGTATCTGCATCATCCTTATCCTCGAATATGTACATATAGAATTTACTAAATTCCCTCATTACCTCATCTGTGGGTCTTACGGGAAGTAATAAATATCCATCAGTATATAAGTCCTCAGAGATTAAACATACCCACCATTTCTTTATACTAGGCTTTACCTTATACTTAAACCTTTCTCTTAGTTTAGTATGAACCCATTCTGGTACTTTCTCTAATAAGTAGTTGATATAAATCTTTTCTTTCTTATTGGCTCTTCTTTTGAAAGCAGAGGGTTGCTGTACTTGCCTGGGTAATATCCTAAAGTTATTCCATCTATCGAATTCTAATATCAAACCTAGAGAATGTTTATCCCATTCATTATCTGAACCTTGTAGTCTTCTTATATTTCTTTCTAGATTACGAGTATTTACCTTAGGAACTAATTGGGAGGCATCTCCAGTATTTAGTAGAGCCTCTTTCCTTTTCATCCTTTTTTCTATGCAAGCCTCGATATAATCCTGGAAGTTTCTTTCACATGGGCAATCTGGTCTAAATATTGACTCATGTATTTCGAAGAAATCCGAAAATAATCGGAAGAACTTTTCAGACCTTTCTTTTATTTCTAGGTACTTATAATGAGATAATTTTAATATCTCTCCAGCTTCCCAAGAGGATTTACTCTCTGATAGCTGAAGAAAAAGGGACTGCTGCTCGGTTGGAGTCAAACAGTCCCATGCTTTCTTTTGGTATTCATTCATATTAACGCCTCCTTTTATTAATGTTCTCTTCTATCTTTTCAGAAGTAATAGAATTTGGGTCATAGTCAAAGTTATTACAGTGTAATTTATCTGGGTCTGAATCCTGATATACACTGTAAAGAACACTATCAAAATCAAGAGTTACTTCCATTTTACCGTGTTCTGGGTAGATTAGTACTTTTACTGTCCTATTAGAGTAATTTACATCTAATACTGTAGCATCTATACCTTCATAGGGATAACCCTTTAAAACGATATAATCTCCAGGTTTTACGTTCATAAGATCATCAACAGAATATTTTTTATTTGCTTTTGCTAATCTTATGAACCTTCTTACATCTTTTCTAGAACAAGTGGCAACTAATGAAAAATCATCGAAGTCTTCGGCATTATCAATGCGTATTTTCTTTTTCCTTTCGTGCATTGTCTCGGTAGATTTAAGAAATGTTCTTATGCCTGAGATATTACGTTTTAGTTTGTTTAAAAAAGGCCTTGAGAATGCTTTTTCAGTGGGCATTCTCATAAAGCCATAATTAAAAAGTATAGGAACAGATTCAAATACCATCTTACCTTTAACAGTTCTCTTAAGTATATCTAGAGTAGGGATAATAACCTTGATATTTTCGTATCCCTTTTCTTTTAACTCTTTCTCGATAAGGTGATAATACTTTCTTTCTAGGTAGAAGATTACATAGGAGTATGGGATACGTTTTTTCATATTACTGGTTTTTTACGATTAACTTAGCTTGTTTATGGATTGATTTGTAATCAATATTTTCCAATATATCACTTGCTAAGAAGATATACAAGTTTACTGAGGTAAATATTGACATACTGGCCTTTTTAGATTGTCTCCATATATAATCTCCAATAGTACCTTGACCTCCCTCTACTACAAAGAAGAATTCATTAGCAGGCATTGAATTATATCTCATACATAGGATTGGGACCTTCTTTGCCCTTTTAGCATCCTTACTGGCTTGTTCCCAGAATTTTAATATATCACAGGATTTATTACCAAGTAATACATGCTCAAATTTGATATCCTTGTAGTTTTTACATTCTACTGAGATTTTACATCTGTGGGCATGTCTTTCATCCTGACACATAATATCCGAAGACAAATCCCTACTCTGATGATTTGCCCCAGAGTAAGGTGTTCTGCCGAATTTGAAAGAAGTCCATTCCGTAAACCATTTTGAGACTTTGAGTTCAAATCTTGAACCTTTCTTTTTACTATTTGCCATAATTTCATTGTATTGTTTATGGATCATAGTGGTTTATAATAACTAAGGCCCTTGATTTTCTCTACTTGCAGGATCTTAGTATTTGATAAAGGTAATGAGTCGTGATGTGTTATTAAAAATAATGATTTACCGTTGAATATGTGTTTTATTAGGTTTATTACCAATTCTATGTTATCAGAACTTAGAGATTCAAATACTTCATCTAAGAATGCCAGATTAATACCCTTACTTGCAGTTAAAGATTCGTGCATTGCGAAAGCCATACATAGATTTACCAAAGTCTTTTCACCTCCTGACAGTTCATCATAATCAATAATGTGATTATCCCTTTCTATAAGAGTAACAAAATCCTTTCTAGTTGAATTGAGGTCGATATTAAACTCAATTTTAAAACCCAATACTTCTGAATAACTAGCTAGAGTACGATTTAATAAATGTAGGGATGAATCAAATAGATATGCCTTGATTCCATTGTTACCAAGAGGGTCATTTATCAACCAATTATAATTCTCTAACTCTAGTTCTCTGTTATGGTAATCTTCATCTACCTTTCTTAAATCCTTACGAATCTTTTTTAGTCTTTCTTTGTATTTAGTAGACATTACCTTTAGTTTCTGATTCTTAAGGTCTTTTATTTCCTGGTCTATATCTGCCAAATCTGAAGCAATATCGGAACATTCTTTAACTAGAGTCTTATACTTACTGCAGTTAAATTCTAGTTCATCTAATCTCTCTACGGATTCTTCATATAAGCTTTGAAGTTCTTCCCTTTCTTTAAATGCTTTACTGATGGGAGTAAGCATTTTCAAGGCTTTCTTATATTGTTTATTCTTTATTAATTCTATGGACTCATCCACCAGTTCATTTAAGGGAGTACTTAGAGTTTCCTTGTTTATCTTAATTCGATTCTTTATCTCTTGTACTGCTTTAGTCTGATTTCTTACCTTTTGTTCTATTGCTACATCTACCTCATCTGAAATATGTTTTTGTTTTGCAATAAGTAACGCAGTTAGGTCTTTTCGTTCCTCCTTTAATTTCCTAGATTTTTCTCTGAGATCCTTCTTAAAGGATTTCTCCCTTGACCTCAAATCGAAGTAAGCTTCTTTATTGGCCTCTAATTCTTTCTTTAGTGAAAGGGATTCAGATTCTAATTGATTAATCTCATTTAAGATAACTGCCTTATCTTGATTAGCTATACCCTTTGCTAAATTTAGGTATTCTAAATCGAATACTTCTTCGAAGAGTTTTTTCTTATCCGAGTTTGATTCTTGAATTAATCTCTTAATGCCTTGACCAAACATTATAGAATTCATGAATAGTAGGTAAGATAATCCCAGTTCCTTATTGATAGCATTCTGTAATTCATTCTTACCCTTGATATTAATAATCTCGGCATTTTTAATGATTATGAGTCTATCATTTCCCTTAGCACCATCCTCTAGGTAATCTTTGAATTTTTGACATCTGATTACCTTATAGGAATCTTGGTTTTTCTGAAAAAATACTTCTACCATGGTTCCCTTATAATCTTTGGGTTGGTATTCTTTCCAAGTATTTACCTCAGATACTCCCTTTATATTTTTCCCATATAATGCCCATACCAAGGCATTCAGTAAAGTTGATTTCCCAAAACCATTAGGAGCTTTGATAAGAACCGTACAATCTTGGTTTAATTGTAAACTGAAGGAATCTATAGAACAGAATCCCTGTATATTTAACCTTGTAAATGTCAACATGATTCAGCTTTGTTTAAAGTATCAATTAAAAGTTGTTTCTTAGCATCATCCTTTATGCCTTTCTCCCTTAAATACCTTTTTGCTAGAGTTTTCTTAGAAACTTGCTTAGTAATCTTATGATTTATATTTACTTGAATACTAGTTTTCTTGGGTAAAATGGTATAATAATTGCCATCATCCTTAATTTCATCTTCGGATTCAACATCTACGAATTTTGGGAATCCTTTCAGTTCTATAAATTCCATAGATAAATCCGAATAAAGTTTCCAATATCCCAGTTTACAATCTTTATCGGTTCTTCTCTGTTGATAAGGAGCACCAATCATATAAACCTTCTTTGATAATCTTTGGGGTTTATGTATATGCCCACATAACACCAAATCAAACTTATTTAAAGTGTTTACATTAAGATTTTCTACAGAACCTATTTCTCTCCCATCGGTATCTCTTGCTCCCGGATAATCAGTATGAAGCATAAGGATATTTTTCTTTTTAGGATTAAGTTTTATACTTTTTATATACTCTGATAAACCAATATTATTATCTATATAGGGTATCCCATAAACTACATGTTTATGATAGTTTAACCTAAAATGTTCATAATCTAATGAATAGAAAAGGTTAGGAAAAGCTTTAAAAATAGCTTTATCATAGGATATAAATTCCCTATCACCTATTCTATGAATAACCGGGCTACCATGATTACCTGAGATAGTCAGTATTATAAAGTCTTTTTTAGATAATCTACTAAATACTTCCATAACCCTAGATAATAAATCTGGGGATATCTTATCAGAACTATGAAATAAATCCCCACAATGTAATAAAGGAACTCTCTCCTTTATACAAAGTTTTGATAACTTTATTAATACTTGGAAAGCTGTTTCAGTTCTACTAGTAAATTTACCATATTCTCCAATATGTAAATCTGAGATAACATAGGATATTACTTGCTTCCTTACTACCTTTCTATTCTTCTTAATACAGTCTCTTATATTATCCAAAGTAGTTCCCCATTTGAGATTCTCTACGGAATTATTCTTAGGATTATCATCCAAGTGCATTACTATAGGATAATTATTAGGATTAGGTATATAAGCTTCAGCTACTAACCTATGAGCATAAAGTTGAGTTTTTATTTTTCTAAATCTTAAACAAAATCCATATTTTATATACCCATTAGTAGATACTGTAGGCTTACGAATTTTCCAAGTATTAGGAGTAAGCCTACCCTTATTATCATACCTACTATATAACAAACCTTCCCGGGTAATATGATACCCGGGAAAGCCATTAATATTATCTTCCATTACTTGTTTCTTCATATTAATCCAATCTTGACATTATCATGTGTATTCTGTCGTAGAAATCTAATTGGGGTACTACTAATATATCTATTACACTTAAAGTACTCCACTGAGTTAACAGGTTACCCATTATATCTGACATCTGAGCCTGATAATATCTATTTATGATTCTCTTCTTATTGTCTTCCATTGGCCATTCTTTCATATTGTACATACTCAAGGGAAGGTATATTAATAAATCACATTGTTGAACTGTAAGATCTTTGCATATATCTAAGAAAGCATCTACTTCACATTCGGGGATATTAGTAGATTGTTTATATATGAAATAAGCTGCTAAATCTACATAACTACGGTCTGTTACAAAAGTTTCTTTATCCTTGAAAAGCTTATTTCTCAGATTCAACAATTGATAATCCTTGTTTATGAGTTCTCCACATTCTTGGTGTAAAAACTCAGCATGGTGCATCTCTTTTGTATCTGGCATTAAATCTGACATACTACCAGATATAAAGGGTATACCATATTTGGTTTCTATGAACTTTGCCAAAGTGGTTTTTCCTATTCCACTTGGCCCTACAAACATAATTCTTTTCATGATAACAAATCTTTAAATGGTTTCATAAATTCATTTGTCATAAATGATGCTAAAGAGTATTCGATACAGACTTCTTTGAATTTCTTGTATTTTATCTCCTTATTAGCAAACTTTTTCATAGGTAACTTGGATAATGGTACTTCTTTTTGAAATAATCTTAAATCTATAAGCTTCTTATTCCTTTCTGCAATCTCTACATGAGAAGTTTGATGATGATGCTCTAGAAATTTATCCAAAGTACCATATTCGTCCAATATTTTCCTAGCTTTTACAGGACCAATACCTGGTATACCTTTAATATCATCCGAAGTATCTCCCACCATTGAAAGGTAATCTACTGTTTCTTCAGGGGAGTATCCGAATAGTTCCTTACAATTACCCTGATGAATCATCTCATCTTTTCTTGGATTGTTTATTTTTACGTCTTTACCGATAAGTTGATTAAAGTCCTTATCGGATGATATTATGATTACCTTCTCAGTGGGTTTTTTATTTAAAACTAGGTATGCTAAGAAATCATCTCCTTCATATTTAGTAGAATTATGCTTATCAAAAACATATTTAATTCTTAGGAGCTTAAGCATACCCATAATAATACGTTTTTGAGATTGAAGAGATTCATAATCTACTGAAATATTTTTCCTATGTCCCTTATAATCTGGTAACAAAGCATCTCTATAAGGAGAGTGTCCATTATCAAAAGTTATAATAACCTCATCTGGGTCCCACCTATGTAAGAACCCATGTAATGATCTAAAAAATCCGAATATTGCTCCACTTGGTTTTCCATCAGTAGACTTAAGCTTTTCGAATTTGTGGAAACTTTGATGAAGTATATTCTCTCCATCTATTAGTAATATTGTTTTCTTACTCATCGTCTTCCTCCTCTTCGTCTTCTGATTCATTATAGGATTCGTATTCTACTCCATCTATGGGATAACAGTTTTCTGTAAGAGCTTCTAGTTTCTTACGAGTAGTACCAATGGTATTTATATCTGCTTTCCTTAAAAGCTTTCTTCTTAAGTCGTCGTCTTCTTCCAAAAGCTTTTGAAATTTCTCTTCTCCTCTTGCAAGAGTTTTATCCTTGAGTTTATATACTCCACCAGAGGATTTAATGATTATATCATTTTCTACCAATACATCTTCTAATCCAAAGCATCTATCAAATCCAACCTCATGGAACTTAGGATTGAAGTATACTGGGCATTTGCTGATTGTAGGTCTTGGAGGAGCAACTTTATTTTTAATAAGTCGAACCGTGACGAGTTTCCCAGCTTTGCGTTCTTTACCCTTTTGCTTAACAGTGATAGATCTTCCTGAATAGAAAGCAGCTCTGATTGAAGCGTAGAACTTAAGTGCTGCGCCTCCTGTTGTTGTTGTATTATCTTTTCCGAATCCAACATTCAATGCAGTTCTTAATTGATTAATGTAAATCTGTGTAACTCCCAATCGATAGAATAATTCGCTTCTGATACGGAAGTATTTATAAAGAGCTTTTGCTCTTCCTCCCATCTCTGCCTTAGCATCTGTCATTTTAGAATCTATGTTATCTGCACAATCCATAGCAGCAACTGAATCTATTACCAGAAGTATTGGTTCATTGTGTGTTAACTGAGATCTGAAATATAAGGCTAAGTCTGCTACTGCATCAGCAACATTTTCGATACGAGTATCATTTACTACTGTAACTCTTTCTGGATCAACTCCATTAGTTTGAGCCCAGGAATTCATCCATGATTGTTCAGCATCTACCCATATTACATGACCTCCCAATTGCTGGCATGAATAAGCAAAGTTGTAAGCTATAAGTGATTTACCAGAGGATTCTTCTCCTGCTACTTCTAGGATTTTACCAAATGGGATTCCTCCACCAAAGGTATAATTCAATGCAAAGAAAGTACTTGGTAACCATAGACCTGTTTCTTTTGTTTCAGAAGCAAGTACTATTGATGACCCATATTTCTTTAGTAATTCGTTTTTAGAGGGAACTTTTAAACCCACTTTTCCTTTTGCCATACTGTAATGTATTAACATAAATAAAGGAGATAACCAATTTCTTGAATTACCTCCTCTACCAACCATTTATAAAACCAATTTATCAAATATCTGACTTATACTTTCTCTTTTTCTTCTTTGGTTCATCATCATCCATGTAGTGATCTTTATGAATACCTTTCTTTTTCTTCTTTGGTTTTTCATCCTCTTCATCAGAATCTCTTCCTTCTTTTAAGAATGATGCCAAAGTTTCCTCCAGTTCATCGTAATCTTTAATCTGAGATCTTACTATGGATTCCAAATCTACGTTACCTGAATACTTCTTGTCAAGTTTAGTAGGTTTACATGCACGAGCTGAATATGTAGTATCATTCTTACCTGAACCAGAACGGATAATTTTTATATCGTATCCAGTTCTTGGGTCTGTCATATCTCCAGCTTCGTCTTCATCCAAGTAAAGGTCGATAATATCCTGGTATACTGATCTTGGGATTAATACTCCCTTATCTTTTCCTTCATAATCTACCTTAGTACCTTTCTCATCTGAATATACTATTCCACCCACTACGTATTTTCTTCTTGGTACCAGCATCTTTGCAAGTTCCTGGTCATCTGGGTCTTTTGAGTTTTTCAGTTCCTGATATTTTTCCATAAATGGGCAGGGTTCATCAAAAGTAGCCGGGGAAATAACTCCTCCCAAATCTTTATTCAGATAGAACTGAATCAATTCAATACCCAATTCTTGATCATCGCCTGGGGATTTGATTCTCATTCTTAAGGTTCCCTCTTTAGGGAATACCAATCCACTACCATTACCCTTGGATTCTAATTGTTTTTTCCGGGCTAACATCTTATCTTTAGTAGTCATGCCACTAGAAGATAATTTCTTTTTCTTTTTGTCCTTATCTTTAATCATATCAATCTAAGTTATTGGGTTCTGAGTATGAAATCTCATTTAAAGCTAATACGGTGAACAGACCCTTTTCATAAAAGGGCTGTAATTCCTGAGGTAAACAGTTTTTATCGAATTGATGTTCTTTACCAGCATACAATCCATATTCGATTATACGACCGATTTCCACGTGGTCCTTGTAAGTTTGATATTCTTCTGTAATTACACCAGATTTAATAACAACACCCTTACGAGGAACTCCTTCCTTTACCATATCTGGGATAATAATACCAGAAGCAGTGGTATTAATCTCTTTGGGAGAATATACCAAGATTTTATTTTCTACGGGTAAACCTGGAATACTATTACCAAGCTTCTTAGCTACTAGAGTTGATATAAGTTGTAAATTATACATATTTATAAAATTTAGTTAGTAATCTTTTATAGTTCCTACTGTAACTTACGGATATTGGCATTAAGAGTTCTTAAGATGCCCTCTCTACTCTCATAAGCTTTACAGATAGCTATAAATTTATTAGCTTTAGCTGCAGCCTTTAGATACCTTTTGCAAATAGATTTATATTTGGGGTTTATATTAGCTTTATGAGATACGTAATCATTATTGAACCTCTCATTGGAATCTTTTATAAATATCCATGCAGCAGAATATGCTTCCTCTTTTTCTCTTGCTAAAGCATCTCTTTGTTTTATATACTTATCTCTTAATGAAGCAAGTATATAATAACTAGAGGGGGAATCCTTTAGCTGAGAATTTAATAAGTTCTCATTGATAGATAATTCCTTTTGAATATCTATTTCTAAGGTTCTACCCTCAAATACTACCTTAAGTTTATTTATCTCGGTTTTCATCTTTCAACTTAAAAACGTTTTTCATATCTTCTGCAGAATACTGACCATTTTCGATATCTCTCTTAACTTGTAGGAAAGCAATCTTAGCCCTAGAATCTAATTTGGGATAACTAGTAAGGGATTGATATTTGTCTAACAGATTATACAGAGAGTATAATCGTAAATCGCAAAGGTAATCTATACCAGCAACTTCAAGTAATTTCATGAAGATTACATAAAATCTAAGAGTAGTATCATCAAAGCATTCTACTGTTTCTTCATCCATCTTAGAAAGTGAATGAGTTCTGAGTGATTCTATGTTTGAATTGAGAAATTTTATATGTTTTCGGATAGAGTTGATTAACCTTCGGTCTTCATGGTGAAGTCTTTTGTGTAATCTATCCAAAATTTCATCCATTTCTTGGAATGATTGTTCTAATACTCCAGATAACATGTAAGTTACATTGATTACCTTGTCAGCCTCTTTCTTTAATGTGTCATTTTCCATAATCTAAAATTTTAATTAGTTATGTTGTCATAGTATCCTCTCTTCTCGTTTCTGTAGTGGTAGATACTGAATCTGAATGCTTTATATTGGTTTTACAACCTGGGCATGATATTATCCTAAAAACATCCAGAGTAGTTTTATCATAAACCTTTATAATTTCACTTACATCATATTCAAATTCACAATCACATACTGGGCATTTAGCTCTCCATACCGTGGGTCCGTTTAAAATCTTCTTCATATTGTTTCATTTGTTTGTTAAAACGTTTCTTATACTCTGAAATAGGTATATGTTTATATTTCTTATGCTCTTCCATGTATTCTTCTACTGAAAAATCGGGTTCAAGCATTTTCCTATAATCATAACCTGGGATAAAGGGTAATTCTTCTGCCATCGATCTACCTATGACAAAATCCATGTCCATAGTGACATCATCTATCTGAAAACCAAAATAGGGTTTAGTTAAAGGATTTCGATAAATTTGCCACATCTCATAAATACTCCAGGTATTTATATTTTCTGGTTTAGTGATTTGGTAATTAGCATCATGAACCAAGCATACTGATTTTGTAGGAGGTAATTTACCTTGTCTCATTAGGTAATATATTAAAATACTACCAAATAAGCACATATCAGAAGCTGCAGATTGACAAGGGAAATTCAAGGCTAATCGTAAAGCATAAGCTTCTTCTCCTCTATCTGAAGAATAGATTTGGGGTAATCTTCGTTTTCTACCAAATAAAGAAACTAAGTAGCCATTCTTTCTAAGGAATTTCTCTTGTTTCTTTAAGAAGGTTTTTAGCTTAGGATGTTGACCAAAGAATATATCCATTTCCTTTTGTGCTTCTTCTGGTGTAACTATGATACCAGATTTTGGGTCAGATAATTTTACTGCTAGTAATTTAGCACCAATTCCATAAATAAGTCCAAATGCAATCTGTTTAGCTTGCTTTCTCCTTACCTTCCATATCTTATGATCTGGGTGATTTTCATCCTCATATATTTTTAAAGCTTCTTCATAAGGAACATGATATTTGGTAGCAGCAATTGCCAAGTGAGGGTCCTGACCAGAGTTAAAAGCATTCAGATAAGTTTCATCTCCAGATAAGTGAGCCATGATTCTTAACTCTGCTTGACTAAAGTCACTAGCAATATATAGAGTTCCTTTTGGAGCAACTAATTGCTTCTTTATATTTGGGTCTACTGAAGTCTTAGGTATTTGTTGAGCATTTGGTTCTGCTGAAGATAACCTTCCTGAAGTAGTTCCATGAATAAGGAATCTTCCATGTAATCTATCATCATCTTGGGTTTTCTCATGCCAACCTTCAATATAGGTTTTATACATTTTCTCTAAACCTCTCAACTCTAATAAACTATCCAAGAATACTGCCTTTGGTGAATCAGGTTTTTTGACAGTTAATCTTAAGTTAGTAAGAGTTTCTTCATCAGTACTTGGTTTACCAGAATCATTCTTTTTGATTACCTCAAAATTAAATCCTTCCTCTGAATACATTAATTGAGGTAAATCTACTGAACTACCTAAACTTACAGGTCTAATTAACTCTAATTCCTTTTTCGTAGTAAAAACTCCTGCTCGTATATTAGCAATCTTTTGTTCCCTAGATTGTATCTTTCTCTTATCTACTCTAGGGTCTAAATTTTCTATCTCTTCCTCTAATTTAGCAATGTATTTTTCAATCTTGGATTGATTATATAGTTTAGTAAACTTCTTTACTTTAGGCAAATTATATATTGCTTCCTTAGCTGCTTCTATCTTTGGTAAGTAGGAATCTAACAATTCTTGGTTGAATGCCCTATCTACATATAAACCATTCTTTTCTACAGAAGTTAATACCCTAGAAGCAGTCATGATTAAATTACGATAAGTATTATATAATCCTAAGTCAATTAGCTTCTTTTCAAAGAAAAGCATTAATCGGAGAGTATAATCAGTATCTTGACATCCATAATGACAAAGTGGTTCTAATTCTTTTTTATCCCAGGGAATCTTATCGAATTTATCTTGCTTTTCATAATCCCCATATTCTGGTAAATACCTTCTTACCATGGACTTCAAATCATTGGGTTTTTCTTCATTCAAGAGATATTTAGCAAGCATACCATCCAAACATGCTCCTCGATAATAGATATTATACTTTTGAAATATCTGATCATCAAACTTGTAGTTCCAAGCAACTTTAACTACTTCAGGATTTTCGATTACCTCTTCACCAAATTTACAAAGCATCTTTTTCCAATTCCAACCACTAGAAGTATACTTCTTTGTTTCGAAATGGTCTAAAGGTATAGAACATCCAAAACCCGGTTGAAAAGTTACTGATAGTATAGTTGGTTTAAAAGATTTGTTATATATTGGCTCGGCATTTGTTTCAAAGTCTACAGAAGCATAACCAGTTTGCTTACAGCATTGGATAAGTTTCTTTAGCTCTTGTTTATTGGTTATAATCTTATATTTCGTTTCCATACTAGAAGTTTTTAAATAAAATAAGGAAGTATATCTTCCCAGACCTACTTCCTTAAACCTGATATGAGTTACTTTAAATCATTTTGCGAAAATGACATCAAAACAAAATAGAAATAAAGCATGTATTATATGATAGTATCCTCAAATACTCTTAGAGAACTGGCTAACTTATACCAGTCTTTTTGATAAGTATGTAATGAGTCTATGGTGTGATACAAATAACCTGGTTTTACTCCAACCTCTTTAGCTACATATTCCATTAGTCTCCATGCAAGGTATACATCATTACCAAAGTGAGTAACAAAGTCCGAACTTCTTTGGTGATAGCAAATGTGTAATACCTTTTCTCCTTTACCATTCTGACGGATAAGGAAGTCATAATACATAGAGCAGGGTATACGTCTACTACCATCATACCAATCGGTATCTAATCCGTCCATATCACCATTGAATATTGGTAATACTGCTTTACGAGTGTCATTATCGTCCTTCAGTAATCTTATCAATGGTTTAATAACATGGATGATTCTCTCATTATAGGTATAATCAAATTTACCATTTACCAAGAACTGTTCCCATAAATCTTTTCTTAATTCCCAAGCTTTACCTGGATTAATTATATCAGAGGTATCAATCCTTTCTTGGAACTCAGCATCTGCCCATTCCCTAGACCTTGAATAGAAGAATAACCACGTTGGATCTTGCAAAGAAGTTAAGCAATATTGTTGGCAAATGATCTCTTTAGTTACAAAATCTTCATTACCTTCAATATTCTTATTCTGGTAAGTCTTTGGTTTTACAGTTTGACCATAACTGTTGAGTTCTCTGCCCATTTCAGACATTAACTCATAACTACTGCTATAAATTCTCATTTCTTCTGTTTTAAAAGTTTCTTCTTATATGCTTTACGTTGAGAGTAAGAGATTACATTCTCGGGATATTCGATATCTTCATATTCAAGAAGTAATTCCTTTGCTTTCATAGATTTATATGTTTCCTTATATAAATCTGGTCGAAGCACTTTAAAACTTCTAAAGAATACCTTAAAACTAGAGAAATCTTTCTCTTTACCGTTTTGAAATTTATCAAATACCTCATTCAACCTCTTTATCCAAGAATTTTCCTTATCAGTTCCCTTTAATACCTTCTTCAAAGGTTTATGAGTATGATACATCAGAAGTGTTTCTACATTCCCATACATTTGAGTGGCAAATAAATTGATTTGTACTGATTGTTCTGGTCCGTACACATATTCCGCCATTCGTTGTATTAGTAAGAAGTCGAAGATTAACCTTTTTGTTATCTCGGATGCCCTGATTACCATTGTAATAACAGGTATGTCTTCCCCAAATCGTTTGGAGAATGTAGCAGCAATTAAACATTGTTTACCGTTATCGTGATGATTATTAAACATATAAGTAACGTTGTAATTCTGATTATACTTGGTTTTTAGTACTCTCAGCTTACTACGCAATAAATCAAGCTTATTGAAATCAATGTAATTGTTCAGTAAGCTTGTCCACTTAGTCTCTTTATAATTGAAACATCTACCATAATCAAAGTCTGGGTCTACCCAAGCTTTACGTATTTTTATAAATACGTTATATACCACAGCTACTCCACTGTTTGCGGTAGCACCTTTTGCAAATAAAGATGGTTCTAGTCTTAGAAATCCTTCATTTAACTTTTCCCATGCTTCTTGTGAAGTAGCAAATTCTAATGAATGGATTTGCTCTTCTGTATTAAGCTCTAAGCCATTTAATTGTTTATTCCAACCTGACACAAATACCTCCTTTCTTTATAACTTACCCTGTAATATTTTACTAATGGTAGTTTGATGTAAATTTAGTCTATTAGCTATATAAGCCTGAGATTTACCTTCAGATCTTAATCTCATAATCCTCTTCCTTTTTCTTTGAGTTATCTTTGTTTTATTTAAAGCCTTTAATGATAGGCTTATTTTTAATTTAGTAGATTCAGATTGATGTTTCCCCTTTATCCAAGAAGGCTTACCATAGGATGGGTGTAATTTTCCAGTTATACCCCTCATTGGGCTTACTTTACCATACATTGGATTGAGTTTACCAATTTGCCTATACTGTTTACCTCTACCCTTTCTACTACATTGAAGATTATTCATAGAATAAGTTCCCCACTGTAGATTACTAACATGATTATTCATCCTGTTATTATCCTTGTGCATTACTATTGGGTAATTATGAGGGTTAGGTATATAAGCTTCAGCTACTAACCTACTAGATCTATGCCATTTACCTTCAAAATAAAAACTCGGACAGCCTCTATAAACTTGGCCTTTCCTCTCTACCCATTCCCCACTTTTATTAGAGAATAATCTACCATTTTTAGTAATATGGTAGTTTGGGTGATTTAGTATATTCCCTTTCATATTTTAATAATTAGTTTATATACCATAGTACTTATATAAGCTGTCGAGTATATTAACCTAATATTGACTAGTAATTCTCCATTCGTTGAGGCGTTCTTTCTTGAAATACAGCTCGTATATACCCAATGGAGTAAATCCCATTATTGATAGGAATCCCATATAATAATAGAATGCCTCTACCAGCCTATCCTGGAATTCTAGTTCTTTAGTTATTACTGGTGACTGTTTCCATGTACGATTCTTAAGAGTATTTCTAGCAAGATTCAAAACATACACTATCTGAAACAAAATATTTTTCTCATCAGTATGCAAATTTGGACTCATTTCCTTGAATCCCTTTATATACTCGGAAGTTTTATCCTCAATTGTTTCGGATATTAGCTTGAAATTTTTGAATATACTACTAATGGCATCTATCTCTAAAATCATATGAATGCCGAATGCCATTACATCTTCTAAGTTTTCTACTGCCTTTTGCCCTTTAGTCAGTTCTTTGTTTGCCCAACTATAGATATCCTCTGGCAATATATTAGCATATATCAGAGCTGATAAGAAGAATCCTATTGCATCTGCCTGTTCTTCATTAGCATTCTGTAGATTGTTGATTATCTGAATCTCTTCTATGTCAGTATATAAATTGGTATTCCATCCCTTGTTTTCTAGAATATCATTTATATTAGAAGTAGATTCATAACCCTCCATTAACTCCTCTACTACTTGAGATATAAGGGTTTTCATAAGAGATTGATTTTTAGTACTGTTAATATCCATGGGATATTCTGGTAACCTTTCTAAGGGTTTATAACAGTCTAATTGACGATAGCCAATCTCATACATATTCTCAAGTTCAAGCCCCTGTTTGATTTCAGGGGCTTTTTCTTTCAGATTAGAAATATCCATAGTAACTATTCTTTTTCTGGTACTGTATGATAAGAGAATAAATGTAATACTTGAACTAATACACTTCCAGCTTCGATTCCAATAATCTCAGAAGTTGGGTTGAATACACTTACCACTACTTCATCTCCTGGAACTTGACCAAGTACTTCTATACCGTATACTAACCCACTGTTGATGGAATTAGTTTCTTCATTTGCAGCTTTCAGTACGGATTTAACTGGAGTGAATTCTTCAATATGAATACCAGTTGGTATTAATAACCTTGTGTTCTGACCAAGAACGATGGTTTTAATGTGTCCTTCACTGTTTCTATCTAAGTCGAAAGATACTTTACCAAATCCCTGAGGATTAAAGATTCTATTCAACCAGTTCCATTTCTGTTTGATTACTCCGTTATTGTATTCCATGAGAATATCAATCGTAAGGTCTTCAGGAAGATACAAATAGAATCCCTGATCTGCTTTCTTAGGATATTTTACCTTTCTTGATACTGTATACTTTATATGAGAATTCTCTATCAGTTGTAGTCTTCTTTCGTGATCTTCTACTTTAACTTCTAGAGTTTTAAGCCGTTCCTCATGATTATTCAATTTAGATTCTGCAGTATCTAATCTAGTATCAAGATTATGTATCTCGGTAGTATGTCCGTTCACTACACTGTTTAAAGTTGAGTATCGATTCTCTAATACCGATATTCTATTCGCTAGTTCATCTAAAGTTGCCATATATTATTATTAATTGGTTGATCCGAATCCATTGTTACCTCTTGTTCCCCAATACTGAGCATCATTGTAGAATTCTTCCTTGATTACTTCTTCGGGTTCTGTAAGATAAATGGGTACATGAATAAACTGTACTAACTTGGTTCCAGCTTCTATTATTTGAAACTCATGAGAAGTATTATATATACCGATATGAATCTCTCCAGTATAGGGAGAATCTACTATCTCGGCAGTATAGATAAGTCCCTGCTTAGTTGATATACCAGATTTGTTTGCTGCCATCAGCATAGAAGACCTTGGTTCTAATAAACCTCTGATACCCGATGGGATAAGTATTCTGGTAAATGGAGAAATGTAAATTACTTGTACCTGGTTATTTGAATTATATTCAAGTGTTACTTTACCAGGTTCAGGTATTTCACAATGGAATATTAACTGTGGATTAGCTTTTACTAAATCCTGTAGAGTTAAATCTTCAGGGATATAGAAATCTAAACCGGCATCTCCTTCGTTTCCTCTTGATGGAGATTTTACGTCTCTTACTTTGATAAATCTGAATTTGTTCATATTATATTACATTGTTTTAAAAGTTGACCATAAGTTAATGTTGAGGGATCTCCCTTGTGAATACCAAGAGAGTTCATCATCCTCCTTACATCCCTGCTTCCATTGCCGCATACATTAGCAAGTATATCCTCTTGTTTCACATAGTAATTTGGGTTGTTAAGGTATACCTTGAACATAGCCCATATCATTTCTATTTTTTGCATTCTTTATAAAGTTCTCTAATACGTTTTCTTGGTACTTCGAATTTCTCAACGGTTTTGGTAATAATTTCTTTTCTTTCTTTCCCTTTCCGAATCAAGCCTCGGATGTATTTCTTGATTCCAACCGTGTCTTCTAATACATCCAAATCCTTGTATTGATTCTTCTGTTCTAGCTCTTTCCTTGTGATATTCATATTCTGTGACATCTTGAATGCACATAATTCTGAGTCTCCGCATAGTTTACATTCTTTAGTTGATAAGTCATAACCAATACCAAAACAAGGATCTGAATTAGAACCCAGTTCTGCAATATTAATAGGTTCTAAAGGATCCTGATTCTTGATATCAGGTAAAGTTTGTTTCTTCTTTGCCATAATTCCCAATTTAAAATTCTTTATGATAATATCTTATGATCTGAACATCCATCATCTCATCTTGATACAGAGTAATATATGAATGTCCTATACCATTTATAAATAGTTCCCTGATAGACAGAAGAATGGGTGGTACTTCTATTTCAGAAGTATATATCTGAACTTTGATTACTAACCCAGATTGAAAATGAATCATAAAATAATATCGAACTTCATCAGGCTTATCCCTGGATTTTTTGATAGGAGTTATATATTCTATTCCTATACCATTGAATATATGTTCTGGAGGTATTACAGAACAATTGAATAATGATTTGATTTTTTGTAGAATCTTCATTGTTTATGATTATTAATGGTTAATGCCTCTTAACGTAGGATGTAATATACCTTTCCTCCTACGGAGAAAAAGTATATACTCATAGTCAGAAATTATTATCCTTGAAAAGGCTTATGTCTAGGGTACTTATCCCAGAGCTTACTTAACCGGATAACTTTAAGTCCTTGATCTTGATAATACTTTCTTCTATGATTCCCATGCCTACTTAAATAATTCCCAGGATAATGTAAATCATCTAGGTAAACTTTGGATTTGGATTCATCCTTTCTTACCAATCGTCCTAAGAACTGAATTGATTTTTCTTGAGAATCCATACTGGCAGTATTCAACAGATATCTGAGCTTAGGAAAGTTTTTACCTCGAGCAATAATTGTAGTTGATACCAGGATATCTATTTTACCTTCCCTAAAATCTTTCATTATCTGTTGTCTTAATTTAGTAGGAGTATTAACATGAACACAGGCAATATTATATTTAATATCTAGCTTCTTTTTAAAGAATTTGCATAGATTTTCACAGTGTGCAATATGCTTACATACTACGAGAGCAGGATATCTACCTTGATTAAGGTTCCATTTCAACCTATCTAATGCCATGGTCCAGGCAATCTTATTATGGGTAATGGAATCATCATATATTTCATTATAGGACATACAATCTGATTCCCAATTACCAAACCAAGGTTTACCTTCTACTGTTTTTACAATTGTCTTTGTTGAATACCCTTTCTTAATCGAGTCCTTAAGTTTAAACTCTGCTATTACATCGCCAAAGAAACAACGTAAATTCATATTCTTAACTTTATCCTTGGCAAGCTTACTCATATAAATGGTACCAGATAATCCGATTCTAACTCGGGTATTAAATAACCTAGTGATCACATTCTGATATTGCTTACTACCTCCTTGGTCAGCTTCATCGATTAATACCATATCAATCTTAGCAAGTTCATTCTGATAATATTTCATATTCCGAGAAATAGATTGAACCATACCAATAGTAAAATTACTCCAGTTTAAAACTTTACCCTGAACAAAGGTAATATCTTCTCCCGGTAGATATTGCTTAAATTCATCTCTAGCTTGATTTAACCAATCGGAGTCATTAGTTATAAGCAAAGTCTTTAATTGCTTCTTATATGATAAATATAAGGCAGACATAATCAGAGTTTTACCTGCATTTACTGTATAATCTAATACCCCAATCTGAAAAGGTGTTTCACCTAGTTTATTAGATAAGATTGCCTTAACAGCTTTCTCTTGTTCGGGTCTTAATTTATACTTACCTATCTGAGTTACAACTTTACTGACTTTAGGTAAAGATTGTCTCATATCTACTATGATAGGCTTAATTCCAAGTTCAATACATCTTTTATATACTGAAGGAAGTAAGCCTATCTTAAATTGACCAGTCTTGGTTATATACTTTATTTTGCCATCCCAGTTTTGCATACCCTGTTGCCTAGTACGGAGGTAAAAGGCATTGGGGTGTCTGATAGCAAATTCGTTATATAACTTAGTTGCATATTTTAGGGGTATATCTAATTCTGCAACGTTACAATTACGAATTATGATTTTCATATGATTACTGTTACTGATTTACATTTCTTAGGTTCGTCACCAGAATCCTCGTATTCTTTCAGAGCTTTCTTTAAAAGAGAAATGTGATATTCTTCATCAGCAATGAATTTCTGGATAAGATAGGTAACTGGAATATAATCACTTCTCTTTATATACTCTTCTTTTTTATTCAAAGAATCGAATACTTTATAATATTCTTCTAGAGTTTCTTTTTCTGCTTGTAATGATAATTTTAAAGCAGATTCTGCCGAAGTACCAAGATCTATTATTGGATGTACAGTTAACTGATTATTTCCTGGTATATCGGTGTCCATTACATCAGAAGCTTTTAATAAGAAGTCTCCCAGCTTATCATAATGTACCATCTCTACTAATCCGATACCAAGCATCAATTCTCCTATTTCTTCAAACCTAGCCTGATGCTGAGTATACATAAGAATTGAAGCTAATTCTGAATACCGAGTATTTTTATATAAATCATACAAGGGCAAGATTATTTCCTTAGGCCATTTCTGAACCATAGAAATATCTGGGTATTCTACTTTGCTATCGGAATAATCCAAAGCATTTACAGTGGCTTCTGCCATCTCCTCTAAACGATTTTTAAAAGCTTTCATAGTTTATTAATTTTTGACCAGAGGCTTCCCTCTACTTTAGGTTCCTCTGATTGTGAATGATTCTTATGTTTAAATAGGTATTTATTATACCTTTCGATAGCCTTGTCATTATACATCTGACTGGGTTCGGGTAAACCATTACACCAAGCAAGTGATTCGAATTGAGCATCGATAAATTGGGTGGGATCCCATCCTTTCTCAGATAAGAATTTATCTAGCCTTACAAAGTGTATATACTTATCTGGTTGATTAACAAATGATTCGTATATACCAGTAACATCTGCTACCCTTTTTATGAAGTAATCATGGATAACTTTAGCATTACCAGAATCATCTTCCATTTCCAATGTAGCAGAATATAAATCTGAAATCTTTTCTGACATAGAAGATAATCTGTTTAGGAGGTTATTATAATTACCGTCCATCTTCTTGATACCTAGTTCGATATATTTAATAAAACCTTCCCTAGTATCTAATTGAAAATCTTCACAGAATTGATTACAGAGCTCAGCTATCTTTTTACATACCGCCCAATTTCTTGGTTCTGTTTCTCTTATTTTTCTAACTCCTCTATGCTTTAGTTTTATACGAGTTGCATATATAATATCAGCAACTAAAGCAGCATCTCCCTTAGATGCTAGTAAAATGTTAGAAACTTTCTTAGTTGTCTTATTGTTTGTAACAACTACAACTCTAGTATTTATGGCTTCTTTTCGTGCAATAACAAAGAAAGCATCAATCGGAAAATTATATACCTCTAACTGAGATAGGATTTTTTCGAATTGATGCTTAGTTATATGAATAGATGGGTCTCTCATACTCTTCTCTTTCTAAGTTTACCGCACTTCTTACATTTCAAAAGTATTTCCCAATAAGTTACATATTCGGTTTTATGTAATACCTCCCAATCATGGAGGCATAAGTATTTAGCTTTTATAGCTTCTAATAATTGTTTCATAAGTTTCTAATATTAAGTTATATAATATAATAGGAAATCCTCAATCCAGGGAGTTTCTGAGTTTCAATAAATCTTGATAAGATTGATATCGAGTTTGATATACCAATTTCATAACAGCAGGTTTTTTTAGATCGTTACAATCTTTATTTTCGGGCAATTGTATAACCTTGACCTTTTTATAAGCGACCAATTTGAAAGCCAGGTTGATTGAATATTTGATTGCATCTGGGTCCAGAAGTAATATGAATCTATTGACTGGAGATTTGATAAGCTGGTTAACTTGGTAAGCACTGATTGCCTTACCCATGGTGGCAATAGCCCTGTCTCCCATAGTAAGTGCATTGATTGCTCCCTCACAGATAAATATCGAACTATACATGTCGAGGGCATCTTGATTGAAGATAATGAATTCCTTTCCAAGTCCCGTAATATCTTTATTTGGATTATTGTATCTTGGGCCCTGTCCAATAACATTTCTCGCATTGTAATACCTGAGCGTGCCCTTATAATAATATGGTATGATGAGGTACCCAAAAAAAGGTCCCTCAGTGGCAACATATCCGATACCGTGTTTTGATAATTCTTCGATAGTGAACCCACGGCTCGACATGTAACTTCTAATGCTTCTTGCAACTTGTGATGTTCCTTGATTAATGAGTTTAAACCCCTCTGGAAGATAGACGGGCTTAGCATCAGATAATTCAATCTTCTCTTCTGAGAAAGCTTTGTCTGTAAAGTTTCCATTATCTAGAAATTTTAAAAGTTCGGCATAAGTATCAAATCCTTCAACATCCATTACTAGTTGAGCAGGATTCATATGATAATTGCATCTAAAACAATTAGTACGGTACATAGAAAGATTAATTCCCATCTTATGTTCCCTATGACAGAAAGGGCATACTGGTAATTTCATCCAACCATGTTTATATTGATATGCTCCCAAGCTCTTAATAAAATAATTGTAGAGCTTGGTTTTAAATTCATTAGTGATCTTACTCATGGTTAAAATGGTAATGGGTCATCATATTGGGCATATCTTTTCTTTAGCCTACGTAATTTATCTAGGTCTTCGCATTTCAGTACCATTTGCTCAAATAAAGTAACTACCTGTGACCTGAGTGAAAGTAATTCTTTATGTTCTTCATAGGATTCCTTTGAAAGGAAAAGTTCCCATCCTCCCCATTTAGCAGATCTCCCATCTTCAGAGAAGAACTCCCTTAAACTTATATTAACTCCAGTAAGTTTTATATACTTGGGACCCACTGAATATACTTCGGCATATTGTGGAGTACATCTTGAATCTGAAGGTACTAAGTAAACCTTCTGACCTTTTTGAATTCCTTCTAATCTCTTAATCATAATCTTAATGTTTTAGGTTTATATATCTCCTTGTTTCTTATTATACTTTTCTTCGTTAGCATCAGGATTTCCCTTTTGCCCTTTCATTATTTTATCTAGAGTATCAGAGTATAATTCATCGTACTGTTTACGTTGTTCTTTAGTAAACTCTACACATCTTTGTCTTTCAACATCGCATTTGAATAATGCTCTACCACTAGGTAAACCATCTCTTTGTACTACTAATTCACAACGAAGTATATCATCTTTTTCTTCTTGTTCAGTAGAGTTAAGACCAACTATTGTATGAGCATTACGAACAATTGCAATAGAACCGGAAATATCATTCTCATCATATCTAGTAGTTCTATGTTTCTTACCCTCTCTGGTAATATGATGAGCAGTCCATACAATATCTAAATCCATTTCTTCTGCTAGATTCTGAATATCGATATATACATTCGATATACGGTCGAAATCCTCTTTATCTCTGGCAATTGAAGCAAGCTTTCCTGCATAATCCACCATTAGTACTTTAATATTAATACCCTGGTTTCTTAACTTGATTATAAGTTCCCTTATATAATTGCAATCTGTAATCATTGCAGGAACTCTTTCAACTACTAGTTCAACTCCAAACCTTGCAAGTTTACGAAGATGTTTAGCTTCGAGTTTATCATATTCACCCGAGTATAATTCCTTCTTAGTTTTATTGATAGAGGATTGAATAAATCGGTCCATGATTTGTTCTTTACCATTTTCTGTATCTACATATAAAACCGATTTCTTCATTCTTAAATAACCTCTTGCCAAGTTTACCATGAAGAAAGTTTTCTTAGCTTTGGGTTTATCGAGAATAACATTTACTGAATGTTCTGGGTAACCTCCAGCATTGGTAATATCATTAAGTTGTCTAAATGGACAAGGTATTACAGATGGTTCTGCTTGACGTTTGAATTGTCTTTCTGTAATATCCCTTATCATAAAGATAGGTTCATCATCTTTCTTAGGTTTTGAGTTTTGAAGTATCTTTTCTATTTTCCTTGAATAGGTTTCGTATTGTTCGAAGTTATCCAAATCAAAAGAATCATTCAAGTTCTTCATCTCTACATAGGTAGAGAATTGATATATCTTTTCTCGAATGTATTCGGAATCATTCAAGGGATTTGAATATAGGTCATCGATTATTTTATGGATATTGGGTATATCATCCTTAGTAACCAGGTCAACGTAATTTTTAGATTCAAGTAATTCTTTTATAACTTCTTTAAGGATATTCTTAGAAGGCATCTTGTTTTTCTTTTTGAAGAACTTAAATATGCCCTCGGCAATTAAAGAATGCTCAATCAGAACTAGGTAACTTGGTTTAATCTTTTTGATTATTAAGCCTCCCTCTTTATCCTTTAAGAGATACCTTAGGATTTCTAATTGAAAGCTGGTGTCAAATTCAAACTTGGTATTATCTTTTTTCATATTGCAATATAATTAAGTATAATCATATAGATTTCTATAGTCTCGGTTAGAGTTGTACATATAGACTCTCATCCTAGTACTCACTAATCCTCAGCTTCTAGGTGAACTTTATTAATATATTATTTTATATTTGATTTATTATACTTATATTTGCATATCATTTTAAAACATAGACTTATGAAGATAAAGGAAAATGGCAACAACGGATCAGAGATACATAGGTTGAAGCCTATGCAAGAAAATTATGATAAGGAAACTTTTGATAGGATGTATAAAATCTGTAAACCAGTTATCAGACGTCTTACTAAGCAAATTGATAATAGGAGGTTTAATGTTACACCAGATATCATAAGTTCTTATTTCTGGGATAAGATGTTATTTGTCTTTAATAAATATTACGGTACTTGTGAAGAAGAACATTTAAAAGCAAGGATACTAGCTTCTCTCAGTACCTTTAAGAATCATTTATTAAGAACTGCTTATGGAGAGGGAGCAGAATATCATCAGAATCTTTACCAATTAGAAGATTTATTCGATAATGATAAAGAACTAGAAGATGATACAGAAGAAGAGAAAGCTAAAGGAGAAATGCTTGATATGTTATATAAATATATGAAGAAGAACCTATCTCCCGATGCTTATTTGATCTTCGAGATATTGCTTAGTCCTCCTCCCTATATTAAAGAGAGAATCAAGGATGGTTCTCGTATCACTAACATTTTATTAGTAGAGTTTTTTGATATGCCTAGAACTAAATCTTCGGTAAGATATATCTCAGAACTTAAAGAAGATATAAGATATTGGGAAGAGAAAGCTAAAGAAGACTTACATTACTAACATAAAAAAAAGGGAACCCAGTGCATGAGGTTCCCTTTCCAGTGTAACTTATTTCCCAATAAGAATTCCACTTGTGTGTTGGACGAAAGCGATTAGCTGTTCTATAAAATAAAGCCCTAATAATTTTAAAAGTTTATATAGGTTTATAGTTTAATGATATAAGCTAGTACGAAATAAGGAGGTCTATTCTCATGAGGACTACCTCCTCCGGTTACTTGAGTATCAGCAGAATAACCTGAGTCAGGCTTAGTATGATTAGGGAATGGTCTATTGTTAGCATTGTCTCCCCATTTCTCCTCTTTAAACGTAATCTTATGACTATGAGGAGGTATTTGATCTAAAGTAAGAGTTACTAGGGCTTCTCCTCCCATGTTACCAATGGTATTATAATCCTGATTACTTGGATCATACCCTACTACAAATCTACCCAATAGATTAGGTCTACCAGACATACCATCACAGAATGCCCAACCATCTGGAGGAGTAGTACCTGAAAACATAGCGATTAATCCAGTGGGAACTGAAGAAGCCGAGTTTTTAATCATTTCTATAAGCTCATTCTTCAGATTAGTAAGATATTCTTGTAGATTAGTTATACCATTAGTCTGGTCATCTTTACCTCCGAATCCTTCCAGTACATGTTCTACTCTTTGAATAGAATGGGTCATGATCCCATTGTAGGCTGAGTTAAAGGGTAGTGGTTGAGGGAAACAACCTCCATAAGGGATGATTGCATAGTTTTCTGACTCCTTCGTATTAGCATCAGTACCAGAACCATATACTCCAATCAGTACCATGGTATTCTTACTATTTCTGTAGGGTTCACAAGCACCCTCTACCTGAGAATTAAGATAGGTATAATTTAATTTCTCATGTGAAGCAGGATTATTCTTTACTATATCCCAAGAGATTTTGTCTTCTGCTAAGGGATAGTAAGGATTCTGTGATTGTTTATACAGAGTATATAAGCTTTCATAAGATGAAGACCAATATGCTACGAAAGTAATAGGGTTTTCAATTGGTTCTGATACTTCTTGATGAACTGCGAATAAGAAGATATCTGAATTAGCCCCTTGAGCACCCTGGATATTATCTACTACTATCTCTTCATCATCAGAGATGAATATATAACCATCCCTAGAAATACATCCGAAGTTTATCTGAGGTGATTCTCCATCTTCAGAATTCTTTACCATATATCTAGCAGTAATTCTATCTGCTACATCATTCTTGAATACCTTACCATTTTCTGCTTTAGCTTGAACTGATAGCTTATTACCAGATACCTTAACTGAGCCGAATCCACAGAATGGGCCAAGAGCAACAGGGGCAGCAATTGCTTCTGCTGCCTCCTTAGATTTAATCAAACCCTCATATTTAAAGTACGTTTTCATTGTTACTATTGTTTTTAGATTGTTTATAATTCCTAGATTGTTCTGACATATCCTTGAAAGCTTCAGATAAGTTATTGAACTTCAAGGTTACTATAGACCAAAGTATCTTCCAGATACTGTATCTCTTTTCTATTCCGTGTAATGTACATATATGACCGTAAATAGAATCCACTTCGAATCCATAACATACTACCAATACGGTTATAGATACTACTAGGGGATCTAACCCATAGGGTTCTCCAATAGCCTTACCAAGAACTGCTCCCATTAATAAGTAACATATATAATCTATTATCTTATTAAAAGTTCTTCTTCCAGCTCTGGATTTTCTAATGGGTATGCCCTTTAACTTACTAGCATTCATTCCAAACCAGAAGTCGGCAATTATCAATATGAATGCTAATAGGATCATCCATCGAAGGTCATATAACAATTGAAGACACTCTGTAGCAAAAGCTACCGTAAATCCTTTAGATACTATAGATGTAGTGGATGTTTCAGTATACATGTCGTAATATTGATTTATTCCTGAGGTTTCGGGGTTATTCTCCATGCTGTATTTTCGGGTATATCTATTTCGAAAGTTTTACTGCTAATATCATCAGAGTTCCAAACCAATTCATTTGGTTGTACATCAAAAGCTAAAGTAACTTCAAATGTACACCTTACATCGGTTTTGTTAACAGCTTCAAATATATAAGTACCAGGATTAGAAGTTCTAAATTCATAAGGTACTGGATGTGAATCGGCTTGACCCACTAATCTTACATCAGTTATAAAATCCTTATGATTAGAAGTATATACCACAGTGGTATATACTTCTCCTTCTCCTTGCCCACTTAGAGTAGCTCTTTCAGGACTACAACTTATCTTAACTTCAAGATTATAGTCTTTGATTACTAATGTAGCCTTCTTGTCTTTATTACCCTTACCAACAAAGGTATAGGTACCCGCTTTATCTAAAGTAATAACTTCTTCGAATTTATACTCTGCTCCGGTTTCCATAAGTAATACTGAATCATATTCCTCTATTTCGAAAGGCATTACTCGGATAGTAACCGACTTACCTTCAGCAAGTTGATATGATACATTTACCTTCTGGTTATTTGGAGTATTAGCCCAATCCTTTGGAGATATCCAATTAGGATCTGAAGGATTTACTGCTTCGATATAAATATAGGGATCTTCTGGTTTGGTATAACTATATACTGACCAAGTAGTATAAACTGAAGGATCTCCCTTACATACAGCTTTATAACTTCCCGGTTTATTGCATGAATAAGTAGCACTAGCTTTACCATTACCAGATTTATTCAAGGTAATATCGGTTAACTTAGTATTATCACAATAAATACTAACTCCATAATCTATAAGATTATCGGGATCATCAGGGGGAGTTACTGATAAGTAAAGTTCTTGATTTACAGATCCACTTCCCATCTCTAAAGATAAAGTTTGATATTCTTTAGATAAATGATAAGTGAATTTAGAGATACTGGTATATACGGTAAATATTCCTATACCATCAAAGTTCTCTAAATTATCCTTAGTACAAGCAAACTTATAAACTCCAGTACCAAATGTTTGGAAAGTATCCCCAGATTTATACCTAGTATCATCTTTACCAATCAAGTAACATTCCAAACCTTCCTCATCATAATCATCTTCTATAGTTAGTAGGGTTTTAGCTAAACTAGTTACATTACTTGATAGCTTGAATTCTTCTGGAGTACATTTAACCTTGTATTTATTAGGTTCTCTAGTAACAACCAGTGAAACTCTTTTTACTGGGTATTCTACAATCTGGAATTCATAAGTACCTGGCTCTTTAAATTTATAAGTTGAACCAGAAGGCTTAACTTCAGTTTCCCCAACCAATTGTATATTAACGGGAGTCTGTTTACCTTCTTGATAAAGAGTAGCTGTAACTGTAGCCGATACCTCCTTATTAGTTGGTGTAATATGCAGTGTAGTTGGATTAACCGATATATTATAGGATTTGACTACTTCCTTTAATTTTACATGAACTTGGGTAACTTTAGTCGGGTCTCCCACACTTCTAAAATAATAAGTCTGATTACCTATAGTGGCATTAAAAATAGTGCCATTTTCATATTTCTTGTAACCCCAAGTATTACCATCTCCAGATACCTGATACCTTAAGTCGGCATTTTGATAATTACTGGAGACTGTAACCTTAATAGGTACAGAGGTTATATACCCAGGCTGAATAGTGTTTATATTTGGGTCTACAAAATCGGCTGTTATCAGATAATTATCATTTATATTAAAACCATAATCAATAGTAGCTCCTACATGATAAGGCTTAAATCTATCGATTATATTTTCTATAGCTTTTCTGAACTCTATAAATTCTCCCGAGTTATTTGAATAGCCATGTCCAGTTATATGGAAGGTTACATTGATACATTGACTACAACCGTAAATGTTATCAAAGTTAGATTTATCATAATACTGATCTTGGTCAAAGTAAGGATGTGTTTTTAACCAACCATCATAACCTGATTTAGCGGGGTCATCTATTGTACAGTTTAACCCATACATTCGGAATAATATCTCAAAGAACTGAGAAGTACCTCGTATCTTTATCAGAGATATAGAATACTTGAGTAAATCTCTTATCTGTTTAGTAGTTAAAGCTAAAGCCCCTTTCTTAGGTAAAATCCATTTAGACTTAAGGCTATTTAATTCAGCTTCACTTAACAGACCATTATAATAAGTTTTAAAAGCCCCTTCATCAATATTATTCCACCTTGCAAAAGGTAATTGCCCAAAGCTTTCCCAAAGGTAATTCAAATAAATCTCTGGGCAGGTATCAAAGTCAGTTATTCCTAGTAAACTCTCAATATCTGCGGATATATTATCTTGAAAATAACTTCCACAAATTTCTAGGAACCTTTCTAAGATACCCTTTCCATCTACCTTATAAGTGTCTTGGTCTTTATATTCAAAAGGTAGGAAATCTATAAGTTTCTTAAGGTCTATCATATTAAACAGTTTCGTGAACAGTTAAAGTTAATTGAGAAGATTTCTGGAATACAGGTAAGTTATATCCAGGATCTTCATAATCCATATTAGGTTCTGAGATAGTAATAGAATAACGATATCCCTGTTGATAGCCATTTGCTTGTATGTCCAAAGAGAAAGTAATACCATTATTTTTATCAGTGATGTTTATAGTACTACCTACAGAGCCAGTAGTTTGGAATCCTCCACTTGAAGCTTTTACAGTGTATGAATTGCTTCCAGTAAAGTTTATAAAATAGGTCATGGACCCATTAGCTTTCTCTAATTTAAACTGACCAAGAAGTAATTCCTTGTTACCATATATGGTAACAGGCCAAGGTTTAATATAGAACTTCTTGATATGTAAGTAATCTACCGTAGATAGGTTATCAATCAAAGCATAAATATCTGAGATTCTTACTTTGCCCCCAATCTCGGAGTTCTCAATAGAATAAGCATTGTATAAGGCATTCAGAACTTGAGCTTGGATTTCGTTGGTCTTATAAGATTTCTTACCGGTTACTTCTATCTCTAAGGTTATATCTACTAATCCTGCAGATTTAACTTGAAGCCAAGTAGTTAAGGGGGCTCTCTGTGATAGTTGGGTATAAACCTTGTTTATCATAGCAGAATCAGCTACTCCACCATTATCAGCACTGATATATACTGTAAGCTTTCTTCCACATTCATAATCTACGGCAGCTTTATTTACTCCATCTATTAGCATAGCTAAATCTACGAAGTCCTGTTTGCTTACAGCTACTCCAAGAGTTTTAACACTCAAGGGTATATGTTCTTTTAACATACCAAAGTTCTCATAACTAGAACCTCCTCCTGCAGCATATTGATTACTAGTGGTAGCCTCAGATATAGAAGCTTTTACTATGGCTGGAGTTTGTACAATAGAACCAGCTGGTACATTACCTTGAATACCCGTGGTGATATAGAAGCTTGCTGATGTTACCTTTTGACCTGCAGAAGGTATAGAACCAAAGGTACCATCTCCAAATACTATTACGGCAACTTGGCTAGCATTGACAATTACCATAAAATGTTTATCTGAAGGTTTAGAATAAGCAAAGGTATCTACTAAAGTCCAAGTAGTTCCCTCGATGGATAATTGCATTGTACCATGCTCATAGTATTTACCATCAGGTAATTTACCTATTGTGATTTCTGGTCTACCTTCGGAAGGTATTACTAATCCTGACAACCCAGACTGATTATATTTCTCATGTTGAATCAGGGGTATTTTACAAGTAGTAACATTAGCATACCAAGTTACGTCTCTAGCAGAAAGCCAGGAGTTACCATTAACATCTGTAAAGAGAGTTTCTTTTGGGATAGTCAACCTAGAAGCAATATTACTACCTGTAAGATCACGAGTTAGGATTACATCTACTGAAGCAGCTACTGCTCCTCTTGGGTGATAGTCCACCAATAAGCCATGCTTTACTACACTATCATAACGCCGAGCCGTGGATAAGAAAGATTCCCTACCCACGTTATCAATGTAATAATGAAGTACTTCAGCAATAGCTGCAAACAAAGACAGGATAATTATCAGAATATTACCCTCGGAATAATCCGTGATAAGAGTCTGACCATTCTTATCCTTGATAGTAGTAAGAGATTCAATCAACTTAGCTTTAATCTGTTGAAAGGATCTCTGATAAGGGTTTAGCCATTTATTCGTTATCATATTAGTAAGGTTTTAAAATATTTTCAGACCTATCATAACTAATACCCAATACCTGTTGGCTACCAGTTTGATTAATTACATAATTCATTTCGATGAAAAGCTTGGTACCCTCTAACCTCGTATTCAGGCTTTTAAAAGTAATCCTAGTTTCATAGGTAGAGATAGCTTTCTTTAAGAAGTCTTTTACCAAGAAAGCTAAAGCCTGGGTATTGGGTTCTTCTATACATTCCCATAGCCTAGTACCAAAATCTTCTTGCCTGAATCTTTGACCTATATCATACCAAAGGAGAGCAGATAGGTTATTATGAACAAGTTCAATATCCCCATTTACTGGATACCAACCTTTCTCTCCCTTTTCATTCTCAGTAATCCGTATTGGAAACAAAGGGCCAATACCGATAATATTAGTGTATAAGTTATTTGCCATTAATGTACAAATTTAGAATCCTCATAATCTGTTTTATTAAAAGTAGAAAATGGTTTCGTGACTGGAGTAATAACAGGTCCACTAACTGCAGGTCCCGATTGAATACCAGAGTGGGTATGAGAATTATATTGAGCTTTTAATGATTCTATCTCTGAAACTAATTGGTTTAGTTTCTGGGTTAATTCATTGATATTGATTATACCATCATTATTACCTTGGTTCACTATAACCTTTGAAGCATTCACATAAGCTTGAGCTTTAGAATTTATACTTACTGGGCCTTCAGCATAGATAGTAGCAGACCCATATAGGTACATCTTAAGTGACCCATCTTTATCATTTAACCAGATTCTATTCCCATTAGGTGTAACTATACCCATAGTATCAGGATCATCCAGGATATCGGGTATTTGGTTTTGAGCCCAACCATGATATTCCCATAGAGGTTTACTAGGATCTCCATACTCAAAGGTAATATATACTATATCACCATTCTTAGGAGCCATCATTTTAAAACCAGACCCAGTAGATCCATGTTGACCCTTTGAATAAGCCCAGAGTACTATTCCTCCCATTACTTCAGGTATAGCCACTTTTATACGATTCATATGATCGGGGTCTGTGTTATTAACTACCATGGCCCTGTACACTGAATAGTATCTTCCCAAGGATTCTAATCCTTGTTCAGTTATTGTTTTTGCTGATTCATAAGCCATATCATTCGGTTTTAGAAAAGTCTTGGTTCATCTGTTTAATAATGTAATCTATATTGAAATTATACTTTCGATATACATCCTTAGTAGCTTTTACCTTTTTACGTTTAACATTAGTAATGGTAACTACATCTTCTCCATCCTTACCCGTAGATTGGTATACAGTTCTTTCTACTTCTATGATACCATCATTACCTTTGGTAGGAGTATTAGCATTCTGTTCCCTATAGATAACCATATCTTGAACAAACTTTCTTTGTTCTTCGGTATTACCATCCAAGGCTTTGAAAGCTTCATATTCTGCCTTAGTAGCATTTATGGTAAAATCAGAAGAATGAGCATCTCCAGCTTTATTTTTACCTACATCAGTAGTTCCTTGACTTCTGGCATTATTAGATACCACATCTTGGGTATTAATATTACCAGCAGCAACTTGAAAGCCAGCTGTTCCATTATTCCTAACTAATTCTAAGTCAGTAATATATCCTGTACCAGCATCCATTCTATGAGTACATTTCTTTATATACCAATACCCTGACCACCTTTTACCAACGTTCAAAAGCTGAAGTACCATAGAGGTTTTTAATGAAGGTCTTCCTACTACTTGCATTTGGCAGACCAGCTTTTTCTCGGTTATCTTTAAACCTCCATTAGCATTTATCCTCATTGCTCTTTCTCTATTACCTACTCCTCCAGTTCTATCATATAAGTTAGTAAGGGTTTTCCAAGCGGGTACTTTCAAAAGCTGTTTTACCTTTTTGAATACCTTTACTCGGCTTCGATAGTACCCATGATTATCTTCAGGACCTCTACCAGCTTGGACTGGATTATAAGTTTGAGGATAATAGGATTCTTCATGAAGGGTTAAAGGATAGACAATGATATTTGGATCTTCTTGCATTTTAGCTAGCCCCTCCTGAGTTTTCCTTTTCTCGGCATTTAGTTCAGTCATACTATTCACACGACTAGAAGACTTTAATTCTCCAGAAGAATACGAACGAGGGTCTTCCCAAACTTCAGTCCATACCTCAGTGTATTTATTTTTGAATACGAAATTTAAACCCTGGTATACTTGTTTCATTGCAGAAGTAAGGTCCATTCCTCCCGCTACTAGTGCATCAATAGAAGATTTTATATTAGTTAGTTCTCCTTTAGTATAAGCTTCCTCTAGCATTTGAGAAGTAGCATCCCTTAATTCTGTATCGGACATAGACTCTAATCCACCACCTGCATCTAAATAACCAGTACCCTTAGCATCATATTCTTTCTTAGCAGATTCAGTCTTTAGTCTTTGAGCTTGTTTTTTAGAAGCCAATTCTTCATCTAAGGATTTCAATCTATCTTCTTTCCATTTCTCTACCTTACTATCAACATGGGGTTTTAAAACTTCGGGGGATCTATGAAATAATTCTGGGCTTTGCACATCTACTGTAGATAGGGCATCTAACTGTAGTGGGTCATGTAGAATCTCATTCTGTTGGTCATCGATGTAACTTACCTGGATTTGTATTTGCTTATCCTCAGGTTTTATAGTATTACCCACTTGCATCATCTTCTGCTTAGTAGATCTTTGAGTAGTAAAAGATACTCTTAATACTTCTCCGTTTTCAGCTTGGAATATGTAGGTATGATGAGGAGGTTGTTGAAACTTACGGTTATGTATGTAAATTACCCCATCTCTACTATCCACATACCAAGGCCCATTACCATAGGCAGCCATTTTAGCTTCTAGTTGAACTAGAACATTATTACCTATTGTACCTAAGTTAGAATTAAGTACTTCAGCTAAATCGTCTGGCATACCAACTTGACCTATGCCACTAAATTGATTAGCATACAGAATGGTACCCTGTACTTCGGGAGTAACTTCTGTTGGTACCTGTATAGCTTCATAAGCTTGATTACTTATTATATTTGCCATTACTCAAACCTTTCTATTATTACTCCAACATTTAATCCGCATCCTGAATCCAAGAATTTAACCATACTATCATCGGTATCCTCAGTGGGTTTATGAGGTGGCATAAACCTAAGATGATTCGTGCCATCAATACATTTGATAGTTATATGGGTACCTGTAGAATCAAAGATACAATCGAAATCTCTTACTTTGATATTTATAGCTGGGCTTGATACAAATGTACCATCACTAAAAATATATCCCCACTGTAAAAAGATATCTCTATTTTCCTGTAAAGCTTCTACATCTACAGTATCTGGATTACCAGTATCAATAGTTATTGTAGCTAAGTTTTCTTTTTCTTCATCATATACATATGACCAGCTACTTATATACGCTCCTAAAGGTATACCAGTAAGAGGGTTCATAACTGGTATACCTTGATTATCAAAAATGGCTAGGTAAGGAGTACCTGTGCCTTTATATAATATGGGATTATTTGCTTTAACTTCCATAAGCCGGTATCATTAATACCATTCCACCTTTTAATTCAGTGAACGGATTTATTATGTTATTATACTCAGCAATAATATACCATTTACCAGAATCTCCATAATACCTATAAGCGATATTCTGTAGAGTTTCACCCTCTTTCAGGGTATGCTGAAAGTCATTGGGAGAAGAGGGTATAAGTAATGGGTAGGATTCTAAAGAATAATCTCCATCTCCATAATTCAGAGTAAATCCATTATCGTATGGACTTGCTCCAACTAAATAAGAAGTTATATCCATGGTTACTTGATTTTATCGGTTGTAAAAATACCCACAGTCTTTTCTGCAGCTTTACTTTTAACAATATCCTCATAAGATAAACTATATGAGCTTACTCGTTTGAATATTAATTCTTGAGTAGCAGTAGCAGGATACAGATTTAGGTCTTCTCTTATATCTACTAAACCTTTCATACGTTGTCTAGAAGCATTTCTAAAATTAGAAAGAGAATATGTGGCAGAAGTAAGTATATAATAATGACCTTCAAAAGTATCAGAATTTCCCCATTGAATCTGTAATATTGGGGGAGCTGCTTGATAGGCATTGGATTTACTCCATGATTCTAATAATCTGCATTTGGTTAATACTTCAGCAGGGTTATCTGGATCATCACAGTACCAAGATACATTGAATTGTACAATATCTTCTGAACCAGTATAATGATACATGGGTGTATTTCTACCCATAGACTTAATGGTAGCCCAAGTTGTTTCTCCTCTAAAGTCAAAGCTCAGAGGTCTATTCTGTAAAACAATATATTGGTATGGGCTAACATTGGTATTATATATGATTACCTGATTCAGTTTTCTTACATCTTGGCTTACTCCATAAAGTTTATTGTTTTCTACTACAGTCCTACCTTGAGCAGGATCATCTCGGTCAATCTTAAGATTTCCATGCTGAAGTTGTAATCTTCTAATGCTTTGAAAAGAACTGTTAAGTACTGGGTTCTTAGAAGATCTTTCTCTTTCTCCCCAAGCTCCATTAGGATTAAACAATTTACCTCTAGGAGCAGTATCCTTAGGTAAACCTGAAGTTAATCGATTAAGGTGTATCTTAGCTCTCCATAATTTATTTATGGGACCGGTAAGTACTCCAGCAGTATCTTGGGTAAGATTATTATATTTCTTAACAACCTTACCTGCTAGTTTTCCTAATATTCTTGCCATAATTTAAGGTATTAATCCAATTTGAGTAGCATAATTAACTCCTAAAGTTTCACCTGGAGCTACAGAACCAACAGGAGCTCCATCAATAGTAATGTTAACAGTACCATTAGGTTTATCATTCAATAAAGCTGCTCTGATAGCTCTTGCCATTTTCTCGGTCAAATATTCATCGCTAGTTAGAGTTTCCTTTGATAGATTAGAATCGGTGTTCTTGTTTAAGGAATCTATTAACCTGGGTAAATAATCTGCTACAAGAGGTAATGCTATACCAATGGCCATTCCCCAAGGGCCTCCCAAGAATCCAGCTACCCTACCGAATAAACCTTTCATACCTAACCTAGCTACTGCAGGTCCGGCAGTAGGAGTAGGCGGTTTAGTAGTACCTCCTCCAAGACCTCCTAATGTTGGCCCGGGTATTCCAAACTTCCTAATACGTTTACCATCAGGCCCATACCAACCTCCTCTGGGTCCAGCAGTCCAACCGAAAGCCATTGCCTTTTGAAGGTAATATTGTTCCCTCATAATCTGAGTGATATGTATTAATCGGGTCTCCAATACTGCAGCTGCAGCTGCAGACTTACTAACTCCACTTGCTGTAGCCTGAGATTGGGTATTGGTTTGTTGCATGTAAGTAGAAAGCATTCTGCCAGTAGCAGCTAGGTACCTATAGCCATTTACTACTAAAGCCGTAATTGAACCCCAAGCTAATGCTTTAACTACTATCTGACCTCCTATAGTACCAGCTATTCCTTGTACCCATTGAGATATCTTGGTAAATACAGTTAATATAGGGTTAAAGACGTCGGCTAAAGTTGACCCTATATTTACTACTAAGTTTTCAAAGTTAGATTTGAAAGCTTCAATGATACCCTGTGGAGTCTTTAATCTTTCCTCAGTAACCTGTTCTACTATGCCGGAGTTCTTATCATATTGTTCTAAGATCTTAGTCATCTTATCAGAACCCGACATCATATTTCGAATCTGATTAGAGATATCACGAGTACCTCGAACTCCGAAGATATTATAGAAAGCTTTAGTTCTTTCCAGAAGGGGTTTATTCATAAGAGCTTCTCCAAACTTACGATATACCTTATCTAATCGAATAAGATTACCCTCGGCATCAAAGAAATCTTGTGGACTTAAACCTAAGCTAGTTAATGCACTAAACCCTTTCTTTTTCTGGTTGGCTAAAGAAAGTTGCAAATAACGAATCATATTTGCTAATGCAGTACCGGCTGATGAACCCTGAATACCCATATCTCCCAATACACCGATAGCTGCAGCAGTCTGTCTTAAGTCATAGCCTGCATTAGCCATATCAGCTCCAGCATAAGTAATAGCTTGAGCCAAATCGGTAAGAGACATATTAGCATTAGTTACAGCAGTATATAAATCATCGGTAACCTTAGTAGCTTGTTGAGAAGGTATAACATACATTGACATGATATTAGTCATCAAGTCAGCTACACCTCCTTTACCTCCAAATGGTTGACCAAGGATAGATGCTAACTTAGCAGCAGGCCCAGTCATATCTTTTATCTGTTCTACTGTATTACCTGCCATTGCTAAATATCTTTGACCGGAAGCAATATCTGCAGCAGTCAAGGGAGTAACAGCATTGACTGCTTGAGCTAATTGCATCATTTCAGTTTGTTGCTCAGCTGTAGCTCCTGCAATCTTTGAGGCCATAAATATGGTATCTTGGACCTTAGCAGAATATTGATAAGCTTCTGCCATGCCTCCAAGGAATCTCATACTGTTTTGTACAGCATTACCTGCACTCATCTGAATAGCCCTGTTCCAGTCATTCATATCATTCACCATATTGTTGAATGATTGTGAAATTTTACCGGTTTCAGAGCTAAACTTATCTCGGAGTACCATTGATACCCCGACTTCTACTAAACTTTTTGTATCTCCTATCATGTTGACATTTTCTTCTTCATTTGTTTATAATAATTCTCAGCTATGAGTAGGAATTTCTTTCTTTTACGAACGGGTAGACACAAAAAGGTGAGATAGTCTAAGACTATCTCAGCCCGAGTAATGTATATGTAATCTTCCTCTAAATTATATCTCCCGTCAAGTAGAAAAAATCGGGAGCAGCCATAATTGGGTAATCCATCATGTTCCCAGTTTCTGGATTTTCGATTTGAGTATATCCATGGAAGATTGGGTCTACTGTATTTACCAACCGATGGATTTCTGCCATATCCCTTGATGAGAATAGAGAGAAGTTTTCTACTTTCTCAAATTTATCATCCACCTTTAACTTAAGGTTACGAAGAAGAAGAGTAGAGTGTCGAGTAAGTTTACTTGGTGAAAGCTGAACCATCTGAGACTCTTTTTCTCCATCCATCAATTCGAATTGGATTACCTTACCTGAGTTCAATTCCTCTGTATATTGCATAAGAGTAAATCCATCTTCTCCTTTTCTTCCCGGGTAGTAAGGAATGGCATTGGGTTTTTCTTCCATTTCTTGTTCTGTAGGAAGTACTGCATAATCGAAAAGAAATTCTCCCAAGTCCTGAGAGTAAGTTACAGAATCCTTGTTATCCCATTTATAAGTAAATTCTACTTCCTCTCCCAAAGAGAAGATTCGAGAATTAAATAGGATACAGTATCTATCCAGCAAAGGTAACTTAAGAGCATCCTCTATGGTTAATCTACCTGACTTAGTAGCATTCGTTTTAATTACTATTACTGAAATATACTTGGTAAGATTCATAAGATTCTTTGAATCTACCGGGTTGGTGATAATTTCTTCATCTTCACCATTCTGCTCTCTGATTTCAAAAAGTCTACCAGAAGGAGCAGTGAATACTAAGGTTCTTAGTGTCATATCCATTTTATCTAATTTTTAAAAGTTCATAATTTCATAGTAGCGGTAAGTATCAACAAGAAAGGGGTGAAACTCCTTATCTAGGAATCCCACCCCTCCACCTAAAACTCTAGTAAGAAAATGACTAAGAGAGTTAATACTTATCGCAAGTACCGACAGAAAATTCGATATTTTCTATTGTGTTTTCTGAAGCCATACGATCTAAGTCAAGGCCAGTTACTTTACAAGGCCAAACTTCTTCAAGCAGCCAAGTATTTAGGACAGATACTCCATCTTCTGCAAGTTCATTTACAAGGGCAGTTTCCCAATATTCACTAGGAACTAACCCACCTCCAGCTATCATATCTTGGCAAGAATATAACCAATCTTGAAGCCAGGTATCTGAACCAGCAGTAGTTAAAAGTTTCTCTACTACCAGATTACCTACGGTAACTCTACCAGCAGTTTTTACATCCCTGTTTACATCTCCATGAGCAACCTGGTCAATCTCAATATCCGGAAGTTGGCAAGTCTGGAATAGATACGTATTGATAGGATGTTTTGGGAAAGAGATGCTCCATAGGAATTTCTTTCTAGGATTCTTTACTTTTGCTCCCATGTTTTATGATTTTAATGTTATCCGTTTTCTGAAATATTAACCGATTTAGAAGCTGCATCGATTACAATGTTAATTGTAATTTCTTGCATAGGAACAATATCCTTATACTTCAGGATTACTTTATATTTACCCTGACGGACATCAGCTTCATTATTTACGGAGAGTTCTGAATAAGAGCTAGCATCTTGGTCACCCATCCATGTATACTCTGACATAGCATTTTCATCTACCAGATTATCTAGGATTGGTTTTACCTCAAGATAAATATTCTTCCAAGTACCCCAGATATTGGGCTCTTCCAAATACTTATTCAATATAGGACGAAGAGTCTTCTTCAAGTACAAATTCAACCTTACGATTGAAAGGAATCTTTCTGAATCCTGTTTTACTTGAGAAGAGAAGCAATGCCATAACATGGTTTGTTTACCAGAAGACGGAGTATCTTTGATTACAATCATGTTGGCATACATCTGAGCCAATTCATCCAGTTCATTATAACGAGAATCACTACCATAGTTAGGACTTACTGGGCCCTGACCATCATAGATTACTCCACGGTTCATACCGGCAAATGACTTCCAAGGTCCATAGTTAGAAGCAGAAGTATCACCCAAACCGAAGATGGTACCCATTACATCGGAATTACTAAGTAATCCGAATTCGTTGTAGTACTTGATACCACCTGCAAAGTATGCTACATACTTAGAGTTACCGATACTACCCAAAAAGTTATTAATCCAGGTTATAATACTCTGCTTATTTCTAGGCTGAGTTCCCTGAGTATAATGAGTGGTGTATTTTGGTACTTCAATGTAATAGGTATATTCTTGCAATTCAGCACACATATCTTTAGCAGCCTTATGTACTTTTAAAACATCTTGATCTGTTTTCAGATGTTGATGAATATGAGAACAAGCTAACTGATAAACATCTGTATAATCCTTTACCAAATCCAAAGAAGCAATCCATTCATCTGCAGTAGGATCAGCACCAGCAGTACCCAGTGTACCATTGAACATAGTCTCAGTACTAGTGGCTTCTTTACCTCCAACTTGAATAGTTAGGGGATTCTCGGTTTGGTCAATTGAAGTCTGAAGCCAAGCTACCAGGTTTTCGAAAGACTTAATCTTATCGGTAGTGGTTACCATCTTAGGTTCCAGGTATGCAGAATTATTAGCAAAGTTGCTTAAAGCCAGGTAATCTACAGAAGTTTTATTCTGAGCATCCTTAGTTTTATAAGTAATTACCGGACCTGATTCCAGGGTGGAACCATTGGCATCGTATATGTTATAGAAGATGGTATTCGCTGATTTAGAAAAACCTACTTTAAAGGTTTCTCCAGAACCAATAGGATCACCATACCCTTTAGTTACAAAACCAAAGCTTACATTAGTACCTCCAGAAGTAAATTTCATTACTTCAGAAGCTTGAACTTCTCCAGGTATAGCAGAAGCTAATTCAATCTCATCTTCTTCTAATACTCTAGAGGCTTCTGCTTTAGTAATGGTACCCTTTTTAGCACCTGCTCCCAATACACGAATAATTCTTAGCTTAGAACCTCCTACTAAAGCTTTCTCTATGTTAGATACAGAACCATCAGGTACAATCTCTTTACCAAATATTCTTTGGAATTGAGAGAAAGAAGTGATTAATTCTGAAGGATCATCATAGGGACCTTTTTCAGTTCTAGCCAAGAAACATGATACTCCTAAAAGTGGAGTAGTCTGTTGAACATTGTTGTTCTCGAACTTAAAAACAACTCTTGGTGATTTTGACATATCCTTGTGTTTTATAGGTTATACATTAATTTAATTAATACCAGTAAGTATCGTTACCTTACTGGTATTATTAGAAAATTAATCCTCTTTATTCTTAAATAAATCACCAATAGCTTTAATCACATCATAGAAACCACATCCTGATAAACCAGCAGCCAATCCATAAATTAATACCTGATAGAATGGGTAGTTTTCCAATAATGGTGTAAGTTGTAATCCCCAAGCTATAAGACATACAAGAATACCTACTAAGGCAGATATACCAATCTTAGCAAGTTTGTTGTCTTTGATAGCTGGGATTACCTTTAGTATCTGAGTAACCAAAGATGATACCAAAGTTACTATACCCGTAAAGGTACCCAGATTGATTACGAACTCTGAACCAGTTGAAGGTTCTACTTCTGCAGCAAATAATGACACTGGTAAAATGAGTGCCATCAGCATAAACACTAACTTTTTCATTTTAGTAAATTTTTGAGTTAAACATGTATATTGAGATTTAGCATCTCCTCGTCCTTTTGGTATTCTGGTCCTAGTAAAAGACTTATATCTTTTATAGGTATTAGATCCCCCATTTCTACCAGTTTTTCTGGTATAATACCATCCTTACATACATATTGGTATACCTTTTCCAATAATCCATGGGATTCATCTGGGTGATCATAGAAATTACCAATCTCTATAAACAGATTCCCAGTAGGAGCTATCCTACCTTTATCCCATTCTTCTAAATCATTGAAGTAAGGTCTTATATATCCCCTAGTGGGTAATGCTTCATGAAGAATAGAGTGAAGTAATCTCATATCATTCTGAGTAGTTGCTACCAGATGAATATCGATAGTGATATCCTTGGTTTCATACGGGAACTCTGACATCTGATAATTGCCTGCCTCTAATTTATCTCCAATGATATATTTCTCTACTCCAATATCTCCAGGATAATAAGCAGTGCTTTCTATAGTTATCCTTGGACAAGTTTTAGGACCTCTTACCTGGTTATTACCTATACCAAATAAGTAAATGAACTTATCTATTGCTTCCTTATCTTCTTGGAATCTCTTTTCATTCTCTTGTGATAAAGGTAAATAATCCTCAGGATTAAGTCCCATCTTCTTTTCTAAGAGAACATTCAATAAGCATATATAGAAGGTTCTCTCTACTATCTCTTGTGAATTTACCATAATTACCTCCTATCTTATTTTCATTACATAAGCCAATACATAATATGGTGACCTATTCTCATGAGGACTACCTCCACCAGTTGGCTGAGTATAAGCTGAATAATCCGAATCTGGTATTTTATGATTAGGGAATGGTCTATTGTTAGCATTGTCTCCCCATTTCTCCTTTTTAAACATAATCTTATGACTATGAGGAGGTATTTGATCTAAAGTAAGAGTTACTAGGGCCTGCCCACCAGTATTACCAATACGTTCGTATTCATAATTTCTTGGATCATATCCTACTACAAATCTACCTCTTAAGTCTGGAACACTTATATAACCAGCTTTAGTAGAAGCAGTATTATACTTATCTCCAATAGCTTTATATAATTCTGGGTATTCTGCTATACTTACTTGACTTCCATCACAAAGTACATAACCTTCAGGAACTCCAGAACCAGACCATAATTGGATAAGACCAATATCCCCTCCAGCAGTGTTCTCTTTTTTACCCTGTCTACAAGTTACAACTACAGTTTTACCTGATTCATCCTGTATGAAAATTACTTGGCCAAGTTTATCATTATGAGTATTATCGTTTAAGCTCATGATAAGAGTAGTACCAGAGCCAGATACATCTCCCGAGTTTTCCCTAGTATAATTTACATTAACTGGATCACCAACTTTCTTTCCATTGATTACCATTTGTTTAGTAGATACAATAGTAACCTCTTTACTTTCTCCTGTAGGCTCAAAGTATAATTCAGTGGGTGAAACTCTGAAAGTGTATTCATAATTGCCTTCCCCTTTCTTGTGGATAAGCTTTACTTCTTTAGTTGACCCATCTACAGCTTCTACTGTTAAGATCTGAACTATATCTTTGTCCGTAGCATTCTTTTCTTCTGGTGTTACCGTTATAACAGTCCTACCTGAACCTTGATTCTTGCTTATAGTGAATCCCATTATCTTCTATATTTCCTTATTTCTTTACGAAGTTCTCTTACTATAGTTTCCTTCAGAACCTTCTTACCACCAACTTGTTCGAAAGCTGGTGCCCATAGAGGTCTTGGAGGTAAATTACCACCTCTAGAACCATACTCTAACATGATAGCTACTTGGTTCAATGTTCTTTTACTAGTCCTATCACCCTTTCTGGTTTTCTTAAGGTTAGTAGGTATACCTACGTAAGTTCGATTCTTCTGTTTTACTATTTGTACTGATCTCAAATACTGACCCGTATAATTCAAAAGGGTATGCTCTCCATATCGTTTAATAGTATTAGCAGAGTGAGGATCCCAATGAGTTCCTCTTGGAGGAGTACCCGTTCTTAGGCATTTTTTCACAAGTCTGAGAAGTTGATTGCCGAATTTCTCAGTAGCTCTATCATAAGCATTCCTCATGATAGAAGGAGTTTCTGCAATTAACCTCTCAGCTCTAGCCTGTTCTTTTGGGTCAGTATATATCTGTAAGTCTCCCAAAGGAGTACTTATAGTTATGTTTACTGACTTACTTGCCATCTGGATTTTCCTTCGGTTTATTCAAGCCAAGTGAATCCATCATAAGGTTTATGGCTTGCTGTTGTGATTGTAATACTGATACTACATCTTTCCTGAATGAAGCGAATTCTTCATTGAATTGACTACCATTAGTGGGCTCCTTGTTTTCAAACATAGCAAGGATATTATCGCATTCCTTTATTATGTTCTCGTATTTACCTACATTATTAATAATACCAAGAGCCTGTGACCTTTGCAATGATACTTCGTTTACAATATTACTTCCAATTAAAGTGTAGTACACATTGTTATAAATACCCTCATTCCCATCCGAAGGTAAATATACGGTTACTGTACCAATGGAATCTTGAAGAACAATTTCTATAAGATTAGAAAAGCCATCACCATTTTCATTAGTTCTGGGTTTACTTTCTCCTACCTTTACTACTTTAGCTCGGTCAAAGATTGGGTACATTGATCTTCTGTCTCTTTCTAGAGTAAAGACTAAATCTCCTCTTTGTAATGATTTGAATTTCATTTCTTCCATACTGCATTATTTTTATTGATTAGACTTAATCCCATTTGAACCATACTGGGATTCTGTTTCATAAATTCTACTAGGTTCAAGAAATTATAGTATCCATAGATATCTATCAGTCTTTGTGCTTCATCGGCTACTCTCTTTGCTACCTCTAAATTAGGAGCCGGTAGTTGCATTTGGAGAGTAAAGGTTTGTAGTTTATTATCTTCTTCCATATTTCTTACTAGATTAAAACGAAAAAAGGGAAATACCCACTACAGGT
>ERZ773264.223-NODE-223-length-86420-cov-4.910566_pt1 | contig 86420 bp, 74 predicted proteins | sample MGYA00511910_ERZ773264 | MGnify/ENA primary metagenome ERZ773264 (study PRJEB29015, sample SAMEA2737739) | human gut metagenome | biome: human gut; feature: human-associated habitat; material: faeces | place: China | collected 2012 ...
CCTCATTTCTCTGTACGGGCGGTCTGGTATCAAAGGCGTGTAGCAGTTCTTCAAAAACTGGGTGTATCTGTACCACACCGACACGCCCGTATAAATCCTGCATTAAGCATTGTCCGTTCTCCAAATCCCTCAACCGTTTCTGGTTGTTTTCGTCCTCACTGTCCAGTCCGAAAAACTCTAAGGTCTGTTTGATTTCATTGGTATCTGTGGAGCGGAACGCAAACTTTAAGCCGATGTTATTTTTCAGACTTTCTTTCGATACGTCCCCAGAGGATTGTGTCACGAAATAAACTCCGGCGTTCATGGCTCTACCAGCACGCACCAGCTTATTTGAGAGTGTTTCTCCCTGTGCCACATTTAAGAACGCCCATGCTTCGTCTAAGTCCACGATTTTAAAAATGCTTCGGTCACTGTGAATAAAATCAAGGGCAAAGGTAGATATTACAATCAACATTGCCACCGATAATAATTCAATGGTCGTGTATTCGTCAAAAGTAGTATCTTTATCCGGCAGAACCAAATCCGCAACCTGTATGATATTGAGCTGGTTATCCAAACTGATAGTATTTTTCGCTGTTCCGTCTGAAAAGAGCAGGTGTGCAAAATCATAATTTGTAAAACTGTCAATATGATTTGCGATATGGTTTGCAATAGGCGTATTTTCTTTCCGTAATTCTGTGATAACATTTAGCAATCCTCTGTGTTCACTTTCTGATACTTTGCTGATTGCACTGATAAGCACAGGGAACTTGTCTCCATCACGGGTTGAGATACCTGTTAAAAATGTTAAAATTTCTTTTGCCAGTGTAGCTCCGTCCTCTTTATCTTTCATAATTACAAACGGGTCAAGAAGCCCTGCATTTTCCTTGTCGCTGGTAAGATTTACAATGTTGATTTCCTCTGCAATCTCCGGCAGTGTTTCTTTCCAGTTCCCACGCTCACTTTTCGGGTCTAGGATAACTGCCTGTCCACCGAACAGGACGGAATAATATACTAGCAGGTTATTACAGAATGATTTTCCACCGCCAAGCGAACCCACAAAAGCAGAAGCCAACGCATTTGTGACCGTACCTTTTACCCCTTGACTGGCAAGGGACGGTTGCAGGTAGACATTTCTTCCCGTATCCACGGAATATCCGATATAGATTCCTGTATTTTCGCCCAACATCTGGGTAGCACCGAAGCCAAGTCCGGCTAAAAAATCGGATTTCACATACTGGATATAATCATTGATATAACGCTTGCTGGCTGGAAGAAACTCTCCATGCAGTCCCATCATATCTCCGGCAGGGCGAACCAGCTTCACATTCAAATCATCGTAAAAGTCCTTGACTTCATCACAACGGCGTTTCAGTTCGTCAAGATCGGGTGCAGACACCCGTATGACGTAACTTAACTTATACATACTTTCCTTGCTCTGGTCTAAATCTGTTTCCAGTTCATCGACACTGTCTAAGGCTTCCACCACATTTGAACTTGTTTCATTTCCGGCTTGATAGGCGTGATTATCCAAGTCCTTTAATTCCTTTTTCTTGTTACGGACAGTGGTTAAGGCTTTCTTATTTCCCACAATCTCAACATTCATGGAAGTATCCACAGGGAATGTGAACTGCTGTTGCTGGAAATAAAAGATTTCCGATGATGGGAAGTCCAGCTCCCCGACAATGGCATTGACCGTAAAGTAGGACACATAACTTTCGCTGTCCTCATGTTCCAGACGCAAATATCGCTGGCTTTCTTCCACCACGCAACGGGTAGGACGGATAAGGTCATAATACTTAATCAGTGTTTCTCTTTTTAATTTTCTTTTTGGCAGAGGATACACATAATCTTCATAGGCTATCCCGTCCCTGCCGTAGAGGTGTTCCATCAGATACGCAAAGTCTTTGGCTTCCAGTCGGCGGATTTTGAACCTACGGGAGATTTTGTTTTCCAGCAGTTTTTCCATCTTCGCATAACGGTTGATTTCATTATTGCTCATGGAAACAAAGTCATTCATCAGCGTGTGCCTTACCTCATTCAAAAACTCACGGAATGTCAGAAATACCGATTTTTTGATGTTCTTCAGATTGACTTCGTCCTCTGTGACCATGAGCTTGAATCCCAGAAAGAAACGGTAATCAACTTGATTGTCGCCTATCATGGATACAAGGGCTTCGGTCTGGTCGTCTATCTTTTGGATTGCTACCTCACGGAGCTTTCCAGTTACCAGCTTCTTTGACTGTTCCTGTATGCTTCGGATTGAACTTTCAGTTGCAATCTGCAACGCATGAATCTTTCCCTCACGGGACTGTGCGATAAGCTGACGGAAGCTGTCATGCACAAGGTATTTCTGTTCTGGGGATAAGAATGAATAATTGTACGGTATCAGCTCATAGTAGGCGAACACCTCATTGTCCTTATTCCAGACAAGGTTATTGTCGATATATTTAATCGGGAACATAGGTCACACTCCTTACTGCCGTGATAGTTTCCTCAAATTTCTGCTTATGCAGGTTCACGGCTTTTCCGGCATAAGTCACTTTGGGACGCAGAGCATACAGCACCATCGTCTTGATGTAACTGTATGGCTTTTTCCCGTCAAAGGTTTTCTGTGACATAAACCATGTAAGGGCAACGGGAATCCCGAAATATTTTAAAAATGCTCCCTCAATCATGGAAAGTGGCGGTACATCTGCAAACAGAATGATGATAAATTCCGTCAGCACGAACCATGTAATCTGGGTAAAGGTCACAGGGAATGGCAGGTTTACATCATTGATGGCATACAGTACCTTTTCCACGTTCCAGATACTTGTATAACTTCGGATTTTCTTCACTTGTAAATGCTCCTTTCTTCATTTTCCTAACAACAGGGACAGCCGGATTTTCCAGACTGCCCCCAAGAGAAAAGCTGACAGTAGCACCAGTGGCGGTGCTGATCTGCCAGCCCTTAACGCAGTACCTCACAGATACCAGCGTTTGTTGCAATAAATGTCCCCTCTATATCGAGGTCACGCCCGTAGGCTTCATAGTCGATATAGTTCTGTAAAGAGGACGGGATTTCTCCGAGTACCTGTTCTTCATCAATCAGATAGTAGGCTAAATCGGTCATCGTTTCACAGCCGGAATACAGAATGATATCGTCCTTATGTTCCACCAGTTCTTCCAGACTTCCATAGCAGGATATAAAACTGTCCAAGTCGTCCAGCAGGTAATCCGGTAATTCTTCCAACTGCTCATAGATACGGTTCAGTTCTTCGATGGAAATGTATTCGCTAATCTCCATCGGGAAGTTGTCCGTATCATGGATTGCGTATTCTTCGTACTCTGCATTTAAGCCGATACGTTCTGCAATCACTTCTTCGTCCAACGGAAAAGAGAACCAGTCCCCGACCAGTTCTCCCTCATTGTACTTGCCAAGATTGGCTATATAGACTTGCATATCATCAATCATAAGCGGTTCACTTCCTTTCACTCATTGTATTCATAAAATCTGCCATGCACACACAGGAAATGTTCTGATGTTTCTTCCATATCTGAACAGTTCCGATGGTATGTAATATTGCAAAGTCCGGCTTCCAGCTCTTGCAGGTTTGAAAACCATTCTCTTTGAATTGCAGGTATATCTTCGGGTGGGATTTCACTCTCCGAAATCGCAAGGCAGATATTGTTTAACAGGTCAAGGTCTGTATCTTGCAGGATTTCAAAAGGAAAATCATAATCACTGATAAGATAACGGTCACTGTCCGGCGGTAAGCCAATGGATTGTTTTAATGCTTCTATGTTGCAGGGAAGTGTAAACCATGCACAGCCTGTATCTTTTTCCTGTTCATCAAGATTGATAACAAATACTTTCATTTCTGCCATAAGCAATACCACCTGTCAAAGTTTGAACATTCCATTATTGCAGACAGCATAACGTCCTTTTTCGTCCAGTTCATGGGCGTAGGCTTCCAGATTAAAGTATTTCTTTCCTTTTTCGGATAGAGCAGAAAATTCAATGTTATGCTCCAAGCGGTAACGGGCAACGTCCATGATGTTGTGGCACTCTGGATAAAACAGAAATTCTTCCGACTTCTGCAATAAATCCTCAACACCGCCACAGTAGGGAATCAACTCTTTATAAGCCTGCTGAACCTCTGGCGATAAATCCGTGTAAGCAAAGTACAGCTTGTTTAATCGTCTGACAGATGTTGTCCTTACAATGTCGTCAGCAAAGGGGAGCTTCATATCAATGATTTGATAATCATTGCTGTCAGCTTCCACGCCGAGCAGGTCACGGAACAGCTCATAATCAATGGGTAAATCAAACCAGCGAGAGGTTTTATCCTCTGCTGATTTGGTCGTTTCAATCAATACGCTACATTCTTCCATCGTAATTCAGTCCTTTCTTCTAATTTTGAGTATGAAAAAAGCAGTCGATCATAACTGAAAGACTGCTTAACTCTAAAACAATATTAAAGCGTTTCTTCTTTTAAATTCTGACTCAAAAGGGATTTTAACTCTTTTACATCATTTTCAGACAAATCATTTTGATTAACAAGAACCATTTCATTTTTTATTGTTCTGATATATATGTAATTTCTAAAAATCCCCCAACATTTAAAGGCGTTCCAATGATTAGTCCCGTTACCAATATCAGAACTAACTGTAATTCCATCGGTATCAAAACAATATTCACGTTTTCCCGAAGTCAGTTTATTATCCATCTTTGAATGAACAATATTTATTACTTTTTTCTGAAATGTGTTAGCTCCGTTTATGATAATCCAGATAAAGAAAACCGAAAATAATAATCCAATAATACCATATCCAATACGACTATTCATAAAACAAAGAATCGTATATATTAACATTATGACAGCCATCACAGACGATAACCCTGTTGCAAATTTACGTTTCTTTACATTTTTATCACTGGCTAAAACGATTTCTTTTAAAATATCTTGTTCTTGCTGTCCGATTTCAATACTGTATCTAACCATAATAAGAATCTCCTTTAAACATTTTAATGATATTAGTATATTACCACAAATTAGTATATTACCACAAGTTTGTGTTCAAAATGTGGGATTCTTAATTTTACGCTCCAATAATCTTATTAAATAACTGTAACAATACGTCTTTTACGCCGGACGCATTGAATACAAGACCAACGGCTACTAAGGCAACTACCAAGAATCCGATAAGTTTGGAAAACTCACGCTTGAATCCCAAGTAGATACCGATAACAACAATCGCCATCAGCACAAGGCGCTGTGCGTTGCTTAAAAACCAGTTATAAATTTTCCTTTTAATCCAACTGCCATCTTCATCCGACTTATGTTTTATAAATTGTATAATAGCACCTAAAAAATTTAGGAGAGGGTGATAATTTATCATCCTCTCCTATTATTATCAATAAAATCCGTGAGCTCTATTATAAGCATTACATATCATATTTGAATTTTTTATCAATATATACATTGCGATAAATGGACCTATTCCGCACAAAAGCAATCCAAAAAGAAGCCATAATAAAACCGTCGTACCATTTTCCTGAAAATTCATTCCATATTTAGGTGCATTTGCTGCAAGTCTGTTTCCAAGTTTGTAATACCAATACCATGAATATATACCACAGGTTATAAATGATAATACAATAAACTGCACTAATCCTGCCGTACTCTGACCGTCACCTTCGCAAGCGATATTTACATCATGTGCCATTTTATATAGAAAATAGTAACCATAAATGCCACAAGTTATAAGGTTAAGAAGTATGTATGAAATCAATCCTCTGTCGTCTTTTAATTTCTCTCCGTTATAATATCCCTGCCCTGAATTTGGATTCGAACCATTAAAACTCTGACGCACCTCATTGATTGCACTTCCCAATTCTTTCTCAGTAGAATTAAACATATCATTTGCAGCCTTTGAAAACGACTCCGCTGATGAAAACTGCGTCCCACAATATGGACAAAACTTTGTATTATCAGGAATCGGTTTTCCACAATTTTTACAATACATATCATTCCTCCTCATTTTCATTTTTTGATTATTTTTAAAATTTGAAATATAATATTATGCTGTGGTTCAAAAACCACAATATCATTATTTCCGGCTATCATTCTATACAGATATACTGCACAAAATAACAACAAAACAAAACCTGTAAATACTTTATATATTACTGCATTTATTTTGTTTCTCATAAGAAAGACACAAACCATACACGGTGGAAAAATAAACAATGGATGATAATAGAATGCCTTTTTAAAATCAAATCTCAGACAGGCTAACCATGCTCTAGACATACCACAGCCTGCACAGGATACTCCCGTGATAAATTTAATCGGGCAGGTTATCCCAAAACATTCCAAAAAAATATATAAAATAACAACTGCCGAAATAGCTGAAATCATTCCTCTTTTTTCTTTCATTAAACTTTTTACCATCATTGCCATACCAGCCCAAATCAGTATTTATTAATCAACATTTTACATTATATGTTACTGTCTGTTATATTTTGTAATTTTTAGCAAATATTTTGTAACTTTTGACACTTTCACATCAGTAAGCAGGATTTGTAAATCCCATAATATGTGCTCTCTTAAAATCTGAACGATACCAATATGAAGATGATTTATAATATGTATATATTTTTACTTTCCTTGTGGCATTAGTCCCAATGCCTGTATTTCCCTCTGCCATTGTCAATGAATTTCCATTTACTGCTATCACTATGCCTGTATGATCTGGTGTTATATCTTCATCATTATCAATCGCCGCAAAATCCCCAACATTTGGTGTGTAATCATTTACTGTTGAATTTTTATTCATGCTTACACCTGTTCCTGAATTATACCATGACGCAAAACTGTGGTATCTTCCTAATGCATTATAATCTTTAGCCCACAATGATGTAGACGCATATTTTGGTACTATTGAATTTATCTTACTATTTGAATATCCTGCATTTGCCATTGCCGTTCTTGCAATATAATCGGCATAGATAACGCAATATGGTGTAAGATAACTTGCTCCATACCATTTCTGATAAAAGCGTCCCGCTGTTCCCACTGAAGTAACCGCAAGATTGTATATATTCTGTTGAACATTTCCATTTGGGGCAGACGGCTGTTGGATTTGCGGATTTTGTGACACCGTTGACTGCTGCTTGGATTTCAGATTATTTTCAACATCACTGCTTAACGCAAACGCATACTTATAACCACCTGATACCGGATATTTTATCTGTGTATAATTCCCTTTAGTTCCTAATATCATAACATTATCATTTTTTGCGACATAACCATAATATTTTCCACCGTTTCTTCTGTATGTATTAAATCTGCCATTTGATTTATATGTACTTCCACCGGTAGCCGTCAAAATCCTGTTAGTAGCAATATATCCCGTTTTTGTCCTGTTTTTTGCAATCGGATATGTCACTTTTGAATACTTTCCGGTAACAGTAATAACTTTAATCTCATCGGTCGCATATATCCAGCCATATCCTCTTGTTAATGCAGTATTAGAATACACTCTCGTATTAGAGGTATTTATCGTATAACATTTTCTGGTTGCTGCTCCCGCTTTTTTTGTATTTGTCCCTGCTATAAAAGAACCTGCCAAAATAATAAGTGCAAAACAAATAAATTTTAAATTTTCTCTCATAAACTTCTTCATAAAAACCACCTGTCCTTTCCTTTTTTATAAGAATATATCACGCTCTTTTGCATATCATATAAGTGTTTCCGGTCTTTTCATATATTCTTACTGACCTTTTGTTTGTTAGCGTTAAGGATAGCCGCAATCCGGCTTACTGCCTGCTCATATAAAATAAAGACTTTGCCTACCAATTCCTTAACTTGAATTTAGTATAACAAAGTCTTTATATAAAAATTTATAATGCTCTTTTTATCAAAAATAATGTAACTTTTGACAACTCTTTTATTTAATTTTTACTTTTTTTACCGAGCTCCACGCACCCGTATATGTCTTTCCGCCTATCTTTGCAACTTCTCTTATTCTAAAATAAAAAGTTTTCTTTCTCTTAAGCCCTTTTCCTGTCCACTTTCCGTTTTTCAGATAAGGATATGTCTTTGATGACATTGATTTTTTAAACTTTGAATTATTTGCTGCCTGTATCTGGCATTTAACATTATTATATTTTTGTTTCTTCCATGTACAATTTATTTTTCCTCCGGATAAAGCCTTTACTTTAAATTTTGAAACCTTTCCCGGCAATACTGTAACTTTTACATTCTTCTCCTTACCATAATATTCGTCTGTCTCATCAACAATTATGGTTATCGTCGCTTTTCCGCATCCTTTTATACTGACAAGACCATCTCTGCTTACTGTCACAACTTTTTTATTTGAACATAAATAAGTAACCTCTCCAGTGCCGGTCACTCCTTCATCAATATAAAACTTTGAGTTTCCTATACGCTTAGTCACCGAACTCTTTGCATAAATCTGAGCATCCTCTTTGTCATCATCCGGACTTTCCGTCGGAGTCTGCGTCGGTGGTACAGTTATTTTAGCCGTAGGTATCGGTGTCGCTGTAGGACTTTTGGTCGGCATCACAGTCGGTGTAGGACTTGGTGTTGCCGTAGGTGTCGGCTTTACTGTTGGTGTTGGACTTGGACTTGCTGTTATTGCCGGTGATGATGTGGCACAAGTCGGTGTTTTTGTTGGCACAGGTGTTTCTGTTGCAACACCTGTTGGCATATCATTTGCATTTGTATTATATTTATTCATCCCTGTTACAGTAAAATATACTTTTATTATATCGCCTTTTTTAACAGGGCAGACACCCAGACCATCAATAGATGTTTTTTTACTGTCAACAAGTGTTAAACAATCATCCTTAACCGGTCCTTCATATATATTTTTAATATTATATCTATAACTATATTCATCACTTGACCCTGCAAAAGACCATCCCCCCTCAGCATTTACTTTATACTTATCTGCTCCGACTGTCACATAAGTAGGCACAAGTTTAAAATCATAATTTAAGGCTCCCTTGTATAAATTCGTTGAAAGTATCATTAAAAATATATTATCAGTATCATTTTCTGCTTCATAACTTATAGAATAATTTCCATCACCTATAACATCAACATTTTTCTCTCCCCATATATCCTCAGTCCATTTATCATCTGATACATAGTTAAATCCAACATTAAATCTATCCATATTACCCTTTGTGGCATCTGTTACCGTCCCATCTGATGCGACTGTTCCGGCATAAGACCATAAATTAATATTTGACAAATTTATATGCAAAGCGGGACGCACAGCACCACTTGTACCATTCACGCTATAGTAGTCATTGTTGCCGTAGCCGTAGCCATTATGAAGTACATAAGATGCACTGTACCCCGATCCCCCCGGCGTACGTGTCCACCAATCCCCATTTCCTAAATATGAACTATCCTCTGATGACCATGCCCCACATTGTTTAGCATATTCCGTATTCTTTGCTTCTCTTGTTTTACTGCTAACATTATATTTACTGTCAAACCCATATGATGTATTACTTGCCTCAGAGACTGACAACAGATATACTTTATCCCATGTATTATTTCCTCCATCTGTTCCGTAATCCGGATTATCCTCATTTACCATATAAGTCATCTTTATCGCATTCTGCTCTGCCACAGAAAACGCATTGTCTAAAAAATTATCACTTGTAAAACTTTTTTTATCCTTATTTGCTGACGCACCATATCCATTAAGCCAGCTTCTTATCGTACTGTTTTCCCATGTAACATCTGTCTTAGTTTCATTATATGCTTTTGCGTCAAGATTTTGGTCTGCAATAACAAACGCATTATCACCGTTTACTGACAGCACATGCCACTTTATCGGCTGCTTTGCATCATTCTCATCTGCTACCCCGTCTCCGTTTGTATCGTTCTGCCAATAATTTCCGAAATATATACAGTCCCATGTCGATACTCCGCTGCTGTCCGTTGTGGGATTGTTCAAACCATAATTCTGAACATTTTCCTTAGCCATTGTAGGAATATATGATATATTTCCGAAAGCCATAGAACATACCAAAACTGATACTAATAATTTTTTAATTCTATTAATTTTCATATTATAGCACCTCATTTCTAAAATAAATTCAAATAAAAAAATATCTGCTAAAACAGTTCTACTTTCTTATTTTAACAGATATTTTTCCTTATAAATCACGATGTAATTATTATCAATTTTTTTGTAAAATAAAGCAGGATTTTGTAATATTTTTAACAATGTCAGACTTAAGCTATTATCTAAATTCCCGTATTTTTATCCAACATATTTTTTGATATAGTACAATCCTCTTTTTCCATATTTACTGCTCACATATGAACTCCATGTATAAGTCGTTACTTTTATAGTATTTTTTCCGTCTGAATTTGCATCAGTTACCGTAAAACCTGAATCCGTAACAGCTATTATTGACATTGAATGTTTACTCTGACCTATTCTGTTACTTGTCCTGATGTGAGCACCTACACCTGCGGCAGTTACGGCAGCTTTCATTTTCTGTGCCGTTAATTTTCCCGGTGCAACACGACCTGATACATCTTTAAACTTTCCCGTTGCACTCTTATCATGGCATCCGTACAATTTATATGCTATATATCTCGCATATCCGCAGCACTGGCTTCCTGCCATATAAACCTTTTTTCCGTTTACTTTTGCATAATAACTGTTTGTATATTTGCCGCCAATTCTGTAATCAGTCATTGCTACTCCATTAACTGTAAGCAGATTTCCTGAAATACTGTATGTACCTGTATTTGTCTGTGTGGTATTATTGTTGCTGTTGACATTGTTGTTTCCTGCTTCACCTTTCAGATAAATATTAACATCTGAAGTAGTTGCAAAGGCATACTTAAATCCTCCTGAAACCGGATATTTTATCTGTGTATAACCACCTCTTGTGCCTAATACCATAACTCTGTCATTTGCTGAAACATAACCATAGTAACTGCCGCCATCTCTTTTATATGTATTAAATTTTCCACGGGATGTGTATGTTGTTCCACCTGTTGCCGTAAGTATCGCACCTGTTGAAATATATCCTGTCTTTGTTCTGTTACCTGCCGGATATGATACCTTGGAATATCTTCCTGTTACCGTAATAACTGTTACCTGATCGGTTGGATATATCCATCCATATCCTCTTGTTAATCCTGTATTTGAATACACTCTGGTATTTGAAGTATTAATCGTATAACATTTTCTGGTTGCTGCTCCTGCCTTTTTTACATTAGTTCCTATAGCAAATGAACCTGCTAAAATAATAAGTGCCAAACAAATAAATTTTAAATTTTCTCTCATAAACTTCTTCATAAAAACCACCTGTCCTTTCTTATGTACTCTTACTGACCTCTTGTTTGTATCAACGGTATTCTCAATCCGCTTCGCTGTTTACTTATATAAAATAAAGACTTTGCTTACCAATCCTTTATCTTGATTTAAGTATAACAAAGTCTTTTAATAATTTATTTAATTGTATTTTTTTGCAATATTAATGTAACTTTTAGCACTTATTATTTATTGCTTGTTTTATTATAATTATTGTTTTTCTTCTTGACTCTCCTAAAAAAATAACGCTTGTTTTAAACCCTATGTATTATTCTATAACAAATTTTTCCTTTGCCGGATATGTTATTGCATATTCAAATGCAATCTCTTTAACAGACAACGGTTTAACTTTTATATCCCATGTGCATTTGCCTGTAGCTTCATCAAGTACAACATCGTCAATTCTGTTCAACATAACTTCTACTCCATCCACCTGTGAAACCGGTATCCTGTCATAAAGTCGAAGTGTTATTGTGCATTGCAGATTATTTGTGACCTCAAATATATATTTATATCTTCTTATTATTTTTCCCTGCAGCTTTTTGCTGCTCACTTCATCTGCCACTTTCCTGCTGTTGATTTTTACTCCTTTAACGCTGCCCAAATCAATCTTTAAATTTTCTGCCTTGTCAACATTCAGGAAACATCTGCGTACATAATCAGAATCAAGATATATGTCAAGCCAGCCTGAAATCATATCATATTCTTTCAAACCTTTAACATCAACATAAAAATATTCATTTTGTCCTTTTCTTGGAATTGCAAAATAATTTTTAAATATTTCTATTTTTTTCTGCCAGACCGCAACCTCATTTTCGCATTTTGGAAGTAATGTCATTTTCCACGGTAATTCAAATTCATGTAATATATCAGAATTGTTTTCTCTTACATTTACCGGAGTCATTTCAAGCATATCTTCTTTAATTCCATGCCCCCTTCTTCTTTCCCCGGAATCATTTGCCGGTAATGCCGTCATTTCCTCCTGCTTATCCACACCAAAATCATCAGTATATAGACTGAATGTATCTCCTGCATCTTGCATTTTCTTTATATATTGCGTATCTAATGCATCTTCAAGAAGATTATACTCATATGTATTAATTCCACTTGATAAAGTAATTTTTACATTATCAAACCTTTCATCAGACTTTTGATTATTAATTTTTGCAAACATAGTCATTGTGGCATATGGTTCATCTGATTTAACATCAATTTTATAATATGGCTCCCATGAAATTCCAAATGTTTCATATCCAATTTCTATGAAATATTCTCCTCCAGGTTCAGCTATCATATCCAATATTAACATCCGTTTTCCTGCATACTTATCAGAACAATCGCTACATTCATCTTCATCATCCATGTTATGAGCAAATTTATTTATACTATTCACCAGTTGATTTGCTTCATCCAAAAGGTTAGCATACATTTTTTCAATTTTGTCACACTCTTCCTGCGTTTTATCTGTAAAATCAGACTCTAAAATATCTTTCTGCATTTTCTTAACCAGCTCATATCGGCTAAACAAATTATTTTGTTTTTGCTTCCTTGCCAATTCTTCATCACTTGGCAGCCCGGCTGGCTGTTTCATACACCTTACTTCCGATTTAGAATAACAAAGCAAACCTTTTGAAGTTCTTACATTAACATTTCTCGTAGCATCACTTAATTCGATAAGGACATTTGTTCTCTGATTTTTTGGCACAAACTTTCCCCTTTTCAAAATTTTAGCTCTATTTCTGAAAATTTTCACATCCGCATATTCCATCTCAGCAATGCAATCAGTGTCATTAATAAGGTAATCCGTACTGCCCCAATTGGGTACTCCCATTCCCATATCCATTTCATATTCAGGCATTAACCCTGTTTTTACAGCGTCATATTCTTTATCTAAAATTTTCACCGGAGTTTCAACCTCTGTATTGCCCTCATCTTCTATGTCTAATTCCTCATCAATAAATGGATTTACTGTATCCTCGTCATCATCATCATTATCGTTGTCACCTTTAAACTCCATTATTCCGGCACAATATGGACACTTAAGAAACTGTTCCGCATTGTAAAAATGTCCCTTTTTACATCTTCTTAAATTCATGTTGTTTACCCTCCTTATTTTTATTATCTCTGGTCTAATAACAATGATGAGTAATTTAAGTCTTCACCGTCATATTGGTCAAGATTTAAATCAGCCGTACTATAATCACTATTTCCACTCTGCTTCTCCTCAAGTGCCATTTTCTGACCTTGTAATAATTTATCAAAAGCATATGTATCCATATAATACTCACCATCAACTTCATAAATATATGATGCAACTGTTTGAGTATCCTCTCCTTTATCACCGCTCATTCTAAATGTCATATCTGACTTTATACATCTCTGCAAATTACAGCCCGTTTCTACAACATCTTTCATTGTTTTGTTCAATGTTTCTATTGTATCAACATCTCCGCCATCTTCATCATCATCTTCACTTAAAGCATTGTTTAATTTCTGAACATCAAATTCTTCAAAACTGCTTTGTTCAAAACTTATCTCAACATTACTTCCATACACTTCCTGCAATGTTTTTTTCAATTCATTAAGCTCTTTTTGCATACTGCTTTCATCTTCAGGATATTCAAAATTTTCAATATTTTTATCAGGTGTCAGGTCATTTAGCTCTGTACCGGAATAATCCTGTATGGCTTTTAGATATTTGCTCTGCACATCATATATCTGTGAGTCCTCGTCATAATAATCTTCATCCTGATTTTCTGAATTCTTAAAAGTTAAATCACTATAAGCAAATACTCCTTTTTCCCATGTACTCTCTTTATTATTCAAAAAATGTATACTAGAACTAATCTTATCCAAACTCTCTCCGGCAGTGTATGTACCGGCTATACTATTGTTTTCATACCTAGTCAATTTGCCTTTTTTAATCGTAAAATATATTCCATTATCTACAAATATTTTACTATTCTTAAGTTCAAACTTTATAACATTTCCCTCAAAATCAAAATCTCCTGAATAAGCAATACCTCGTGACATTTTTCCATCCTTGTTAATAAAAATATCATTCTCTCCTAAATCACTAATCCACAATCCCTTAAATTTTTCAATAGTATTACTTTGATTTTTACTTTCATAATTTCCACTATTTACAACTGAACTACCCACACCACATCCTGAAAATGCAAGCATACTACAACATATAATACATAAAAATCTTTTTCTCATATAGTAATTCCTCCTTGTATCTTGTAAATTAAATATCTCGCTGATTCGCTCGGATGAAACAAATTTATTTGTTCCATCCGAGTTTTACCTTTGCGTAAAAAAGTAAAGACTTTGTATATTAAACTATTATTCCTAATTTAATATAACAAAGTCTTTTTTGAAAAATATTTAATTGTAACTTTTGTCAATAAAAATGTAATTTTTAGCACATAATATAATTATATTTTCAAATATCCAAACAAAAATATTACAATTTTTAATTATCTAATATTTAAATTTACTAAAGCATATGTTCCTGATAATCCCGCATATTCTGATGCTATCTGACAATCTATTTTTAACTGTGATACACCACTTACATCTATTGTCACATTCTTAGGTATCATTTCTGCTTTTAAATCAGTATATTGTGCTAATAATTTTCCATCTCCATATATCAATAATATACAATCGTCTTTATATTTATCATCACAATGACCATATGTAAATGATAACATATTACATTTATTGTCTAAATTATATATTACAGAATTGCTATTTCCATTGCTACTGCTATATATATTATATACCACTGAATTCTGATACATATATCCCGCCATCTGCACTGATTTATTATATTCCACTGCCCCATATGTTTGATATGGTTCTGATATGTCTACCACTCTTGTTCCAGTAGATATACTGACCAGCTCACTTGAATTTTTCTCATGAAATTTTATATTTGACAATCCATATGTTCCTGACAAACCCGCATATCCTGATGCTATTTGACAGTCTATTTTTAACTGTGATACACCACTTACATCTATTGTCACATTTTGTGGCATCATTTCTGCTTTCAAATCAGTATATTGTGCTAATAATTTTCCATCTCCATATACCAATAATATACAATCATCTCTATACTTTCCATCATAATGACCGTATGTAAATGATAATTTATCATATTTATTATCTAAATTATATAATACATAGTTACTATTTCCATTGCTACTGCTATATATGTTATAAACCACTGAATTTTGGTAAACATATCCTGCCATCTGCAACGACTTATTATATTCCGCTGCCCCATATGTTTGATATGGTTCTAGTTCTGTATCATTTGTTTTTTCATTTTCTTGTGGTTTATTCGTAGGCTCTGTTTCTCGTGTTGGTTCTACTGTCGGCTCTGGCCTATATGTTGGTTCCGCCGTAGGCTCTGGTTTATGTGTTGATTGTGGTTTTTCTGTCGGTACTGTAACAATTTTGTTTCTAACCACTTTTACACTACATCTATAATTTTTATTTTTATATTTAGCAACAACAGCAGTATTGCCTACATTCTTTGCCATAATTTTTCCATTTTTTACTACTGCTACACGCTTATTCAAACTACGCCATTTTACTTTTTTGGCTGCTGCTCCAATCAATCTTACTTTTATCATCTTTCCTTTTTTCAATGTAACAGACTTTTTACTTAATGTTATATGCTTTTTTGCATCAACATTTTTCAAATTTAAGTTTCCAAATAATATAGAAACCATACAAACAACAACTAATACATTTAACTTGATACTTTTCTTCATATAAATCATAACCTCACTTTCTCTTTTATAAATTATTTTATTCAATGTAAAAGACTTTATATAAACAAATTAATACTCTGTTTACTAAATTTATATATTAGATTTTAAATTTTTATACTCTGTCATAATCTAATACTTATAAATACAAACTCTTTTCATTTATAATTCTATATAATCAATACAAGACAATATCATCTCCAGAAAAAATACCCTCACAGAAAACAGTTCCATCTTTTGATACAAAGTAATATCCTAAGTTAGTAAAATGGTCTTGTACAAACTCACTTATTTTTATAGCCCAGTATTTTTTTCCTTTAAATTTATATGGAGTATCAGCAGTTGAGACATAGGCATATTCACTACCCATAAAAGTTTTTACTTTTTTTACAGCCTGCTTTTTCGTAATATTTCCCTTTGCTTTTTTTACTATAATAGTACACTTTAATATTTTACCATTTACTTTAGCTGATATACTTGTTTTTCCTACTCTGCGTCCAACAATTTTATTTACCTTTTCTGAAGTTTTTGATATATCTGAAATTCTTCCTGTGGCAATTTTACTGTTTTTGTAAGTCCATTTAATCTTTGAAGCATTTCCAATCAATTTTAACTTTTTACACTCACCAACTTTTACAACAATCTTACTTTTGTTAAATTTATATGCCGCACTAGCTTTTTTATCACACAACAGAAATATTGTAAATATACACATTAAAAATATTATTCTTTTTAACTTCATAATTTTCCACCTCTATATATTATAATATCAACATCTACTGTTTTATAATTTCGTTCCGCATGATTCACAGTAGCCGTCTCTCCATGATTTGTCACCAAGTACTCTACCACATGAAGCACAAAATTTTGGTTTTACCGAATTTTTTGCAGCAGTTACATTTGATATTTTTCGTTCTGACGAATTCATCGACATCATATTCGCTTTGTATTCTGAATCTAAATCTAAATATCTCCTTATGTCATAATATACCCTTACCAAAAAACACCCTATTAAAAATAAATATAATAATGTCCATATAGGTTTTCCATACATTTCCTGTCTCCATACCCTTAATACTGATTTTTCTTGTACATATGCATCAAATACAATCATAATGCTAATAAATCCACCAAAAGCCGCCGGAAACTTTAACCATGCAGGTCCATAATCTTTCTTGTGCTGTGGATTAAATATCTTCTTTTCATATTCTTTTTTAGTCATTGAAATTTCCTCCTTAACTTCTGTAAAATCATTAAGTTAAACAGATATTCTCAATCCGCTCTGCTACTTAATCATAACACTATTACTGTTTTGCCTAATATACTTACATAAAATAATAAATAAAGACTCTGTTTACTACATCCTTGTTTTAGATTTAGTATAACAAAGTCTTTTTTGAAAAATATTTAATTGTAACTTTTGTCAATAAAAATGTAATTTTTAGCAATTATATTTTTTATCTGTCATTGCAAAATTTTATTCGTCTGTTCCTATTAAAACTTTTTTTCCTTCAAATGCAAATCCATAATGTCTGATATTTTCTTTTTTCACTCCCGCTTTTAACAGCTCTGTATCATATTTCTTTTCTTCTATCTGTTGCAATGCAGATTTTACCGTTTCTTCTAGTGATTTTTCCATCGAATGATTGATAACTTTAAATTCAAGTATCAATCCCGGTAAATTGCTATTTTCTGTATCTCTCGGTATCATCATTACATCGTATCGTCCAAAACCACTCTCTTTATTTGACTTTATTATATAGTCTTCTCTTTTATCGACCATAAGTCCAAGTACAAATCCATGGTAAAAACGCGATGACTTTCTAGTCATCGCATACAAGTTTGAACTATCGTTCAAACTTAAGCCATTAGCTACTCCTTTACAGTCGTAGCATGAGGCTAAATCCTCCGGGCGTATTCTTGATTCTTCTTTTCCTGCAACATCAAAACTGCTGAATGTATCAAGTGCTATATCATTCATATAACTGTTCATGGCATAAAGGTCACCCGCAAGCATTGCTTCAATAAAATCACCTGTCATATTAGATCCATTGTCAAACCATTCTTCTATCATTATCTCGAACATTTGCTCAACTTCTTTATTTGTTAATTTTAATGTATAATATCTTTTTCTAAAATCTCCTTCATATCTAATCTTGACAACCCTAAGATAACCACTTGCAAGCAACAGACTCCATACAGCATTTTCTCTCTTTTCAAGCTGATTATAAACTATCTGTTCGTCTATCCTTTTCTCTATAACTCCACCCTCAATAAGTATCTCAATTGTCTTTTTAAGATTTGGTGACCCTGTCTTTACTAACTTATTTACAAGTCCATTTGAACTGGAGTCTGCCCAATATGAACCAAACTTTCTTGCTTTAATAAAATTAAGTATCGACCACGGATTATATATATCATTTTTGTTTCCAAAAGTAAATCCATCATACCACTCTTTTACGCTTTGCTTTTTTTCTGACAATTCATATTTATCAAGTGCTAAAAACACTTCTTCTTCAGTAAAACCAAAATCTGTTTCATACTGTTCAGATGTTGTAGTCACTACCAACAGATTATTCAAATCCGAAAATATACTTTCCTTGGACACTCTCGTAATACCTGTCATTATCGCCCTTTCAAGATATGGGTTTGTCTTAAATGTATAGTTAAAAAAACTTCTTGTAAATGCAACAATCTCATCCCAATATCCATTTACATATGCTTCCTGCATTGGTGTATCGTATTCATCCAAAAGGATTATTACATTCTTTTTATAGTATCTGTTTAAAAAACATGAAAGATTGTTAATAGCTCTATATATGGTCTCACTTGAGATATTTTTATTTGCATTTATATCTTTTGAATACTCATCTAATTTCTTAAAGAAATTTTTTTCTGCTTCAGACAAAATATCACTCTCCAAAAGATACGCATGACTCTTATAGGTTTCGTTTATAATAGCAACCATATCATTCTTAGCATCTCTAAAAGTATTAGACTTTATCCCCGCAAAACTCATAAATATAACCGGATATGTTCCCTGAATTTCACGATACTTTTTTTCTTTCCAAATATCCAGTCCCTCAAACAACTCTCCCCTGTCCTTATATTCAACTGAAAAGAAACATTTTAGCATATCCATGTTTAATGTTTTTCCAAAACGGCGTTGTCTTGTTATTAGCGTAACATCATCCTGATTTTCCCACCATTCTTTTATAAACATCGTCTTATCTATATAAAAACAATCATTTTCAATTATCTTATCAAATCTCTGTTTTCCGATACCTACTACTTTCGCCATACAGACACCCCCAAAAAATAAAATTTTTCACGCATTTGTTATTATTCACACATCATCACTTTGCTAATTATATTAGCATTTTGATAATAGAAAGTAAAGAAAAAGAGCCTGTACTTTTATATTAGATTTCAAATTTTTATACTCTGTCATAACCTAATACTTATAAATACAAACTCTTTTCATTATATTTCTATATAATCAATATAAGACAATATCATCTCCAAGAAAAATGCCCTCACAGAAAACATTTCCATCTTTTGATACGAAATAATATTATCTCTCTTTAATAACTTTATAAATTAAATATTATTTCTTCTTATATTTCTTTATACTTGAAGCCATTATAGCATATCTTTCGCAGTAATATCCGGATGCCGCTCCCATAAATTCTCCTTTTACTGTAACTTTTTTTCCTACATACTTTGACATATTTGCCTTTAAATATGCGCATTGAATCATTATTCTTTTTTCACTTGACTTCTTTTCCCAAATTGAACATTTACACTTTATTTTTTTATTTAAAATCAAGTCATAATTCAATATCTTTTTTCCATTACCTGCTATAGCATGATGTTTTACCACTTTTCCGGTTAAAGTCACTATTTTAAGCTTATCACCGTCATATATCTTAGCTTCGGCACATTGAGTTTTTCCCATAACTCCAGTAAACAACACTGTAATTAACACAATATAATTTAGTATATTCTTTAGATTTTTCAATTTTTCTTCTCCTCCCTCTTTACAAATACAAACCACGGTTATCTTCCGTATTTTTATATAATTTTATTTTTGTGTACTTTTTAGCCTTAAGCATCTTCTTTAGTGCCGCCTTATATTTTTTATAACTTGTTTCCTTTCCATTTATCTTATAGGATGTATAATATATAGTCATTCCGTAAATTTTTTCTTTATGTTTTGCCTGTTTTTTATATGACTTATCGTCCGTTCCTGAATACTCCACCTTTTTAACTGTTTTTCCGTTATTTTTAATTTTATAATATGTCCCCCAATATACACCTGTATGTGCATCGTCGACTAATATAATTTTTGATTTTTTATACCATTCAAATCCATGACATAATAAGACTTTTTTTACCTTACCTTTTACATATCTAAATATTTTTACACTCCCGTCAGCCCAGCAGGCTTCTGGATTTTCTACAACCAGTTCTTTTATTCCATCCCCGTTTAAATCAATGCACGCAAATTTATAATTTTTTGTTTTGTTGACATCAGGGGCACTGGAATAATCCTCTCTCCACTTATGTTTTTCTTTACTTAACAGCTTTCTATAGGCAGTTATGGCTTTTTTATTTGTATCTTTTGCATATGTCTTTACAGTTTTTATATTAATTCCCGTTATCATAAGTGCTGCAATCAATATAAGTGATAATATTTTTTTACTTTTCTTCATTGTCAAAATTCCTCCTTTTATCTTTCATTATCAATACCTTACGCATAATTCTTTATAAGCCATTTAATTCTGCTTTTTGTCTGTTTCGTGAGTGATAAATTATATATCATTGTATAACCACTCCCATCTTTCCAGTCTGCTGCAGCTTTTTTTGCCGTTTTATCTCTTTTCTTTATCCATTTCAATTCTGATGCAACTAATTTTTTTACCTTATTATTCGGCAATGCTTTTTTTATCTTGTTATAATCTTTGTTTAATTCCTTATCCCACAATTTATACTCCTCGCCAGAGTCCTTATTCATTTCATATTGCGAACCGGAATATGTAAATTTCTTTTTGCATTTCTTTTCCAGCTTATTATAACTTTTCATATAACTTGATTTCGTTCCTGCATATGTTTTTACTGCCGAAAAATTAATTCCTGTAAATACAACTGCCATTACTAATATAATTGATAGTACCTTATGTGATTTCATTTTCATGTTTTTCTCCTCTCTGTCTAATCTTTCTTTTCTTAGGTTTCACATTTATAATACTTTTTTCTAAAAATTTAATACCGCCAATATTTTTCAGGTATCTTTTTTACCCATCCCGTCATTGCTTTCTTTTGTTTGCCGTTATATTTGCAGCTATATATTTTATTTTTCCAATCACTTTCACGGACTACATAGTAATATATTTTGTTATTCTCAAAACTAAGTAAACCGCCATCACATACTTTCTTTTTTCCGGTTCCATTTAACTTAAAAACATTAATCGGATAATTACCTGCATCTCCTGCATTTGTGCTTGTAACTACATGATTTCCATCAACCAATACATTCGCAACTACTGATGTCATATATTTTTTTCGTTTCTTTTTTAAATCGTAAGCATATAATTTTATACCATCAGCTTCCATGTCTATTCCACAATATAAATACCTTCCACTGCAACCACATACAATATAAGATTTTCCCGATATGATTTTCGTATATTTACCTGTTTTAATATCATATTTGTAAATACAATTTTTAGTTTCATACGACGATATTTTTTTAACAACTACAGAGTAATAAATAATTTTTCCGTTTGTTGTAAAATCAGTAGTCGTATTTTTTGCAATGGTCTTTTTCACTCCGTTTTTCTTCATTGTAATTTTATATTTATACATTCCTGCTTCTTCATATTGTTTTGCCACAACAGAAATCCCTTTAATAGTTGTATTTCTATTTACACCTCGTTCAGTTATATATTTATCTTTTGCATCAGCATTTTTGCTCACTCCTAAAAATGCCATTACCATAAACAACATTATTATAATCTTTGTAATTTTTTTATTCATATATATGAATCCCTTTCGTTTTTATCCATTTAGCGTCCTATTAAAATTTCCATTACAATCTGTACTGAATATCTGATACCTGCCTTTGCATATCCGCTAATATAAAATTTGTTACAAGGCTGTTAGCAACTGTCATTCTTTCATAGTCCTCACGCTTTTCCTGATTTCTTTCTATTGCAAGTAAATGATTTATATTATCCATTCTGCTTCTCTCTGCTATCTCATTACTTTCAGACAACAATGCTATCTGTTCTCGCTGGTTTTCAAGTGCCTCATTCATTTTTCCAATAACACTCTTTAATTGTTCAATTATTTTTTCAAGCAACATCGTCTGTATTATTTTATCCAAATCATCCTCTCTTGAAGTTGAAAAATAATCATATAAATATGCTATCGGATATATGTTCCTAAAACGGCTCGGTATTATATTTATATCATATAAATCTTTACTTAACTCTGCTGCTTCTTTTCTTCTCTTAACCAAGTATTGTCTTTGCTGTTCCAGTGCCGCTCCTCTTTCCTGATACTGCCTTACTATCCAATTATAATTCTTCTTAAAATCTGACAATTCCTGCCCGTATTTGTTCATATTCTGTTTATATTCTTCTTTTATATTTTTATTATATTTATAAACATCATATAATATAGAAAAAGCAATCCAAAATAAAATTGCATTAATAATAAAGAAAATAACAAGTAAAGTATATTTTCCAAATAATGTCATTATTCCAGTTATAATCGTTTCAAAAATTCCAGTTACTTCTTTATTTATACAATTATAGATATATATATTTATAACAAGTGCTATAATTGCAACGACAACAACCATTATACCTCCATCCTCCGAATAAGAGGCTTTATTTTCCATCTGTGGTTTTTGTGGCGGTGTTATATGATTTAGCTCATAATTGTTTCTCTTAATATCGTTTTCCACTTCGCTTATTTCATTATTCAATCTGTTTCCAACACACTCGATATAATATACATCTCTAAGATATGGAACTAAAAAATCTCTCTTGTATCTCGCCATACTTCTCCTCCATTTAGTACATATTTTCTAATGTGATTTAACAAACACTCCCACCCACATTAATTTTAGTCTCTCTTGTATTACACTGCTAATTTACAAACAAATGGTCTCTCTTTTTGTAATAAACATTATTTGCTGAGACCATTGCAGAACAAAATATTACACACATACCAATGTCTATCGTATATTGCGTTATAATATCACCACCAAAATCTGTGCCCACTATAATCATTGCCAAAATCTTGGCTAAGCAATTTAATGCTGCAACTACAATTATAGAAACCAAGTATTTTTTCCAAGCGTTTTTCTTTTTTTGAAGCATTTCTCTCCATATATAAACAAGAAATACACTCAAAATAACATTTAAAATCACAAATACTATATCTATAATTTTTGCACTAGGATAAAATCCATAAAATATATATTGCTCTCCACCTTCATCAAACATTTCTATGATAGTTCTTGCAGCATTTCCTAAATTAATAAGTATTGAAAGCAAAAATCCTGCATAGACCAAGAAATTATGCCATTTCATCGGCAGCTCCTGCTGTCCGTTATTCATATACATATTTACATTTGGATTTATCTGCTGCCCCCGCTGCGGATATTGTCCGTTGTTTATATACATATTCCCATTTGGGTTTATCTGCTGTCCCTGCTGCGGATACTGTCCATTGTTTATTTGCATATTTCCGTTTGGATTTATCTGCTGTTGCTGATACGGTTGCTGCTGGTACGGCTGTTTCTGTCCGTTGCTCATTTGCATATTTCCGTTTGGGTTTATCTGCCGTCCCTGCTTCGGATACTGTCCATTGTTTATTTGCATATTTCCGTTCGGATTTTGATACGGCGGCTGCTGGTATGGCTGTTTCTGTCCGTTATTCATTTGCATATTTCCGTTTAGATTTCCCGATTGTCCCTGCTGTGGGAACTGTTGCTGCTGATACGGCGGCTGTCCCTGCTGTCGGTTTTGATTATTCATAATGTTATTATAATTTCCTGCCTGTATTTTTTTTGCCGACTCAATTCCTAATCTGCTGCCACAATTAACACAAAATCTTGCACTTTTTTCATTTTCATATCCACATTTTAAACATCTCATGTTTTATTACCTCCTTTTATCTTATGAATAGGCATTTTGAAACTATCATAAAACTTGATTAAATTGTGCAGATATAACACAACATATAATTATTTTCACAATCACCTATATCTTATGAAAATAATCCACTTAAAAGCCACCCACCTATACCGCTCAGCGAATCTGATATTGTCTGCTGGATAAAATAACCTAAAATCCTGCCAACTATCAGACTTACGATAAACAATACAATGTGCATTACCAGTATCTCATACAGTTTTACAGATGGCTCTCTTTCAAGTACTTCAAAATATCCGTATAAAAAGATAAAGTTTGTAAACATAACTATAGGTATCACAAGCAACATTACTATCAGCATTATTATTGCTCCAATATCTGAATTAAATATCTTTACGACATACATCATTGCTATAAAAAATATTACATATGCTGTAAAAAGTATTACTCCAGCCAATGTCTTTACTGCTATTACCGCATAGGTCTGTATGAAAGTTATATTTTCATGGAACAGGTATTTGCTCACGACAAACATTACTCCTGCAACAAGCAGTCCCCACAAAAACATCCCAATCAGTATCAGTATGGCATATTTCATTACACTATTGAGCATATCCTGAAATACACTTCCAAATATCTGATCCTCTAAATTTGCTCCTATTATCGCACACGCTATAAGCAGTTCAATCAATAAGACAAACATTGATATGCCTGATATTATAAGCGACTCAGCTATTGAGTTTGAATTTCCAAGATTTTTTACGGCATTTAACGGTGACCTGAATATATCTACTGCTGTAGACAATATTCTTTTTCCAATTCCCGATGCCATCTGGGAGATATTACCCTGATTTCCATTTGGCTGCGGCACCTGATTCCAACCGGAATAACATCCGTTTATCGGCTGTTGTCCCGGATAATCTCCGTTTATCTGCTGCTGTCCCGGATACCCTCCCGGATAATTTCCATTCGGCTGCTGTCCCGGTGCTCCTCCCGGATAGTTTCCTCTTATCGGCTGCTGTCCAGATACTCCCCCAAGATGATTTCCGTTTATCGGCTGCTGTCCCGGTACTCCTCCCTGATTATTTATTTTCCGATTCTGTTCTTTTTGTTTCTGCATATAATACTGTTTTCTTAACTGTTCCTGTTCTTTTGCGAACTCAATCTCACGCTTTTTGCTCTGCTCGCAGTTACATTTCTCACCGTTTTTTAATTGCTTTCCGCAATATCTGCAAAATGCCATTTTTATCTCTCCTTTCCGTTTGCCGTTCATCGCTGCCATGCTGTCAGCAATGATTACATTCACTCTTTTTCTTATGTTTATCTAAGCTTATACAGGTTGTCCTCATTTCCCATATACAGCTCCTCTGCTGATGAAAGATAATATTCCTTTTCTCTTTCAAGCCTTGCTCCGTTTCCTAGAAATGTTCCATTTTTTGAATAATCCACTACGCGATACTTATTTAATGCTCCTACATATGTTATCTCGCAATGCTTTCTACTCACCTGTGCATCTGTTATCGCATATGTGCATTGTGTCGCATCCCTGCCAAATATCACCTTTTGGTCACTTGGCAGAGGTATCAGCTTTCCGATATGCGTTCCTCTTATACATATCAAACCTCCCTGTTTATCCTCAGATAAAGCAAGGCTTCTTGTCACCTGCATTGTCAATATGTCATTTTTCAATTCAATCCCCCCTATAATATTTTTTTGATTTCTTCCTGATAGCGTCTGCTTATCGGTAATACACTTTCACCTACTTTTATCTCTGTTCTCGAACTTCCCGTTATATATTTTTTGTTTACCAGATAACTCTGATGACACCTTACAAATCCATACTGTTTAAGCATTTCTTCAAGCTCGTTCATTTTGGCATAAAAGCTTATACTCTCGCCTTTCTGGTATATTTTTATTTTTCTTTTTTCGCCTTCAAAATAATAGACTTTATCAAGAAGTATCTGCTCTTTTTTTCCATTTACTGATATATGCAGGCAGTTTGTGCATTTCGACCGTTCTGTCATGTACCTGCCTATTTCATCATCTAGACGCTTTTTGTCTACAGGCTTTAATATGTATGAAAATGCCTTATAAGTATATCCGTCAAATATATGCTCCGCAGATACAGTTATAAATATAATATCCACATCAACATTGTTTTCCCGTATATATTTTGCAGTATTCAATCCGTCATATTCCGGCATATTTATGTCTAAAAGCAGCAGGTCAATGTCAAATTCTTCTTTTTCTATATCATCAACCACCTGTTTTCCCGACATATAATGTACTACCTGTGCATCGTCATAAGAAAATATTGAATGTATCACTAAATCATGTATCTTTTCTCTATACTCTCTGTCATCATCACATATTCCTATCCGTAACATATCCTACCTCATACTTCACCCTGACTGTTCATCCTCCGCACCAGTTTTTTTGCGTTACCATCCACACTGTAAATGTGAACAATAATGCTTTGCTTTTGCGGCTGATAACTTTATCCCAGTTTTATTGCTTCATGTCTTCCTGCCATATACAATATTGTTCCCGGTGCAACACTTACATACTGACCTTTTATTGCTTTTGTTCCATCCGAAAATTCAATTCCATTTGATGAATAATCTATAACATAATATCTTTGCTCTGTACCGTTATATCTTATTCCACAATGTCTTCTGCTTATCTTCGGATAACTAAATACAAGTGTCGCACACTTCGGATCTCTGCCGAGTATCACTTCATCTCCGTCATTCATCACAAGTTCAGAAGAACTGTATTCTCCCTCCATTCCATATAAACATCCAGATTTTGGAATCATGCCCGGTGTAGGTTTATATCCTCCCGGCTCTGGCTCTGCACCAGTGCCTATATCTTCACCTGCTACTGTCATATCTCCTGCATAATTTTCTGATACAAAATCCTCTGGTGGCATTCCCGTCATATAATGCTTTCCATCTTCACCAACATAACCATCCGGATTTGGTGTCGGCGGTGTAAAAATTTGATTTTTTCCATCATCATGCTGTGGCGGCATCGGCGGGTCATATGGATATTGTGGATTTATCGGCTGTGGCGGTATCGGTGGTATCGGAAAATCCCATTCTTCCTCTGACTCCTCCTTTTCCATTTCAGGTTTTAATACCGTCATAAAGAGTATTCCTGCTACAATGAGAAACACTCCTGCCACAAGTGTTACATATACACCTGCTCCCGTGCAGTTGCTCATTATTTTTGACACGGCATATTTGCCTACACCGTCTATATCAAACAATCTTGCATCGACAAGCGTGATACTTTTTACATAATCGTCTATCTTGTCCCATATCATTCCCGGTATCATAAATGAATAGATAAGCCTTGCAACAACAGTCACTGCTCCCGTGGCTATCATCATTATCTGGTTTGTCTTTCCTGTGACAGCAATGACTATAAGCGATGCTACTGCCAAAAGTACAGGAATTAACAATAATATTGCCATAATCTTAAATACATTCTTTACATCACTGTCACTCAGCTTTTTTGCCGATTTTTTAGTGGAATTGCTTTTTTTAGCCGTCGATTTTTTTGCCTTATTTTTACTTTTTGAACTTTTCTTTTTCGTTGTTGTCTTTTTGGTTGATTTCTTTGTTGACTTCTTTGAAGATTTTTTCACCTTTGCCGATGCTTTCTGTGCCGAGAGAATGCCTGTATTTTGGGCACTCTTACTGCCTGATTTTTTTTCACCGGCTTTTTTTGTTATTCCCTCTATATCGTCAATCTCATCATCAGCAGTAAAGAGCCATTTGACTAACATTATCTGTGAGATAGAACTTCCTTTGTCTTTCTTATCAATCTTATCATCAAATTCTTTTACCTTATCATCCCATTTACTTGTATTTTCTTTGTATTTGTCTATGACTTTTTTATCAACCTGTGCCTTTTTTGCTGTTTTTGAGTCCTCGTCTTTTGCATACTTATTTATCTGTACTGCCGTTTTCAGATATTTTTCTCCCGAAATGCTCATTGACGGCAAAAACAGTGATATTATTATGATTATCATAAAAACAGCACCGACACACATCTGCCATTTAAAACCTTTTTTCTCCATGTGTACCTCCTAACTCAATTCATCAATTCTTTCTAACACCGTATATGACTCCTGTATCCTCTTTGTCCTATCAAGTTCCATGCAGTCACACGCCAGTTTTATCCACTTTTTTCTGTCACGGAGCTTAAATCTGTGTTCTACTTTTATCTTATCTGTTCCGCTTTCAAGTCTTTTTATCACATCCGGTGCTTTCTCTAATGTAAGACAATGATACATTGTCGCACCGACGGCATATATGTCCGTCCATGTCCCCTCGTTGCCTGCCTTGCCCGATTTTGCCGTCTGATATTGTTCAGGAGCGGCATAATCCGGCTTTAAGAATGACGCCGTAAATGTCATTTTCTTATCATATATATACTTTGCCGCCCCCATATCTATAAGAACAATCTCACCGTTTTTCTTCCTTATTATGTTTGCAGGTGATATGTCGCAATGTATCATTTTCCTTTCGTGCATATTAGAAAGTGCTTTTAATACCGGAACAAATATCTCTTTTATCTCCTGCGTATCATACAATTTATTTTTTCTCTTTCTAAGCTCTCTGCCTATGCTCTCCCCCTGTATGTACTCCATTACCATGTATGCAGTATCATTTTCAAAAAAGGCATCGGTTACCGTCACGATATTTTCAGTGTGTATAAATTTAGCTGTCATTTTTATCTCACTGACAAAGGATTTAAGTCCGTATTTAAACGGCTCAACCATGCCCGAATGTCTTATTGATACATAATTTTGTTCTCTCTGAACCCACTGTTTAGGAAAATATTCCTTAACGGCTACATTTCTCAAAAGATTTATATCCTTTGCAAGATAAGTAATTCCAAATCCGCCAATCCCTACGATACCTAATATCTGATACCTGTCATTTAAAAGAGTATCCGCAGGCAATATATCATTTTTATCTGTATTTCCATTGTCAATATGGGATATTATGTCTTTTTCGCCCCAGACATTTTCTTTTATGCAAAGCTCATCTTCCTTAATATCAGTTCTGTCTGCCGAAATACATAAAACTTTCCTGTCAAGCACAATCCCTGCCGACAATATCTTAAAATCAATGTCATTTTCTTTCGATAAGACTGCTATATCCGAAAGAGCCATGTCGCTGTTATCATTAAGCACGAGCAAAAAGCATTTTATCTCCAGCACACTGTCCCATGCTCTCCATATCGTATATGTATCGCTTTGACTGAAACGGCATCCCAAAAGCCATCTCTTTTCTATGACCGCACCCTGACACCATTTTTGAACTTCCCTCTTTATGGTTTTGTTGTCAAATCCACATATACTGCATACCGTGGCATCGTCGGGCAGTTCCTCAAAGCATCCCATACAAATCTTTGTCTTTTCCATATCAATCCTCACTGTGCTGTTTTAAATATTGCATTGCTGCTTCTTCTCTTGTAATATCAGGTATTGGCATTATCTCAGGCATTGTCTTTTGCCTCACTGCCTCGGCAGCTGGTTTTTGCGGTCTCTCTCCCGGCAGATACTCATGATAAAGTTCATAATACAACTCTGCCATTGACTGGTATCTGTCCTCTATCTGCACATTAAGACCTTTTAATATAGCATTTGCCTGATAATCTTCTATTTCTATATTGAACATATTAAGAGGTATTGTCTTATCTTCTGCGACACGCTCATAAGCTTTTTGCAATTTTATCCCCGTCAGCAGATAATACATTGTGGCACAAAGACTATACACATCTGTCCACGGTCCCTGATTTCCGTTTCTGTCATACTGCTCTATAGGTGCATAACCATGTTTCAGAAAAATGGATGTCTCCTGTCCTGCTCCACTGTGTTTTGCAGCTCCAAAGTCTATCAGTTTTGCCTTAAATTTGTCGTTGAGCATAATATTGTCAGGACTTATGTCCCTATGTATCACACCAGCCTTGTGCACGCTGTTCAATGCCTTAATAACATCTTTTAAAAGTTCAAACAATATATAACTCTGTAAAACTCCACCTGAGCTTTTTGCAAACTGCCTGAAATTTATCCCGTCTATATATTCCATAACTATATATGCCGTCTTGTTTCCGTAAAAGAAATCCCTTACGGAAACTATTCCCGGCATACCATAAAATTTTGAGAGTGTTTCTGCTTCTTTTATATATCCCTTAAGACCGCCAAGATAAGCAGCCTTTTTTGTATTTACCGTAAACACATCCATACTGTATGTACTATATTCCGTGGAATAGGTTGTCGTCTGCTCTCTCTTTGCCACGCCTTTTGGAAAATATTCTTTTATACACACCTTTTTACTCTGGTAAAAATCCCATCCTATATAGGTAATGCCAAAACCACCTATTCCTATGACTTTTCCGACAAGATATTTGCCGTTGAGTATCTCGTACGGTGGCATACCATTTTCCGGCTGTTGATAATCTTTTAATGAAAATCCGCATTTTGGACATGGCACACCGGTGTTTTCCAATAACTCCATACATCCCATACAAAGTCTGTTGGGGTCAACAAGTGTTTTGTCCATTCTTACCACCTCCTCGTATCTTTAATTAAAGTCACTGTCATCACTTACAAACTCATCAGTACTTGATTTTTTATTTGATTTTTTCTTGTCTGACTTTTTACCTGTAGTTTTTTTCTTACTGCCTCCACCCGAAGCAACATTATAGTTCATTTTTCCTTTCGACTTATCCGTTTTTTTGCTGCTGTCAGGCTTCGGTGCTGCAGGTGCAGGCGGTTCAGTAGGTGCAGGAGTAGGTGTCGGTGCACCGAGACTTACCACAATACTTACTTTTTTAGGAACTTTTTCCTTTTTAGGGATATTTTTGTCTTTGCTGTTACTGTTATATTTTTTTCCTGACTTTGGTTCCTGGCTTATTATGTCACCCTTAGCAACACTTTCGCTTATAACCTGGTCTTTTGTCGTAAGTTTTATCTTGCACTTATACTTTTTATTCAGCTTATCTATAACAGATTTTGCCTCATCAAGATTTTTGTCCTTTAAGTTTGGCAGTTTGAACACATACTTGTCCTTTTTGCCCCATGATATATAAAATTTAAGTTTGTCTATATCTTTTGATGAAACATCGCCGCTCTTGCTCTGTTTGAAGCACTTGTCTTTTGAAGCCGAATTGTAGTCATATTTAAAACTTATGTCTGATGTGACACCTGCATTTTTAAGGTTTGTCTCTATCTCACTTTTTGACATTTTAGTCATTTTTTCTATGGTGACTTTCCCGGCACTTCTGACGGTCACTTTTACGACTTTGTCATCCGGAATATCTGCTCCCTGTCTCGGCTCAGTGTCCTCCACTTTCTCGCTCTTACAGGCTTTATCATATATATATGTAACTTTTGCCTTGCAGCCTGCATCATCCAGATTTTTCTTATATTCTTCCCAGGTGGTGTTTCCTCTCTGATATGCTGCCATCTTTTCAACATTTGAACCGGAATTGTCACCTCTGTTTTTATTTATGACTCTGTTTGCAACACTTACACCTGCAAATACCGCACCTGCACAAACAGCCATGCTGCCTGCAAGTATTGCTGCCCTCTGCCATGCCGCCATCGCCATAAACTTCTGCTTCAGACGGTTTCCGACCGTATCCTGGTCGTCCTTTACTTTTGGCAAAATCCATTCCGGCTCATATACCGGAACGAAATTTTTGCCATCGAGTGCCTCCATGAAATCTTCCGCACATTGAAGCCTGAACTGTGGCTGTATATTAAGGCAGGTCATTATGGCAAGTTCTGCCTGCTCCGGAATATTTATCCCGACCTCCGACAATGTAAGCAGCTTGTCCTCCTGTGTCCTGTCATTTGCAGGCTGAGGTTTTGCCCCCGTCAACATTCTGTAGAAAAGTGCCGCTACCGCATACAAATCCGTATATGGTCCCTGCACTGCTTTTCTTCCATACTGCTCGATAGGTGCGTAACCCTCTTTAAGCACAATTGCCGTATTTTCATTTTCAACACGCTCGGCATATTTTGCCGCTCCAAAATCTATAAGTTTGATAACACCTTCATTTGTAACAATAATATTGTCAGGTGCTATGTCCCTGTGTATTACACCACGCTTATGTATTTCTTTAAGAGTGTAGAGTATCGTAAGCACGACTCGTCTTGCCCAGTCATACTCCACTCTGTTGCCCTTAAGTTTAAGGATATGTTTTACATCCATTCCCTCAAGGAACTCCATCACGATGTAACCGGTGTTGTTTTCCTCAAAGAAGCTGTAAACCTGAACAACACCTTTTACATCCTGCAGGTTTGCTATACTTCTCGCTTCTTCAAGGAAGTGACGCAGACCTATCTTAAAACGCTCATGCCTTACGCTCTCTGATATTACCGATACAGTGCCCGTAGTTCTCTCTCTGCCGGAAAGCTGCTTAGGAAAATACTCCTTTATGGCGACTTTGCATTGCAAGAGGTTGTTCCAGCCTATATAGGTATTTCCAAATCCACCTGAGCCAAGCAGTTTTCCTACTATAAACTTTCCCTGCAATACCGTACCCGGCTTGAGACACATATCAGCATTGTATTCTATATTTAATTTTTCTTTACAATACGGACAGATATCCTTTGCATTGTCAGCTATCTGCCGCATACAGCTATAACAAAATCGCATATATGTTTCCTCCTGAAAGATTTAATAAGTAATACCTTTATTAATTACCAAAGTCGCTATTAGATTTATTACCATTATTTTTATTACTACTATCACCCGAACTTATATCAGACTTTTTAGGTGTGCTGTCACTGCCACTATTACCACTTGGTTTTGTAGCTGTTGGAGGTTTCCTTGTCACTACCGGTTTTGGCGTAGGTTTCGGCTCGGCAGAAATCTTAAGCCTGTCACCCTGCTTAAACTCAGTAACATTTGACTTTCCGTTTACCCATACTTTTTTGACAATATAATTGTCAGGATATTTTGTTCCAAGTGATGCACCGGCATTTGAAGCATATCTTTTCAGTCTTGCAACGGTAAGTGAACTGTTTATCGATACATGGCTTCTGACCGTGGCAAAAAGCTTTCCGTCACCGTTTTCAGAATCATCATTTCTTCCGTCATAGCCCTTTTTATTTTTAAGACTTTTAGAGAGAACTTTTACAATAGTTCCCCTGCCATATCTGAAACTTACATACTCACTTGAATATTTGTCCGATGACAGTGTACGAAGTCTTGCCCTGTTGCCTGTTTTATGGTCTTTAGGATTTTTGCTGTAGACAAACTTAACGGACGATATACTCTTTCCTTCAAATGTACCGTATCTCTTGCAATTTGCTTTCGACATTGTGTAATATGCACCGGTATGGTATATAAACTGAATCTTCTTCTTGGAAGTATCCATTCCGTTTATCTTTGCAGTCTGTTTCTTTATCTCGCTGTCAGCTTTCGCCGTATCAGAAGCATATTTCTTTCTTATCGCATCAAGGTCTATCGTATTTTTGTCATATATTATCTTTGACAAAGTTCCGTAAGCCTGTGTATCATCACCCTTTTTCAGGCTGACTCCGTCAGGTATATAACTCTGCATATATACATCTTTAGATGCTTTTATACGCTTTTTGACAGACGCACTTTGAGCCCATCTTGTGTTGGTGCAGTTTTTAAGCCATTTTTCTGAAAATGTTACATTCTTCGTACTTGCGACTATGACATTTGCATATACCGTCCTGTTTTTCTTTATGTCTGAGTTCACTTCATCCAAAGTTCTTCCGTCCTTAAGCACATCATTTGTCATATCATTGTATTCAAGTACCGTACCCTCGGCATTGTTTGGGTCATATCTGTACTCAACGGTCCTGTTTCCTTTTTTCAGACCAAAATCAGTCCACTCTTTATCAAAATCAGCAAGCGTCATGTCACCGCTTTTTACTTCGCTGACAATCTTAAATTTTTCCTGTGTCGCACCCTGGTTGCTGCTTCCTCCGTCATGCAGTCCTTTTATCACAACTGCGCCTCCGGCTATAACAGCTACACCTACGACTGCGACAAGACCTTTCACCCATATAGGCATTTTTCCAGTATCACGCTTTGCACGCTTTACTTTGCGTCTTTTTGTATCAGAGGAATTAAGCTCTTTGTAAAACTCCTGTGCAGTCTTTGTCCTGTCATCCTGATACACATTTAAGGCATTCATAAGTGCGTTTTCCATCGACTGGCTTATACCTGTGTTTAATTTTGACGGCTCTGTTATCTCATCAGATAATGCTCTATCTACAGACTCAGGCGGCACTTTTCCCGTTATCATCCTATACATGACTGCCGCAAGAGCATAGATATCCGTCCACGGACCTCTTTTTCCCTGACTTCTGTACTGTTCTTCCGGTGCATAGCCCTGTTTTAATATGATGGCAAGACTTTTTGAATTTGCCGTCGTTACATATCTTGTTGCACCAAAGTCCAACAGTTTTACTTCACCCTGCTCAGTTATAAAGATAGTTTCCGGTGCTATATCACAATGGATAATGTCAAGCGGATGCACTTTTATAAGTCCGATAAGTATCTGTGATATAAACTGTTTTGCCTCTTCAGGTTTATATACCTTTCCCGTATCAAGCACTTCTTTTAATGTTGTTCCCACAAGGTACTCAGATATAACATACCCTGTATCATTTTCAGCTATACAGTCATAAACTTTTGCAACTCCCTGTGTATCGGCAAGCTGCTGTATCTTGTTTCCCTCATTTAAAAATGTTTCAAGACCATGTGAAAACTGTTCGTACGCATCTCCTGAATATATGGTGACTTCACTCTCTCCGTCAGAACGGGTTGAAAAGTCACTCGGAAGATACTCGCTTATTATGACTTTATGCTGTGCCTCGGCATCAAAGCCGAGGTATTTTACCGTATATCCGCCGTACTCCAACGCTTTACCTACGATGAATTTTCCTCCGATAATAGTACCCGGATCCAGATAATATGATTTTTCCCTGACATTCGACTGGTCATATCCGCAAGCCGGACATATTTTGTCGTTGTCAGAAACCTGGTTCATACAACCCATACAAATTTTCATAGCGTTCCCTCATTTCCGTATATATTTACATAAACTTGTCGGTGTTTAACAGGTCATACAGGCAGATATCACTCTGCATATAAACATACATTACTTTCTGCTTTTGACCTTTACATTATTTCTGCTTAACTACATTGGTTTTAGATTTTTTATTGTGTTTCCATGCCTTATAAGTATCAGCATTTGTATTTAATAAAAATTTCATTTCAAAGTTGGTTATTTTAACCGTATATCCTTTTATAATCACACTGTTTTTCTTTTTCTTAATAGGCAGTTTAACCAGTTTATAACATCTTGAATTCCAATGATTGTTACCTTTTGCCATAATATATACATGGCTTAGATTACTCATAACAAAGCGGTTAATTTTTACTTCCAACTGCTGTTTTTTCTTTGAATATGTCGCCGCATATTTAATCTGTGGAATTTTAGATTTCACCGTAATCTTAATCTTATTTTTTCCAATGACATATGTGACAACAGCCTTGCCCGAAAAATATTTCTTCACACTTATCTTTCCGTTCTTTGCATTTACAGAAAGATTTTTCTTGTATTTTGACGGCACTGTGATTTTTTTAACATTAGGGCTTGTTCCAAATATTCCCTTTGAAGTAACAGAACTTCCCCATGCGACCGTAATTACAGACTTATAAACTATCACCGTAAATTCACATTTAACAGTCTCATATCCATCCGCTGATATTTCACAATAGTATGTGTATTTTCCTATTTTTGCTTTTTTAGGTGTCTTGTAGCTGCTCTTTTCAGACAATGATTTGTCACTGCCTTTTTTGTACCATTTATAAGTACACTGAGTATCTGTCTTTACAGTTACTTTTAAATTTAATGCCGTACCGCTTTTTACATATTTGTCAGAGTTGTCATAATTTACTGAAAGTTTCTTATCAGGAGTTTTTGATGGCTCTACTGTAGGTGTCACCATTGGATTCTGGCTTGGCTCTGTCGTCGGATTCTCCGTTGGATTCTGACTTGGCTCTGCTGTTGGCATCACTGTCGGGGTTGCTGTTGGCGTTGCCGTCGGACTCTGGCTTGGCTCTGTTGTCGGTGTCTCCGTTGGACTCTGACTTGGCTCTGTTGTCGGTGTCTCCGTTGGACTCTGACTTGGCTCTGTTGTCGGCTCTCCTGTCGGACTCTGACTTGGTTCTGCTGTTGGTTCCCCTGTCGGACTCTGGCTTGGCTCTGCTGTCGGCTCTCCTGTCGGACTCTGACTTGGCTCTGTTGTCGGTGTCTCCGTTGGGGTAACATCTGTTTCTTTTGCTATCTCGATAATATTTGTATGCAGATAAGCAATAGTGTCACTCTCGCCAATATTTTTGAATACAAACTTCGCATAAATAACTATATTTTTTTCTGCATAAGCATCTGATAATGATTTTTCATTTTCATATTTAGTCCACTGTGCATTTTTATTACTATCTTCACTATCTAACTCTTTCAACTCGCTTAATTTTTTTACTGTATAATTGTCGCTACCCTTAACTTCTTCTATATAATAGTAAGAAGCAATAGCAGATTCAGTTGCACTAATCGTAAATGCAGCTTTAGAAACTGCCTCTGTTTTTGGTCCTGCCGTCCCCTCATATTTGTCATATGTCAAAACTTTTGTATCTTCTCCACCATTAATTTCTCCACTAACATTTATCGCACAGTCCGTTGCAGCTTTAACATCTGATACATCTACATTTTCTGCCTGTGCTTTTCCTGTCCCAAAGTTTATCCCGGTAAATAAAGAAAAAATCATTGCTATTGCAATCAGCATTGCCATATTTTTTTTATTCATGTCTTTTACCTCCTATCGTGTATCTTTCTTAAGATTTCTAAGTACAATTACACTTATCACTCCGCATACTGCCATCATTAAAAATAATATCAGCCATGTATTAGTCAGATGTGATGCTCCTCTATTGTATAAATCATTATGTTCATGTGGCATTCCTGTCACTTTCATATTCAGTTTATTTAAGTTTGTGATATTTCCAAGACACTCCATAGACCATCTGCTGACAGTAATGTAAGATATTTTGTCTGCCGCACCTTTTAACTCAAATAATACGCCTGAGAATAAAAGCTGTATTATAAGTACAAATGGTGCAAGTGCCATAGCCCTGTCACTGTTTCTTACACATGATGACACTATAAGTCCCAATGCTGCAGACGCATATATCGTAAGGAATATCGTGAGCCATATCTCAAGCTGCGGAGTTGGAAGTACCTGTTCCTTTTTAGGTGCGTGTTTCATAAGCACCAGAAACAATCCCGTCAAGATGGTAGTCTGCATAAAGCACACAACAGCCTGCACTATATATTTTGACAATATATATGTCCATAGTCTCAGATTTCCCATGTATTCACGCTTCAGTATAGGTCTTTCCTTACATACTTCCTGTATCGTGTTGAACAAGCCTATCCATATTCCGGAGCAGGCAAGTGCAAACATTATCGACTGTGTCGAGTCATATATCTTAAAAACATCTTTTTTTGCCACTACTTTTAACAAAAGAGCGATTATGAACGGCTGCAATAAAAGCAATAAAAGTCTTTGTCTGTCATTAAAAACAAGTTCAAAATATCTCTTTGTGAGAACTCCAAGCTGCTTTAACGGTGATGTTTTCTTTCCTGAGTCTTTTATCATGTCTGATATTTTTTCATTCTCATTTACTTCAGGTATCTCCGTGTTCTTGTCAAGATGCTGCTCTTTATAAAGCATAAGATATTTCATATTCCACATATCAACATTCGAAGCAAGCTCGCTATACACATCCACAAGACTGTCTTTTCCAAAATATTCATACATTTTGTCCGGTTTGCCACAGTAACAGATTTTTCCTCCCGGTCCCATAAAGATAACTTTGTCACAAAGGTTTATGTTCTGCACTGTATGTGTTACCATGATTATTGTCTTATTCTCTGTTTTTGACAGTTTTGCAAGCGTGTTCATAAGACTTTTCTCTGTATCAGGGTCAAGACCTGATGTAGGTTCATCAAGGAAGAACAGTCCGGGGTCTGCGAGAAGCTCAACTGCTATACTCGCTCTCTTTTTCTGGCCTCCACTGAGTTTTCTTATATATTCATTTGCTCTTTCCTCAAGTCCCACCATCTGTAAGACTTTTTGTATTCTCTCGTCTCTCTCTCCCTTTGTCGTATCTGGCGGCATCTTTAACTGTGCCGTATATTCTAACATTCTTCTCAATTTGAGATTTTCATATATTATGTCCTGCTGCGGCACAAAACCTATAATATTTTTAAGTGACTGAAAATTCTTTCTGAGGTCTATTCCATTGCAATAAACTTTTCCGGAAATGTCATAGTCAAATCCACTCATCGCATTCATAACCGTGGTCTTGCCTGCTCCCGAACCACCTATAATGGCTACGAACTCGTTGTTTCCTATGTCACAGAAAACATGATTTAATATTTTTCTTCTGTCATCAGCCTTGCCGACAATCTTGTTTACATTGTGCAGTTCCAATGATGCTCCGCCTGCCGCCTGCTGGTATATGACACTGTTTTCCGAGAGGAACATAGTTATGCCGGCAATCTGTATTATATCGCCGTCATGTACTTCCATACTGCCTGCCCTCTGCACGATTTCGCCGTTTACATAAATACTGTTCACGCTGTTGTTGTCATATATCACATAGCCGTTTGCACTATTTACAAGAAGTGCGTGTTTCCTTGACACACCCGGATTTTCAAGCACTATGTCATTGCGGCTGTCACGCCCTATCGTTGTCTGAGGTTTTGTAAGTTTTTTTGTGCTCCAGACTGAATTTCTTGAAATACTTGAAAATACGAGTATTACATTTTTACTGCTGTAACTGCTGCTCCCTGCTATCCTGATAAACATATCACCCGGCTGTTTTACATAATATTTTTTTGCAAACATCGGATGGTAACATCTGTCACGATACAGATACATTTTTCCACTGTCATCCAGATCCCCGACATAGACCATATCATTTACAAGTTTTATTTTTCCCTGTATTTCTGAAATCACCGGGTCATTTATAACTATGTCACACTGCATCGAACTTCCAAAAAACAGTCTGTCTTTTTTCATCCCGGCAAGGTCATACTCTGTTATCTGTCCGTTACTCAAAACGATAAGTTTATTAGAAGAACCGTAATACTTTGTGTTATCCACATAAACCGTTGATTGTAATCTGTCACTGTTCTGCATAAGCCTTTTGTCCTTTTCAAATATTACTTTTCATTTATCTTCCCATCATTTGTATTTAACATAATGCAAGGTGTCTGAATTTCTTTTATCATTTTCTCAAGACTTCTCTGTCCTGAGATGGCTGTTGCCGCTTCAAGTCCGTTTGAACTTAAAACTAGCGGATAGTTCTGTATCTCGCCATCTTCAAAATCATCCTGTGCTACCATGTAGTACAATAATCTTTCAGACGCAAGCTTTTTGTCCTTGTCATCATTGTCAAAGATTGAGAAAGTTCCCGTATATCTCACAAGCATCTTTCCGTCAATAACAGGTATAAGCAGTCTGTAGCCATCACTTTCTGCCGCCTGTGTCTTATAAAGTTCCTTGCGGTACTCTATTCCTGAAATGATATTTATTCCTTTCAGATAATTCTCACTATTACTTTCAAACTGCTTTTTTCCGTAATTATTTTTATCTTTGAGCCATGAAACTGTATCCGCTGATACATCATCAAACTGCTTTATGCTGCTTTTTATATCCTCATCCGATGAATCCCATGTTCCGTCACTATTTACATCAGTGCTGTTTTGATAAAGTGAGAGTAATGTGCGGTATTTCCTGTCAATATATACCGACTCACTTCCACTTCCTGCATTTTTCAGTATCTCATCAAGTTCCACAGTCTTACAGTTATCATAATCTCCATCTTTGCCATACCATCTGCTCTCCATAAGAGACTTTTTGTCCCGGCTGGTCTGAATATCCTTTAATGCATACATTAGGACAATATCAAACGATGTCGGCATCTGCTTCATATCAGGATAATATTTTGAATAAGCTGACATATAGCTGTAATCTCTGAGGTTGAGCATCGCATAGACATTATCCTTAAGTGACACCATTTTCTTTTCACCTGATGTTATATCCGTAATATCATCCGTCTGTATCATGTCAGGATATTTTTCTTTGCCATCTTTTGCAGCCTTAAGTGCAGCATCCATATCTTTGTAACCGCTGTTTTTATCACTTATGTTCTTTACTTCCACGGTAATCTTAGGATTTTCAGCTTTCTGCTCTTTTGTAAACTGACCTCCGTCTGAAGTTTTTGTACTTTTTACGGCAGATTTAACTTTCATATTTGCACGGGATACAGTCTTTTCAACCGTATCTTTCATTTTATCGTTATCTACCCATACGACTATGTCAGTTGCCTTTTCTATCTTTGCATTCTCGTTATACAGTTTGTCACTATGCTTTATTTTATTATTGAAAAATAAGCCGCCAACCCCTATTGCCGCAAGTGCCAGCAGTGACATACAGGCAACCATTATCCTCTTTCTTTTCCTTATACGCAGTTTTACTTTTGGATATTCCGCTTTTCTCTTGCCGTTTATCGCATCATCAAACTGCTGTATTCCCTGAAATCTGAGTGCCGGCTGCACCGCCAATGCCTCCATTATCGCCCTGTCAAGATTTGGCTCTATGTGAAAACCAAGTTCTAACGGTGATTTGAGTTCGTCCTTGTATTCCCTCTCGGTAGACTCAATAGGCTTTTGTCCCGTTATCATCTGGTACAGTATCGCACCTATCGAATATATGTCAGTGAAATATCCCTGCCCGGCACTGTCTCTGTACTGTTCCGGTGCAGAATATCCTACCTTTATGACTTTTTCGCCCTCTTTTGCTCCGCTTTCGTCATTTAATATCGCCGCACCAAAATCAAATACTTTTACCGAGTCCTCACCTGCAATAAATATATTGTCCGGGCTTATATCCCTGTGTATAATCCCACTTGCGTGTATCTTTTTTAAGGCTTCAACTACCGGTTCTATGATAGTCATCGCTATATCCGGCGACAGTGCACCCTGTTTTTCAAGATAATCTTTGAGAAGTACACCATCTATATATTCCATGACTATGTATGCCGTATTGTTCTCCTCAAAATAATCAAACACATTTACTATGTCATTTGCTTTTCCAAACTGTGCGATGCTCTGAGCCTCCATAAGGAAACGCTTTATCTGATTTTTATATTGCTTCTCCTTCTCACCGGACAAAAGACCTACTTTCATCTCTCCCGGTGACCTGTTTACAAGACCTACCGGGAAAAACTCTTTTATCGCAACGATAACACCAAGTGTCGCATCATAACATTTGTAAGTTATTCCGAAACCACCGACACCTATTGCCGTTCCAACAATAAAATGTCCTTTTAAAACTGTTCCCGGTCTGAGATAGTGCGGCTGCTCCGGAGGTGTTCCCTCCACATAACCGCAATAACGGCACACCTCATACGGTCCTTTGACACTAAAGCAGTTCATACATAATTCATTTGCCATAACCTGTCCTCATTTCTTTTTTTACTCTAATCTAAAACGATTAGTATCATCGCCTATGTCAAGGATAGTTCCGACTTCCAGTCTGATAGGCAGATTTTGCGGAATACATTCATCCATCTCATTTATGAAGCATCCGTTTGAAGAATTGTCAACAATATAAAATTCCTCTTTTTGTGCATCCCATGTTATGGTACAGTGAGTACGGCTTATCTTGCGTGCCTCCGGGAATACAACATCATTTACATTGTCTCTGCCAAACTTTAATTCTTCGCCCGGTTTAAAAGGTATCTCAGCTCCGGCATACATTCCCGTAATGCCGACCATAACTCCTCTCGGTCTTCCCTGACCTGAATCATCCGGCTGTGCTTTCTGTAAATTTTCAATATTTTGTGCCGTACCCGCATCGTGTGTGACTTCACCGCTTTGTACCTGCTGTGCATTTTGAACCTGCTCTGCTGCCGAAGTACCAGCCTGCTCAGGTCTTGCTTCGTCGATAAATTCATATTTTGGTTTTATCTGCTCCTGATGTATCTGCTCAACATCAGGTATCATATTGTCTTTATCCTTGTTCTTTTTCGCCTTTGCAGGTTTGGTTATGATTATAAGTATTCCGCAGATTATCAGTATCACTGCTAATACCATTATCATATTTAGTCCACGCAATCTTACTATATCCTGATACTGTTTTTTATAAATCTGACCTATACTGGTTGCTTTTGTTGTAAAGACTATATTTAATACCGCCGTAACTATCGCCGCAAATCCTGATATTATCTGCCTGCTTCCTGCAACAATGCTTACTATCATAAAAATAACCGAAAGAAGTGCAGGGAGAACTACAAATACAATTATCTCAAGTACCTGACTGCCCGAAATCTTTAGTCCCGACTTTCCCATTATAAATTTTGAAAAGGCGTCCTTTATAAAATCTGCCTGACTGTAAATATCAGTCGGATAATTCTCCTGAACAGTTTTTATCACAGGCATAAATAAAAATCCTATGTCTGCCAATAACAGAAAAACAACTGCTATTCTGAAAAACTTAGCCAATTTGTTCATATACAACCTCACATATCTGACTTACTGTCTGTTTTGTGTTAAATAGTCCGTCCAGTTAAACTTCGCACCACACAACGGCATAAATAAAAGTTTTACTTCACCGACCGTGATAACATCGTATGCCTGAAGCTTCATAGGACTTAATACTACTTCATCGTTCAGATAGACAAGTTCGCTTGACTCTCCCGGCTGAACAAGATATAAATGCTGTTTTGGTTCATAGACAAGTATTGCGTGCTTATTTCTTGAGACACTCTTGTCCCCCACAAGTGCTATATCCATTGATGTATCCCTGCCGACAAAGTTTTTTCCAACCTTAAGTCTGAAATCCTCGCCCAGATGATTTCCGTCAAGTGCAATGACCCAGCCTGTGCAAGGTGTCGATACTGACCTTTTTACCGGCTCTTTTGCCACGGTTTCCTTAACAGGAGCCGTATTAGCCTTGCTCGTGGTCGGTGATGAAAAAATATCATCATAAAATGCTACCGTATGGTCATCATCCTCTTCCATGACACCGCCCGGCGTTATCTTTTGTACCTCCTGAACAGATGGCTTTCTTGGCTCAGTTCTTCCAATAAAACTATCCTGATTGCCGCCTAAAGTCTCTGTCGCATCAGCCACATCTTCATGTCCGCCTCTGCCAAAATTATTCATCATATTTTGTTCTGTCTGTATGTTATTTTGAACATAATCTCCTGCCTGCGGCTGCTTAGGAGGATTGTTGTAAGTCAATGGCTGTGTTGCCCCTATATCATTTTCCTGACTTTCAGGAAACACTACAGTAAGTCCTTCATTCCCCGGTCCAATATCATTTTCTGCTCCCTGTGCACAATATGGGCAGGTTGGGAATTTCTCCTTATCATAAAAATGTCCGTTACTACATCTGCTTAAGTTCATAATTTATCTCTCCTTTGTTATTTTAGTTTCTATATATTGAAGCAGTGCAACTGATGTGTTGTCCTGGGAATGTGTATTTTCCCTCACTGCTGCCTCAACCAGTATCTCTGCTTTTTTCTGCATTGATACGGCATCATTCTTTAATATCATTTTTATCCTGTCTTTTGAAAGTGTCTTTGTGACACCATCACTGCACAAAAGAACCATGTCCCCCGTCTGCATCTCAAAAGGCTTGTCGATAACATCCATAAGTTTTACATTGCCTATTCCGAGGAAACTTATAAGTGCCTCTTTCTGACGGTGTCTCATTGCTTCTTCTTTTGTCATGCTCCCATTTTCAACCATCTGCATAAGACGGAGATAATAGTTGTGATCTCTTGTGACAAGCTTTATCTCATCTCCCCTTAAAAGATATATCCTGCTGTCACCGACTGATGCCCAGTAAAGCCTGTTTTCCTCAGTTATTACTGCAACCATCGTCGTTCCTGAACCTTTTTCTCCTTCTTCATGGAAATCATGTATAACTTTGTCTATCGCTTTTATCCCGCTCTGAAAAAATAACGGTATATTGACATTAGGGTCTTTTTCTATCTTTTCAAATCCGTCTTTTAACATTGTTATGGCTGTGCGGCTCGCTTTCTCTCCGTCTGCCATTCCACCCATTCCGTCACACACAGCCGCCATCACTCTTGTTTTCCGGTTGGCTGCTATTTTTTTACTCCCCGAAACATATACCGCATCCTGCTGGTATTTTCTGTTTCCGGTTGCCGAGTATTTGCAGGTAATTATCTCCGGCACTGTCCTCACTACAGTATGTGAAACATTTCTCTGAATATTAATTTCAGGTTGTGGTTCTTTTTTCCTTTTTCCAAACAAAACTATCTCACCTCCAAATAAAACTTAATCTGCTCGTCCACAAGCCAAAACACATCTCCGGTATTTAAAATGGCACTCCTGTCTCTTCCGATAAGACCATTTTGGGTATATGTTCCGTTTTTAGACAGATCCAATATCTTAAACTGATTTGATATTGCATCATACATCACTTTACAGTGAATCCTGCTCACATCACCTTCCTCAACACATATATCACAATCATTTATGCTCCTTCCTATGGTGACGCATTTATCAGGCATAAACTTCCATTTTCTTGTTTTTCCATGCATTTTCATAGTGATATGCGGATAAACATCAACAGGAATATCTGCACTGCCTCTGTATGCAGTTTCAAATTCCCTTACAAATTCCTCCATGTTCTGTATTCTTACGGAGTAGTCAAGTTCCAGTGCACAATCTATAACCTCGCTCAATTCTTCCGGCACATTACCATTTACGCTGCTAAGGGACAACTGCTGCTCTCCGGCACATCTGTCCACTGCAGTAAGTGGTCTTTTACCGGATACGATAAAATAATAAGTTGCAGCAAGTGCATATACATCCGTCCACGGTCCCTGCTTTCCTGTTCTGGAATACTGCTCCATCGGTGCAAATCCCGGTTTTATCATAACGGACATATCCGTTGTTTCGTTTAATGCATATTGCCTTGTTGCTCCAAAATCTATCAATTTTATGCTGCCGTCCTCTAAAAGCATTATGTTGTCCGGACTTATATCTCTGTGCAGCAGTCCGAGCCGGTGAATTTTTGACATTGACTTTGCAACACTTATGATTATCACTTCTGCCATATCAAGCGGGATAATGCTGTTTTGTTTTTGCATATACTGAGCAAGTGTGCAGCCCTGTATATATTCCATGACTATATATCCTGTGTTGTTTTCATAGAAAAAGTCCTTTACATCTACAACGACATCATCTTCTCTCAGATTTTTCAGTATCTTTGCTTCATTTACGAAAACAGATAATCCATGTTCATAAAAACTTCTTTTTGTTTCATCGAAAGCCCTAAGTGAAATCCCGTCCTCACTTCTTACTGCCCAGTCATTCGGAAAGTATTCCTTTATTGCGAAATTTTCCTGTGTCCAGATACTCTCCGCCAGATATGTTCTTCCAAATCCACCTATGCCAAGAACTTTTTTAATACTGTATTTCTGATCAAGGATATGACCTTTCCTAAGCGAACTATCTGAATTATCCAACTTGCTCATCGCCTCCGTTCTCTACACTGTGAAACTCAAATTTCTCTCTGCCCGCCGTGATAACATCCCCGTCTAATAGCATCCTTTTTCCGGTTATCTTCACACCGTTTACAAAAGTTGAATTTGTAGTTTCCAGATCTTCTATATAGCAAGCCATTTTAGTAACTTCTATGGCAAAATGCTGTCTTGAAAGCCTGTCATCGTCAAAATATATGTTGCATATGTTCGACCTGCCTACAAAGATACTTCCCTCGACATTCCACTCTACCTCTCTTATCTTTCCTGCCCTGTCAGTAATTATGAGTCTTATCAGCTTTGAATCTGCTTTCATAAGGTCATCGGCAGGCACCTCCACTACATTTGCAGGCTTTTTCTTTATCACTATGATAGTTATCACACCTATGACAATAACTATGAGAACAACCAGTATCCACCAGTAAGTCCTTACCGCCTGCTTGATTCCCTCGGTTGTCGGATTAAGCCCGTCCTTAACTTCAAATTTCACCTTGTTGGTCTTTATCGTATTTTTCTCCACGGAATCATCTTTAATATTCTTACATTCCAATGTATATGAGCCTGTGTAAAATTTGTCTTTAAAGAACAATGTGTATATATGTTCCTGTTCATTTACGGTTATGTTTGATATTTCCCATACTTTTCCGTCTTTTCCTTTGAACCTTACAAGGTAATTACTCTTATCCTGTGCACCGGTAAGGTTTTTTGTAGTTCCATCTTCAATATTTACTTTTATTGAATTGTCCCCTGACTGTTCTATGCTCTTTACTTTCGGTCGGTCAGTATCTTTCTGGCTGTTTGTATATTCAAACTGTCCCTCTTTGTCTAAAGCTGCTTCTTTTGTCTTTCCGCCGGATTTCATAACAATGTTTAACTTTGACTCTGACAACGATAATGTTTTGTTACTTCCGTCAACGGCTCTAAATTTTAATACATATGTCTCATCAAACAATATCCTGTTGATTTCTTTAAATCCTTTTTTTACATCCTTTGTGCTGCTGCAGTCCTTATAATAACCTCTGCTATAGTTCTCATTAAGAATATTTTTCTTTGTATTTTTTATCTTGCTAAGATTAGGTTTTGAACTTACATTTTTCAGCAATACCGCATAGACCGGTACTTTAGACTTCTTTACTGCCGGATTTACATTATAATCTTCCTTATCTTTTCCGGCACTGTCATCCTCTCCGTCCGTAATAAGAAACATAACTGTTCGCTCTGATGAGTTATCAACTGTCGTAAGTTTTTTTGTTATCGAACGGTACAGCACCGTATAATTTTTATTTCTCTTGAGCTTATTTATCTTTTTAATATCTTTGTCACGGCTTTTTTTGTCCGACTTTCCGTCAGCCTTAAAGACTTCAACCTTATTTCCGTGTTTACTGTCAGCACCGACCGTGTAAAGCTCCATCTTGTCAATCTTTCTTATTTTCTTTCTCAGGTTTACAAGACTTTTCTTAACTTCGTTAAACTGTTTTTCGTCAACTGATTTTGAGTTATCCAAAAATATAACATATCTTACAGGCTTATCTGCCTTTGCAAATTTAGTCACGCTTTTTGTTTCAAACTCAATGTCTTTTCCCTTAAAAGAAGCTGTGTACTCTGCATCTTTTGAAACTTTTTCGCCATTTACATAAGCTGTTATCTCTGGAGGATTTCCTACTGCCTGCTCAATATTTAACTGCTTTCTCTCCGCATATGACACCTTTGTATTTAATGCCGTAAACAGTGCTACGATTAGAAACGCATATGTTATCTTTCTTATTCTTTTTCCCATGTTATATCCTCCTGACAATATGGTATAAATTTAAGCTCTGTCTCTCCCACTTTTATCACATCACCCAATTTCAAAGAGTGCGGCTCTGTCACTAAATCCCCGTTCAGATAAACGATATTGGATTTTTCCGCCGTCACATAAAACTCATTTCCCTTAGGGTCATATAAGACCGAGCAATGTTTCTCCCTCGAAATACTCTTGTCATCAGTAAGCACAACATCCATCGCCTGACTTCTGCCTACAAAATTCTTGCCTGCATGAAGCCTGTAGTCATTGCCCTTTTCATCGCCGTTTATACATACGAGCCATCCCGTTACCGGCGGCTTTTTGGTAACTCCAAAAAATCCAAAAGATACTGTTTTATCACCATCCTCTGACGAACTCTCCTGCATTTTGCCCATATCCGGCTGCATGAGATTTCCTGCACTTTCAAAGTTTCCGCCTATTATCTCACCGAGCTGTTCACCAAGAGATATATCTACTTCCGCAATAGATACGGTCTTGTCATCTTCTTCCACATCGTCTAAAGATATACTCAGCTGCTCTCCTGCCCTCTTGCAATGAGGACAACTCTTATACATCTTTGGATCATACCAATGTCCGTTACTACACTTTACTGCCATACATCTACTCCTACTTATCTTTGTTTATCTGATAAAAACAGCTATCGCCGAATAATTATCCATATTCGTTCCTCTGCCGTTTTCTAGTACTATCTTTCTCATTTCTTCAAGCCATTCTGCTGGTGTTGCTGATTTTTTCAACAGTTTGCACATTGTCTTTTCATCTATCAGCTCCCAAAAACCGTCACTGCACATAAGAAAAGTTGTCTTTTTTCCTATCTTTATCTTTTTGCTGACGCTGTATTTAGGGCTGTCCCACGGTGTTCCCACAACTCTCAAAAGCCTGCTCCTGTCAGGATGGTGTCTTATCTCACTTTCCTTTATATCTCCCCTTGCTGCTAATAACTGAGGAATACTGTGGTCAAGGGTTCTGTCCTTAACTTTTCCGCTCTCAAAGTGATATACCCTTGAATCCCCGACATGATAATATGATGCATCCTCCTGCTCTATATAAAGGCAGGTTAGCGTAGTCTTCATTGATGATTGAGCATTTTCCCTTTCCTGTTTTTTCAATAGATTTTCCTGTGTACTCACAATGGCGTGCTCAACATTAACACCTTTGTTACACACCGACTCTATCATTTCTTCAACGACAAATCTTGAAGCCACCTCACCTTTTCCGTGTCCTCCAAGTCCATCGCACAGTACACACAATACTCCTGTATTATCTTTCCCTACTCCAAGATAATCTTCATTGTTTGTGCGTTCACCTTTGTCTGTTATTGCTGCATAAGTTATTTCATATTTTTTTTCAGCCATAATCCTGTCACCTCTTTTTTGTTATTATGTCGTATATAAAATATTTTTTTTAATTTTGTAATTTTTAGCAATATTTTTGTAACTAATGTAAAATAAAAAGCAACACCAGTATCCTGCTTTCGCAACATTACACTGCTGACATTTTGCCCTTATAAAATTGCTTTGCAATTCTCCTTGGCATCACACTACATTATGAGCATTTTCCTATACATAGAAAATAAAACAAGGCAAGGGAGGTTATAAACATAAAGTTATAGCTTCCCTTGCCTTGTTTTTAACTGTATTATTATAGACGAAAATATTACTGCTCTGCTCTGCCATTATGTATTTCTCCTTTGCACCTTGTCAAGTCTTATCTTAAATTTATTTTTATAATTTTTATTTATTTTTTATATAAATATTATCATGTCACAGCTCCCAATTCCAGCTTTCTGCGGCAATCGGTCACAACTGGTAGTTTTTTGGTTACGAACTGCACTAAAATTATCTCTTTACATTCTTAAAATTCTATAATATACTCTACTAGTATTTACTTGATACATACAAAAACGCCTTATAAATATACACAGATACGATTATTTTATAATATGATTTCTTTTTAAAGGAGAAATATGTCATGGAAAACATTAAGAATTTTTCAATCTTTATATTTGAAGATGATAAGATACAAGCCACGGCTTTAAAAAACTATATCAATGAATATTCACAGGATATGCACCCTGTTATCGCGGTCAGCACAAAAGAAGCAATAAGCATACTTTCTAAAGAGCCTTACTTTCGTGCATATTTTTTAGATATTTCCACAGACCCGGATGCTGAAAATACGGATGGTCTTAAGATTGCTGAATATATCAGGCACAAGACAAAGAACAATGCTCCTATAATCTTTACTACCGCATTTCCAAAACACATATACCATGCAGTCAATGATATACACTGTACGGCATATCTCTTAAAACCCTATACAAAAGAACAGCTTTTCAGACAGCTTGACAATATATTAGGTACTGAACGGGATTTTACTATTAAAACCATTGACAATATTCGGATAAAATTAAATTTTGATGATGTATTTTATTTTGAATCACACGGCAGGTATATAATAGCCCACACTTTACATGGTGAATTTATGACAAGACAGTACCGCTTGAAACAGATTCTCGAACTGTTTCCTGCATATTTTGAGCAGTGCCATAAATCATATATTGTAAATACCAGGTATATCGAACTTATCGACCCATATGCCCACCTGATCTCATTGAAAAAAACAAAGGACAAAGTTCCATGTAACAGAAATTATAGATACATAAAATAAGGAGAACACAGATGAACATTTTACATAATCTTATAATTATACTTACTTTAACGATACAAAATCTTACATACATAGGTTTTATGATATATCTTTCTGAACATTCCTTAAAGAAACTTACATCTCCCAAATTTTTAGTTTCTTTCTGTATATACAGTGTTGTGTTAAATTATCTGCAGAAACATGATAATAATCAGCTTATGTTCGCCTTTTTACTTATGTTTGCCTTTTACAGCCTTATGATTTTTATAAACACAAGATGTACTATAAGCCAGGCGATAAATATATCTATTGCCGGATATTTTATAGTTTCCTGCTGTCAGGCTGTTGTCATGCTTGCTTTAGCTCTCTTAAATTTGAATTTTGATGAAAATAATGCAGCCGACCCTATTTCGACAGCAATCTTAATTTTATCACTTTTTGTTTTAATCATTTTAAATAAACTATTTCCTATAACAAAGTTTACCGACAGATTTAAGAATTCTTCTTATTTTTCTTCCCTTTTCTTTTTGGGAAGCTTCATTTTGGTTGCAATATTTACATCCATAAAAAGCAGCTTATCACTCGGAACTCTTATTTCCACTACTGCTAATATCCTTTTTGCCGCAGTTATTACCATACTTATAATACTTCAGAGTTTCGATGATATGAAAAGAAAACAGTCCTTAAAAGATTACAGTACATATATGCCTATTGTCGATGAAATGATTGAGAATATACAAAAAAGACAGCATTTATACAATAACCAGCTCCTCTCATTATCACAGCTTACCGACTCCTATGATAATTATGAAGACTTATGCAAGGCAATAAAAGATATAACACAAATGGATGACAGACACAGATATTCTTATGATTTTCTCCACCTTAATAACAAACTTCTTGCAGGACTTTTATTCAGCAAGGTAAATGCCGCTCTAAAAAAAGATATACAGATAATAGTGACTATTTTTAATTATGATTACACAAGCAACTGCTCAGATATGGAGATAATCGACCTTGCAGGTGTACTTATAGATAATGCGATAGAAGCCTGCAGCCCTGACGACACCATTTTTATAAGCATCGGTCAGCGTACAGACAATATACAAAGCGACAGTTTCCGTATCAAAGTTGAAAATCCGGGACCTGCCGCCACAAGTGAATTTATACACGATATCTTTACTAAAAAATATACTTCCAAGACAGAAAAAGACGGACACGGACTGGGTCTTTCCATTGTTAAAGGTATCGTCAAAAAATATAACGGACAGATTTCCGTAGAAAATGCCACCCATACTGAAACTTCCGACATACGCTATCTCAGTATAGAAGTTGAAATATAACTAACTGCCATCTACCGTTCCCTAAACATCTGCACGAGCAGGATTATAAAAGATACACCCCAAATAACAACAGCAGGCAAAAGATTGAAATTCATTTTCCATATGCACCTCATAACTTTCCTGCTTTGCAATCCTCTTTCTCCATGCATATTTTCTTTTCTTGTTTTTTCATAGATTTATGGCAGTAGAGATTGCCCATGCTTTTACATTTTCTAATATATTTTCTTTGTACTATTGCAAAAAAATACACACCAAAAAGAAGACCCCTAAACTTCAGAGGTCTTACTTCTATCACATTTATTATCCAAAAATATTTACGATTTTAATTTTTAAAATTCATACTCCAGATTTTATAATAACACAAGTAGTATGTACCTTATAATATATTAAATATCACTCTTTTACACCACCAAGAGTAACCCCTGAAATAATAAATTTCGAAAGTAAAAGATATACTATTACGATAGGTACGATTGCTACTGTTATCATCATATAAATCTTACCCATATCAAAATTCATATAATCAGCTCCACGAAGTGTTGCAATAAGAATAGGTACAGTCATCTTCTGTTTTGACTGGATTATCAATGCCGGAATGAAATAGTTATTCCAAGAACCTACAAATGTAAATATTGCCTGTACTGCAATCGCTGGTTTCATTATCGGAATAACAATCTTGTTAAATGTCCTGAATTCTCCTGAACCGTCAATTCTCGCTGCTTCAACAAGTGAAATAGGAAGTGATGACTGCAGATAACTATACATAAAGTAAAATACTGCCGGTGATGCGATTGATGGAACTATAAGAGGTGTCCATGAATCATACATCCCCATATTTGTTATAAGTCTTAAAAATCCCATCGCCGTTACCTGTGTTGGCATAACAAGTATTGCCATAATAAATGTAAATGCAATCTTTTTTAATTTAAAGTTGTATGCATAAAGTCCATATGCAGTAAGTGATGAAAAATATGTACATATAGCTGCTGAGGCTGCTGATATAAACAAACTGTTCACTATTCCACGCAGCATTGGAAAACTTCCATCCTTCGCTACCTTTTTCAGATTGTCCAAGAAATGTGTACCCGGCAATGCCGAAAAACCTTTTTGTAATTCTGAATGTGAGCGGGTTGCATTAACAATAAGTATATAGAAAAAGAACAGGCATAAAAATGCTAAGACCAACAAAACTATATGTGCCAAAATACTTCTGAATCTGTTATGTCCTTTTTTCATTATAATAACCCCCTTCTTCTTCTACGTTTTTCTGCTTTTGCAGCTGCTTTTGAACCATCAGGATCATTGTCATTTGTAAGCTTATACACGATAAAGCATAATATCGCACTTACTATAAACAGATATACTGATAAAGCTCCTGCCATTCCATAGTTCTTACTCTTCAAATGATTATTAAGGAACATTATAAGCGTCATTGAAGTTCTATCAGGATTTCCCTGTCCATTTGTAAGTATCTGTGGAACATCGAACATCTGAAGTCCACCGATAATAGATGTTACAAGTGTGTATGCAAGAATTGGTCTTATCATAGGAAGTGTAATATAGAAAAATCTCTGTATGCTGTTACATCCGTCAAGATCACAAGCCTCAAAAATTTCCATACTTATTCCGTTTATTGCTGCTATAAGCATGATTGTTGTATTACCAAACCACATAAGGAAGTTCATAAATCCTATAAGTGACCTCGTTCCAAATATAGAACCTAAAAAGTCAATCGGCTTCTTGATAAATCCAGCAGACAACATTATTGAGTTTACAGGTCCGTTTGTAGAAAAAAGTGTAAAGAACAACATCGCAAACGCTGATGCCATAATCAGGTTAGGAAGATAGATAACTACCTTAAAAAACTGTTTTCCACGAATCTTTAAACGAACATCAGTAAACCAATTCGCTAAAAGAAGTGCAAATACTATTTGAGGAATAAATCCTATAACCCACATTATAAGTGTGTTTTTTCCATATGTAATCATATCGGATTTCAGAAGACTTACATAATTCTTCATTCCAATAAAGTTTGGTCCTACTTCTTTTATTCCGGTACGATAATACTCAAAAAAACTATACCTTATTGTATCTAACAGCGGTATTAATGAAAATATAATATAAGTTATGAAAAATGGAAGTATAAATATATAACCCCATTTAGCGTAACTTACACTTTTTTTCTTCTTTTTCATAATCCCACTCCTTTCCTAAATATCATTATAAACTTGGAGTATTTCATTTCTTATAACAGGATTCAGCTATACTTTCATTATAACTAAATCCTGTTATATTGCCACATCTTTGTGACTACATAATACAATATTTTTATTTATCCCTTTATAATTGCTGCTACTTAGCCCAATTTACCTTCTTAACATCTGCATAACGCTCTTTAATTGCTGTCTCAAAGTTTTTCTTTGCCTTGTCATAAGTAACTTTTCCCTGAAAATAATCGCTGAATGAGTTCTGTATAAGCTCTACACATCCCTGATCATATGCTGACAATGGTGCAATTTTAATATTTTCTGCAACAGGTGCGAAATACTTAAATGGATTCTGACCACCAAGGAATTTAGAAGCATATTTTCCATCATTTTCTGCAGCCTCTTTCATTCCAGATTTTGTATTTGTAAAGTCAGAATATTTTTCTGAAATCTTTAAAAGATTGTCTTTATTTGCTGTAAGTGCAAGAATAATTTCTTTTGCATGCTTAGTATTGTCTGTTCCTGTTGCTGCATGTATGTAAGAACCGCCCCAGTTATATTCCTGTGGAGGATTTGTAACACCCCACTCGCCTTCTTTTCCATCCCAGTTTGGCTTTAATGTAAAGTCAATTCCCCATGCCGGTAAGAGGAATGCAAATACTTTAGATTTTGAACCCATGGCTTTATTCCAGTCATCATTCCACTGCCCCTTTACAGTCTTGTCAAAGTATCCTGCATCAAGCCACTGTTTTGAATCATTTATCCAATCCATGACTTTTGAATCTACATCAACTGTAGTATCTTGTGAATCACTAGGCGTAACCCATGATTTTGAAATACTGTTTCCATATAAACGGAATGTGTCAGCATATGATGAAAATGTATAATATCCTTTTGCTTTTAACTGTTCTGCTGATTTCTTAAGTGTATCCCAATCCTTAACCTTCTCACCAATTTTCTCTGGATCATCTGTTCCGAATACTTTCTTTGCGATGTCTCTTCTGTAAACGAGAACTCCAGGACAGCACTGCCATGTAGAACCTCTCATAACTCCTTCACTGTCTGATGCTGTTGTCTTTGTAAAATCATACTGATCTGCAAACTCTTTATATGTATCAATTCCAAGATTCTTTAAAGGCATTGCAACATCCGCATCTTTATCCGTATATTTAAATACATAATCTGTCTCCGAAAGGAAAATATCAACTTTATCGTCTGCTGATGCATCAGCCTGTCTTCCAAGTGCCTCGTCAAGTTTCTGCTGATATACACCATCCTGGTTTGGATTGATAACCCAGTGAATCTCACAGCCATCCTTAAGTTTTGTGACTGTCCCATCCTTTGATGTTGATTCTACCTGTGGATAAACAGCCTCTAAGCGCTGACGGAATTCATCGTTCCATGAATAGATATTTATTATCTTTCCTTCTTTCTGACTGCTGTTTCCTGCTCCACCATCATTTGCCTTGTTTCCACATCCGGCAAGCATTGTAACACTCATTGCCGATGCAAGCACTAAACTTAAAAATTTGCGTTTCATTTCTCATTCCTCCTAATAGAATATATTTTTAATCATTCGACATAACTTTATGTCATTCCGCATTTACAAGTCATATATTACTCCATTTAACACACACTTTATATTAAATCACTTGTAAAAATAGCAGATTCATGTCATAATGTTAAATAATAACAATATTATATCAGATTTTAACACTATTTTAGGAGGAAAAATATGTCGTTATCAAAAGAATGGGTAAATACAGAACTCTCAAACAGCGAATTTGAAGTACTTCACCGAGCCCCTGATGTTGAATACTCTTTTTATAATTCAGTTAAAACGGGAGATATGGACGCCGTAATTGAAAATTGCAAGCAAGATGCTTTTGTAAATCTAGAAGGAGCCGGTATTCTCTCACAAAATCCTCTCACAAATATAAAATATCACTTTGTTGTCACGACCGCAATGATTACAAGATATTGTATTGATGGAGGTCTTGAAGCGGAGCAGGCATATCGTCTAAGTGACTTTTATATACTAAAGATGGACTCCTGCAATACAATACGCCAGGTAGCTGACCTTCATCATGAAATGGCAAAAGATTTTACCGGCAAAATGGTTCTTTTTAAGAAAAGCTCAATTCTCTCAAAACCTGTTATGCAATGTGTAAACTATATATACAGCCATATCAAAGAACGTATCACAATATCCACTCTTGCTGATTACACAGGACTTTCTGAGAACTATCTATCTCGCATATTCAAACAAAATCTTGGTGTTTCCATAAGTGATTACATTCGCGAAAAAAAGATAGAAAAAGCAACTCACCTGCTCCGCTATTCTGATAAATCACTAATTGATATAGCTAATTATCTTTCCTTTTCGTCACAAAGCCATTTTATTAAAACATTTGAAAATTTCATGGGTATAACACCAAAGAAATATCGTGATAAATATTATAAATCAATGTGGTAATAACACATTTTCATTTCATAAAAAAAAGAGGAAATTAATCTTCACATCAATTTCCTCTTTTGCTTTTTAGGAATATCTTATAAGATATTATCTCACATACTATTTTATAAAAACATCAATTTCATGACATCGTCCACAGCTCATTTCTTCAATCCTTTTTTTCATTATTACTACTTTCTTTAAATCAGCAGACTCAAGCTCATTTCCGTCACATTCCACTCTTATTATTTTATTATACACTCCATTATTATCCTGTATATTATCAATGTCAGCGTGAATCGTAATCTTTAATGTCCTTCCTGAAAAATTAAGTTTTATTGCAGCTTTGCCATCTTTATCAAACTGCTCAGGAAGAAGTGCCGGTTTTATAACAAGATTTCCAAGTTCTCCTCTTACTCCAAAAACTTCTGTTATCATTGTAAGCATATACCAGCTTGCTGCACCCGTAAGATATGCATACAATCCGCGTCCATCGTTATCAAAATACTCAGGTATTCCCGGATACATAATACTACTTTCAAAATCCATCGCACTATCAAGCAGATTTTTAAGCACCTTGTAACCCTCTTTTATGAAGCCTCTCTTGTATAATGCATTTGCATACATTACTGCCATATGTGAAAATACGGCTCCATTTTCTTTTTCACCATATGCAAATCCAAACATTCTTCCAAAATCAAATTTTTCTTCTTTAAAATCTGTATTAAGACGGTATCCTCCAGCTTTCTTTTCATAGAGATATTTATCCGCACTGTTGCAAATCGCTTTTATCTGCTTTTCATCTGCCGTGCCACTCATTATCGCAAATACCTGGCTTGTAAGCATCATACGCACATCATCTTTTTTATAATACTCTACCTTTTTTCCATGATTATCATAATAACCGTTAAACCACCCCGTATTGTCATCTTCCTTTATCCACTCATTTTCACGAATGTTTTTCATGAGCCAATCTGCTTTTTCTTCAAGATTTTCACATATCATACTTATTTTTAATACAGCTTTTTCGCCACTTATATTGTGACAGCAAAGTTTACTATATTCAGAAAGAAGCTGCTGTTTTTTGTAAGGATTTTCGTACAATTCCTTACCTTTTCTAAATAGACATTCCATCTCCTTTGCAACCTCAATAATGCGGATTCCGTCTGTACTTTCAATTTTTCTCAAATAATATGCTATATCTTTTAAATTTCCCGCATATGCACATGTAAATGCGACACTTTCTCCCCTTTCCCATGCCATATCAAGTGCATCATTCCAATCTGCACCATGAAGTCTCATTTCATTATGCTCTCCAACATCATAAAATGCACAAAGATTCTGCAAAAGTATATGCTCGATAACAGTTCCAAAATAATCGACACCACCAACTGTTTTCTGAGTATTTCCATCTTCAAATTTCCATTCATCATCGTGTGCTGTTCCTCTTAGTGACTGCCTGTCTTTAAAATATGACACCTTATCAAGAAGTATATCAAGATCACCTGTCTGATCCATATAAAGTTTAGTTGTAACAAACGGCCAGTAAGCGTGATCCATCCATACACGTGTTATATTATTTCTGTCCGCTATAAACTTTCCCTGTCCATTTCCTATTATTGTTGCATTTGTTCCATCAATCCTCACACCACCATAATTAGAAACTATCATTTTGCGAACCATATCGGGCTCCATAACAAGGAGTGCAAGACAATCCTGCCACAAATCTCTCCAGCCTCTGCCACCCTTCCCATAATCATGATATGGCAGGAAAGAACATCCGTAAATTCTTCTGAGTATAGGCTGGAAGCATATCCATTTAAGATAATTATCAACTGCCTTGTCATTCATTTCAAAGTCTATATTAACTTTGTCTTTCCAATGTTTCTTTGTTTTTTCAAAGCACTTTATAACATTTACTTTTGTTCTGTATAATGAAGTCCTTGATTCTATTGTGTCTTTTTGCGTTGTGACACCGGCAAGCATAATATAACCTGTTTTCTCACCCGCTTTTAATTTAATATTTCTAAAAGCAAAGGCTCCTGTCGCTTCTTTTCCCTGAATTTTCGTTCCCGGATTTACACCTGTTTTTCCAGTTCTTACAGCCTCTGGCATAAGAAAACTTCCACCCTCACCGATAAACATCTGATTTGTAGGATAAAATTCTTTCGGCTTTTCTCCATCATCTTTTGAACCATATACAAAATATGTAGTCTCATTTTTTCTATGACCTCTCTCATCAAATGATAAAACAGGTGCCACTTCTACTCCATATTCTTTTGTTTCTATTCTATGTAAAAGAGATGTTACATGTCTATGGTCTCTTAGATTGTCAGCACTTCTTCCATATATAGGAAGTGCTGCTATGGGTGTTATGTCTATATCATTGTCAGAAATATTTTTCAATGTCACATACATAATCTCTATATTTTCATCAACAGGCACAAAAGACAATACTTCTGCTCTAATACCAAACTTTTTTGAAACTCTTGTAAGCCTCTGCCACATAAGACCAGCTTCTATCTTACTCTCATCCTGTTCCTTTGAAAATTTTTCAGCCTCCTGCATGGCAGATGCACCTGATACAGACCACATATTACTGCCATTTATCAGACACCAGAAATTTCTTCCATTTTTGTTATTATGCAGATTTTCGATACTTACAGGTTCAAACAGGAAATGATTCTGGTCTGTTTTTGAATCACCTGCAAGTGTCGGAGTAATACCTGACTTTAACTCCTTTTCGCCTGCCAGCGGAAGATAAAGGCCACTGTAATTTTCAGGATTTTCTATAACAAATGTTCCACTATTGTCCGTAAATTTTATTTTTCCCATTTATAAATTCCTCCTGTTCCTATGACATATAAAGTTCTATTTCTGTATTTTCCGTAAGCATATCTTCCGTCACATAGTTTCCTTCAACTTCTTTTCCATTTACTATCATTTTTTTGCAGCCGCTCTGGACATGACCCGGATTTTTAACAACAATATGAAGCCGGCTTCCTCTAAAACTTTTTGTAATCTCAAATTTTTCCCACTTTTCAGGAATTGAAGGTTCAATATGAAGTCCTCTAAAGTCAGGACGCATACCCAGTATTCCCTCTACACATCCAACCATTACAGTGGATGCTGTTCCTGTGAGCCAGTGAACATGTGAACGTCCAAAATTTGGACTTGCTTTTCCTTCAGTAAACTGTCCATAGCAATATGGTTCAAGCACTCTCGTCTCAGCTCTGTCATTCTGTGCTGCCGGTGAATTCTCCATAAAATATTCAAATGCCCTGTCACCATGCTTCAACAATGCCTCTGCAAGTATAAGCCACCCCTGTGACTGTGAGAAAATTCCTGAATTTTCTTTTGTTCCGGCATTATATATAACCGCTAAAGCTCCTGGAAATGCTTCTGCATGATATGGCGGATCCATAAGAATAGCACCGTATTCCGTATTCAATCTGTCATATACGCTGTTCATTATAACCTCACCCTGCTCTTCATCTGCAACCTTGCTGATTACAGCCCAGCTCTGTGGGTTAAGCCACATATTCGCCTCTGCATCTGTACGCTTGCCGATAACATTTCCTTCTTCTGTAAATCCTCTTATAAAACGATCCTCGTCATAGCAAATTTTCTGAATAATCTTTCCAAGTTCTTCCTGCTGTTTGTCAAGCTGTTTTACATAGTTATCATCATTTTTATATTCAGCAAACTTTCTAAGTATTGTCATTGCATAATAATACTGCATTGCAACAAACGAAGATTCTCCGTCTTTTCCAAGTCTTAAGCAGTCATTCCAGTCTGCATAAAGACCGGCAGGCATTCCATGTTTTCCAAGATGCTCAGCAGAAAATTTAACTGCACGCTGTAAATGCTCATATACTGTTGCTTCATCTTTGTTTGCAAAAGGAATAACCTCATCTAAAAATTCCATGTTTCCTGTTTCAGAAATATATTTATAAACTGTAGGGAATAACCATAAAGCATCATCAGCACGATATGCCGGATGGCCTGTCTCCTGAACATAAGATGTATCATCAGGTGTGTCCTCATGTCCCGGATTGTGTGTAAATTTTACAAGTGGAAGTCCTCCACCATTGTCAACCTGAGCCGAAAGCATAAATCTTATTTTCTCTACTGCCATTTCCGGGGCAAGATGTATAATTCCCTGAATATCCTGTACTGTATCACGATAACCATATCCATTTCTAAGACCACAATATGTAAATGATGCAGCCCTTGACCATATAAATGTCATAAAACAATTATATGCATTCCATGTATTTATCATTGTATTAAATTCCTCGCTTGGTGTCTTAACTTGGAATTTTTCCAGTTTCCCATGCCAGAATTTCTTTAACTCAACAAGTTCTTTTTCACATAAATTTTCATTTTCATCATATCTTGCAATTATCTTTGCCGCTTCATCATCGTACTTCATTCCAACAATAAAAATAACTTCCTTTGTCTCGCCCGGTGCAAGTTCAAGTAGTGTTGTTAAAGCACCACAGCCGTTTTCATTGTAATTTCCCTTATTATCAAGACTACCGTTAATAACACCAATCGGATTTGAATAATCATGGTATCTTCCTAAAAATCCCTCTTTACTTCCACACCATGATGAAACCTTCTGACCTGCCATTCCTAAGAATCTCATTGAAACATTTTTATTGTCAATGTATTCGTCTTCTTTTAAAGCATCAAGATTTCCATGAACATGATGCATTACACGATTTTGCGAAAAATGTGTCGATGTAATAAACTGTGAATACTGAAGATTCACCTGATCCTGCTCGTAATTGCAATTATTTGTAAACTCAGCATAACCTGTTATATTTAATTTTCTATTTTTTTCTGAATTGTTTGTAACCTTTAAATCCCATACTTCATAAGATTTATCAAGCGGTACATAATAAAGTGCTTCTGAGCTTATACCTGAATATTTGGCAGTCATTCTTGTATAAGCTGTTCCATGATGACATTCGCTCTTGTATTCATCCAAATCTTTTCCAACCGGCTGCCATGATGCTGACCAATAATCTTTTGAGTCATTGTCCCTGATATAAATATATCTTCCCGGTTCATCAAACTGATTAAATACATATCTTAAAATTCTGCCGTTTGCACCTGATTTCTCAAAGCTGTATCCCCCCGCATTGTTTGAAATAATCGCACCATATTCAGGTGAACCAAGATAATTTACCCAAGGTGCCGGTGTATCAGGTCTTGTAATAACATACTCCCTTTTTTCATTATCGAAATAGCCGTATCTCATTTTGCTCCTCTTTTCTTCATATAAATAATTTTCTGTATCATGTATGCACGACACAAAACTTAATATCTTTTTACAAAATATAACTGATTCATAAAAAAATATATACAATATTTTTCATTAAAATAGCAGATTCATGACATACCTTTTTTATATAATATGTTACACAGCTGATGTGACATATACGAGGACTTCTCAGGCTCCAAAAAGATTTGTAAATACGAGACATACCGAAACTTCCGACATACGCTACCTCAGTATAGAAGTTGAAATATAACTGCCTGCCATCTACCTTTCCCTAAACATCTGCACGAGCAGGATTATAAAGGATACACCCCAAAGAACAACAGCAGGCAGAAGATTGAAACTGCATGAACTCGTTACTCCATCGTTTAGATAAGTTACCGCAAAATGGCTTAATTTCAAAGCGTTTGGTACTTCCACCGACAGCTTGCTCACATAGACTGACGGCTGTATAAGCCTGTCCACAAAATAATACTGCAAAAAGATAGTTACAGCATACGAAATCACATAAAATCCTCTGCTCTTTTTGTATTGTTTCATATTAAAAAGCTGTTTTACCAAAAACAATCCACAAAGCAAAATGCTGAGCCACAAAGTCACAAATGAAACATAAAACGAACTGTTTTCAAATAAATTTCCTATTTCCAAAAACAGCTTGTCTGCCTTGACATATCTGCTGCTGCCCGCAAATATATATGCACCTGTGATAAGATAAAGTCCTGCCGCAGCCATCAACATATACATTGCCATTATCCTTATTCCAAACTTTTTTGCAAATCTTAATTCTGTTTTCTTAACTTCGGGTGACATTGATACCCGAAGAATATTCTCAAACTGCTCATCCGTTATTTTTAAATCATTCATATTAATCCTCCATTCTATTTCCAAGCGGACTCAATCTTGTGCTTCAATATTTTCTTTGCCTTGATAAGCCTGCTCTTAACGGTACTCTCCGGTATCTCGCACAATGCCGCAATATCTTTTATCTTCATATCTGCCGTGTAATAAAGATACACTACTATCCTGTATTTTTCGGGTAGTTCTCTCACCTGACTCTGAACAAACCTTATAAGTTCATTTTTTATTGCCGTATCCTCCGGACTGTTATCCTGTTCACCGGAAAAATTCGCATAATCAAAAATTTGAAATTCATTTTCCATATGCACCTCATAACTTTCCTGCTTTGCAATCCTCTTTCTCCACGCATATTTTCTTTTCTTGTTTTTCCATAGATTTATGGCAGTAGAGATTGCCCATGCTTTTACATTTTCTGATATATCAAGCTTTTTGTAATGCTCAACAAGTCTGAGCATAGTGTCCTGATAAAGTTCCCATGCAAGTTCACTGTCGTTGGTGGTTATCTTGCAAAACTTCATCAGAATTTCACCATATTTTAAAATAAATTGTTCAAGTTCTTCTTTTTTCATATTTAATGTCCTGTGAATTTTAAATTCCGACACAAGTTTAACATCTGTATAACGAATAATTATTTTTTCTTTGTACTATCGAAAAACTTGCGAGCGAATATTTACCTTTCCAAATCATGTTTTATCTGTGCTTCTATATATTATATTGTAATGAGTCAGCAGAAAGTTTAAAAAATATAAAAAATACACACCAAAAAAATTAAATCTCCAGTGTGTATCTTCTATATACTTAGTTTTAAAATTTATCATTATTTATATCTTCTAAATGTTGTTCGCAATACTTTTGAACCATATCTATAAATTCATCTGCTATCCTATGCAACTAAAAACTTTTCCATCCAATGTCCCAATATATTCTTCCAGTTCCTCCGCCATTTCATATGCCTCCGGTATTCTTAAGTATCCAGGTGTTCCCACCATTTTCTTGCCTGCGGATGACAGTACTCTTCTTTCATATAATCTTCCGGATGACAGTCATTCTGTCCTACGGCAACGATTACGACCTGCGGTATATACTTACTAAAATCCCAGTCACTCATACCGCTAAGCCTTGTATTATAATGTACTTTATTCCAAACAGTCTCCATTCCTATCTGCTCCGGTTCGTGATACCAGCCCTCGCCATCCATAAGTGCGATTCCTCCCTGAGCAATGTCATGTATCTGTGCCCCCAGTTTTCTTGCCAAAATCCAGCCATAAGAATAGTAACTGTTTGAATAACCACCCTCATGCTCCGGGTCTTCCTTTCCAACAAAGTCAACGGCCTCCGATACCTCTCCTGCTGATACAGAGTCTCCGTACACCTCTATTCTTTTGTCAGTTTTCTTTTGGCACACTCCAGTCTATGCGTCCCGTATATCTTATCTTTTCACTATCTGCACTTATCCACATTTTTCGTCCTCCCCTTTATGAAATGTACTCTCTGTATCTTCTCAAATCAAATACTTTCGAGAGTGCATGAAATATATTTCCAATCTTGCCCATTAATAATACATTTCAACTTAAATCACTCTTCTGTATAACTTTAATTATTTGTTTGCATTTTCATTTAAAGTTAATTTAATTATAATCGTTTTTGCTAAATAGCCAACATTTTAAGTTAATTTATTTGTATTCTGTAATTTATTTAAGTAACAATTTGATAATCTATTCATATATCAATGCAATATATCACACATATGATATATACATTACACATATACTTTGAGATTGTTATATAATATTTTATAAGCAAAAAAATGTATGCTGAAATGGAGTTTAGTGTGAAAAGCAAAACCTTTCACACTATGCACAAAAAAACGTGTGCTGAATGGAGTTTATATAAAATGAAAAGAACTAAAACAAACAAATTAAAAAAACAGACTTCTGAGACTTTCAGACTTAGTGCAATCCTCGCCATATCGGGCGGTTTTCAGGATGCTTACACTTACAATGTGAGGGATGAAGTCTTTTCTAATGCACAGACGGGCAATGTCGTACTTATGAGCCAGAATTTTATGTCAGGTGAATGGATACGCGGGCTGCATTATCTTTTTCCTATAATCGCATTTGCACTTGGAGTTTTTGTCGCTGAGAGAATACAGAAAAGGCTCAAATATGTAAAAAAAATTCACTGGCGTCAGATAATTGTACTTATGGAGTTAGCCATATTGTTTGTTGTCGGACTTATACCTGACTCTTACAATATGGCTGCAACTATGCTTGTTTCTTTTGCCTGCTCAATGCAGGTTCAGACTTTCAGAAAAGTAAACGGCTACGGCTACGCAAGTACGATGTGTATAGGAAACTTAAGAAGCGGCACTGAAAGCCTTTCCATCTATATGCGTGAAAAGAAGCCTGAGATTTTGAAAAAAGCTCTTCATTATTATGGAATAATACTTGTATTTGCAATCGGTGCAGGACTTGGCGGCATCATGTCACTCCACATAGGTATCAAAGCAATATGGGGATCATCGCTTCTTTTAACCGTTGTATTTTTAATGATGTTTGAAGAGAAAATGTAACTGATTTTCCAAAAACCATGCCACTCCGTCCTCATCATTGCTTTTTGTGATAACATCGGCACAGTTTTTTAATTCGCCGCAGGCATTTGACATTGCTACTCCTATGCCTGCGGCTTTTATCATGTCTATGTCGTTGCCGCCGTCACCAAATGCGATTAGTTGTGACATGTCGATACCCAGTTTTTTGCAAAGCCACTTAAGTGCATTTCCTTTGTTTACTTCTGAATGGTTTATCTCGATATTGTTCGGCATCCCCGAACACACTTTTGATGTTTTTAGGACTTTCAGTTCCTCTAAGACTTTTCTTCTTTCTTCCATGTCACTAAAAAACATATTTATCTTTTCGACACTCTCCAGTTTTTCTATATTTTCCCAAAGGTCTTTTTTTGCCCCTCTGCTTGAAAGATAATAATTTCTAAAGTCATCATTTTTTATGTATTTTCCGGCATTGTCATATGTCTTTTTATCACCGAAACCTACTCCTGACGATGCCACATCTGTAAGTACATCGTGCTTTAACACTATATCTCTTACAAGAAGCACTTCCTCCCTGTCTATACTCTTTTTATAGATTATCCGTTCATCCAAAAGCTCATAGACCATGCCGCCGTTTAGTGCTATTGCATAATTTGTTCCCGAAATCGTTCTCAATTCTTTTAAAATCCCTGCAATAGGCCTGCCTGTCGTAAATACTATCTGTGTTCCCTTCTCTCCGTAATACTCAAGAATATTTCTTGTCCTATCCACCATTTTCCCGGTACTGTCAAGACAGGTTCCGTCAAGGTCAAGTGCTATCATTGATATCTTTGCAGATTCCATAAATTTTTCCTCTTTTCTACTCCCGTGGAAACATAACCGTAAACTTACTTCCCTGTCCTTCCGTACTCTCAAGCGTAACATCTGCGTTGTGATACATTGCTGCGTGCTTCACTATAGACAGTCCGAGTCCTGTTCCTCCGGTTTCTTTCGACCTGCTTTTATCTACCCTGTAAAAACGCTCAAATATTCTTGACTGCTGATCTTCTTTTATTCCTATTCCGGTATCTTTGACCACGAGAATATCTTTTCCGGCTTCTTTTGATAAAGTTATATCAACTTTTCCACCTTCTTTATTGTACTTAATCCCATTTTCACAAAGATTGTAGACAATCTCATATAGCAGGCTTCTGACTCCGTGAAGTTTTATATCTTCACCACTTATGTTTATTGTCACATTCTTTTCATTTGCTGTATTTTCCAAAGCTTCCTTTGTTTCTGCCGCAATATCCTTAAGACTTACAAGTTCGGTCTCCATATCCCTGTTTTCGTCAAGCCACGAAAGCCTTATTATATCCTCCACAAGATTTACAAGCCTTTCTGCTTCCTTGCGGATGTGACCTACAAATCTAGGCATATCCTCTTCTTTTACAAGATTGTTTTCCATAAGTTCGGCACTTCCGATAATAGACTGTAGAGGAGTCTTAAGTTCATGTGATACATTTGCTGAAAACTCTCTTCTTGTTCTTTCTGCATTATTTTTTTCAGTAACATCGACAGCAAGTAAAACAGCTCCAAGCGTTTTTCCGGCTGATTCTATCTTGCTTATCCCAAGCTGATAATCAAGCCCGTATCTTTTAAGTATAATCTCAGCCTTTCCCTTTTCCATTGCTTCTTTTATGGTATTTCCAACTGATGTATTTCTTTCTACCGTAAGGAAATCTTTCCCAAGACACTCATCTGTTGTTCCAAATATCTTTTTTGCTGCCGGATTTATACTTATTATACTGTTTTTAGCATCAAGCAGGATAAGTCCCTCATCCATATTTTCGATTGTCGCCTGAAATTCGTCTTTCTTCTGTCGAAGTTCTAAAACCTGCTCGTCTATCTGCCTGTGCTGGTGTTCTATATGTCTTAAAAGCGGTGCTATCTCGCCGTATGCATCATTTTGTAATGGCTTGTTGAGATCAAGGTTATTTAACGGCTCAACAACCTTTTTGGATACACCTCTTGCAAGTAATGAAGATAATATCACTGCCAGAAGTATAGTTATTGCCATGGGTGAAATCATCGAAAATAAAAGCTTAAGTACGGTCTCCTGACTTATTGATATTCTTATTACACTGCCGTCATTTATCTTTTTTGCATAATAAATTGTCCTTTGCGTAAGCGTAGATGAATATCTTGTACACTCACCTCTGCCAAATTTCAAAGACTCTTTTATCTCTTCCCTGTTTGCATGATTTTCCATCTTTGAAGCATCTGTTTTATTATCAAACTTCACTGTTCCATCCGGCTCAACCCATGTTATTCTGTACTTTTTTTCCGTAAGGCTTTTAAGATAATCCACTCCTCCATTTTCAACTCCGGTTACGACAAAACCAAGCTGTGCTCCAAGCTGTTCCTCTTCTATTGTAGTAAAATGCCTGTACAAAATTCCAAGAATAAATGTACAACAGAACAATACCATCACTACAGCAACTAAAAGCACTGATTTAAATATTTTTTTAGTCATTGTGTACCTCCATTTTGTATCCGACATTTCTCACTGTCACTATATATCTGCCACCGTCACCAAGTTTCTGCCTGAGTGTCTTTATGTGCATATCTACCGTCCTGCTCTCTCCATAACTGTCGATACCCCATACTTCTGACAAAAGCCGGTTTCTTGTATATGCCATACCGGGATGCATAAGAAAAATCTTAAGTATCTCATATTCTTTATATGTAAGACATATACTCTCTCCGGAAACTGATACAGTGTGCTCTTCAACATTCATTTCTATTATACCATTAACATATACTGTTTTGTTTTCTTTTTTCGGCATACATCTTCTGAGCACGGCTTTTATCCTTGAAACCATTTCCATCATTCCAAACGGTTTTACAAGATAATCATCTGCACCCATATCAAGACTTTTTATCTTATCATATTCAACACTTTTTGCAGTAGCCATTATAACCGGAATATCTCTGGTTCGGGAAGATGCCTTAATCTTTTTTAAAAGAGAAACACCGTCTTCTCCCGGAAGCATTATATCTAATATTACAAGTTCCGGCAGTTCATCAGTTGTCGCAAGTTCCACCCAGAAGCTGTCACCATCACAAAATCCCTTTGCTGTAAATCCTGTCTGTTCCAATGTATAAATTTCAATATCTCTTATACTTACATCGTCTTCTACGCACCAGATCATATCATTCCTCTTTTCTTTAATGGTTTCCCGTTACTGAAAAAACAACCCACTTAGCTACATTTACGGCATGATCCCCGATACGCTCAAAATATTTTGCTATCATAAGAAGATCGAGTGCATACTCGCCATCCTTTGGATTTTTTGCAATAAGGTCTATAAGAAAAATCTTGACTTTGTTGAAATACTCATCCACAACATCATCATACTCGATTATGCTGTTTGCAAGATTAAGATCACTCTTTACAAATGAATCAATAGACTCTGTAACCATCTTTATTGTTGCTGTTGCCATCTGGTCAAGATATTCACATTCCTCACTTGTTCTTCCATTTAAAAAGCCTATTATCTCAGCAACATCTGACGCCTGGTCTCCTATTCTCTTAATATCCGTTATCATTTTAAGAGCTGTTGATACCTGTCTTAAATCCCTTGCAACCGGCTGCTGCTGGAGCAAAAGTTTTAAACAAAGAGATTCAACATTTCTCTCAAGGTCATCAAGCGAATTATCAAGAGGTTCGACTTCCCATCTAATCCTCGGATTTCCTTCCTTTAATGCCTTTGCAGCCAAAGAAATACACTCCTCACACATCGCACCCATCTCAATAAGCTTTTTATTCAAATCCGCAAGCTGTTCATCAAATCTGCTTCTCATTTTCAAAATCCTCCTATCTTAACCAAATCTTCCTGTAATATAATCTTCAGTTCTCTTATCCTCCGGTGTCGCAAACATTTTCTCAGTATTACCATATTCAATAAGGTCGCCAAGAAGGAAAAATGCTGTCTGATCTGATATACGAACTGCCTGCTGCATATTATGTGTAACTATAACAATCGTATATTTTTCCTTAAGTTCACTTGCAAGTTCCTCTATCTTGGATGTAGAAATTGGATCAAGTGCACTTGTAGGCTCATCCATAAGAAGAATTTTAGGTTCTACGGCAAGTGCTCTCGCTATACAGAGTCGCTGCTGCTGTCCACCCGACATACCAAGTGCCGACTTTTTAAGTCTGTCCTTTACCTCATCCCATATTGCGGCACCTCTGAGAGAATTTTCAACTATCTCATCAAGCTTTGCCTTATTTTTTATTCCATGTGTTCTCGGTCCGTAAGCAATATTGTCATAGATGCTCATAGGAAAAGGATTTGGTTTCTGGAAAACCATACCTATTTCCTTTCGGAGTTTATTCACATCAGTATCAGGTGCAAAAATATCCATATCTCCATATTTAACCTCACCTGTAATCTTTACACCCTGCACAAGATCATTCATTCTGTTAAGTGTCTTTAAAAAAGTTGACTTACCACATCCCGACGGACCTATAAGAGCCGTAATGCTTTTCTCTGGAATATCAATGTTTATATTTTTCAATGCCTGCGTCTGTCCATACCAGAGACACAAGTCCTTAACTGTCATTATGTTATTCATATAATTCCTCCTGCATATATATCTTAGTTATTTGTGAAACTGTCATTCTTGTAATTAAGTGGTATGACTACAACAAATAATGTTAGTCGGCACTTTTGTCGCCGTCAGTACTTAATGGTGGTTTTTTCACCATTTATGTACTGTTACGAGCGACAATGTAACGCAAGTGTGCCGATGGTATTATCTGTTGTAGTCATACCACTAACACAACCTGCAAAATTTTCGCAAATATTACTCTACTTTCTTCTTGAAATAAAGTCCCGTAAATTTAGCAGCAAGATTAACCAAAAGTGCAAGTATCATCAAAATTGCCGCTATAGCAAATGCAACCTCAAACTCACCCTGCTCTTTAGCATAAACATAAAGTGCAACGGTAAGTGTTGCTCCTGCACGGCCGAGTCCGTCAACAAATCCGTTTATCGTATGTGCAAAACCAGCCGTGAACAATAGTGCTGCCGATTCTCCGAGTATTCTTCCGATTGCAAGAATACACCCGGTCATAATACCGTCAACACAGCTTGGAAGTACGACAGTCCTTATAACCCTCCATTTACCTGCACCAAGACCAAAAGCACCCTCTCTGTAACTTTGCGGAACTGTTTTTAAACTTTCCTGTGTTGTTCTCATAATTGTCGGGAGATTCATAATAACAAGCGTCATCGCACCCGCTAATATTGATGTCTGCATCTTGAGAAATTCGCAGAAAAACAACATTCCAACAAGACCATATATAATCGACGGAATACCTGAAAGTGTCTCCGCCGCATATTCTATTACCGCAACCAGTTTCTTATTTGTCGCATACTCAGTAAGATATATCGCTGCTCCAACTCCAAGAGGAAGAACAACAACAAGTGTTGCTATTACTATATAAAATGTATTTAAAATATCAGGCAGAATACCTATATTCTTTGTCAGATAGCTGGGCTTAGTAGTGAGAAGTTTCCATGTAATATTGGGAACTCCTTTATATAATACAAATCCGATAACAAATATAACAAGACCACAGGTTATCGCAACTGATATCCACATTAGTATTTTCATTATCCAGATATAAGCTTTTCTTTTCATAGTCTGATTACTCCTTTTCTTTCTTTAAAAGGCTGTTAAGTACTGCATTTATCAGCATTATGAACAAAAACAATACAAGTGCGATTGAAAATAATGCTTGTTTTTGCAATCCCGATGAATATGACATTTCACTTGCAACTGCTGTTGTAAGAAATCTTACACTTCCAAAAAGTTTTGGCATATTGGCTACATTGCCTGAAACCATCATTACTGCCATTGCCTCCCCTATCGCACGGCCAACACCAAGTACCACCGCCGCCGCTATACCGCTTTTTGCTGCCGGTACAGATACTTTAAAATATGTCTCGATAGGTGTTGCACCAAGTGCAAGTGATGCATCTTCATATTCCGGCGGGACTGCTTCTAGTGCCGTCAGTGAAACACTTATTATTGACGGCAGAATCATTATCGCCAGAACAATTATTGCTGCAAAAAGACTTGCACCATCTGCTATATTAAATGTTTCTCTTACCCATGGAACAAGTACCAGCATACCAACAAGACCATATACAACAGATGGTATTCCGGCAAGCAGGCTTACTGCCATCTCAACAACTGCCTTCATTTTTTTGTTTGCAACCTTTGCAAGATATACAGCCGTAAGAAATCCTATCGGAACACCTATTATGATGGCTCCCGCCGTACCATATATACTTGTCAGGATAAATGGCAGGATTCCATACGATGGTGTTGATGCCGTTGATGCCCATTTCTTTCCAAACAGAAACTTAAATAACCCGATTTCTCTTATTGCAGGTATTCCTGCGATAACAAGATAAACAGTTATAAGCAAAACAAAGCCAACCGTAATCAGACCAAGTATTAAAAATATCCCATGGATAATTGTTTCAAATTTATTGTGACTTTTCTTCATATTAATCCTCATTTCTGCACACATTTTTTAGTGCATAATGTGAAATGTAATATATTCCACATATAAGATTTGTGTCAAATGTGCCCAGACACAAATCTTGCGTTTGGAAAATCTTGAATATTTGGATTTTTCACACTAAACTCCATACTCATATTTCCTGCCCTGCAATAGAAATTGAAAACTTCCCTGATAGTGTTAAAACGGGCAAGTCATATAACTCACCCTTTTTAAGCATTTTATTTATTACTATTTACACTATTTTTCATTTGCCGGTACTACACCTGCTGATGTGATAGTCTCTGATGCTTTCATTGCATAATCAAAGAATGCCTGTGCCTCGTTGCTGAGTTTTTTATCTTTCTTTGTAACGAATACGAAAGGTCTCTGAATTTTATAACTTGCATCCTTTACAGTATCTTCTGATGGTGCTACTCCGTCTACCGAAAGAGCATTTACGCTGTCATCAACTGATGCAAGTGAAGCATATCCGATAGCATTTGGATTGTTTGCAACTGTTGTGATAACATCACCTGTCGATGTAAGTTCCTGTCCGTATTTGCATTTATCTTCTGTTCCCGTAATCGACTCAAATCCATCACGAGTACCACTTCCTGCTTCTCTGCCGATAAGAACGATGTCTCCATTATCTCCGCCAACATCTTTCCAGTTCTTAATCTTTCCTGTGTAAATATCTGCAATCTGCTGAACCTTTAAATCTTTAACTTTATTCTTTGGATTTACCACAATAGCAATTCCATCGTATGCAAGGATTGTTTCCTCAAGTCCCTGATTTTTTTCATCATCAGTAAGTGCACGGCTTGAAAGTCCTATATCGCATCTTCCCTCTGTTACTGCTGTGATACCTGAACCTGAACCTGTAGGATTGTATGTAAATTTTACATCAGGGTTTGCTTCCATAAATGCCTCGCCTAATGCACCAACTACTTTTTCCATTGATGTTGAACCGTCTGTCGCTACAGAACCGCTGAGTTCTGCACTTGAAGATGCTCCTGAACTGCTTGATGAACCTGAAGAAGCTTTATCACCATTTGAAGAATTTCCGCATCCTGTAAGTGATGTAAGTGTTAATGCTGATACCATTGCAGCTACTAATAATCTGTTTTTTGTTCTCATAATTTTTGTCTCCTTTTGATTTAAACTTAATTGTTTTTTGTTTTCCTTTTTACAAGTATTATGATATATGGGTTAAGTAAAATCCAAAAGGCAGGTTATGTAAAAGATATGTAAAGAATATGAGACTGCTCGGAAAGGAAAAAAGACAAAAAGTATTAAAAAGCAAGGGTGGGAAAATTGTTAAAAGATACAATTTTTTAAGAATGTAAGAAATGAAAGGCTGAACTGTTACAAGAATGTTAAATAGTGTCTCGAATATACTTGAAATAACTGGGTAGATATGTTATAATCAAATCAGCAAAATAAAAGATAACAGTGTTATATTAACACCAAAACAAAACCCCTATAAGGTGCAACTTATAGGGGTTTTTACTTGTTTTGTTTGAGCAGTTTAAGCTTCTGCCAGGCTAGTTGCCATTTAGAAATGCTTGTCTAACCATTTGCATATGTAGTATGCAACTACACTTGCCACAACAGCACAAATAAAAGATAACATACATTAACACCTCCTCTCCGTTGTCGGAGTGGAAATGACAACAAGTATAGTATATCAGATATGTTTCCGCATTTTTACAGACAAGCTGCTTTCATTCTCTTTATAACTTCTCTCACATACTCCTCCGGTTTTGAAACTTTTTTAGCTATATCCGGTATTGACATTTCACATTCTTCATACAATGTCTCGATTTTTCCTTCAAGTTTTCCATCAAGTTTCGCATCTTTCATAGAATTTTCCCATGCTCTGCACATATCAACGACCTCCTCTTTATCATCCCCGGCAAATTTTGCCCCGGTTATTATATTTATCAATTCTACCGCTTCTTTTTCTACATGATTAAATCTTGAGTTCCCTTTTATCCAGCTACCATCTTTATCACTCTGGTGTTTGATAAACTGCATTACTGCCCCTAAATCAGTTTTGAATTTATCAAAATTTTCCTCTGATATTTTTGCCGGTTCTATAAGATTTATCTTATAATCCGGTACATACGACAATAATTCAACATTATCAACCGATAACATTTCATGTATGCTTTTTGCTCCATCCCAGTCTCTATCCCCAAAATATACTACCAATGTGATTACAGGCATTAATTTATCTTCCTTTTTAAACCCTGATAAAAATTCTTCTGAGTTTAACTTAATCTGCTTTTTCTTCGACCTGTCTCTATAAGACCGCTTTGCTTCTTCTACCTGCTTTGCATATTGTAATGCATCATAAAGCATATTTTTAACGGCAATCGCATAATGGATTTTGTCCTGGTTTTCAATTCCAAGCACTACATAGACCGCCTCGTCATCCTTTGCCATAGACCACAACATAAGATTGTCTCTCAATTTCTGAACTGCCATATCAGCATCGTTTCCATATGGCAATGCAATCTCTGCCGTATCTATTTTTTGCAATTCTTCAGGTTTTATTACCTGTCTTCCATCATAAATATAAAAATTGAAGGCATCCGCTATAATATCCCTATGCGACATATACTGCTTTGTTGCTATATCGATTTTCCCCATAAATGTCTCCTTTCTTACATTATACATACTGTATAATAAAAATGCAATAATTCCTCCCAGCTCTCACAAACATTTGTTTGTTTTTGTGTTTTTATAATACTATATGAATATATGTTCGTCAAGATATTTCATTCAGGCAAGAATATTTGTGCTATGCACAATCATGTATTGACCCATCACACAAAAGCAATGATTGACTCTTTAATTTTTTAATCTTTAATTTTTTAAATTGATAATATCTTTTACCTATACATCACCTCTCAATTTTTCACTATACAATAATAAAGATAATAGAAAAGACGGACTATCTATATATTAGATAGTCCGTCTTTCCATATTCATGTTCTATTGTATAAACTCTTTCTGCCACACTTGTAGTCTTTGAGTATATTTTCTTTTACATCTTATCTACCCTTTTTTCATATCCAATTTCCACAAAGATTACATCCCCATAAGTACATAAACACATTTACATAAGTATTGAAATACCTGTATATATCCAGATAATACTTAACTCACTTTTTTTATTTTACCTTAACCTTTATAGTCTTGCTCCATTTTCCTGAATAACTCTTTCCTCCGGATTTTGCTGTTGCTCTTATCCTGAGGTAATAAGTCTTTCCTTTTTTAAGTCCTTTGCCCTTATAACTTCCACTCTTTAATGACGGCTTTGAAGCAAATGTCTTAACATTTTTAAACTGTTTGTTAAATGAATATTGTATCTGACAGTTTGTGTTTTTCGTACTCTTTCCTTTCCATGTGCATTTTATTTTGCCGCCTGACAATGCTTTTACCTTGAAGTTTTGCACTGTTTCCGGCAGGACTTTTATTGTTACTTTTTTAGTAACTGCCTTATAGCTGTCTGTCTCATTAACAGATATTGTAACCTTTGCTTCTCCACAGCCGACTATCGTAATCTCGCCTTTTGATGAAACTTTTACAACATTAGTATTTGAACTTTTGTATCTGACTGTTCCATCACTATCGGTTTTAGCATTTAATTTGAATTTTTTGTCTCCTAAATATTTTATGTAGGTATTTTTAACATTGAGTGCTGCCACAGCTTTTTCTGTCGGTTCTTCCGTTGGATTTATTGTCGGCGTTGCCGTCGGTACTGCACTTGGACTTGCTGTTGGCACTCCCGTCGGTGCTGTACTTGGACTTGCCGCCGGCACTTCCGTCGGATTTATTGTCGGAGTTGCTGTCGGCACTTTTGTCGGTGCTACACTTGGACTTGCCGCTGGCACTCCCGTTGGTGCTGTACTTGGACTTGTTGTTGGATTTCCCGTTGGTGCTGTACTTGGACTTGCTGTTGGATTTCCCGTTGGTGCTACACTTGAACTTGCTGTAGGCTTTACACTTGGAGTTACCGTCGGTTTTACAGTCGGAGTAGCTGTTGGATTTATACTCGGACTTGCCGTTGGTGTCGGAGTCGAAATTGTATCCATTATTATCTCAACATTCTTATCATATCGGAAATCAGCTGTGTCTCCACTCAAATATTTATCAATAATATCTTTGCAATTTGAAATATCAAGTGTTGTGATTTTATTATCCTGACAATACAAAGTATCAAGTTCTGTATTGTTTGTTACATCAAGCTTAGTCAACTGATTGTCACCACAATCCAAATCATGTAAACTAGCATTTTTACTCACATCCAATTCTGTCAACTGATTGTCACCACAATTCAAATATTGTAAACTTGTATTTTCACTTACATCCAATCCTGTCAACTGATTATCATAGCAACACAATCTGTATAACTTTGTACTTTTACTCACATCTAGTTTTTGTAACCGGTTGTGCTGGCACTCCAACACTTCTAACTCAGTATTCTTACTCACATCCAGTTCCGGCAACTGACTTTCATACAAATCCAAATATGTCAATTTTGTGTTTTCACTCACATCCAGTTTTTGAAGCTGATTGCGACCACACTCCAGCGTTTCTAACTTCGTATTCTTACTTACATCCAGCTCTGTCAATTTCTCGGAAGCACAATTCAAATATTGCAATTTAGTATTTTCTGTTATATTTATTCCCGTGACTTCACCTATTTCATCTACTTCCAAATATGGATCCCATGAAATACACAAAGCTCTAATTTCATCCAGTCCTGCAAATGATATTTCACCATTAAGCTTTTTGTGATTCCAGTCAATCATGGTCAATCTTAATTCACCATTTATAGCCGACCACTTATATTCATTACTATCCAAATCTTCACTTATATCTGCACCTTTTTCTTTCTGCTCTGCTATTATCTTCTCTAAAACTGCCACATCCGAGACACTTTTTTCAGCTGTATCATCGCTTGTACCGTTTAGAAGCTTAACATTATCATCGTATTCTAAATGGATATATCCATTTTCGTCCTCTTCTCCATTTTTATATCCAATCAATTTGTTACACTTTGAAATATCAAGTACGGTAATCTTATTATATTGACATCTCAAATAGTTTAATTCTGCATTACTGCTTACATCCAATTTTTCCAACTGATTTGACTGGCAATATAATTTTGTTAATTTGGTATTCTGACTCACATCTAATTTAGACAACTGGTTATCAGCACAATCCAACTGTGTTAATTCCGTATTGTTACTTACATCAAGCTCTTGTAACTGATTGCCACCACAGTCCAACACTGTTAGTTCCGTATTTTTACTGACATCAAGCTCCTGCAATTGATTATCAACACAAGACAAATATCTTAATTTTGTGTCCTGATTCACATCTAGTTTTGTCAACTGATTTCCATCACAACATACATAGTCTAATTTTGTATTTTCACTTAAATCTAATTCAGACACCTCATTATCATAGCAATCTAAACTTGTTAATTCTACATTCTGACTTAAATCCAGTTGTGACAACCGGTTTTTACTGCATTCCAATTCTATCAATCCATTACATTTGCTCACATCAATTTCCGTCAACTGATTTTCATAGAAACCCAAACTTGTTAATTTTGTATTATTACTTACATCCAGTTCCTGCAACTGATTTTCCCAGCAATCTAATTCTGTTAATTCTACATTCTGACTCATATTCAGTTCCGTCAATTGATTTTCACTGCAATCCAAGATTTCCAGTTTTTTATTTTCACTCACATCCAAATTTGTTAATTTATTGCAACCGATTTTCAGACTGTTTAATTCACTTAATCCTGTAAATGAAATTTTTCCTTGAATATCTCTTTCAGCCAGATATATGTTTGTCAGTCTCAATTCACCGTCAATTTCTTCCCAGCCATAATCTGGATCATCCAAATCTTCACTTACATTTGCACCTCTCTCTTTCTGCTCTGCTATTATCTTTTTTAAAACAGCCACATCTGATGCATTTTTCTCGACTATTGGTGTTTCAGAGTCATCATCCTCCGAAACTATCTGCACACTATCAGCTTTGGCATAGCCATAATTCATTGGTATTGATGTAACTACCATAGCTGCCGAAGCCATAACGGCAAAAAACTTACCTGCTTTTTTTCTAAAACCTGTTTTTCTTCTCATAGTCGTTCCTCACTTTCTATAGTATTTTTAAGTCACCAGTATCTTTGTTTCTCACATTGTATAAGTCCTCCTTTCACAAATTATTTAGACATTTGCGAAACTGTGATTATCCTTGATTAAATTGCATCAAACCAGTTTCACAACCACCTAAATCACCTGAAAATCATTGCTGATTTCCCTGTATTTACGACTATAACATACCCATGTCAAAAAACCGTTTCCGTTTTTTTCAACAAAAAATGGACTATTTATATCACAAATAGTCCATTTTCTATATTTTCACAATTCTATTTTTTATCTGCTATGAAGGTATCTTTCGACCGACTGCACTGCCGTTGCTCCGTCCGCAACTGCTGTCACTACCTGTCTGAGCGGTTTTGTCCTTATATCTCCTGCTGCAAAAATTCCCTCACTGCTTGTTTTACAATCCTCACCCGCTTTTATATAACCTGTTTTATCAAGCTCGACATAATCCTTAAATATATCCGTTACCGGTTTCATTCCTACAGCTACGAACACTCCTGACACTTCAAGTTCTTTTTCTTCACCTGTTTTGTTTTGCAAAAGCCTGATTGACGATACTTTCTTGTCGCCTTTTATTTCTTTTATCTCATAAAACGGAAGTATCTCTATGTTTGGTGTTTCTTTTACTTTCTGCTGAATGTTTACTGCTGCCCTGAATTCGTCTCTCCTGTGTATAAGATAAACTTTTTCGCATAAAGCCGAGAGATAAATTGCATCTTCAAGTGCCACATCTCCACCGCCGACCACGGCTGTTACCTTTTTCTTAAAAAACGCACCATCGCAAGTTGCACAATATGATACACCTGTGCCTGTAAGTTCTTCCTCACCTGCGGCTCCAAGTTTCCTGTGTGATGCCCCTGTAGCAGCTATTATTGTCTTTGTCTCGACGGACTCCCCGGCATTAAGAATTATCCTATATGCCTTTTTCCCCTCTGTGTCATTTATCTCTTCTATTTTTGTTACTTCTGCATCGATAAACTCAGTTTCAAGCATATCTGCGTGCTCCCTGAATTTACTTCCAAGTGTAAAGCCGTCTGTCTCAGGCAATCCAAGATAATTGTCCACCTGCTCTGTTGATACTATCTGTCCACCACTGTATCCTGCTTTTTCTATAACAACTACATCAAGTTTGGCTCTTTTTGCATATACTGCTGCCGAAAGACCTGCCGGTCCGCTTCCTATTATAACTAAATCTCGCATATTCCCTCCAATTTTTAATAAATGCACTCTCTATATTTAACCATTACCTTTTATTTTAATGTAACCATTTCAGGTTTTGTTCTGTAAAACATTGCTCTCGACACCTTTGATTACAACATTTCAATAATACTTCAATATCACTTCGAGGTCAACTTTAAAGTCGCTTCAAACAAACTTCAATGTCACTTCAAACAAACTTCACTCTACTTTGAACTAAGTGAATTACTCCACTTCTGACTGCACCGCAGACATCAACAATAACGATTATTCCACATATCATATATATTTATGCCAAAAAAAGAACAGCTATCCATATTTAAGCTGCTCTTTAATCCTATGATGTCGGTGGCAAAATGTATTTTAACCCTTGCATCATATATATTTTCTATGCTTCTGTACCCTCCACCTGTTTTGCCTGTGAAAAGTCTATTACATTTCCATACTGTTCCATCTCCTCAGCATTAAGTGTCATAAACTTTACATTGTCCAATGCTTCTTCGGCTATTCCTACACAGTTATCCGTTATTCTTCCGATATTTTGGAGGATTTCCGTATAATCTCCAGACATTGCCTTACTGCATTTTTTATTTTTCACTCTGCCAAAATGTGCTTTGCTGCATTGTCTGTTTATCTTTCTTATTTTATTTTTATCTCTCGTCATTTTATCTATTACTTTATCATCACCTGTCGCTACCGCTACTATCGCTTCTTCAAATAACTTTCCCGAAAGTTCCATACACTCTTTTACTTCGTTAATTGCTTCATTTGACAATTTATACCCTTTTGATTTTAGGTTTTCATAAGACTTATCTATCTCGTCACATCTCTCAGCTATTCTCTCTATATTATTTGATACACATAGCAGCCCTGCCGTCTGTTCCGATTGGAGTTCTGTAAGATTTCCACTTGAGAACATTTTTGATATGTATGCTGAAATACTTTCCTGTAATACTTTTACATATTCCGAATATTCATTAAACTTCCGTCCTGCCACTCCATCTTTTTTTGCCGTTACGGCTGCTTTAAGATAACTGAAAGCTTCTGCGGCATATGAAGCTGAGCGTTTTATCTCCTCTGATACAAGATATAATGCTGCTGTCGGCTGATTTATCAGTTTGTCATCAAGATATTTTGCGGTAAATACTGCTTTCTCTTTTGCCTCGTCACCCCTCACGATGAATTTAACAATTTTTACCATCACCGGTATAAGAGGAAGCCATACCAAAGTACAGACTATATTAAATGTCGTATGTGCATTTGCTATCTGTCTTGAGATTACATCAACTTCATTTCCTTTTGGTGAGATATATCTTACAAACTTTGATAAGACCGGTATCAGAAACATAAACACGATACTTCCCGTTATGTTAAATACACTGTGTGCCACCGCTGTTCTCTTTGCATTTTTTGACTGACCGATAGATGCCAAAAGAGCTGTTATCGTAGTACCGATATTGTCACCAAATAAAATAGGTATCGCACCGCCAAGACCGATAACACTTGTCACTCCATCAGGACCTGCCTGTGACGCAAAATTCTGTAAAACGGCAATAGTTGCCGAGCTGCTTTGCACAACAAGTGTCATTACACATCCAAGCAACACACCAAGAACCGGAATATCTTTTACTTTTCCCATAAGGTCAATGAAAATCGGACTTGTTGCAAGCGGCTTCATGACACTACCCATAATCTCAATACCCTCAAATAAAAGCCCAAACGAAAAAATGACACGGCCGACCTGTTTTACTTTCTCCTGTTTGCACACAAAGTTAATGATAAATCCGATAAATATCAGAGGATATATATAATCACTTATTTTAAATGCCATAAGCTGTGCCGTCATAGTTGTTCCTATATTAGCACCAAATATAACAGAAATACCCTGTGGCAGAGTCATAAGTCCTGCACTTACAAAACCTATTACCATGACTGTTGTTGCCGAACTACTCTGTAAAACTGCTGTTACCAACGCACCTGCAAGTGCACCCATAATGGGATTTTTTGTAAGAATTCCAAGAATCTTTTTCATTTTTTCCCCGGCAGCTTTCTGCAAAGCATCACTCATACTGTTCATGCCATACAAAAATAATGCAAGACCGCCAAGCAAACCAAACACTACCTTAACATTTTCGTTCATAATCTTTGTCCTCTCTGTAATTTCTTAATAAGTACACAAAAAACTAATCCTATGCTTTATCCTGTTATTTTTCTTATAGTTATCATAAAGCACTTCTTTCTTTACAACACAAGAGTAACAAAAAAACTATGCTGCAACTATCACAGCATAGTAAAATGAATGTCAAGTTTTTGTAAAATTATCACTATTTTTATAAAGTGGCATTACTGGCATTTTTCTATATATTAACAAAAGGGCAAAACCAGCGTTTTGCCCTCCAAGAATTGCTTTGCAATTCTCGTTTGCACCACACTACATTACTGCATTTTCCTATACATTAACAAAAGGACTGCATATTATACAGTCCTTTTTATAACGCCCATTTTTTATTGTTGACCTCGCCCAGTCTACTCTGTAATCTTAATTTCCTCTATAGTCACATTTTTTTCTTCATCTATGATAAATGCCTTTAACACAGGATTTTCTCTGTCCATTAAAGACAAGATGAGATAATTGACTTTTGAATCATATGCAAGTCTTTTATCTTCCTCAGATGGTCTTGACGGAGACTCCGGATGAGAGTGGAAGTTTCCAAGAAGTTCAAGTCCATTCTGACGCATATCCTTTACAGCCTGAAGCTGCTCTTTGGGATCCATTGAAAAATGCTCATTGCTATGGTCAATATTTGTAAGAAGATAAACTTTCTTGATATATTTATCATTGCCATCCTTTGTTCCACCAATAAGGCCACAAGCCTCGTCAGGAAGTCCGGCTTCGCAATGTTTTAAAATCTTGTCATAATCATTTTTTGTTAAAAAAAGCATATTATTCCTCGTTTCTGAGCAACTTATTGCAAAGTGGCTATGCAAAGCTCAAATTTGCATATACCATAAACGCTATTTGTTTTTGCTCAAATCTGCACCTGCCACAAAAGACATTTGCTTAATCTTATTTGCCGTCACACTCTGCCTGCTCATAATCAATAAGCTCTGTGATTGTCGGATGGTCACCGCATACGGCACATTTACCGTCAGCCTTTGGAAGTTTGACTGTTCTAAACTGCATTGTGAGTGCATCATATGTAAGAAGTTTTCCTACAAGAAGGTCCCCTACACCGATAATGTATTTGATTGCTTCCATTGCCTGAAGACTTCCGATAACACCGCCCATTGCACCGATAACACCAGCCTGTTTACAAGTAGGAACTGCGTCCTTTGGAGGTGGATTTTTGAATACACAACGGTAGCATGGTCCTTCTCCCGGAACATAAGTCATAAGCTGCCCCTTGAACCTGATGATTCCTGCATGAGAAAATGGTTTCTTTGCCATTACGCAGGCATCATTGATAAGGAATTTTGCCGGAAAGTTATCTGTTCCGTCAATAATAAAGTCATAATCTTTTATAAGATCCATGATGTTTTCTGATGTTACAAATGTACGGTATGTATTTACTGTTACATCAGGGTTCATTGCATTCATTGTCTCTTTTGCAGACTTAACTTTTGCTTTGCCTACATCAGCAGTTCCATGAATAATCTGACGCTGGAGATTTGAAAGATCAACCTCATCAGCATCCGCAATACCAATAGTACCAACGCCTGCTGCTGCAAGATACATTGCGGCTGGTGCACCAAGTCCACCGGCACCGATGATTAGCACCTTGCTGTTCAACAGCTTTTTCTGTCCTTTAACGCCTACTTCCTGCAAGATGATATGTCTTGAGTAGCGTTCCATCTGTTCATTAGTAAATGCCATTAGAAACTTCCTCCTCCCATGAAATAAAGAAATTCAATAGAATCTCCCTCTTTAACTGTTGTTGTATCAAATGTATCTTTATCAACAAAATCATCATTTAATGAAACTGTTACATAAAGTGGATTCTCTACCTTTTCAGCTTCAATAATCTGTGCAATAGTTGTTCCCTCTGCGTATTCTTTCTTTTCGCCTGCTATTGTAATAGTCATCTCTTAACCCTCCTATTTATAATTTCTATCTTATATATCTAACGGACAGACCTTATTCAAAAGTTCTCCCCGATTGTTTTCATATTTTTAATGAAGTGGATATTTGCAATCCGCTCTGCCGCCTGATAGTTTTAAAGTAAAGCACCAAGTTTCTCTTCTATCTCGGCTTTCTTTACAAGACCTCTTGTTCTGTCTGTTTCTTCCCCGTCTTTAAAAAAGACAAGAGTTGGCGAAGCCATGACTTCATATTTCTCCATAAGTTCTTCATCAAAATTGATGTTTACTTTTACAACTTTTGCCTTATCCTCGTAATCATCTTCTATGTCACCGAGGATAGGTGAAAGCTGTTTACATGGAATACATGAATCTGAATAAAAATCTACAATTACCGGAAGTTCTGATTGCAATACTTCCTTTTCAAAATCATCTTTAGAAACTCTCTTTGCCATTCTTCGCCCTCCTGTTTTAAGCGATATGCCGCTTTTAAATGACATATCACATTTTATTTTTATATTTAATAAAGTTACTTATTTAAAAGCTGCTTTATTTAAAGAACTTTGCCTTTTATTTTTCAACAGATTTATTCTTCAACCTTTTTAACGATAAGGTCATATGTTCCATTTTCATTGTCAATAAGTTTAAGTATCTGCTGTCCTTCTTCCTTAAAACTTCTTGGAACATTCTGAACCGGCTCTCCCTCATTCATTGTAACGGCGAGCACCTGTCCTACTTCTATCTCCTCCATTGCCACCTTTGCCTTAACAAAAGTCATAGGGCAGACTACATCAGTAATATCTACTCTCTCATCAATCTCAAAATCAGCCATTGTACGCCTCCTTTATAACCTTTTCAAATTTATCAAGTCCTACTCTGTCCAAAGTAAACTTAAATCTCTCACTTGGTTTTGCATTGTCATCAAAGAACTGGATAGCTGCATCAGTAATTCTGAAAAGCTGCTCTTCTGACTCAACAACAGGAAGTAACTCCTTACCTTTGACAATCCGGTTTCCAAATAATCCACCAAATGATACAAGGTATCCTGTCTTTACATCCCATGCGTCAGTAGGACAGGCTTTTGAACAGCGTCCGCAGTAATTACACTTAGACTCGTCAACCTTAACAACACCGTCTGCTATAGTGATTGCACCTTCCCTGCAGGCTTTCTCACATACTCCACAATTTATGCAGGCATCCTGTTTCCATGAAACGATAGCTGCTCCTTTGATTCCTACATCATTCTCCTCTGCCTTAAGACAGTTGTTCTGACATCCTGTTACACCAAATTTAAACTTATGAGGAAGTTCTCTTGCATAATATCTGCTGTCAAGTTTCTTTGCAATATCGTATGAATCAATATTTCCGCCAGGACATATCTGATTTCCCTGACAGGCTGTGATAGTACGAACTCTAGGTCCGCACACACCAGGCTTACATCCACCCTTTGCAAGTTCTTCTTTTACTTCATCAACATCATCAATCTTGATAAAAGGTATTTCCACACTCTGTCTTGATGTGAGATGCACATGACCGTCTCCGTATTTCTCAGCTACTTCAGCAATCTTTACAAGATTTTCTGCTGTAAGGTTTCCACCTACAACCTGCAATCTGAGTGAAAAATTATTTTTCTGTTTCTGACGCATAAATCCGCCTTTTTTTAATGCTGCATAATCTACTGCCATATTTTCCTCCTTGTTTATGAAACCTTTTTAATATGAAGTTTCATACTTTAATGGTATTTTTTCTGCATACATTCTGTTATTTCCAAAATGTTTTTGCACCTCATCTGCCATTTTATAACAAATGAACTTAGTTTTCTTTTAATACTCTGTCGAAATCCTCGATAAGATCTTCTATATCTTCTATCCCGACACTTATGCGAATCATATCATCAAAAACATTTGCATCTTTCTTTTCCTGTTCAGAACTGTGAACATTGAGCGTTGATGATGGGTGGACTATGAGAGTCTTTGTATCACCTATATTTGACACAATCTTCGGAATCTTAAGACCATCCATTATCGAAAATGCTCTTTCTTTACTTCCGACTCTCACTGTAATGATAGCTCCAAATCCATTATGTAGTACCTTAAGTGCTGTCCCATACCAATCACTGCTTTCAAGGCCCGGATAATTGACCGTAAGGTCTTTATATTCTTCAAGATGTTTAGCAAGTTTCAGTGCATTGCTACAGGCTCTCTCCATTCTAAGTCCGAGAGTTTCCATTCCGAGAAGATTATAAAATGCCGTCTGAGGTGCAATGCACGCTCCTATATTTCTAAACAATCCATTGCGGAGTTTTGCTGTAAATGCAAGCTTTCCAAACACTTTAAACTCCTTCATTCCCGGATATTTTTCAAAATCCCACTTGAACTTTCCACCATCTGTAATGACACCGCTTATTGCATCACTGTTTCCGTTTATATACTTTGATGTTGAATTGATGACAATATCTGCACCAAGTTTTAACGGCTGTGTAAGATAAGCAGATGCAACTGTATTGTCAATAATGAGTGGAATACCTGCTTCATGTGCAATAGCTGCAAGTGCTTCAATATCGGCAACATCAAGTTTTGGATTTCCTATAGTCTCTGCAAATACAAGCTTAGTCTTTTCGTTTATTGCTGCCTTTACAAGCTCATGATCGTTTATGTCTACAAACTTAGTAGTTATACCATATGCCTCAAAGTCATGGAAAAGATCTATCGTTCCACCATACAAGCCTGTACTTACAACAATCTCATCTCCTGCCTGAGTGATATTTAATAAAGCACATGACACTGCTGCCATACCGGATGCACACGCCACCGATGCCATACCACCCTCAAGAACAGTCATCCTGTCTTCAAATGCTGCTATCGTCGGATTGCCAATTCTTGTATAAGAAAAACCGGGTGCTTTATTTGCAAACAGTTTTTCATGCTGTAAAGCTGATTCCTGATAAAACGCACTGGACTGGTAAATAGGTGTAAGCGTAGCTCCTGTAGCCTTATCTCCCGGTGCAGCACTATGTAATAATGCTGTATTAAATCTCATATTATTTATCACCTTTCCTACTAAACATATAATTCCTATCTCTTTAATATGAATTACTATGTCTAGTAATATACGCTACTTTAATGCAGTTGTCAAGATATAAATTCGCAATTACCTGATAATTATATTAAATTTTTTTGTGTGGAGCAAGTTTTTAGTTTTTTATATTTGGGACGAAGTAACAGTTCAGCCATAAAAAGATAATTGGCAATACAATGAGCTTGTTCATTG
>ERZ773264.236-NODE-236-length-83119-cov-93.158083_pt1 | contig 83119 bp, 61 predicted proteins | sample MGYA00511910_ERZ773264 | MGnify/ENA primary metagenome ERZ773264 (study PRJEB29015, sample SAMEA2737739) | human gut metagenome | biome: human gut; feature: human-associated habitat; material: faeces | place: China | collected 2012 ...
ACTTGCATGTGTTAAGCCTGTAGCTAGCGTTCATCCTGAGCCAGGATCAAACTCTACATTGTAAAATATTTTGCCAACTTTAATAAGCCGAACTAAGCCTTACCAGGCCGAGCTAAGCATACTAACGTTGTTTGTTTGTATCTGTTCAGAACGAGCTTCCATTTTTAAGCTTAAAGTCAAACAAACTTGACGGTTCGTTTTTCTTCTACCCAAGAACGATTGTTCATCGTTCTCGCTTCTTGTACTACTTCTGTCTTATGTAAATCTTTTCAAAGAACTCTTGTTTCTGTCCGCTTCCTGTTTCGCTCCGCATCTCTCACGTTTGCTTGAGGCACCGTTGCTGTTCGAAAGCGGATGCAAAGGTATAGCTTTTTTGCAAACCACCAAAACTTTTGCAGGGAAAAGTTGAAATTTTACGCTCGTTTTAACAGTTGTTTGCAATTAAAGCACCGCATTGTGGGCGCACACATTATATTATTATAGGCGCAAGAAACTGTTTTAAAGACTGCAACCAGAGGATGCACACAACAGGAAAGCACCGCTGATTGAGGAAAACGGGGGAAGATATTGCAAGAAAAAGAGGGAGGGAGATATGGAAAGGGAGGTCTTGAACCGCAAAAGCAATGGTTTGGCAGCACAAAAGTAAAGGTTTGACACTGCGAAACATCAACAAAAGTCATCCGCGTCGGTCGTTACGAGCATCCGCGCCGACCGTTACGAGCATCTGCGTCGGTCGGTGCGGATGTCTGCGCCGGTCGGTGCGGATGTCTGCGTCGGTCGATACGAGCATCTGCGTCGGTCGATGCGGATGACAAAAGTAGGGAGTATGAAGAGGAAAAGAGATGGGGTGAAAAGAGAGAAGAAGAGCGTGAAGCGGAAGAAAGAGGGGTATAAACGGGGAAAATAGGGGGCAAGCGTGGGGAAAGAGGGTTGCGTGGGTATGGCAGGGATGCCATACCCTCCTAAGATAGTACTATATATTTAGACGTTTGAACAAATAGTTTTGTAGATAATAGAAGAGGACGGCGAAGAGCGAACCGATAGTGGCACCACAGAAGAGGTCGCCAAAGTAATGAACACCGAGGTACATCCGCGAGTAGCTAACGATGAACGCCCACGAGAACATCATCACTGTGAACCACTTATGACGAATGACGAGCGACATGAAGACGGCGAGGGCAAAGGTGTTGGCTGCGTGACAAGACGGGAAACCATATCTACCACCACGATAACCATTGACGACATGCACGAAGGACGACAACGGATTGTTGAGATTGGCAGGACGCAGTCTGCCTATCTCCGGACGTATGAGTGTTGCACATGTTTGATCAGCCGCCAAGATAATCAGTCCGATGGTGACCAAACAGATCGAAGCACGCTTCCAGGACATGCGACGGAAGAGCAGATAGGCAAGCACGGCATAGAATGGTACCCAAATCCAACGTCCACTGATACACCACATTACGGAATCGAAGAACGGACTATGTGCGCCATTCACAATAAGCAACAGACGGGCATCAATATCTGAGAGCCACAAAATAAATTCCTTGAAAAAATTAAACCACATGTTAGTCTTCTTGTTTATTCAATCATTTCGCAATAAAATAGCTTTGCAAAGTTACAATTAAATATGCAAATAACTACTTTTCGGACACAAATTTGGCAGTTTTTATTTGTATTGTGCGATTGTTTACGTACCTTTGTAAGGTATAATGTATAAAATTCACTAAATCACATCGTTATGACAGAAGGATATAGAAGCAAGGAATATGGTGTGCCTACGAAGCGTTTCGTGCAGACCATGGACTTGAAAGACGACAGTGAACTTATTCGCAAGTACCGCGAGGCTCACGACCAGGAGCATTTCTGGGACGAGATAAAGGAGGGAATTAAGGCGGTTGGCATCTTAGAGATGGAGATTTACATCTTGGGCAACCGCTTAGTGATGATTGTGGATGCACCAGTCGACTTCGATTGGGATGCAGCCATGGAGCGTCTCGCCACCCTACCCCGCCAGGAGGAATGGGAGAAGCATGTGGCTGAGTTCCAGAACTGTTCGGCAGAAGCGACGAGCGACGAGAAATGGCAAATAATGGAGCGTATGTTCTATCTGTATGAGTAATGGTGAGGTGGTGAGGTGGTGACATATGCGAATCCCAACACCTCAACATCTCAACATCTCAACACCTCAACATCTCAACACCTCAACACCTCAACACCTCAACACCACAACACCACAACACCACAACATCTCAACACCTTATTATATATATATAACACAAAATACATATAACAAATGAAGAAACTCTTATCGCTGCCCCCAAATCTTGTGGGCAGTTTCCACGAGATAACCGAACTGCCACGTAGTGAGTGGTTCTGTACAAACGACCCTGTGGGCAAGAAACTCGGCTCAGGCGGTGGCACTACATGGTTGCTGCGCGCAGCTTACGAAGACTACAAGACACAAAACGCTGACGCTGTAAGTTTCGACGAATGGTTGGCTGCCGACAAGCGACTACTCTTGCACGCCGGCGGACAGAGTCGCCGACTGCCGTCTTACGCTCCATCGGGCAAGATACTTACACCGCTGCCAGTGTTCCGCTGGGAACGCGGACAGAGTCTGAACCAGAACCTGCTGTCGCTGCAGGTGCCGCTCTACAAGCGCATCATGGACATCGCCCCACGCGGTCTGAACACGATGATAGTGAGCGGCGACGTGTACATACGCTCCACCGAACCGCTGCAGCCGATACCCGAGGATGCGGACATCGTATGCTACGGTCTGTGGCTCGGTCCGGAGATTGCGAAGGACCACGGCGTGTTCGTCAGTACGCGCGAAAAGCCAACCGAGCTGAAGTGTATGCTTCAGAAGCCGTCGGTGGAGACGCTCTCTGCGCTGCTCACCGACCACTTCTACCTCACCGACATCGGTGTATGGATTCTCTCCGACCGCGCCGTGAAAGTGCTCATGCAGCGTTCTACCAACGGAACGGACATAGCCACGGGCGAGGTGGTGAACTACGACATGTACGGCGAGTTCGGCTGCGCTCTCGGCTATGAGCCGGGCGTGAAGGACGAGGCGGTCAACGCGCTGAAGACCGTGATACTGCCGTTGCCAGGTGGCGAGTTCTACCATTTCGGCACATCGCACGAGCTGCTCTCGTCGATGCTCGCCATACAGAACATCGTGAACGACCAGCGCGAGATTATGCACCACGACCGCAAGCCACATCCGTCTATCTTCGTGCAGAACACCGAACTGAAGCCGAAGTGGACACAGCAGAACCGCAACGAGTGGGTGGAGAACGCATACGTAGGCGAGAACTGGACGCTGACGCAGGACAACATTGTGACAGGTGTGCCCGAGAACGACTGGACGCTGACGCTCAGCGAGGGTCAGTGTGTCGACATCGTGCCCATAGGCGCAGACAGTTGGGCTGTGCGCCCGTACGGTTTCAACGATAAGTTCCGCGGCGATTTGGCGGACGTAGAATACCTCGGTCGCCCGTTCGCCGAATGGGCAGCAGAGCGCGGCATTGACCTCAACGCAATAGAAGGTCGCCACGACCTGCAGGCAGCACGCATCTTCCCCGTTGTCGACAACACCGACGACATGGGCATCGTGCTGCGCTGGATGCTCGGCGAGAGCACACTCACAGAGGGCAAGACGATATGGGAGAAGGCGAAGCGCATGAGCGCCGACGAGATAAGTGCCGAGGCAAACCTCCGCCGTCTTGTAGACCAGCGCACTAAGTTGCGCCTGAAGAACCTGCCGATGATTGCAAAGAACTGGCAGCACAGCGTGTTCTACCAGAGTGACCTGCAGACCGTAGCACACGAGTACGGCAAGTACGACGTAGCACTGCCCAACGCCCTACCCGAGTCGGCTTCGCTCCTGACACGCACCTGCGACGCCATGTTCCGCTCGGAAGCCGAACGCCAACGCACGAATGGCGGTACACAGAGCTACGAGCTGGCTAAGAAGTACGAAGCAGCAGCGTTCTCGTTGCTGCGCGAGGGACTCACCACCGAGGCACTGCGCGTAAAGCAACGCCCCCAACTGTCGGTGTATGCCGACCAGATTGTATGGGGACGCTCGCCCGTGCGCATAGATATAGCCGGCGGATGGACCGACACACCGCCGTTCTGCCTCATGGAGGGCGGCAACGTTGTCAATCTCGCTATCAACCTCAACGGACAACCACCGCTGCAGACATACGTGAAGCCATGCGCTGAGCCACACATCATACTTAGAAGTATCGACCTCGGTGCATCGGAAGTAATCACTACATACGAAGAACTCTCGGCATACAACACTGTAGGTTCGCCATTCTCAATACCGAAGGCAGCCCTCTCGCTCGCCGGTTTCCTGCCGCGCTTCTGCAAGGATAGCTACCGCTCGCTCGAGGAACAGTTGCGCGCGTTCGGTTGTGGCATCGAAGTGACGCTGCTCTCGGCTATACCAGCCGGAAGCGGACTCGGCACCAGCTCGCTGCTCGCATCAACCGTGCTCGGAGCACTTAGCGACTTCTGCGGACTGGGCTGGGACAAGACCGAAATCGGACACCGCACACTCGTGCTCGAGCAGCTGCTCACCACAGGTGGCGGTTGGCAAGACCAGTACGGCGGACTCCTGCCTGGCATCAAACTGCTACAAACGGAGCGCGGATTCAGTCAGAGTCCGGATGTGCGCTATCTGCCTGGCGACCTCTTCCAACAGCCCGACTACCGCGAGTGCCACCTATTATATTATACAGGCATCACACGCACGGCGAAGACGATACTCGCCGAGATTGTGCGCCGTATGTTCCTCAACGAGCACGACGAACTGCTGCAACTGCGCGAGATGAAGGCACACGCACTGGAGATGTTCGACGCCATACAACGCCTCGACTTCGAGCGCATGGGACGCCTCGTTGGCAAGACATGGCAGCAGAACCAACTGCTCGATGCCGGCACCAACCCGCCCGCTGTGGAAGCACTCACAAAACAGATTGACGACCTCTGCCTCGGCTACAAGTTGCCTGGCGCAGGTGGCGGTGGCTATCTCTACATGGTGGCTAAGGATGTTGAAGCTGCGGCACGCATACGCTGCATACTCAACGATAATCGCCCGAATGACAAGGCTCGCTTCGTAGAGATGAGCCTGTGCAAGAACGGATTCCAAGTGAGCAGAAGCTAATACTGCTTTAGTTGAAATAAAAAAACACGAGCTGGAATGATTTTCCAACTCGTGTTTTTTTTGTGATTGAGCTTAGGCCGAACTAAGCCTCTTTAGGCCTTTCTAAGCCGAGAAAGAACTGCTAACTAAGCCGAACTAAGCCTCTTTAAGCCTTCCTATGCCTCTTTAAGCCTTCCTAAGCCTCTTTAAGGCAAACTAAGCCCTCCCCGACGGGGAGGGTTGGGAGGGGCTTTACTTGCGAACGACCTTCTTGCCGTTCACGATGTAGAAGCCACGTGCTATGCCGTCGAGCGATGTAACGCCCTTAGCGATGCGCTTGCCGTCGACGGTGTAGACATCGAATGTGCCGTTATCCACACTCACGCCATCGATAGCAGTAACAACAGCCGACTTTGTAGCCTCCGACTCGCCACCGGCATAGATTGTAGACACAGCGTAGGTATGCTTGCCGCTCGGAGCATTGTCGGTGATACGAAGCTCGGCGTTCGGTTCGATGCGCTTCAGCAGCTTGCCGTCGCGATAAACGTTGTAGCCGAGCACCTTACCGCAACCAGCAGTGTATGTAATATCGTCGAGCATAAACATATACGTGTCGGCAGTGTTGTTGTGGATAGCGAAGTAGGTTGCGCCCTCAGGCAGATTAACCGTGTACTCTTTCCACTCGCCGGTAGTAGCCTCAAACTTCTTGCCTGTAGACTTGAAGTCGTCGAGAGCTATACCCGATGTAGAGTAGAGCACCTCGAAGTTCTCCGTGTACTTAGTGCCCTGCGAATTGAAGTTGTTAGCCCAGAAGCTGATAGTCTGCGCTTCGCCAGGCAGAGCAGGCGAAATAAGCCAATTGTCAGCAGGGATGAACTGAGAGTTTTCAACGCTGTAGAACGAAGCTAAGTAGTGCGTACCAGAGTGAGGCTTCAAGCATGCATACTTGTCGAGAATCTCTGCATTAAGCCAAGTGTTCGGTTCTACGAGCGTGTAAGCGAAGCGTTTATTCTCGTTAGGATGCGGATAAGACTTGCTGAACGGACCCTTAGCGATACCCTTCTCTACGTAATTAGAAGTCCAATCGCCAAAGTAGTCCATGCTCCATGCTGCGTATGTCTCGAAGTTTTCAGTAACACGCTCCGACGATTCGTCCACCTTAGTCCACTCTACAACCACATTCTTCTCATCAGCAGTAGAAGCGGTAACGCTCTCCGGCGCTGTCAGAGTAGAAGCAGTGAGAACAACCTCTGCAGCATCCTCATTGTCCTCAGGTGTTGCCTCACCATCGATAACCACCTCAGCCTTCAGCTTCAGTGGTGACGGATCAACAACCGAAGTCTTGTATGTAAGTTCCTCTGTCTGCGAAGCGTAAGGAGCGAGACTCGTTGTTACGTTCTTTGTCGCAACCTGCTTGTCACCGACATAGAGGTTAACGGTGTATTTATCGACAGTCGTGCTACCCATATTGGTAACCATTACACGCGCTGTCACATTGTCGCCCTTGCGTACCTTTGACGGAACAGAGATTGTAGCACGCATATCCTTAGCCACTACGTCGCGAACGTAAATCTGGTCGAAGTAAACACTCTCGCCCTTGTCAGCCGAAGCCACGAATGTGAACATCACGTAAGGCAGCGACTTGTATTCAGTCGGAATAGTGACAGACGTAGTGCGCCACTCCTTAGCCGAGTTGTCGAGCTTGCTATAGTCGACAACGCAGAGCTGCTTCTCAGAGAGGTCGGGCTTGCGGATATAAACCACCACCTTACCCTTAGCCTCAGTCAATGTCGACTTTGTAGAGAATACGAGTATCGGGTTAGTAGCACCCTTGAGCGAAATCTTACCCGAACCGAGCAGCGCGCTATCATCAGCAGAAGCCGCTACATATCCGGCACAACCGCCGTCGCCGTCAGCAGAGAAGCCCTGCATGAGGCTGAATGTCGACTCCTCGCTGCTCAGCTCTGTGATAAACCACATCTTGTTATCAAGAGCACCACCCTTGAAGTGCTCCTCGAACGGCAGCTCGTACGGCTTACCCACGATGATGCCTGGCGACATTGCGCGCGGACCCTCACCGATTGAGTTAGAAGCACTGAGAGCATAGTTGATCATATCCTGATCGCCGGTATTAACATCATAGTCTATATTAACCGTTGTTGTCTTTACCTCATCAATCAGATCCAAGTCGACACCAGTGCCACTCTCGTTTATTTGGTAAACTTTATAGGAGATAGGATCATTAGGCATTACACCACCATGCTCACCCTTAGTGACGGGATCCCAAGAAAGTGTGATGCCCTTATCGCCAACAGAAGCCTTTATGTTCTCAACCTTTGCAGGATAGTCCTCGCCTACGTAAGCCTCAACCGACTTACTCTCGCGACCTACTCCGTGCTCATTATTCACAATGATGCTGTAGTTGTTGTATCCTTCCTTAGCGAAATTGTCGATATAGTAACACTTCTCACCTGGCGCAATAGCAGCCATCGACTGTATCTCCTCGCCATCGCGCATGATGCGCACATCGAGTTCAGAATAAGGGTCGAGCTTGCTGCCATCGATAGCCTTCGACGGAGCCGTGAAGTCAACGCGCACCTTGAGCGATCCGTCGGTAGCTGCGGTTGTAGATATCTCGGTGACAGCATCTGGAGCCTTCAGCGAGTTGCCAACAACAGCAAAGTCCTTGAGTATGAGTTGGTAGCACCAGTCAGGATTACTTACGCAGTGGAAACCGATGTAAACCACCTGATCCTTATCCACTACCAGTTCATTCTTAATGGTAGAGAACTCCTGATTTGAATACTCTTTCTTCGCCGCAATCTCGTGAACCATAGCAGCAGCTGTAGGCTCAGAGCCATACTTCACTTCGAGCAACTCTGGATAGTTCTGACCCATTGTTGCGAGACGATAGGTGAGATTGTAGAGCACACCAGCCTTCAAGCTAAGTGCAGGCAGAATAAGCCAGTCGTCGTGTGTCACTTCGCCATTAGAAATCTCTATTGCCGGAAGATTAGATCCGTCGTTCTGCAGATACTTCCATGTAACACCGTCGTTGTTTGCGTCGAGAATTGTACATACATTGACAGAGTTTTCGTTAGTGATAGTCAATGTATATGGTGGTTCAACCGGCTTGCCAAACGAAACGCTGTTCGACTTCACCGCTTCGCTCTTACGAGTTCCGCTCACAGCCTGCACAGTATAGTAGTATCCAGTGAAATCGCCATTAGGCAGGTTGTCGTTTAGAGACGTAACAGTTGTAGCTGTTGCGATAGCTTTCTTGTCAGGATAGCGCACTACGTTGTATGTAATATCGCCTACATATCCATTGTTGATACCCTTCGTAACAGCATCCCATGAGAGCTGCACCTTACCCGTTGTTACATTCACTGTAGCCTTCACGTTTGCAGGCTTGAGTGGCGTGTCGTCGCCTATGAAGCCGTTGACATATGCCTTCGGTCCGTTACCTGCCGAGTTAGAGCAGATGACAGAAATAGAATGTATGCCACGCTTTGTTGTTACCGATGCACTTACCTTCTCGCCAGCGTTGACTGTGCCCTTCGTTGCCTCCTTGCCGTCTACGCTTACCACATAATCGAGCGAACCGGTGAGCTTACCGCCTGCGTATGTTGTTGTAGGCGCAGTGAAATTGACATTACCCGTGAGCGAAGCCTTGTCGAAGGCGAGGCTCATGTTTGAAGCAAGTGCTGGAGCTGTGCCCTTCACTGTCTCCTTCGGGATTGAGAGCATCGCAATCTGCTCGTTGTTCATGAAGTCGCCAATCTTCGTTGCCTTACCCGTTGTGAGGTCTACGGTGTAGAGTGCCGACTTACCCTTCACGTCTGTACAAGCCCAGTAGAAGATGCCGGTCTCGTGGTCGATTTCGCCACTCTGCACATTAAACTGTGTGGTAGCATCGCTCACGATGACACCCGTAGAGCCTACGAGAGTTTCCTTTGCGGTGTTTACATCTATCTTGTAGAGGTTGCCGTTGTCGCCGATACCATAGAGTCTGTTATCCTTTGTGATACCCATAGCCACATAATAGCGGTTCAGCGTGCCGATGGAGCTACGTGTGTTATTGGCATAGTCGGCAATACCAAGCTCTACGCTCTCAGCATCTCCAGTGAAGAACGCACCATACACCTTGCCGTCTGCCGACACAGCTGTCTCGGTAGCCCACAAGAAGTAATCGGTAAGATATGTCATGTCGTCACACTCGCCAGTTGAAACGCTATACTTATAGTGCAACATAGAACTCGTGGAGCGGTCGAATTTTATCACGTCGAGGCGGTCGCCTACCAGCGCACCACTTGCATTGGCGTACATATTAGCGTCGGTGAACATCTCGTTCACGTCGATTGACTTTGATACGCCGAACGAATAGAAGCCGTACTCCTTATCGCCGTCTTGCCAGCGATTGCTGTGTACGACATTGCCCCATAGCTCTCGTCCGAGAGGTACCTGTTGGGCATTTGTCTGACTGGGCACGAATGCGAGAGTAGCAAGTGCCGCAGTGGAAATAAGTTGTTTAATGTTCATTATTATTGTGTTTGTTTTGTTTTGCGGTTTGGGGAAAAGATGGTGCAGTTCTTGCTATGGCAAGCGGCAAAGCCGAGCGGAGACAACTGCACCACCTGATTGTTACTTCAATTCGGTTTGGAAGAACTGTGCCACCTGTCTGAGCAAGTGGTTGCGTGTGTTGCCTCCGTAGATGCTGTGGTTGCGGTTGGTGTAGTAGAGTTCGCGGAAGTCCTTGTCAGCCTGTACGAGAGCCTCCGAGTACTCGTATGCGTTCTGCGGATGTACGTTGTCATCGGCAGTGCCGTGGCAAATGAGCAGCGCACCGTGCAGCTTGGCCGCACGCCCTATCGGGTTGGTGGCATATCCGTCGGGGTTCTCCTTCGGTGTGCGCATGTATCGCTCGGTATAGACGGAGTCGTAGAACTTCCAGTTGGTAGGTGGAGCGATAGCTACACCAGCGCGGAACACCTCGCGACCCTCCGACATACTCATCAGCGTGTTAAATCCACCGTAGCTCCAGCCCCAGATGCCTATGCGGTTCTTGTCTACGTAAGGCAGCGTGCCGAGGTAGAGTGCAGCCTCAACCTGGTCTTTCGACTCGAGGTCGCCGATGTTCAGATATGTACACTTCTCGAACTCGGCTCCGCGTCCGCCCGTTCCGCGTCCGTCAACGCATACGCAGATGAAGCCCTGCTGCGCAAGGTAAGAGTCGAATGCTCCGCCCGAGCCCATAGAGCCTGCGCTCCATTCGTCCTTAACCATCTGGCTGCCCGGTCCGCTGTACTGGTGCATGATGACAGGATAGCGCTTCGACGGGTCGAAGTTCTGCGGCTTCAGCATCCATCCGTTGAGCTTCACACCCTCTGAGGTAGTGAACTCGAACGGCTCGCGCTTGCAGAAACCATACTCGGCGGCGAGTTTTTTCAGCGCTGCGTTGTCCTGAAGAGTGGATATGACCTTACCCTCGCGAGTGCGAGTAGTATATACATAAGGTGTGTTATAGTCGCTCCATGTGTTGATGAAGTACTGGTAGTCGCCTGAGAAGAGCGCCGAGTTCCATCCCTTCTGGTTTGTGAGGCGCTGTGTCTTGCCATTCTTGTGCGCCACGAACACCTGACGATCGGCTGCTCCGAGCGCTGCTGCCTGATAGTAAACGTCGCCGGTCTTAGCATCGTAGCCGTACACAGCGGTTATGTCGTAGTTGCCGTCGCCAATAGTGCGCAGCAGCTGTCCGTTCATGTTGTACACGTAGAGCTTCATGTAGCCCGAGCGGTCGCTCGGCAGCAGTATGTTGTTACCTACGAACTTCACGCCCTCCATGGCTTCCTCCTTCACGTACTTAGGCACCGACTCCTTCACGATGAGCTGCGCCATGGTGCTGCGTGGGTTCACGCTGTAGAGGCAGAGCTGGTCCTGATGGCGATTCATGGTGTAGACCACCACACGCGCTGGGTCGTTTGTCATCTTGATGCGCGGCATGTAGCCATCAGCATCGAGCGGCACTTGCAGCTTTGAAATCTTGTGCGACTTGATGTCGTAGCTCCATGCCGACATGAGACTGTTGTCCTCGCCCGCCTTCGGGTACTTGTACTCGTAATAGCCGGGATAGAGAGCATTCTCCGTCTTCTCCGGATCCATTCCCTTGTACATCTGCAACGAGTATGTCTTCACGCGCTTTTCGTCGTAGCGCAGCCAACAAATCATCGTGCCGTCGGCGTTGAAGGTGAGCGCACGGTTGAAGCCGAACTCCTCCTCGTTCACCCAGTCGGGCAAGCCGTTAATCACTTCGTTGCGCTTGCCGTCCTTCGTCACCTGTATCTCGGCGTTGTCGTAGAGCAGTTTCACCACGAAGATGTTATTATCGCGCACGAAAGCCACCTGCAGTCCGTCCGACGACCACACCGGCACCTGCTGTTTGTCGCCGTCGGACAGGCGTGCCAGCTTGTGCGAAGCGATGGTGTATATGTAGTATGTGGCGCGGAACGAGCGGCGGTAGATGCGCTCTGTCTCGGTCTGTATGAGCATACGTGTGCCGTCGGGCGAGAGGATATATCCGTCGAAGTCCTTTATCTTCTGCCCCATCGTGTTGTCGACGTCGAAGAGCGTAGCTATCTTCTTGCCCGTCTTGAACGAGTAGCTCTCCACACGCTTGCCGTCGTCGCTGATGCGTGCGTAAGTGTCTGTGCCTTCAATGGGGTTTATACCATTTACGGTTTTAGCCGCAAACTTACCACTCGTGATGTCCTTAATCGACAGTTTCCCAGCTGCCGACATGCTTGTAACACACATGATTAATGCTGTAAAAATAAATATTAACCGTTTCATTATCATTATAATAATTGTTTTCAACTTACAAAATTACACTTATTTCTGCACATTAAGGAAGAACGCGCGCGTTTTTTAGGCTTTTTATTAATATTCAACATGTTATATGCGGAGCGCGCATCGGTCGATGCAGACATCCGCATCGGTCGACGCAGACATCCGCAACGGTCGACGCAGACATCCGCATCGGTCGACGCAGACGTCCGCAACGGTCGACGCAGATGACAACAGCTTAACTTCTACACGATTATAATATAAGTTAAAAACCCTAAGGACGGAACGCATGTGTGATATTTTCTGTAAATTTGCAGTGATATATCACACATTTTTGAATTTAGTATGTTAGAGAATAACACAACACAAACGGAGCGCAAGAATCCGTTTTTTGAACCTTATAACACCCCACACGACACCGTTCCGTTCAACCGCATCGAGATTGGCGACTACGAGGAGGCTTTTCTTGAGGGCATACGCCGCGACGACGAGGAGATAGAGAAGCTCGTGAACGACCCCGAAGCTCCCACTTTTGAGAACACCATCGTGCGTGTCGACAACGAGAACGGAGAGAACTACTACGACCTGCTCTCGCGCGTGTCGACCGTATTCTCGTGTATGCTCAGTGCCGAGACCTGCGACGAGTTCGACGCTCTGGCGCAGAAGATGAGCCCGATACTCACAAAGCACGCCAACGACGTGAAGCTGAACAAGCGCCTCTTCGAGCGCATCAAGTACGTGTACGAAAACCATCGCGAGCTGACAGCCGAGGAGCAGATGCTGCTCGACAACTGCTACGACGGCTTCGTGCGTAGCGGTGCGCTGCTCGACGACGAGGGCAAGGAACGTCTGCGCAACCTCACGGAGGAGGCAAGTCTGCTCTCGCTGCAGTTCTCGCAGAACCTGCTGAAGGAGAACAAGGCGTTCACGCTGAACATAACCGACGAGGCACAGCTCGACGGACTGCCCGAGACGGCACGCGAGGCGGCTGCTTTAGCTGCAAAGGAGGCAGACAAGGAGGGCTGGCTCTTCACACTCGACTATCCGAGCTACTCGCCCTTTATGACCTACTCCACTCAGCGCGAACTGCGCCGCCAACTCTATATGGCGCGCAACACCGAGGGCACACACGACAACACGGAGAACAACCTCGAAATATGCAAGCGACTCATCAACCTGCGTCGCGAGATAGCGCAGCTGTTGGGCTACGAGACATACGCCGACTACGTGCTCGTGCATCGCATGGCATCAAACGCCGAGAACGTGTACAAACTGCTCAACGACCTCATCGACGCATACCGACCCACAGCCGTTGAGGAGGTGAAGGCGCTGGAGCGCGAGGCGAAGCAGACCGAGGGCGACGACTTCGTGATGGAGCCGTGGGACTTCAGCTTCTACTCGCACAAGCTACAGATGCGCGAGTACAACCTCGATGCCGAGATGCTGCGCCCCTACTTCGAACTGTCGAAGGTAATAGACGGCGTATTCGGACTGGCAACGCGTCTGTACGGCATCACGTTCAAGGAGAACAAGGACATCCAGGTGTATCATCCCGACGTGAAGGCTTACGAGGTGTTCGACAAGGACGGCTCGTTCCTCGCTGTGTTCTACGCCGACTTCCACCCGCGCAAGGGCAAACAGGGCGGTGCCTGGATGACCGAGTTTCAGGGTCAGTGGATAGACCGCAAGGGCGTGAACGTGCGTCCGCACGTGAGCGTGGTGATGAACCTCACGAAGCCCACCGACGAGAAGCCGGCACTGCTCACCTTAGGCGAGGTGGAGACCTTCCTGCATGAGTTCGGTCACTCGCTGCACGGCATGTTCGCCAACACACGCTTCGAGAGTTTGAGCGGCACCAACGTGTGGTGGGACTTCGTAGAGCTGCCCTCGCAGTTCATGGAGAACTACTCGGTAGAGAAGGAATTTCTGCGCACGTTCGCCTTCCACTACAAGACGGGCGAACCGATGCCCGACGACCTCATCGAACGCATCGTGCGCTCGCGCAACTTCATGGCGGCTTACGCCTGTCTGCGCCAGGTGAGCTTCGGTCTGCTCGATATGGCCTACTACACACAGAAGGAGGAGTTCGCAGCCGACATCATTCCGTTCGAGAAGAAGGCATGGGAGAAGGCAATGGTGACGAAACAGCTGCCCGACACGTGCATGACAACCCAGTTCTCGCACATCATGGCGGGCGGATACGCTGCCGGCTACTACAGCTACAAATGGGCAGAGGTGCTCGACGCCGATGCATTCAGTGTGTTCAAGAAGAACGGCATCTTCGACCAGAAGACGGCACAGAGCTTCCGCGACAACATACTCTCGAAGGGTGGCACCGAGCACCCGATGACGCTCTACAAACGTTTCCGCGGACAGGAGCCAACCATCGATGCCCTGCTCGAACGCAACGGCATCAAGAGATAGCAAGGATACACACGCTGCCTCTGGCAACAAGCAAATACAAACAACATATCATTATGCCAACAAACGAAACAAACGAGAGCAAGCAGCTCAACCTCGACCTGCGCTATCTGCGCATGGCACGCATCTGGGCGGAGAACAGCTACTGCGAACGTCGCAAGGTGGGCGCACTGGTGGTGAAGGAGAAGATGATCATCAGCGACGGCTACAACGGCACGCCGAGTGGGTTCGAGAACGTATGCGAGGACGAGACGAACACCACTAAACCCTATGTGCTGCACGCCGAAGCGAACGCCATAACCAAACTGGCACGCAGCTCCAACAACAGCGAAGGCGCAACACTCTACGTAACGGCATCGCCTTGCATCGAGTGCGCAAAGCTCATCATTCAGGCTGGCATAAAGCGCGTGATATATGCCGAACAGTACCGCCTTACCGACGGCATCGACTTGCTCCGACGCGCCAATATAGAAGTAACTTATCTCAATCCAGACGATTATGAACACAAAGAAACAAAATAGGTTCATGCCGTTGATAATGGCACTCTGCGTGATTGTGGGCATACTCATTGGCACATTCTACGCAAACCATTTCTCTGGCAATCGACTAAATATCATCAACTCGGGTTCTAACCGATTGTCCAACTTGCTGCACATCATCAACGACCAGTACGTGGACAAGGTAGACATCGACTCGCTTGTCGACGTTGCCATACCGCAGATTCTTGCCGACCTCGACCCCCACTCCGTGTACATCACAGCAAAGGATGCGCAGGCGGTGGCTGACGACTTGAAAGGCTCGTTCTCGGGCGTAGGCATCGAGTTCACCATACGACAGGACACCATACGCGTGCAGAACGTGGTGAAGAACGGACCGGCACAACGTGCTGGCATACTCGCCGGCGACAAGATTGTGAGCGTCGACGGCAAACCGTTCGTGGGCAAGATAGTGACCAACGAGGAGGCTATGCGCCGACTGAAGGGTCCGAAGGACACAAAGGTGAAGCTCGGCGTGGTGCGCTACGGTCAGAAAGCAGTGAAATACATAACCGTTACGCGTGGCGACATACCGCAGAAGAGCATCACTGCCGCTTATATGCTCGACGAGAAGACGGGCTATATCAAGGTGAGAAGCTTCGGCGAGACGACCTATCCGGAGATGCTCATCGCTCTGGCACAGCTCTCGCAGGAGAACTTCAAGAGCTTAGTTATCGACTTGCGCGACAACACGGGCGGATACATGAACTCGGCGGTGCAGATGGCTAACGAGTTCCTGCCGAAGAACAAGCTCATCGTGTACATGGAGGGACGCAAGTCGCCGCGTCAGGACTTCCGTTCAGACGGTCACGGTTCGTATCAGAAACTGCCGCTCTGCGTGCTCATCAACGAGGGTTCGGCATCGGCATCGGAGATCTTCGCCGGAGCCATACAGGACAACGACCGCGGCACAATCATCGGACGACGCTCGTTCGGCAAGGGACTGGTGCAGCAGCAGCTCGGTTTCCCCGACGGCTCGATGATACGCCTCACCATAGCACGCTACTACACCCCGTCGGGTCGTTGCATACAGAAGCCGTTCACAGCGGGCGACACCAAGGACTACGAGAGCGATATCGTGACACGATACGAGCACGGCGAGTTCTTCTCGCAGGATAGCATAAAGCATCAAGGACCGGCTTACCACACCGGCATCGGACGTACGGTGTACGGCGGTGGTGGCATCACGCCCGACATCTTCGTGCCCGAGGACACGCTCGGCATGACAAGCTACTACAAGCAGGCTGCCATGTCGGGACTCATACTGCAGTTCGCCTTCACCTACACCGACAACAACCGCCCGAAACTGAACACTTTCGTCGATATGATGTCGCTGTCGAAATATCTCGTGCAGCAGAACACGGTGGAGCAGTTCGCTACATACGCCGAAAAGAACGGACTGAAGCGCCGCAACCTGATGATACGCAAGTCGCATAAGTTGCTCGAGAAGTTCATCAACTCGCGCATCATATACAACATTATGGACGATCAGGCTTGGACGGCATACATCAATCTCGACGATCCGACGATAGAGAAGGCTCTCAGCGTGTTCAAGAACAACGAGGCATTCCCGAAGAAGCCGAGTATCAAGAAATAAAGTTGAGAGTTGAGTACATATCTCAACTCTCAACTAAACCAAACTTCAGTTCATATGAAAAAATCAGAACTCCGCAAGGAGATAAAGAACCGCAAACGACAGTTCACGAGCCAGCAGCTCAGCGAACTGTCGTTTGTTGTAGTTATGCGTCTGCTCGCACACCAGCGACTGAAAGATGCTCGCACCGTAATGCTCTACTACTCACTGCCCGACGAGGTGTACACACATACGCTCGTCGATGCGCTGCTGGCAAGCGGCAAGCGCGTACTGCTGCCTCGCGTAACAGGCGAGGGAACAATGGAACTGCGCTGCTACACCGGTCCGCAGAGCCTCGAACAAGGTGCTTACAACATCATGGAACCCGTGGGCGAAGTGTTCAGCGACTATGCCCAGATTGACCTCGCCGTAATCCCTGGCGTGGCTTTCGACCGCCAACTCAACCGCATGGGACGCGGCAAGGGCTACTACGACCGACTGCTGCCACAGCTCGGCTGTGCCTACAAGATTGGCATCTGCTTCGATTTCCAACTCGTGGAAAGCATTGAGTGTGAGGAGCACGACATAAGAATGGACGAAGTAATATCCGGAAAAAACTAACAATCATAGAACATGAGCATAAAGATAAGCATCGCCCCGCGCACGCTCCACTTCAAGCAACCTGCCGGCACATCGCGCGGAGTGTACACCACACGTCTGTCGTGGTTCGTCACGGCTACCGACGACGCACGCCCCGGTGTGCGTGGTGTGGGCGAATGTGCTCCGCTACCCGACCTTAGCTGCGACGCTACACCCAACTACGAAGAGCGACTAAAAGAGCTATGCAACATGGTTGAAGCAAAGGGTAGCATCTGCTACGACGCATTGCGCCCCTACCCATCTGTGCTATTCGGACTCGAAACGGCTCTGCTCGACCTTAAGCGCGGTGGAACGGGCGTGTTGTTCGACAACAGCTTCGCACGTGGCGAAACAGGAATACCTATCAACGGACTGGTGTGGATGGGCAACTACGACGAGATGCTGCAACGCCTGGAGGAAAAAATGCGTGCCGGATTCAGATGCGTAAAGCTGAAGATTGGTGCCATCGACTTCGACCGCGAACTCGACCTTGTGCGCCACATACGCAGCGCATTCACGAAGGAGCAGATTGAACTCAGAGTGGATGCCAACGGCGGATTTACAGCCGACTGTGCACTCCAACGTCTCGAACAGCTTGCGCAATATGACATCCACTCCATTGAACAGCCAATACGCCAGCACCAATGGGCAGAGATGGCTGCACTATGCAAGGCTACGCCGATACCTATCGCGCTCGACGAGGAGCTGATAGGCGTGAATGATAAAACGGAAAAGGAAGAGTTGCTCGACCGTATCCGCCCACATTATATAATACTGAAGCCGTCGCTGCACGGCGGAATGTACGGTTCGCGCGAATGGATAGCACTCGCTGGCAAGCGCGGCATCGGCTCGTGGATAACAAGTGCGTTGGAGAGCAACGTAGGACTGAACGCAATAGCACAGTTTGCTGCCGATGTCTACGGCGAAAACATAGCCATGCCGCAAGGACTTGGCACGGGCCAACTTTTCACCGACAACATACCTATGCCGCTCGAAATACGTGGCGATAAATTGTGGCGGACTTTCAATGTAAGCAAATAAGAACAACAAAGATGCAGAACATAGACAAACGCATACTCAGCATAGCACTGCCATCGATTGTGGCTAACATCACCGTACCTCTATTGGGGCTCGTCGATATGGCGGTGTCGGGACATTTGGGCAACGCCGTGTACATCGGAGCGGTGGCTGTCGGCTCTATGATATTCAACGTGGTCTACTGGGTGTTCGGTTTTCTGCGCATGGGTACAAGCGGAATGACCTCGCAGGCACTCGGCAGACGCGACATGAACGACGTGGCAACAACGCTCGCACGCTCCATAGTGGTGGCAATGGCTGTGGCTGCGTTCATCATCATCTTACAAAAACCGCTTGGCTCAGTCGCTCTCGCTCTTGTCGGGGCATCCGCAGAGATTAACGCCGAGGCGTGGCACTACTTCCGCATTTGTGTGTGGGGTGCTCCGGCAATGCTCTGCCTTTACAGTCTGACGGGGTGGTACATCGGTATGCAGAACACGCGTCTGCCGATGTTCATCTCCATAATGCAGAACGTGGTGAACATCGGAGCCAGCTGCACGTTCGTGTATGCGTTCGGCATGAAGGTGGAGGGCATCGCATTAGGTACGCTCGTAGCTCAATATGCTGGTCTGCTCGTCAGTATCACACTGTGGGCTACGACCTATGGCAAGCGCATCTTGCGCCATGTGCAGTGGCAAAGGATAATGGAGGGCATGGCGATGCGACGCTTCTTCAGCGTGAACCGCGACATCTTCCTGCGCACACTATGCCTCGTGGCAGTCAACTTCTACTTCCTCTCGGCAGGTGCAGCGCAGGGCGCAGTGGTCTTGGCAGTGAACACACTGCTCATGCAGCTCTTCACGCTCTATTCGTACGTGATGGATGGCTTCGCCTTTGCGGGTGAAGCGTTGTGCGGAAAGCATTACGGAGCAGGCAACCATGTGGAATTCAGCCGAACGGTGCGCCGACTATTTGGTTGGGGTTTCGCACTCACTGTAGCTTACACAATGGTGTATGCGGTGGGCGGAACAGGATTTCTACAGCTGCTCACTGACGATATTGAGGTCGTAGCAGCCTCAGCCGAATATGCGCCGTGGGCTGTGATGATACCCATCTGTGGTTTGGCGGCATTTATCTGGGATGGTGTTTTCATTGGTACAACAAACACACGTGGCATGTTCGCAGCAACGGCTGCGGCTATGCTCGTCTTCTTCGGTGTGTACCTGTCGCTACGCAGCGAGTGGCAAAACCATGCTTTGTGGTTGGCGTTTCTCACTTTTCTGCTAACCAGAGGGGCGGTACAGAGCTGTATCTATTGGAGAAACGGCAAATAGCGGATATGTTTAGGGGCTGCAGTCAAAGCAACTGCAGCCCCTAAATATTATTGTATAAACGTATTACTTCACAAGCTGAAGGCTACGCTTAACCGGCACTACGGCTGTGCGCTTGGCTGCCTTCTTCGCAGCTACGCGCTTCGGAAGCGATACAACCTTAGCAGGAGCTACGCCAGAAGGAGCCGCACCTGTTGTAAACTCGTGCTTTGTGAGCGGACCCCACTCGCCCTTAGCGTTCTTTGCGAGAGCAAGAGCGTAGTAGGCAGTGTTAGGAGTTGCCTCGAAAATATAGTTGTCTACCCCATACTGATTCCAGTTCGGATCCTGAGAATTATCCTCCTTGAGTAATTCGGTAGCCCACTTGTCGCCACCGTTCTTCTCGTATTCACTCTTAAGGCAGATAAGGTCGTGGAAGAGGAGGGTCTGGTCGTTCGGTGTGAAGGTTATGGTCTGCACATATGAACCACCACTATTCTCATACTTACCTACGGTTACGCCTACCTGAGCAACACCGTCGCCACCCTGCGCCTTTGTCGTTACGTAGATGTAGACGAGATCGCCGAAGTTGCCCTCAACGTCAACAGGCAACACTGCTACCTCATAGTCGGTACCTGGAGCAAGTTCTTTCCATGTGTTTGTAGCCTCATCAGAGTAAGGCTTGCCGCTGAACTGCTTAATCATAGCCTCAATGTTGGAAAAGCCCATCATCGGTCCCCACTGCTCAAACTGCTCCTGTGCCTTACCCTTCTCGAACAGGCACCAGTAGAACTCCTCGCAGTCCTTGTTAGGAGTGACGGTGAGTGTGAAGCTGTTTGATGTGGTCTCGTCGATAGTGTATGTCACAGACGGAGTGCCCACTGTAGGCACCTTTGGAGTGGTGAAGTTAGCGCGAGACACCTGGCACGGTACGCCATACTCGTCGTAAGCAAGGGTCACAACAGTGTACGGAGTGTTGGCTGTGAACTCACGTGCGAAGCCGGAGAGCTTGCCCTGTGCAAAGTCTTCTGTGAGTTTCTGAGAAGTAGACTGTTGCTCGAAGTAGCGTGCGAAGGTGATATCGTCGTACCGCTTTGCGGTGTTTGTAGGCAGAACGTCAATCTTGAAAGTACTTTTTGGGTCAGTACGTGTCACCTTTACGTACACGATGTCGCCCTCGTCCTCGTTCTTCTCATAAGAGATGAATTCTACGTTTGCCTTTACCTCGCCCTCTTTGCGTGCGAAATAGATGCTGTCTACATGTTCTACTGCATACGCCTTGCTGTCAACTTTCGAGCTGACAATCATACGGTTGGGTACTACGTCGGTCTGAGCCTGTACGCCTGTTGACATCGCTAATGCGAGTGCCGCTATAGAGAAAAATTTCTTCATTTCTTTACAAATTTAATTGACTTGTTGTTTACTTTCAGAATATACACACCACTGCTGAGCGCATCGGTGCTGACCGGTGTGCCGTCCCAAGCCTTGAGGCTCATGGCACGCTGTCCGCTGATGTTGTAAATGGCTGCATGGGTAGGACTGGTGAGTCCGGTAGCCGATACAAAGCCACCCTGATACATCACTTGCAAGCCTTCGGCTCCGCCTACGACCTGCGTCACGCTCGTCGGTTCGCCTTCGAAGTACAGCACGGTAGAGTTGGTGAACGCAAGTTCGCGTGTGGTTTTGTCGGCGAACCTTACTTCCATCTTGCCGTCCTTGAAGCAGATACGACTCACTGTGCTCAGCTTCCCCTCCAACTGCTTTTTGCCCGTGTTCGAGTCTTTCACGACAAAACTGTTGTCGGCATGACCCTGACCCACTGCAAGCAGAGCGAGAATGGCTGATGTCAGAATTGTTTTTCTCTTCATAGTTGTTACATTATTTATGGTTTCAACAATCGTTTTTGCAACGATTGATATTGCAAAGGTACACAAATATATTTATTTACAAAACACTTTGCTACAAAAATCTTACAACTAATTTCTGTTTGCGTATATCAATTTACGCTTACACATTATCGAGGCGAGGAATGAAATGTAACAACATCGTAACACCCTTGACACGTAGTGACAAAACCGAATGACGACCTTTGCACTCGGAAATAATAACCAAACAAACAATGAAGACATTCATCACAACAGCTCTGCTGTGCCTTGCCGCCACTACAACAATGGCACAGGAGACCGCGCAGAAAAGCGAAACCGATGCCAAGGCAAAGGCAAAAGCTTCAATCAACGTCCACGGAACAATACGCTCAAAGTACGAACTGCAGACCGAGGAGGGCGAACACCGCTTCGAGGTGCGCAACGCTCGCGTGAGTATCGACGGAGTGCTCTCACCTATTATATATTATAAGGCTGAGATTGACCTCTGCGACGAGGGCAAGATAAAGATGCTCGATGCCTACACACGCCTGAAACCCTGGCAGACGATGCAGTTCACCATCGGACAGATGCGCGTGCCGTTCACCATCGATGCCCATCGCTCGCCCCACCAGCAGTACTTCGCCAACCGCTCGTTCATAGCAAAGCAAGTGGGCAACGTGCGCGACGTGGGTGCCGCATTGGGCTATACGTTCAACGTGGGCTTCCCGATAGTGCTCGAAGCCGGACTCTTCAACGGCTCCGGACTGACCAACCAGAAGGACTTCTGGACAAAGAACGTCAATTTCTCTGCAAAAGCGCAACTGCTCATGCCTAACGGCTTCAACCTCACGCTGAGCACGCAGAAAATAAAGCCCGACGCTACGGACATCATGATGTACGATGCCGGAGCCTACTGGCATCAGAAGGGTTGGCACATCGAGGCGGAATATCTCTACAAGCATTATGCCGACGACGCATTCAAAGCCGTACACGCCTTCAATTCGTTCGTGAGCTACGACATAAAGGTGAGGAAGGGACTGATAAGATACGTCACTCCACTCGTGCGCTACGACTACATGAGCGACCACAGCGACGGCACTCGATACGCCGACGGCAAGGCGAACACGGAGGGCAAACTCATCGTGAACGACTATCAGCGCTCGCGATTGACCGGCGGCGTGACGCTGAGTCTAAAGAAGCCGTTCGTCAGCGACATACGTCTCAACTACGAGAAGTATTTCTATCGCGACGGCGGCATAGCTCATCGCTCGGAAAGAGACAAGATTGTAGTGGAATTTATGACGCGTTTCTAAGCAAACGTTTACACACACGCCTACACACTAACACTTTTGTTACATTTAATAACACAATTCTTCCAAATCGTCACTTCTTGCTCTAAATCAAGCAAAAAAGTAGAAAAAGATTTGGAACGAATTGTATTTATTCGTAATTTTGCCATCGTAATAAGAACAATAACGCATAATTTCGCATATAAGATATTTTGATTTGTTTTAGTAGATTAGTTTTTAAGTAGTTTGTTTTTGAAAATCGGATGTCGTGAGACACCCGATTTTTTCGTTTATACACACACGTTGCAAACGTTTTCATACGCACATTACATATATTAATAGGTATACACCCGCGTTATTATCCATAAGATTTTTAACTTTGCAACACATAAAAGCCTAAAGAATAACAATATAAACATCTTTGATATGAAAACTAAAGACATTTTGGCTGTGCTTGCTTTGATGCCTGCCATGGCATCGGCACAGACCGTCGCTTCGCCCGACGGCAACGTGAGCCTGACCTTTTCGCTCACGGACAACGGACGTCCTACGTACGAAATGAGCTACAAGGGCAAGAAGGTGATTAACCCCTCGCACCTCGGACTGGAGCTTGCTCGCGACAAGCACGCATCGAAGGGCATGGAGGAGACCGACCTGATGGACGGATTCAAGGAAACAGCATCGAAGACATCTACGTTCGACGAGACATGGACACCGGTATGGGGCGAGACAAAGACCATTCGCAACAACTACAACGAACTTGAGGTAAGCCTCAACCAGCCGTCGAGCAACCGCAACATCAAGTTAAGATTCCGCGTCTACGACTACGGCATGGGCTTGCGCTACGAGTTTCCGCAGCAGCAGGACCTCAACTACTTCGTGATAAAGGAGGAACACACGCAGTTTGCCATGACCGGCGACCACACCGCCTACTGGATTCCGGGCGACTACGACACGCAGGAGTACGAATATCAGATTACACCACTCACCGGCATACGCGAGGTGATAAGCAAGAACCGCGAGTCGTACAAGGCTAACTCGTCTACGACGGTGTTCTCCGACACGGGCGTGCAGACATCGCTGCAGCTGAAGACCAAGGACGGACTCTACATCAACATACACGAGGCAGCGTGTCTCGACTACCCTACGATGCACCTCAACCTCGACGATAAGACACTCACCTTCGAGTCGTGGCTCACGCCCGACGCCGTAGGACGCAAGGGCTTTATACAGACTCCGTTCAACACGCCGTGGCGCACGGTGCTCGTGAGCGACGACGCACGCGACATGCTCTCGAAGAAGCTCACGCTGAACCTCAACGAGCCGTGCAAGATTGAGGACACATCGTGGATTCACCCAACGAAATACTGTGGCGTGTGGTGGAACATGATCGTGGGCACAAAGACATGGGCGTACACCGACGACCTGCCTTCGGTGCGTCTCGGCGAGACCGACTACTCGAAGTGCCGACCCAACGGCAAGCACGGTGCCACCACAGCCGAGGTGAAGCGCTACATCGACTTCGCAGCCAAGAACGGCTTGCAGGAGGTGCTCGTCGAGGGATGGAACGAGGGTTGGGAGGACTGGTTCGGTCATCAGAAGCTCGACGTGTTCGACTTCGTGACACCCTACCCCGACTTTGACATCAAATATCTCAACGAGTATGCTCACTCGAAGGGCGTGCGTCTGATGATGCACCACGAGACATCTTCTGCGGCACTCAACTACGAGCGACACCTTGAGGATGCGTTCCAGCTTATGAACAAGTATGGCTACGATGCTGTGAAGACAGGCTACGTAGGCGACATCATACCGCGCGGCGAGTACCACTACTCGCAACTGATGAACAACCACTACCAGCGCGTCATCGAGACCGCTGCCAAGCACCACATCATGGTGAACGCTCACGAGGCTACACGCCCCACCGGCATCTGTCGCACATGGCCTAACCTCGTAGGCAACGAGTCGGCACGCGGCACAGAGTACGAGGCATTCGGCGGTTCGGTGCCCTACCACACCGTCATGCTACCCTTCACACGCCTGCAGGGCGGACCGATGGACTACACGCCGGGCATCTTCGAGACTCGTCTGAAAGAATGGAGCGACAACCCGTCGTACGTGCACACCACGCTCTGCGGACAGCTCGCACTTTACCTCGTGATGTACTCGCCGCTGCAGATGGCAGCCGACCTGCCCGAGCACTACGAGAAGTACGACGACGCCTTCCAGTTCATACGCGACGTGGCTTGCGCCTGGGACGATTCAAAGTATCTGGAGGCTGAGCCGGCGGAGTATATCACCGTGGCGCGCAAGGCGAAGGGCACCGATAACTGGTTCGTGGGCGGAAAGACCAACAACGCCCGTCAGACTACCGTGAAGCTCGACTTCCTCGACGCAGGCGCCAAGTACGACTGCGCCATCTATCAGGACGGCAAGAACGCCGACTACGAGAAGAACCCGAAGGCTTACACCATCCTGCACCGCACCGTGAAGAAGGGCGACGTGCTGAAGGTTAAGCAGGCACGCGGCGGCGGCTTCGCCGTATCGCTTATGAAGAAATAAGCAGCAACAAAGTCTGGCACAGTTTTTTTTGCCAAGACGATATTTGCACGATTTGCACGCTCATAACCCGCGAAAAACCGACAACGGATTTTGTTTTTCATTTTTCGCGAGTTTTGAGCGTACAAGCGTAAACAAATGATTCAGAAGCCTTTGCAGCGTTCTGCGCAAAAGTGTGCAATTTCCGTTTCGAGCCAACCAAACTTATCGTGAGACTTTTATATGTAAAAGCATAGGTTTTACCGAATAAAGTCTCAAGAGTTACCAAATAAAGTCTCACGAAAAGTTTGTAAAATCTCACGAAAAGCGGTGCAAAATCTATCGTTTTACATCGAAAAGTCTCAAGTTCTCTGTTTTTCAGTCTGCACCGAACCGCAAAACCGCGCGTTTTATGTTCAGCAAATCTATAGAATGAGAATTTTCGTGGGAGTTTTCAAGTACGATATTTGCATCGGAAAAGGAGGAAAGTAATTTGCAAAAATCATAATTTTATTATACCTTTGCACATATTTTTTAGCATAGAGCAAAATTATATTGTGCCCGATTGGACACCTTAGCAATGTTTTTCTATGCATTTAAGTTCAATTTTTATTTCATTCAACTTACAAATGAAGAAATCTTTTTATGAATTCAGCTACTAGTTTAAACACAAATGAAAGTAATGCTAAAGGGAAAACATATTCTCCGGAACATACTCTTTATCATTATGCCGCCATTGATTATGTTAATGGCGAATTATGTTCAATTGAAGATATCACCACAGAATTCAGAAAACTCCACAAGTTTTACTGCCTTTCTTGTGGTGAAGAAATGGTTGCCAACCTAAAGGACGATTGTCATAGACGCCATTTCAAACATAAGAACAAGACCGAGTGTAGCAATGAAACCTATTTGCATAACTTGGCAAAGAAAAAGATTGCAAGACATTTCTTGGAGTCTGAACATTTTTATGTCTCTTATAATCTAATAGAGAGTTGCCCAAAACACCCGAACTGTAAATACTCATCTTATTATTCTTGTGTTCGTAGTGAGCGTAAAAGGCAAGTTGATTTGAAACAGTATTACCAATATTGCGAGATAGAAAAACAAGTCAAAGACAGCAATGGCAACATTTATGTTGCTGATATTTGCTTGATAAGCAACAGACCCAAAGTGCCACCTATGCTTATTGAGATATTCGTGTCGCATGCCTGCTCGGAAGAGAAAAAGAATTCAGGGCTTTGGATTATGGAAGTTCCAATAACTTCTGAAGATGATATAGAAAAGTTCTGTAAAACCGACTCGTACGACGAAGAAAACAGTCCAGCTTTTGAATTATTCAATATCTCAAAAGAAAAGAAAGCAGAATTGGTAAACGATCAAGTCTTGAGGTATATACATTTTCCAAACAAGAACTCTGAAATCAAGCGAATATCTTGCAAAGAGACGAATGTTATACAATCTCAAGAATCTGATATAGAATTGAATATATTGAAAGATTGTTACGATTGTTATCCTGAAGATTATAACGAATTGATTAAAGCTGTTGACTTCTTACTTTATGATAAAAAGAACACTCAAAATGAAGTAACCAATTGTGAAGATTGTGTACATTATAACCCTTATATGGGCCCCCAAGAGGCTGACAATCACCGCTGTGATTTGGACTTTTTGAGAAGAAGACCCGAAGGAGCATGCACGGATTTTCATAGGAAAGTGGGCGAGAATCACTCTTTGATATCAAGCAAAATAAAGTTAGAATACATTAAAGGATCAAAGCCCAAAGTATATTTGTTAGCAATCATTGGCCCGCAGAAATTCTATAATACACAGTTGATAGAAGAAGTCTGTAGCAAACGACTATCCGAGTTGAGCAATCGCAATCTTGCTTTGGGTGCTCAAAAAATCGGGGCTTTAAATTTTGTAGCAAGTGTGTTAAATTATGCCGACTACAACAACATCCCCTTTAATATATTTAATGTCGATTGGAATACAAAAGGAAAATCAGCCGGTTATCAAAGTAACGATGAAGTGGTAGCCTGTGCTGATGAACTGATTGTGTTCAACGATTCTAATGATAAGTTAACGCAAGACATAATACAAAAGGCAAAAAGCAAAAACATACCAATAAATATTGTTGACCTAGCACAGCTCGCACATGACATGAATATATGTCCAAAATGTGGAAGTACGTTAGTTAAAAGAGTCGGACGCTATGGAGAATTTTGGGGATGCAGCAATTATCCTGAATGTAAATATATAGGTTAGTTGCTTACTTTTACATACAAAAGAGACACTGCATAAATGTTCGCAGCAGCAACATTTCATTTTGAAACTGACAGATAGGCTGATAGATATCGCCTCGAAAAGCGACATCTATCAGCCTTTATTCTGCTTATAATGTGAGTATTACGAGGATGCAGACAGATATGATGGATTATTTCTGTAGACATATATTTCTGTCAGACTTGGTGCTGCGGAGGCCAGAGACCTCCGCTACGGATAGCTGCGAAACCGCTTATCTTCTGCGCAGCATCACTGGTGCATCGCTTATTTCAAACTGCTTGCCTTCGCCCTTGCCGAAGCTAACGGTAGCAGTAGAGTCGGCACTCTTCAGCTTGTGCGGTGCGCTGTAGCCACGAACACGATAGAGATCGAAGAAGACGAACTCGTTGTTGTTCACACCCTCCATCACTCCGTTGAAGCGACTGTTGTCGAGCGAGAAGCCTGAGTACTTGCTGTTGCCGTTGGCATCGAGCAGGAAGCGGTAGCCACTTTCAGTGTACTCTACATAAACATTGCCGGTGCGATAGTCGACATACCACTTGAAAGGCAACGTCTGCTTACGACCCGTGCCGTCGTAGTCGGTCTCGTAGCCCGTGCCGTTGATGGCATCGTAGCGATACTGTACGAAGGTGAAGTCGGCACTGCATTGTGTCTGCTGACGTATGCCGTTGTCGTTGGTGTACTCGTTGACGATGGTTCCAGTCCATGTGCCGTTGAGTGTCTGCGCGAGAGCTATGGCGTTCTCTGTTGCATCATAGTATGGCTTGTCGTACCAATCGTAACCATCGTACCAATCATCGTCACAACTGGTGAATGTGAATGGCAGTGCTGCCATAACCAGGAGTGTTAGGAAAGAGCTGAAGCGTTTCATAATATTCGATATTTTAAATGTTTCACTTTTTGTTTAGCGTAAGCCGAACGATATACATCTTACTTACGATTGCAAAATTATAAAAAGAAATCCCTACCTGCAAGTGAAAAACCATATTCGCAGGTAGGGATTTTCCTATTTAGTCGCGGCGGAAGATGTCGCGTGTGTACACCTTATCCATCACATCATTCAAACACTCGTCGTAGCGGTTGGCGATGATGGCGTGGCTCTGCGCCTTGAAGGCTTCGAGGTTGTTCACCACGCGGCTGCCGAAGAATGTTGTGCCGTCTTCGAGTGTAGGCTCGTAGATTATCACCTCTGCACCCTTCGCCTTGATGCGCTTCATGATGCCCTGTATAGCTGACTGGCGGAAGTTGTCTGAGTTCGACTTCATGGTGAGTCGGTACACGCCGATCACACATGCGTTCACTTCTGCGCCGTACTGGTTGTTTTCGCTATAGCCGTACCATCCAGCCTTGCGCAGCACAGCGTCGGCAATGTAGTCCTTGCGTGTGCGGTTGCTCTCTACGATTGCCTCGATGAGGTTCTCTGGTACGTCGGCGTAGTTGGCAAGCAGCTGCTTCGTGTCCTTCGGCAGACAGTAGCCACCGTAGCCGAACGACGGGTTGTTATAGTGGGTGCCGATGCGTGGGTCGAGACCTACGCCGTCGATGATTGCCTTTGTGTCGAGACCCTTCATCTCGGCGTATGTATCGAGCTCGTTGAAGTAGCTCACGCGCAGTGCCAGATAGGTGTTGGCGAAGAGTTTCACCGCCTCTGCCTCCTTCATGCCCATGAAGAGCGTGTCGATATTCTCCTTCAGAGCGCCTTCCTGCAGCAATGCGGCGAAGGTCTTTGCAGCCTCCTTCATGCGCTCCACGTCGGTGACGGTGCTGATAACCTTGTTCTCCTCTGCGTAGCCCTCGCCCTCAATCAGCTTCGGATAGCCAACGATGATGCGGCTCGGATAGAGATTGTCGTAGAGTGCCTTACTCTCGCGCAGGAACTCGGGCGAGAAGAGCAGATTTAAGTGCTTCACGCCCTTCGCAGCATACTTCAAGTAAAGGTTGCGTGTGTAGCCCACTGGTATTGTACTCTTGATGACCATCACTGCGTCGGGGTTCACTTCGAGCACGAGGTCGATAACCTCCTCTACGTGCGTCGTGTCGAAGTAGTTCTTCACGGGGTCGTAGTTGGTAGGAGCGGCTATCACCACGAAGTCGGCATCCTTATACGCTGCCTTGCCGTCGAGAGTAGCCACGAGGTCGAGCGGTTTCTCTGCCAGGTACTTCTCGATGTACTCGTCCTGTATCGGCGAGATGCGCTTATTCAGTTTCTCCACTTTCTCGGGTACAACATCAACGGCTGTGACGTGATGGTGCTGTGCGAGCAGTGTTGCAATGCTTAGTCCGACATAACCAGTGCCGGCTACAGCTATCTTTATGTCCTTAAATTCTTTCATCGCTATATTTATAGGGTAATATTCGTTATGCTGAGGTGCAGCCTATCTTCTGCAAAGATACAAATTAAAATTGAGAGTTGAAAATTTTCAACTCTCAATTCGTTTATCTTGTCAATGAGAACTTCATACTCAATCCGAAGTCCTGCGTCGTTGTCGGATACGAGCTCGACGAGAGCAGCGGTGTGTTGGTCTGTCGGTCGTAGTAGAAACTCATGGTGAGCAGTCGCGACACGGTGTAGTCGGCAGAGAACGCGAGCTTAAACGCCGTGTTGCCGCTGTTAGCCGACGAGGTCATCGTGGCGATGTCGCGACTTATCGACGCCTGCTTGCGCAGACTGAGGTCGAGACGCAACCTCAAGTCGTTGTTCACACCACCGGTCGAGCGCGAACGGTTCGACGAACTGTTGTTGGCGTTCTTCGACTTCACGCGGCGATGCTTGTTGCTGCCACCACCTCCGAAGAGTCGGAAGTTGTTGATGGTGTAGCCGGCACCAATCACCCAGTCGTTCGACGACGACTCGTTCACCTGTACCGATGTCATACTCAGACTCAGCACGCGTGTCTTGCGATACTCCGCCTTAATGGTCATGTTGTTGTTCAGCGTCACGTCCACGCCAAGCAGTGGCGAGAACGACTCGTTGATGCTCACTGTCGACACGTTGTACATAGAGTTAGGTGTCGGCATACCGGTGGTTGCATCGGTGATGAAGCCGAGTCCGCCCATGTACTCCATAAACGTGCTATACGACGAGTAGGAACCTACGGCGTACACGCTCTTGTACGAGTGGTTGATGTTGACACTCTTGAACACGTCGCGGAACCATGGCAGCTTCGACAGGCCGCTGTACTTTATCGACCAGTTGGGCAGCAGGTGAGCCAACGTCGGGAAGATAGATATCTGCGAGCCCATATTGGTGTAGGCTGCGAGGAACGCCGGCACCATCACATCGGAGCTGTACTTGTTCACTCCGCCGTTGGCAGCGTCGAACTTCTTGCCTGCAAGCTGCGATCCGGCAGGATATACCGCACCGGCATACCGCGCCTCGACACGCTGACGGAAGCCTTCGAGCGAGTTGCAGAAGCGTTCAAACGATGCCGACTTGTAGCCGTTCTTTGCGCTGCCCGAGCCCTCGAATGCACTGCGCAGCGAGAGCGTTGTCATGGTGAACGTTCCGCTCTCGGTGGTCGGGTTGCCGGCGTACATATACTGCACCTGGCGTGACGTTGTCTTGGCACGCGATGCCGTCAGGTCAATCTTCAAGTTGCGTACAGGCTCAAGCGTTGCTCTTAGCTGCAGGTCTTCGGTCTGATTGGTAGCAGCCGGCGTAGCAAGCGAGTCAGCCACCATCAGCCAGCCGTTCTCGCGTGCCTTGTCTATATACGAGTCGCCCACGAAGCCGAACGCAAAGTCTAAGCCTGGCGACAGCGGACCGTAACCCGAACCCTGTCCGAACATATTACCAACCATCGGCTTGAAGCCTGGTATCGACATCGAGTACTGGTTGCGATAGCTGATGCTCACGTTGCGCACCATCATCATCAAACGTGCCACGCTCTGCGCTGCACGATACCACTTCTGGTTTTCAAGTGGTTCCTTTGCCAGAACCGACACCTTTATCTTCGTAGCCGAGTCTACCTTGTTCAATATCAAGATATTGTTGTCGTCGACACGCTTGTACTTCAGTTCGAATACTCTGCCTGCCTCCGTGCGTCCGCTTACGATGATGCGCTTCGTGCGCTTACCGTGGTTCACCTTTATAGTAGTGTCGGGCATGAGCGTGATTTCCTTCTCAAAGCCCTTCTTCTTTTTGCTCAGCAGGTCGCGTGGGTTGAGATCTTTTGCCAGTGCAGGCTTCTTCTTCGATTTGAGGTCGCCACCCTTTGCGTCTTCCTCACGCTTCTTCTTAGCCTCCTCACGTTTCTTTCTTCGCGCCTCCTCTGCCTTCTTGCGGTTGGCAGCCGAGTTGTCTTTCTTGAAGCGGTCGTTCACTTTCTTCAGGAACGGAACATGGTTGTAGAGCTTCTCCAGGTTCCACTGGCTGTTGAGGTTTATCTGTCGGTTGTTGGCGATAGTGTTACCAAGCGACGTGCCGTCCTCAAGGTCCGAACCGCGCATCCAGTTGTATGTAGCGTTGTACGAGCCGTCGGCTGTGAGCCAGTCGAACACCGGAATGAGGTTGATAGGCACCTTATACGATGCCTGGAACGATTGGTTGTACTTCAGCGGTCTGCCCAAATGCTTGATGGATGTCCACACGGAGTCTTTCCATGCCTGATAGCTGTCGGGATAGAGGTCTTTATTCACCGGTGTGTACGGTTCCTCAATCTCTGCGTTTGTGGCACTTTGGAAGTTCATGTGCAAGTTCTTCGTGAGGTCCCAACGCAGGTTGAACTCGCGGTTCCACAAGAACTGTGAAGAGAACGTGAGCGGCAGCTTCTGGTTCTCGGTCGACTCCATGTCGCGCTCCTGCAGCTCATAGTAGTTGCGTGTGATGTCTGTGTTGAACGCCACATTCTGCGGCAGCCAGTTCAGTCCGAACTTCTTCGGCAAATCGAGCCACTTTGAGCGTTTCTTTATCTTCTTGAATGGCTCCCATGCCTTGTACACCGGCGACCACGAATAGTTGAATGCACCGCGCCAGTTGTCCTCGCGCTCGTAGATAGTCGTCTCACCTGTGGTGTAGCTATGACTATGGCTGTACGAGAACGAGAAGTTTGCCGGGTCGTAAGGCATCGGGTGGCGCTTGTTCTGTATGCCGACACGCACGTTCGACAGCGAGAAGTTGGTCTGCGTCACTTTCGTCACGGCGAGACTCTCAATCGAGTCGCGCTCGTGCTTAGAGCCAGCCGCTTCGAGAGCGTCGTCGAGCTCCATGTCGGTGTCAAGCGGATTATACTTTGGCGATGTCTTCTCCTTAGTCACCGAGTAGTAGAGCGGTGCCGTCACCTTCGCCTTGTCGGGGAAGAACTTGCCGAGCTCTACGTTTGCCGTAACGGTGTAGTTGGAGTAGTTGTCGGTAGAACGCTGTGCCACGCCCTCCTCCAGTCCGCCGAAGCCTGCCGAGCTATATTTGCCCTGCACGTTGACGGTGCCGAGGTCGGAGAGTTGCAGGTTGAGCGTGCCCTGTGCAGCCCAACCGCCCGAGTTGTTGAACTCCTTCAGTCGGAGTTCGTTCACCCAGACCTCACCACTCTTCACCTCGCCCGAGTTGTTGCGCACACCGATGACCATTGTCTTCACCTCGCCCAGTGTCGGGTTACCCATCACCGAGATGCGGTTCTTAGGCTGGTCGGGGTCGTACGCCGAGTAGAGTCGGTTGAACGAAGCCTGTCCGTGCGCCTTCGCCTTGTTGCGTTCCTTCTTCAAGCCAGTGAGCTTAGAGAGAGCTATGTCGAGCATGTTCTCCTCGGGCCATACGGCGCGGGCATCGGTAACCGAGAAGCGTCCGTACTTGCCGGGCTCGGTCAGCTTCAGCGGTATCTCGTACTCGTAGAAGTTGCTCTTGTAGTCGGAGCCGAGACGAATGAACACCGACAGCTGTCCGTCCTCAAGGTTAGTCTGGTTGGGCTGGAAAGCATTGGCGTGCACGAACATCTGCAGACGCTTGTACTGTCTGAGGTCGAGCGATGTGTTCTTGTACACCGCCTTCGCCTCGCCTGTGCCGAGCGTGGTTACGCTCATTGAGAGTGCCTGCTCGTTGTTCTCCACGAGCTGTGGCTGCGTGGGGTCCTGTCCGCGCTTGATGCCCGGCGGCAGGATATAGTTGACGGGCTGTTTGTCGTTGTTCTCCTCGATGTTCACGGCACTCACCACGAGCTTGCCCGATGTTGAAGCCGAGTTGTCGAGGTTCTGCTCGTAGACGCGCCACTCGCCACGCACGAGGTCGAGTGTACCGAAGCGCAGCACGATAGGATGCTTGAAGCCGGTGAGGAACATACGCATGAAGCGCATGGATGTGAAGTCGTTGATTGCGCCGAACTTCTTCTCGTACTCGCGCAGTGGGATGCGGAACTGGTACCAGTTGACCGTCTCTGTCTTGTTGTTGCGCAACTGGTGGGTGTCCTCGCGCTTGTCTACGATGTAGTTCTTGCCCACCTCGAGGTCTTCGGGGCGGATAGACACACGGTACTGGAAGAACTTCTCGTACTCGTTGAGCGTGTAGTCCTGGTTGATATCCTCAACGTCGGGTGTCGACTTGTACGATGTGTCGTAGCTCTCGGTGCGCGAGTCGTTGTCGGGCGAGTTGCCCTGCGGGTTGTTTATGTACTTGTAGCGGCGCAGGATGGGTGCCTTTATCTTGTCATAGTCGGAACCGCGGAAGTAGTGGTAGTTGTCGCCTGCGGGGTCTGCCCAGATTGAGTCCCACACGGCAGGGTTCACCTTGCCCTGCACCTCGCGCAGGAAGTCCTGATAGCTCTCCCACTTCTGCTCCTCCTCGTCGTTGAGTCCGTTGAAGCCCACGTCCTGCAGCGCACGCGAGCCCTTCGATGTTGCGAAGGCATACACCACGGTAGCCTGGTTGGGCACCTTACCCCACTGCGTAGTGGTGAAGTTCTGCGAGCCGTCTACGGGCATTCCGCTCTCGTAGAACTTCTTGCCGTCGCGCAGAATGTCCTCGCTCATCTCGCCGAGGTTGATGTAGAAGTCGCCGCCGTAGTCGGCTGCCACGCCCTGCTCGCGTGTGTAGATGAACGGGTCGAGCATCCAGAACTCGATGTACTCGATGTTGGCAGCCTCGAAGTCGTTGGTGTCGAGCTTACGCATCATACCGCCCCAACGCTTCTGCGGATTGTTGAGTGTGCCGTCGTAGTTGAGGTCGGGGTCGAAGTTGTACGGGCCGCGCTCGTTCGGGTAGTAAGCGAGGTTAAGGATGTTGAGCATCGACGAGTTGCCGTTGTATGCGCTCTGGTCGCGGGCTGGGAACAGCTCGCTCACGTAGAACTCGCGAACGTAATGGTTGGAGAGCTGGTCGAGGTCGCTCTTGATGTGGCTCGGCGTGAGCGACGAAGAGCGGCGTGTGAAGAGCGGGTCGATGGTGTACCACGCCAGGCGCGAGCGGTTGAAGCCCGAGCGCAGCGTAGACTTGTCGCCCGACTCAGGGAACATCGACGGCACCGACGAGATTATCCACGACGTAGGTGTAGACACGTCGATGGTGTTCTTGGTGTTCTCGAAGTCGTCGATGTACGAGGCGTTGTCCTGCGTGCCGCTGCTCTGTCCGGCTATGAGTTGCGCGAACTCGCCTGAGAACGAGATGCTCGAAGGCTGCGTAAGATGCAGGAAGGGCAGCTTGTCGAGCATGTTCGTGAGCCACTGGCTCTGCTTCTTCCAGTTGATGTTCAAGCCCCAGATGGTGTTGTTGAGCGGCTCCGAACCCATGTTCACCTTGTTGGTGAGAGCCTGTTCGGATAGGTGTTGGAACGTACCCGAGAGCTGGAAGTCCTTCGAGAAGTCGTACTCCCAGTTCATACCGAACATCGTCTTGCGCTCCTGTCCGTAGTCGGTATTGCTTTCGAGCGACACGTTCACGGCGGTGCCGGCGTCGATGATGCTCTGGTTGAGGATGGTCACCTCGCCGCCCGAGTAGTCTACCGAGTAGTCGGTGCCTTCGGCGAGCGTGACGCCGCCTGCCGTAACCACTACAGAGCCTTGCGGAATGTTGTATGCGCCGAGCGAGATGACGTTAGCCGATGTGCCGCGGAACTGTCCCATGAGCACGTACTTGTCCTTCTCGGCTATCTGTTTAGCCACGATTTTCGTCGAGTCGTAAAGCTCGGTGAAGGCATACTTCGCAGCCTGCTCTGCCGCCACGCCGTTCTTCAAGAGTGTCTCGTACATATAGCTGCCGAACGGTTCGGCAACGGGGAAGAACACGCGTCCGTTCGTCACGGTGTAGCCCTCCACGTAGTCGAAGTAGCCGTTGGGGTGCGCCTTGTTGTTATTGTCAAGTCGGTCGGCTCCGAGGAGCTTTATGAGGGTCTGGTTCTTCACCTGTGGCTCGGGTATGTACGTGAGGTAGACACCGGCGGTGTCGCTCTGGAACTTCACATCCAAGCGGAACTTCTCCTTCTCCACCGACGATGCGAGGTAATACACGTTCTTCATCATCAAGCCCCAGTTGCCCTGATGTGGGTTGTTGCTGGTGTTCTTCAGCGCCTTCACGTAGAGTGCCTTGTTCGAGTCGGTGATGTCCGAGGCGAACTCGCCCACCTGGTATGTCACGCCGCCGTATGTGTACTCGTAAGCCACGGCGAGCACCTGGTCGGTCTGCAGCGATGTCTTCAGCGAGATGTAGCCTAAAGCCTTGTTCACGGTGTACTCCGACGAGTTTAGCAGGCGCGCACGCTCCAGCTTCTCGTAGTCGGATCCGCCCACGAAACCGGCTATTCCGTCGAGCACGGTAGACGTCTGGTCGATGTCGCGTGCTGCGGCGTACTGCGATGTCATGGCTGCATACTCCGAGTTGGCAGCATTGGCAGGCACGGGCTGACCCGTGATGCCCCACAGATTGTTCGACACACGGTTGTTCTCGCCCAAGTCGGTGAGGGCGATGATGTTACGTGTGTTCGACGTTACGCCCGACTTGTTCGTCACCCACACCTCCACGCGGTTGATAGTGATGCCCGATGTGAGGTTGGGCAGCGAGCGCATCGACTCGTCGTAGCGGTCGTGGAAGTACTGTGCGAGGAAGAAGTGGCGGTTCTCTTCGTAGTTGGCTGCGTCTATCTCGAACGGCGTGAACTGCTTGCCGCCCTTCGACGACACCGACTTCGACGACGACTTCTTCTGCGAGGCTACGAGCTGCAGCTTGAGTTTGCCGAACTGCAGGTCGGTGCGCAGACCGAAGAGCGAGGAAGCTCCGCGCACGAGCGACGAGTTGGATGGGAACGACACGTTGCCAGCCTCGATGAGCTTCACAATCTCGTCCTCCTTGCCGTCGTACTTCAACTTGAGGCTCTGCGCGTCGAAGTCGAAGGTAGCGTCGGTGTTGTAGTTGAGGTTCATGTTCACCTTGTCGCCCACACGTCCGTTCAGACTAACGTTTATCTTCTCGTCGAAGTCCATCGTGGTGGTCTTGCGGTTGCGCACGGGCAGCGACGGGTTGTCGATGCTCTTCATCGTGGCGCCGAACTTCAGCTCGGCAGTACCCTGCGTCTTGATGCGCACACCGCCCGGTCCGAATATCTTCTCAGCCGGTCCGAGGTCGAAGTGCATGTCGGTGAAGTCGAACTTCTCCTTGCCCTTAGCCTGGTATATCTCATCGTTCTTCTTGCGGAAGAACTGGTTCATCATGCGTCGCTCGCTCCACTTGCGATACTCCTCCTGCGTCATCATAAACGGGGCGTTGATGTACGAGTCGGATATCTTCGAGCCGATGATGTATCGGTCGAGCGAGTCGTTGTACACCACGTCCTGCTTCAGGTTGTCGGGACGCTTCAGGTCGGCAGCATTCTGGTCGAGGTCGTCGAGCGTTATGGGCAGCGTGCGCTGTATCTTCCAGCGCGGATGCAGCAGCGAGTCGGGTATCGAGTCCTCGTTCTCGAGCTTCGGCTGCGCCTTGATAGCGAGCGTGTCGGGACTGTCAGTATTGGCATCGCGCTGCGGAGCCGCGTCGCGCGTCTTGCGCACAGAGAGCTTGCGCTGCGGTCGTTGCGGTGTCTGCGTGATGGCATACGATGCCACAGCCGCCATAATCATTATGACGACCATCACGCGAGCCGTGCCGAGCGAGCGAAGCGCCTGCAGCCTACACTTTAAAAATCGGTTTATAATATTTATGAAATTCAAAATCAGCTTATTTATAGGAGGCTACGGCATCCCTGCCGTAGCCACGCAGCCACCAACTTATTTACTTAATCTGCTTCAACGCCAACTTCACCACCTGCTCAACGGGCAGCGTAGCATCGTCGGTGAGTATCGCCGTAACCACCTTAGCCGTTGGCGCAGGCGAGAAGCCGAGCATTGTGAGCGCAGCCACCGCCTCGTCGCGCACGTCGACGGGTATTGTGCTGTCGGCAGCCGTGCCGGCAGACACCTCCTGCGCTATACCCAGCGAGAGAATCTTGTCCTTCAGGTCGACAATGATGCGCTGCGCGGTCTTCAGACCGATGCCCTTCACACTCTTCAGCACGCGCTCGTTGCCCGTAGAGATAGCATTGCAGAGCTCCGACGGCGATGCCGACGAGAGAATCATACGTGCCGTGTTGGCTCCCACACCCGACACGGTGATGAGCAGACGGTAGAGGTCGCGCTCCTGCTTCGACGCAAAGCCAAAGAATGTGTAACTATCGTCGCGACCGCCAGTGACAAGTGCCTCGTGCACAAACAGTTTCACGTTCTGCTTGCCCTGTATCGCCTCGTATGTATTCAGCGAAATATTCAGCGCATAACCCACGCCGTAAGCCTCAACAATGGCTTGCGCCGGAGTGAGTTCTGCCAGTTCGCCCTTTATGTAATCAATCATTTCTCAGTACGTTTTATTCGTTGTTTTCAGTACGTTTTATTCATTGTTTTGTTGTCAGCATAAAGCCCTCAAAGTGCTTAACGTTTATTAATAACGTACCTTTCCGCAATTTATTATATATACAGGCGCAGTTTGTTGCAGATACAGGTACAGTTTGTTGAATGTGTTAGTGCGGTTTATTGTAGATACAGGCGCAGTTTGCTGCAGATACAGGCGCAGTTTGGTTGCTCTTCACCCTATGCTTTTGTCATCGTTGCGCGTCCGCCACCCGATCAGATTCCGTTCGCCGCCCGTAGGAGGATATGGCATCTTGCCATATCCACGCAGCCCTCATAGGGGGTGCAGCGGTCTCCGCTGCACCAACCAAGCAATCAACCAACCAAACACCCACCCAACCAACCAACCAACCAACCAAACACCCAACCAAACACCAACCAACCAACCAATCAACCAAACCCCCAACCACCACACCATTTAATTTTACCCATCAAAAGCAGCCATATATCCAACAAAAACACTAACTTTGCAAATCCATAAAAACTCCAACCATATGCCCAACACAAGCACCATCTTCACAGAAGAACATAACATCCAAACGCCCTGCAAGCTCTTCGTCGTGGGCGACCCACAGGTGCTGCTCATACAGCCGTCGGCACGCCACGAGGAAAAGAACGACGGTGTGCGACGCGAGGTCGACCTTATTGCACAGGCGAGCCCCACAGGCTTCGCCATGGTCTTCTTCGACTGCGTTGAGTGGGCGCGTGCGCTCATGCCGTGGGCTGACGATGCAGTGTCGCACGACGCAGAGGTGGGCAGACACGCTCCCGACACGCTGCGCTTCATTGAGCACACCCTACTGCCATGGCTTCGCGAGCGTTTCGGCGCACTGCCCTGCATCATCGGCGGCTACTCGCTCGGCGGACTCTTCGCCCTTTGGGCTGCGCGCAACACCGATGCCTTCGCCGCCGTAGCTGCAGCTTCACCTTCGCTCTGGATTAACGGTTGGGGCGAATATGCCGCTGCACACCCCATACTATCGCCACAAGCAACTGCGCATCACAGTCTTAACACAACACTACCAATCTCAACACCTCAACATATCACCACTACAACACCTATTCACCTCTCCCTCGGCGACCGCGAAGAGCACTGTCGCAACCAGCGCATGAAGCGCATCGGCGACTGCGTGCGTGCAGAGCACACCCTACTCTGCCAGCAACTCTCCCCCACCGCCGTCACCCTGCGCTGGCACGAAGGCGGACACTTCGGTGCCGAAGCAGAACGCACAGCGGAAGCATTCGCATGGTGCATAGAACAATTAGTACATAATTTTCAACAGCCACAAAAATAACACCAAATGATATACTTAAATAGCTTTAATTTGCCCCCAATAGACGAGGAAGAACACTTCTTAAATTCCTTTCGCCGTACATGCTACGACTCATACTATCCATTCAACTTCTTCACATCCGACAAACAACTTGGGCGTATCGACTTTTCGGACATCACAATACTATGCGGAAGCAACGGTTCGGGGAAAAGCACATTGCTAAATATCATAGCCGAGAAAGTAAAACTGGATAGAAAAACCACATACAACAAGACCCATTTCTTCGACCCCTACCTTGAGAAATGTCGTTACGAATTAAGCGTACACGACCCATTACAACTAAAAAGCCTCAAACGCTTATCAAAGATAATAACAAGCGACGACGTGTTTAGCAACATCATCGAGGTTCGTGAAAGGAATGAAAATATGAACTTCAAACGCGAATTGATTTTTAACGAGAAGAATAACATAAATCGGTACGGCGAACAAGGACCACGCGGATTTAACACTGACGACCCACAAAGCATGAAAGCATACACCGACTATCATCAAAAGAGAAAACAATCGGGCTCCAGATACGTTAGAGAAAACGTCGGAGTAGACGAAAGAACCTACTCAAATGGCGAAAACGGCTTTAAATACTTCACAGACTCTATCCAACCCGGAGGCCTGTATCTATTAGACGAGCCCGAAAATTCGCTATCGGCAGAGATGCAGCTCGAACTGGTGCAATTCATCATCGGTATGGCACGGTTCTACGATTGCCAGTTCATCATGTCAACCCATAGTCCATTCCTCTTGTCTATACCTTACGCCAAGATATATGATATGGACAACTCGCCCGTTTCTGTGTGCAAGTGGACCGACCTACCCAGCGTAAGAATTTATTACGAATTCTTCAAAGACCACGATTGCGAATTCAACAGAATCTAAACACAAACCCAACAACACTTAGACCCACAACAACCAGAGTCGACGAATATTGACAGCCGACGGAATATTTTTTATAAATAAGGTGTATAATTCAAATAAAACCCTTATCTTTGCAGAAACATCTCTCCTAACGGAGAACAAACACAAGGTGTGAATTTCATAAAAGTTCTTGCAACTTTTGAGATATGACTTACTAATATATTTTTTGCATGCAATTAGTAATGACTATGCTTTTGCTATCGCCACCTATGGCGATGTGCAAGGACATAAAGTAGACGGCGAAGATGACGCAGGATTGCTTAGATTCACCTTCTACAGCCAGTGTAAGCCAACGCTTACCAAAGGGCATTCACATAATCGGGGCTGACAAACCATCGGCACCGAGAGTAGAAACTATACCCATACCGAAACACAGTAGCTATTATGAAGATGTTGCTCAGCAGCCCACCTCCTGGAGCTATCTGTTCATACATCACATGGCAGTAAAGTCGTTTCAGAAGTGGCTTGAAGCATACAACGCCGACAACACCCACCCCACTAAACAACCCTTCTTCATACACCAAGCCACCAGCTACGCCTACAAAAATGCGGAGACACAACGCGGTGTCAAGAAAATCGTGAAGCCCACCATCAGGGGCCTCGTCTTTCTGCAAGGCACCGTGAAGAACATCCAGAAGTTCCTATCACAATATTTTCCTCAGTACCACTTAGTAAACGACCGTTGCCACGGGCGTCCTGCCTCCATACGCGACACCATCATGCAGCCCTTTATGAACGTACTGAAAGCCCACCCCGAGCAAGTCACCCTCCTCAACGCCCCCATCGAGAAGTTCGCCAAAGACCACGTGAAGCTCCGCGTCCTCACCGGTCCCTTCAAAGACTACGAAGGCTACATCATCCGCATCGACCGCAACCGCCAACTCGTCTTCGACTTCGCCGGCCGCGCCGTCGCACTCAGAGGCGTGCACCAGGAAGATTTTGAGGTGGCAGAGTGAAAACAGTAAATTTCAGACACTATATTAACCATGAAGTTGATTCTATTTGTCAAACAGATAAATTTTCCGACATGCCCATCGTCTTTTTACTTGTCACCGACATTGATGTCAATAAAAACGGTATAGATAATTTCAACTACAATCTCAATGCCCTCGAATCTACATCAACAGTCACCTATTCTGAATGCATCACTAAATCCCGCCAAACACTCAATTCTGAAATCTACATCCAGCATGATTATATATGTTGCAAGGGTTTTGATGAGCAGTTGATGAAAGCAAAATCGTTGTGTAAGGCTTGGATGGTTATATCGTGGCAGAAAAGTACGACCAACTGTTAGTCTGTCAACTAAAGGAAGAACAGAGAATCAAGGAGTTCGGCAAATAAAGTGGCGGAGGTATCCTGCCTCCGCCACACCAAGGCCAAAAGCAAACCACAGGCTTCAATGCAAGCAGCAATTTATAATTGCTAAATAATCAATAATAAATGGCTGTGCCCCTTGAATTGAGCCTTAACGCTATGTCCAAAGTTGTTTATCATAAGCCTCCTAAAAAGAAATGGTTGATAATGTATTATATATAATAGGTAATGGTTTCGATTTACATCATGGTGTAGCAAGTTCATACGCATCATTTTGTAAATGGCTAAAGAAGCATGACTTTGAGTTGTTTGATTTATATGAAACAGTATGTTCGTATGATGCTCTTTGGTCAGACTTTGAGACAAGTATGGCTTATGTAGATCGAGATTATTTCTTGACGGCAGGTGAGGCAATGTTACCAGATTCTAAATCTGATCCTGACGATTGGACAATGGCTGACTTTTTATTAGGTGGAGACACGGCAAGATGTATGGCTGAAAACCTTATTGATGATCTCAAGAAAGATTTTCATAAGTGGGTATGTACATTACATGCTCCACAAGATTACAATCAGAAAAAGTTATATATAGATGATTATGCACGGTTTCTATCGTTCAACTATACCACATTCCTTGAAAGTCATTATGGTATACCTTCTTCTCAGGTGAATCATATACACGGAGTTAAGACTCAGCAATGGGGTAGCTTAGTTGTAGGTCACGCAGAAGATAATGATAAGATATTTGACCAATGGTGGAAATCAAGAGGATATGACCGTCCACATTATAAAAAGAACGGTAAAAAATACTTTAAGCGCGACAATATCTATAGAATGTATCAAGGTGATACACAGTATATTCCCGAATACGAATCCATCACCGAATCTGTAGAATCATATTATTATGATTCTCAAAAGCCAGTAGAAAAGATACTTTCCTCAAACGTATCGTATTTTGCATCTTTGCATGATGTGAAAACAATATATATATGGGGATTTTCCTTTTCAAAAGTAGATCAACCATATATACGGAAAATAATTTCCTCAAACGATAATCCTCAGGCAATTCAATGGTATGTGAGCATATTTTCTGAGGCGGATAAAACCAAGGCTTTGAATACGCTTTTGCCATTAAGTATACCTGTTGATAATATACATTTTAAGCCGATGTCAGATTTCTTGACAAACCCCAATCTCAACATTAAGAATTAATGCTATGCTTACAAAAGAAAATGTAAAACAACTAGTGCGAGGATTTCTGCATGAATCATGTGGATATTTAGGAATAAATGATTCTCTGATAAGTATAGGTTATATGCCAATGCCAGTTTCGATGATGATGGTGATGCTACTTAAAGATTCGGATGATATCGTCATTGATAATAAATTGCTTGCAAATGTAATAGAGAGGAATACATATACAACATTGCGTATCGAAATATACCGTGTGGCAAGAGAGATTTATCAGCGCAGAAAGCATCAAGTTGAAGGAACTCAGGAGGATATAAAAGCTGATGTAAATGATGCCTATGCCTTTGCTTACGCCCTAATTTTCTTAAATGGGTTGGGCATGATTATACACCATCAGATTGTTGATGAATGTAATCCAAGAATTCTTCATATACTCAATGATGAATTTCATGAAAATTGTGTACTGCATTCTTTTCCAGATCCACACTTCAACGGTGAATTTTGCTATCGTGCAAAGAAGACAAAAGAAGCACGTTTGGCTGAATTACATTTACACAGCGAAACAAAACCTTTGATTGTTGCTCCTAACATATCAAATAGTGAGAAAGGATCTGAAACAAATCCGTTTGACAATGTTGTGGAAGCATGCCGATTTATCAAAGAAGAAGAGCGTAAGGCATTTGAGAAGGATGATTACATGAGCAATATATTGGCTAAAAGGCAATTTAATTATTGTGTAGATCAAAACATATATAATATAAAATGGGCTGATGGAAAAGCATCTTACTGTCACCCTGAACTGCCTGCAGATGCCTTTATTGTAAATCAGTTAATGAGTGGCAAATTTTCCTTAAAGCCCAATCTTTATGGACGTAAGTTTCTGTTTCGTGGACAAAGTAAGTATTATGATGTATGCACTCCTGGGCTTTTCCGCAATCCTAGACAAAGCTACTTTTTAAAGGAACTCATTCAATATGATGAACTTCGAGCAGTCTTGGCTACACATCCACTTGTGCAATTATTTGAACAAGGTATTGATTTGTGGCATGACAACTTTCGTTTTGAAATCAATTATGGCGGATTAGCTCAACATTATTATAACAAGACAAGTTTTCTTGATTTGACATCAGATATAGATACCGCAATGTTCTTTGCTATAACTGATTATAGTTTCGATGAATACACTCCTCACACAGATACAAGCAGTCTTGGAGTGATGTATTATTATGAAATAGCAGAGCCGGGCGCATTTTCACCTCAAAAACAGCAGTATCTGTCAACTATAGGCAAACAACCGTTTATGAGAAGTGGAAATCAACATGGTTTCTTACTTAATATGGAAAAAGGAGCAAACTTCAACGAGTTCTCTCAAGTTCACAAAGTCTACTTCAGGCATGACCCTTCTATTTCTCAGCAGATATTTGAAGAATCAAGGAATGGAGAAAAATACTTTCCTTCGGATATACTACAAGTACAATGGAAGCGTTTCTTGAAACAGTTTGAAAAAAATCCCGTCGTTTCTCTTGAAGCTGTTAAAAGTAACGTCAAGGATAATGCTGTCCACCACGAGACGATAAAAAGTATCAGCCGTAAGTTAGAAAAGATGTACGGAATAAAGGTAGATAAAGACAGAATACCTGCCTTTGATGCTGATCTTATGGATCAGTATTACGAAGACATGAAAAACGGATGGTGGCAAGACGTCTTCTGTAAGGACATCCATTTTGTTTCTGGGGATGGCATAGTATACAAGGATATGTTAATGCAAGTACCCAAAGACACTCGCTATGCACGTTTTTTTACACGATAAATTTATTCAACTCTATGGAAGTCTCTCAACCACAGTAAACACTGGGGCTGAGCAGTTGTGCCATAGGGTTGTATGCATACTCTAAAAAATAATTATGGAACTTGATTTATTAGATAAATTATTTGAGCAATATGGTTATGTCCACAAAGAGCACAACGAATCTGTTTGTGTTTATTTGTTGAATCAAGGAATGTATCATGGAGCAGAAGTTATATCTCTTGATGATTCTGATCATAGTAAAATTGTCAATAGGTATTCTAAGTTAGGGTATTCTACGAAATTACAACATTTTAAGTCCGTAGAAGAAGCTGAAAAATACTTATTTACAGGTTTTTTCAATCCTAAAACTACAAAAGCTGATATAAATAGAAGATACAATGAATTTAAAGACTCTCAGTTACGATTCTATGGAAATTCAGACATTGAATATAAATACATAAATGTACCATATTATGTTTATAAAGATACGTATAGCGATATTAATCAAGGAACAAAAGATGTTGTATCTGCTATCCTAGACGAAATATCACGTAAAGGGGCACACTTGATAATTGTGGAAGCTGCTGCTGGTTTTGGTAAGACATGTACAGCATATGAACTTTATAAGTCATTTCTTAATAGTGACCAGAATATAAAGCCAATATTTACTGAGTTATATAACAATAGAAATGCAAAACAGTTCAAATATGTTCTTTGGTCAGAAATAGACAAAGAAAAAGATACCACTGCCAAACAAGATATTGTAATTTACAATATAAAAAAAGGTCGAATTCCTCTTATTATAGATGGATTTGATGAACTTCTTTCTAAGGATATTGATTCTGGTAAAAATGACCAAGATGATTTTGAGCAGGTAGAAACTATGTTATCTACAATAGGAGAATTGTTGGAAGGAGAGGCAAAAGTCGTATTGACATCTCGTAAAACAGCAATATTTGCTGGACCAGAGTTTTCAGATTGGGTCGAGAATTATAATGGAAAATTTGATGTCGTTAGATTTCAAATCGAAAAACCTGCAATTAGAGAGTGGCTTTCTACAGATAGATATGATAACATTCTCATAAACAAAGTTCCTATAGACAACATCTCAAATCCTGTATTACTAACGTATCTACGTAATGTTTCAGATGTGGAATTTAAGGAGTTACTTAAACAACCAGAAAATATAACAATAAAGTATTTTGAGCAACTTCTGAATAGAGAAAAACAAAGGCAGAATTTAGCTATAAGATGGGAAGATCAAATGCTAATATTCGAGAATTTGGCAAGGAATTTTGCAGATTTTGGTATTAATGGTGAAAGTCGGAGTTTCGTTAAAGAGATGCTTATCGACTATAATCGTTCAAAATTACTATACTATAAGGATACGATGGCAAATGGGCAAACTCTTGATGAACTAGCAGATACTTTGACTAACCATGCATTATTGGATAGAATAGGCAATAAAGATTACATTACATTTATTAATGATTTTGTTTATGGTTATCTCTTTGGCGAGTCGCTGATTAAAGATGGAAATACCTTTTTACAAAAAGTAAAAGTTCTACCAGAAAATCATATTTATTTATCCTTAACAGCGTTTTGTTATTTGTCGACGGATAACAAACTTAAATTATGGAAGAAGATAAATGATGTTCGTAATAGATTATCCCTTAATTTATCTATAATGACAGATGCACTTCTTTTGGGAAAGATAAAACAGACGGTGGAGCTAACAGGAATAAATTCATGTCAATTCTCAAATGTTTCATTTGAAAGTAGTTTTTGCAAATTTAGTAATGTTTCATTTGTAGACGTTGTTTTTGAAAATTGTTTCTTTGACACAGATGCCTTTGACAATACTACTTTTACTGGATGTAAATTCAATAATTGCGAAGTGAAGAACATTGCACATGATAATTCAAAGAACCATGTGCATTGTTATGGTTGTGATGATTATAAGTCTTCGTTTATTGTAGATTTTGAAAATATTAATGAGCCACCAATTCTAGAAGATGTTAAAAAGAACTGGGAAATAGAAATATTGTCTCGATATTTTAAGGTAGATGGAAGAACGCCAAAGATGAAGTATATATCAAAATTGAAAAAAGAGTTTGAAGGAGATAATATTGATGAAATTTTTCATGTTTTTGAATCTCTACGAAAGCAAGGGTATATTGAATGTTTTGGAAACAACTCTTTTATAAAACAAAATGGTATCACTTATTATCATAAACAAAAACAATTATGAATCCAGGTGAAATAGCTTTAAAAGATATTGTTGAGAATTTAAATACCAAGTTGTCTCAATGTGGCATAATGTATCGAATATTCAGCCGTATAAAATCTACAGGTTCTATTGACAAAAAGATGATAAAGAAAAGTAATGTCTATAGACAAGAGAATAGAAAACTTCAAGATTTTTGGGCTTTGCGCATCACTTTATATTTTACAGACGATGTAGATATAGTCTATCAGTATCTAAAAAAACAATCTAATTTTGTTGATGAATCTGTAGATGTGAATGATGTTGATACATTTAGACCAACTCGCTTGAATTTGGTAATGAAAATACCAAATAAATTGAAAGAATATGTAAATGCGGCTATCAGTTGCACTACATACCCTGATTTAATAGATGATACATACGAAATTCAAATAAGAACCATATTATCTGAGGGCTGGCATGAGGTAGAACATGATCTCCGCTATAAATATAAAGACGATTGGACCGACTTTCAAGAAGAATCAAGATTACTTAATGGAATATTTGCTTCTCTTGAGAGTAATGAGTGGTCCATGTTATCTCTTTTTGATAGACTATCTTATGCTCATTACAAAAGAAGAGAATGGGATAGTATGCTAAGAAATAAATTACGAATTCGATTTGCAGACTCTGGTCTTTCTGATAATATAAAGAAATATCTTTCAGAGAATCCACTAGTTGCAAAACGCTTATTTAGAATTAACAGAGCAGAAGTCCTCGGAATTATAATGGATAAAGGTTTTTCTTTTCCTTTAATATATGATACAGCCTTACATTTACTTAATCATATAGGTGTCAAAGATAATGGACTTGTAGCTATGGAAGACCCATCCTTAAAGGAAGAATTGGATGATTCTTTTGGCATAATATGTTAAGTTTTGAAAAAAGAATCATGACAGTATATATTAACAGGAAAGTAAGGTTAACCTTTAAAACAATTAAAACGTAAAACATATATTTAATCTCACCCCAAACATCAGATACAAACAAGCGAATAGCTTTAAACAAAAATAGCAATGAACAACTTCAGTGATATAAAAATAGCGGTGGCCGATACCGGCTACGTTGGTCTGAACATAGCTATGCTTTTATAAAGACTTCATTTATTAAGTTGACAAGTATTGGGGAAAATGCAGCTCCATTTATAAGCATTCTCTTTAGTTGCCTTTATAAAGTAGCAATAGATTATTATATTTATGAAACATACATTTGAAATAACTCCACGGGTTATAGCGCATTTGGGTGAAGATCTCATTAAGAATGAGAATATCGCCTTAGTAGAATTGGTAAAAAATTCCTATGATGCCCAAGCTTCTTTTTGTGAGGTCGAATTTACTTTTGAAGGGGAATTCCTTTCAAAAATAACTGTGACCGATGATGGAACAGGTATGGACCTCGGAACCATAGAGAATGTATGGCTTGTAATTGGTACTGACAATAAAAAGAAGCAATTGCAGCAAAATTCCAAAGGTAGATTACCTTTGGGTGAAAAGGGTATCGGTCGTTTAGGAGTGCATAAGTTAGGTAAAAAAATTCTGGTTCAAACCCACAAACTTGGTCATCCTGAAGTCTCAATAGATATAGATTGGACTAAATTGGAAAATGCAACAACTATAACTGATTTTCCAATTCAAGTAGTAGAACAACAATATTCCTCTTTGTCAACTAATCATGGAACCAAAATTACGATTACCGATTTGAAAGGTACATGGGATAGAAGAAAATTGAGATGCGTATATCGTGATTTAGTTTCTTTAAATAGCCCATTTACTCAAAGAACAGATTCATTTTCTGTTAATGTAAAGGCAAATACGAATGTCTTTGAAGACCTTCCTCCAATAGAAGATATTCTGAAGATATCTATGTATAGAGCGCATTGTGTTATTGACGGTGATGAATTACAGGATTTTCATTATACATTTGCTCCTTGGAATTCTTTGGATAATATACAAGGAAGAGAAGTGCAAACATTAGATGAAGACGACAAATACTTAAAGCGCAGGGTAGATATTGCAAGTTCCAGAAATAGGAACAAGGTAATATTAGAACATTTTAATTTAGCCGACTATCATATAGGTAAAATAACTCTTGATTTTTATATCTTTGAAAAAGATACTGCTGTATTTAGCTTCATGGATATGGAAAAAACTATACTAAATAATTATTTGCGAGAGAACAGTGGTGTAAGAGTTTATAGAGATGGAGTTAGAGTATATAACTATGGTGAGAAAGATACTGATTGGTTGTCTTTAGATTATAATCGATTAAGGCGAGCAGGTGAAAACCTCAGTAATAATATTGTTATTGGTTCTGTGAGCGTATCAAGAAAAGATAGCGAGGATTTAAAAGAAAAAACAAATAGAGAAGGATTTATTGAAAATGAAGCATATTTTGCGTTTGTAGATGCTGTTACTTATACTTTGGATTTAATAACAAGATTCCGTAACACAGATAAACGGAGATTGATAACGGTCTATAAGAAAGATAAAAGGGTGATAGAACCCGTATTGTCAGACTTAAATAGTGCAGTTGAAATTATCAAAGAAAAAGTGCAAGATGATAAAGTTCGTGAAGATATTCTTCTTTATCTTAATCGTGTTAATGACCAATATGTTGAAGTGCGTGATGTTCTGATACGAAGTGCAAATGCAGGTTTGAATCTTGGTGGAATTATCCATGATATGGAAAAGCAAGTTGATGCATTATTGAGTTGTATTAATAATGATAATTTTGAAAGTGTTAAAAGTATAGCTCATGACTTGGAACATATCATAAGTGGTTATACTATATTTCTCAAAAAGTCAGTTATTAAAACAACTGATGTGTCTTCTATTGTATCTGCTGTTCTGGATAATAACAGATTCCGCTTTACAGATCATCGTATCAAGGTTTATTCTAATCGAAATACAACCTCTTTTTCAGCAAAGATGAGTAAAACAGAGTCAATAGGTGCTCTTACCAATTTGATAGATAATTCTATCTATTGGGTTTCTCAATCTCGTCAAACAGAAAGAAAAATATATGTTTTTATAACAGAACAATTTGAAGATTATATCTCTGTAGTTGTTTGTGATAATGGATGTGGCTTTAAAATGCCACCAGAACAAGCATTGCGCCCATTTATCACAGGTAAGCCCTTGAATACCGGTATGGGATTAGGATTACATATCGCTCATGAAGTAATGCAAGCAATGAAAGGCAAACTATTAATATTAGATGAAAATGAAATTGATCTGCCGGATACTGCAAAAAAGTATCAGATTAATAAAGCAATTGTTGCCTTGTGCTTCCCCAAAGCATAAAACAGAAAAGCATAACTTAAATAATAGTTTTAAGATGAAGATATTGGAAAATTGCATAAATAGTGCCATTATCGTCGATGATAAGGAAGATGAGATAGTGGGTTTAGGGAAAATGTTAACTGACAATGGAATCTATGTAGAGTTTCATGAATATAAAGGTGATTTTCATTTTGCTGGAGAAGGGCATCTGAAGAATAGAAACCTCATATTTATGGATTTAATGCTTAATGACAATTGTACTCAGGACAGAGAAAATATCTCTATTGTCATCTCTGTATTGGCAAAATTGACAAATGGCCCTCATTTTGGTTCGTATGGTCTCATTGTATGGACTAAGCATGATGAATTTATAAAAGATTTGAAAGATTCATTGAGCAAAGTTTCTTTGTCAAAAGAGAATAATGAAGTTGAAGAAGAAGCAGATTCCGATGATGAAGAAGAAATAACCACTAATATTCATCTGGATAATCCACCTTTATTTGTGGTAGGATTAAGCAAATCTAAATATAATAAAGGAGATGGAATCTATGATTATACCTCATTGCAGGATGATTTGGAACAACAACTTTTAGAAAACAAGTCTGCATATTTCTTTGTCAATTGGAATGCTACGGTAGAGAAAGCAAAAAATAAAATAGTAAGGAACTTTTATGATCTTGGTAGTGATTATGACAAACGTGAAGTAAGATTGAATTATTTGTTTTGTTCATTGGCTAAGAATCATACGGGTATCAACGATGCTGATGACTATCCTTGTTTGACAGCGGATGCATATAAGGCTTTTGATGAATTGCTCTATTCGGAACTTTATGCTCAACAAGCAGATCTCAATATTTCTTTATTTGACCCTCATCAGAATTGTCCTTTTGAAAATGTAGCGGAAAAACAAAATATAGCAGCAATCATAAATGCTATGATGTTTATCGATTCTTATGGGTTGTCTTCGGAAGAAGTAGTACCAGGTAATATTTATAAAGTAAAGACTTCTGGCTCTCCCCTAATTACTGATGGGAAAGCTTGTGAAAAAATAATAAAATTTGAAAGGGGAAAACTCGATAAAATAAGAGAAAATAATGAAAAGATAAAGCAGCATAATAAGAAAAATCCAGAATTAAAAGAAGAATTTGAAATCTTTGAACCTGAGTGTTGGAATGTTGCAATTGAATTGACACCTCCTTGCGACTATTCACAAAATAAAAGAAAAATGGCAAGGTTGGTAGGTGGATATATTTTCGATATTCCATTAGGATCTTTTGCAGATAAACAAGGTAGTTCTCGATTCGCTGATTCTCATTGTTTGCCAGAAAGAAATTCAGATAAAGAATATACTATTGGTCCTGTATTTTTGAATGGTAAAGTGAGATATGTGATATTTGATTTCACTTATCTCGTTACAGAAAGTATAGAAAAGCTAAGAGATAAAAACTGTTATGAAATTTGTTATAGAGCAAAGCCTAAACTGTTTTCTCATATTCTGCAGCGCTTTTCTTCTCATGCTGCAAGGCTTGGCTTGGCAAATATAGAATTTTAGCAGTGTTTCTTGTGTGATTATGAATAGCAACTATACACTCAGCATAAGTATCCCGTCAAATCCTATACATATAATAGCCCTTAAAAAGAGACTATCTAGTTATTTGATCTTGATGATGTAAACTATGAACATTACAGTCATTTAAATAATATAACTAAGTTATACTATTAAATCGTCACGCCCTAAAAAACTCTTGCAAAGTACTATATTTCAGTTAATTTAAAGAGCGATTAATCCACTTTAACGGGGCTATAGTTATTTTTTATATTTGAAAACCATTTAAACGATTATGAAATATTCAATAATTAAGCAAATTTTCAAAGATGCTTGGCATGCAGTCAAGTTTGGTTATCTATCTTCGAGAAGAGACCGATATGGATATATACATCCTACGGCAGTTGTTTATCAACCCACTTGGGCTACCAAAAGTAATATGTATTTGTATAGAAACACCAAAATTGGTGAAAATAGTCAAATTAATGCTCATAAGGGAAAGTTTATCATGAAGGAAAATTCTCGTTCAGGCATGTTTTTGACCGTTATTGCTCAAAATCATAAGTTCAAGACAATTGGTGCTTATCCTGGAGGGCCTGGTTGGAATGAAGAAGAGCCGGCTGACGTTATTGTAGAAGAGGACGTATGGTTAGGTACAAATGTTACCCTTTGTCCTGGCGTTCATATAGGTAGAGGTTGTGTTGTTGCGGCAGGAGCAGTCTGTATTAAATCTAAAGAATATCCTCCTTATTCAATTATCGGTGGTAATCCTGCAAAATTCTTAAAATTTAAATTTACATTAGATGAGCAGATAGAGCATGAGAAAATTAGATTTAAGGAAGAAAATAGGTTACCGATAGAATTGTTGCGCAATAATTATGAAAGATTTTATAAAAATAAATAATGACAACTTCTGAACGAATATTAAAAAATACAGTTTTCCTATATGTTAAAATGGGAATAACTGTATTCATATCTTTATATACAACACGATTAGTTTTGAATGCTCTTGGGGCGTCCGATTTTGGAATCTTTGGTGTTGTTGGTGGAGTAATAACCATGTTGGGCTTCCTAAATGGAGCCATGTCTAGTGCTACACAACGATACATGAGTTATAGTCAAGGAGAAGGTGACAATGAAAGACAACGGTATATTTTTAATAACAGTTTAATTTTACATTGGGGAATAGCAATTGTTGTTGGTCTATTTCTTGAATTAGCCGCTTTGTTGTTTTTTAATAGTATTCTTAATATAGAACCTTCAAGAATTGATGCAGCAAAATGGATATACCATTTTATGGTAGTTAGTACCATGTTTACAATTATAAGTGTTCCTTATGATGCAGCTATCAATGCCCATGAAAATATGTTCTATTATTCCATCGTCGGAATCTTGGAATCTGTATTAAAGCTTGTTATAGCTCTATATGTGGTTTACACATTATATGATAAATTGATTACTTATGGACTTTTAATGGCTTTATTATCAATTTTTCTTTTGATTATAAAGCAAGCTTATTGTCAGATTAAGTATGATGAATGCAAGTATCGTATATCTGGTTATGTATCAAAAAAAGTAATAAAAGAACTAACAGGTTTTGCAGGATGGAATTTTGTAAGTACAGCAGGAACGTTATTGGGAAATTGTGGTGGAAATGTTGTGGTTAATCATTATTTTGGTACATCGATAAATGCTGCTCAAAATGTAGGCAGTCAATTACGTGGGCAGATGATGGTTTTCTCGAATAACATGCTTAAAGCTCTAACTCCAGTCATAGTAAAGAAAGAAGGGGAAGGTGATCGTTTTGCAATGTTGAAATTTTCTCTTACAGGTAGTAAATTATCATTCCTGATGTTTGCTCTTTTGGCAATTCCATTTGTTGTTGAGACTCCATTCATTCTTAAAGTGTGGTTGAAAAATGTGCCTGATTGGACCATTTGCTTTTCTCGATTTCAAATGGTCATAGCTTTAATGGAACAACTTACAATAACATTAGGCACAACAATAGCAGCTACTGGCAAAATTAAGGAAATAAGTATATTTAGTGGCTTTGCTCGGTTTGTTCCTCTGATTATTTATGTCTTTGTATTTTCTTTTGGTGGGGAACCTTATTGGTTATATATAATTATATTGATCAATTTCGGTTTTATATTAAACGGATACACCATATACCAATGCAAAAAACATTGTAATCTATCTATGAGAATGTTTTGCAATTCGGTTCTTTATCCGTGTTGTTTTTGTTCTGTGTTGTCTTTAATTATAGGTAGCATTCCTGTTGTCTTAATGGAAGAAAGTTGGATGCGGTTTATAATTTCCTCATGTATGACATTATCTTCATATTTGTTGGCAATATATTATGTTGGTTTTAACGGAGAGGAAAAAATAATTATTAATAGTTTATTGCGAAAAATATTTAAAAGGTTTATAAAATGAGTAGTTTTTCAATATTTGTCAGTTCGTCAGATAGTTATTCTGATATATGGGACGTGTTCTTTGATATGTTCCAGAAAATGTGGCCAGAATATAATGGTACGATATATCTTCAAACACAAGAAAAAGAATATCATCACGAAGGTCTGAATATCGTTAGTACCAAAGTTGGAAAAATGAAAGATTTTGGCACAACATTGCATACTGGCTTAGATAAAATTAAGGAAGATACATTTCTCTTTATAATGGTTGACTATCTTTTTATGGGAAGAGTAAATGATGCAAAGATGGAAGAATATTTTAAATTTTTCCAAGCTAAAGATGCAGATTCCTTACGTTTGATTGAGGAAAGTTTTAATCATTTTGAAAAAACGAATAATAAAGATATAATTAAATGTTTGCCTCCTGCTCCACATAGATTTTTCTCATACCAGATTGCTTTTTGGAAAAAACAAGCACTAAAGAAAATGGCATTGCCTCATGAAACACCTTGGTCTTCCGAATACTATGGTGATAAAAGAGCTCATTTAATTCCTCTAAAATTATATTCCATAAAAAGCAATGATTTAATGCCCATTGTTTATGATGGCAGGGGTTGTCTTCATAGGGGGAAATGGTTGGATAATGCCGTGGATTTTTTGAAAGAACAGAACTATTCAATAGATTTCTCCAAACGAGGTCTTTATGACAATGACTATCAGAAATCACATTGGAGAGTTTCTTGGATGATTAAACGTGATGGTTTAAAAGGAAGTTACTTGGATTTATTATTACGACATTTAAAATTAAGAAGATGTTAAAAGAGCGTTTGCATTGGATTGATATAATGAGGGGAATGGCTATGTTGTTTGTAGTAATGCAACATATGTCAGCATACTTGTATTATGATTATCTTTATTACAAGTTTATCACAATTGTTGATATCGGAATATTCTTCTTTGTTAGTGGGTATATTTTGGACAAGGTTGTTTGTCTCAATTCTTTTTATGACGTATTAATCTTCATATTGAAAAAGACCATTCAGTTGATGGTGCCTTTTTTTGTTTGGGGAGTTATAGCAAAACACTATTTCTTTGCTGTGTCACCTTCTGCAATAACTTTTGAAGACTTGATTTCACAATGGACGGCACCAACGCTATGGTTTCTTTTGACTTTATATGGATACATGTATTATTTTGCAGTCAATAAATGGCTGTGCACTAAACGTTTGAAATACGCCTCAATTATTTTTTCTATGGGTGCCTTTGTCATGTTATTTACCCTTTGGCACATTTCAGGAGAATTCAAGCTGGCTACATTATATTTCCCATTTTTTGCAGGAGGCGTACTATTATCGCTTTTTAAGCGAGAGGAGATGTTGAAAAACAGCATTTTAAGAGGTTTTTCCGTTTTAGCAGTTATTTTCCTGACTGCTTTATGGAAATCAGGGGGGCAATCTTTTTTTTATGTCGGAATAAAATATATTGTTTCAGCTTCTGCAATTGTAATTCTTTATATGTTGATAACAGAGTTTAAATGGAATAAAACAATAGACAGATTTTTTGAAGAATGTGGCAAAAACTCAATTGCCATTTATTGTATTCATTGGCCCTTTACAAAAATATTCCCTGTCAATATAGAAAATGAAATCTATGCGATAATGGCATCATTCATTATGGGAGTTGTAGTTTGCATGCTCTGCATATCTTTTAAAAAGATAACTAATAAGATTTCATGGCTGGATGTAATAATGTTTGGCAATACTAAATATATAAAAATATGAAAGAATTAATATGTAAAATTAAAAGAAAGCTTCGCACTTGTTTTGTATCGAAACTTTATGAGAATTATAGAATCTACCCTTTAATATATCGCTCATATTGGCATTCGTTATTTTATAGTATAAAAAATGAAATAGATACAAACAATTATCTTACTGCTTTAATAAATAATGGAGCAGGTATTGGACATCAACTTGCAGGCTGGAATTCAGGGTTGTGGTGGTCAAAATATTTTGGAATGCATCATGCCTATATAGGATTTTCTAATTCTGCATGGGATAAGTTTCTTGGTCTAAAAGGTGTAGATCCAAATATAAAAGAACTGAAAAAGCAAGGATACATAGTTAGACGACTGCCTAAGTTTGATGAATTTAAGCCCAAAGAGGTTCAATTAGTTACTAACATAATTAAGTCATATACACATAAGAAAGTTGTTTTTGTATGTGAACAAGATCAACCCTATTTGTCACAAATAGGAACAATGGCTGATTTGCAAGCCCGATTCTATTCTTCTGAATCTCGAAAGGAAGATAGATTGGTATACGATAAACATAATTTCAATATTGCTATCCATGTTAGAAGAGGAGATATTATGCTAGATTCATCAAATCCCAATCTTACCATGCGATATTTGAGCAATGATTATTTTGAAAAGGTTTTGTCTCAAGTTGTAGCTCATGTTTCGACAGACAAGCCTATTCATATTTATTTCTTTTCACAAGGAAAGCCAGAGGACTATTCGGAATTTACCAAATTTAATAATCTTCATTGGTGTTTGGACATGGGAGCTATTGATTCTTTTATGCAAATGGTATATGCAGATTTGTTGATAACTAGCAAGAGCTCTTTCTCTTATAAGCCGGCTTTGTTGAATAGAGGAATTAAAGTTTGCCCAGAGAATTTCTGGCATGGCTATCCTGATAGTGAAGATTGGATAATGGTGGATAATGATGGCAATGTAAAGTGGAACCAATAGCAGCTATCAAGGGACAGTCTTGATTTATTTAATAATTTCTTTTTTTGTGGTTTTTAAGTAAAATATAAAAAAAATGAGGTATGACTAAGGATGAGTATATAGAAATGTTAAGGCAAGACTCAGAGAGATCTCCTTATTTTTATAAAAGCTATTGGTTTCGTGTGTTGAATCCTTTCTTGATAGACAGAGAAATATGGCGGTTTCAGAAATTGTTGAGGAAATGTGAGTATTTATATTCAAAAGAAGGAGGATTTGTCTTAAAGATTAGAAAATATTATTTCTCTTGGAAATTTAAGAAATTGTCTATTAAATTAGGTTTTACAATACCATGTGGTTGTTTTGGAGCAGGATTAAAGATTTTGCATAGAGGAACAATAGTAGTTAATGCTAATGCGAAAATTGGTAAAAATTGTACGTTAAATGCAGGAGTGAATATTGGTACAAAGGCAGGAGAAGAAGGACAATGCCCACAACTGGGGAACAATATTTTTATAGGACCAGGAGCTAAGCTTTTCGGGAAAATCTATATTGCTGATGGATGTGCTATCGGTGCTAATGCTGTTGTCACAAAATCCTTTTTAGAGCCAAATATGATTATTGCCGGTGTCCCTGCAAAAGTTATAGGAAAAGTGAAACGTGATTTATCCTAAAGACTATGAATAAAGTATATGAGTGTACATTGAAAGGACTGCGATTGCTTTCATTAAGAATGGGCATATCAAAAGATATCCCTTTATTTCATCCAGAAGAAGACCCTGATATTGTCTCCAAATGGATTTCAGACTTGCTCAATTCTGAATCCCCATGTATGATAGCTCGTTACGGAAGTACAGAAATGACTGCAATCGTAAATTATTTAGGAGTGAAAAGTGGAGACCATAATCCTGTTCATTATATTACAGGAAAATCGCAGCAATGGTGGTGGAACAAAGATATCTTTATGCAAATGTCCAAATGGAGTGGCTTTTTTCCATCAACAGAGGAAAATATAGCTCACTTTTGTGAGATAATGCTTGAAGATAGCAAACAAGTCGATTTGTTGGGAAGCTGGACAAAAGGAGAATATCTTCTGAAAGAGCTACATCCTAATGTTAAACGGGTACATATAGGAATGTTGGATCCTTATTGGGCAACTAATCCATGGACAAAATGTTTGGAAAACAAACGCGTTTTAGTTATACATCCTTTTGCAGAAACTATTCTTTCTCAATATAATAAACGTTCTTTACTGTTTTCACACAAGCAGGTTCTTCCCGAATTTAAGGAACTAAAGGTTATTAAAGCAGTACAAACATTAGGAGGACAAAGCGAAGATTTTAAAGATTGGTTTGAAGCTCTTGAATATATGAAGAAAGAAATTGACCATACAGATTTTGATGTATGCCTTATAGGATGTGGTGCCTATGGATTTCCTCTTGCTGCCCATGTTAAGCGAAAGGGTAAAAAAGCAGTTCATCTAGGTGGCTCTTTACAGCTCCTTTTCGGAATAATGGGTAATCGTTGGAATCACGATGTGCCTCATTATTGGCATGGTCATACGGTTCATTATGCAGGATTGCAGAATGAATTTTGGGTTCGTCCAGACAAGAAAGACAAGCCTAAAAATGCTCAAGATGTTGAAGGAGCTTGTTATTGGTAAAAAGAAATTTTAATATTTATGAAAGTAGTATTATTGGCAGGAGGCTTTGGTTCTCGTATATCAGAAGAATCGCAGTTTAAACCAAAGCCCATGATTGAGATTGGAGGTATGCCAATATTGTGGCATATCATGAAAGAGTATGCTTATTACGGTTATACAGAGTTCATAATTTGTGCTGGCTACAAGCAGGAGTATATAAAGGAATGGTTTGCCAACTATTTTCTTAATAACTCAGATGTGACTTTTGATTATCGTAATGGCAAAAACGAGATGACAGTGCATCGGACAAACATGGAGCCTTGGAAAGTAACAGTAGTCGATACAGGCTATAACACCATGACTGGTGGTCGCATTAAGAGAATACAAGAATATATTGGCAATGAAACTTTCCTTATGACCTATGGCGATGGAGTCTGTGATGTAGAGATAGATAAGCTTGTGGCTTTTCATAGGTCTCATGGCAAACTCGCCACTCTTACGGCAGTGAAAATGTCCCAGGATAAAGGCGTGCTCGATATAACAAAGGATCAGGCCGTAAGGGCTTTCCGTGAAAAGAATGCTTCTGATGGCGCACCAATCAACGCTGGATATATGGTTCTTGAACCAGAGGTGTTTAACATGCTTGACGGTGATGATTGTGTGTTTGAAAAAAGTGCTCTTGTAGAGCTTGCCAATAAAGGCGAACTGATGTCGTACATTCATACAGGCTTTTGGCAGTGTATGGACAATATTCGTGAGAAATCAATGTTGGAGACACTTCTCAAGGAAGGCAAGGCACCTTGGAAACGTTGGGAGCGTTCTGTTCCAAAGATTCCTGATTATGCAAAATAAATTATTATGGAAAATATTTTTGAGTTTTATAGAGGAAAACGAGTATTTGTAACAGGTCACACAGGCTTTAAAGGGTCTTGGCTCTGCAAGATGCTTGCTAATGCTGGTGCTGTGGTAACGGGCTATTCCCTAAATCCGCCTACAGAACCGTCTTTGTTTATAATTGCCAATATAGAGAATGATATACATTCTATTATAGGCGATATCCGTGACTATTCGTCTCTGAAGAAAGCTTTTGATGCGTCGAAGCCAGAGATTGTGCTTCATCTTGCAGCACAGCCTATAGTGCGTGATAGCTACAAGGATCCTTCTTACACATACGAAACCAATGTTATGGGTACGGTGAACATATTGGAATGCGTAAGAAATAGTCAGTGTGTAAAGTCATTCTTGAATGTTACTACTGACAAAGTGTATTTGAATAAAGAATGGGCTTGGGGATATCGTGAAAATGAAGAACTGGACGGATTTGATCCATATAGTAATTCCAAGTCGTGCTCAGAACTTGTGACCCATAGCTACAGACGTTCGTTTTTCACAGATTCAGAGGGAGATCCTATAATTCCTGTGTCAACGGCTCGTGCAGGAAATGTAATAGGTGGTGGCGACTTTGCCCATGACCGTATCATACCCGACTGCATCCGCGCTGCGGCTGCCCATGAAGACATTGTTGTACGCAATCCATTCTCAACTCGCCCTTATCAACATGTACTTGAACCTTTGTATGCTTACTTGTTAATAGCCATGAAGCAGTATGAAGACAGCACTTTATCTGGTTACTATAATGTAGGTCCTGATGACGTTGACTGTTTCCAAACAGGAGCTTTGGTTGACTTGTTTGTCAAGAAATGGGGCAATGAGCAGAAGTGGATAAACAAGTATGACGGCGGACCTCATGAAGCGAATTTCTTGAAGCTTGACTGTTCCAAGCTAAAGACGACTTTTGGCTGGACACCACGTTGGAACCTTGGTACGGCAATGGAGAAGATTGTTGAGTGGAGCAAGGTTTGGCTTGATGGTGGAGACGTAAGGAAATGTATGGATACACAAATAGCAGAGTTCTTAAAACTGAAATAATCAAGAGAATGGAAAAAGTAATTGTTACTGGTGCCAATGGCTTTATTGGTAGTTCATTGGTAAAAAGGCTTGTAGGACGTGGCGTAAAAGTTGTAGCTGTTGATATCTGTTTTGCAAATTCAAGACTGCCGGAGAGTGATCTGATAGAAACGGTTGAGGCAGGTGTAGATGAAAAACTTGCAGACAAAATATCCAAGGATGCTTATGATGCATTTTATCATCTTGCATGGAGAGGGGTGAATGGTGCAGAAAAAGCTGATCCTAACATACAGCTTGCCAATATAGAGATGGCAATAGCATGCGCCAAAGTGTGTAAGAAACTCGACGTGAAGAAACTCCTATGTGCAGGAACAGTGGCAGAAAATGCAACATTCAGCCTTTCCAACCTCACTAAGACAGGTGGTGGTATGATGTATGGAGTGGCAAAGTATGCCTGCCGTCTTATTTTGGAAGATTATTGCAAGAACATAGGACTTCCGTTTGTTTGGATGCAGTTTTCAAATATTTATGGTGTGGGCAACAAAACAGGCAACCTCGTGAGCTATACTTTGGGTGAGGTGCTTGCTGGCAATCTTGCATCCTTTGGTCCTGCTCAGCAACCATACGACTTTATTTATGTTGATGACCTAATCGATGCAGTTTGTCGATTGGGAGAGAATCTGACAGACAAATCGTTCTACTTTATAGGTTCAGGCAATCCACGCAAGTTGAAGGACTACCTGATTGAAATTGGAGAAAAAGCAGGACGTGCAGATTTGATAGGTATTGGTCTCCGTCCTGATGACGGCATTAAGTACACATTAGATATGTTTGACAATGCTGATTTGGTAAGAGCAGTTGGCGATTATGTCAAGACACCGTTTGAAGACGGCATTGTAAAAACAATTGAATGGATGAAAACATTATAGTAAAAATATAAACAAAAGACTATGATACAGAAATTTGAATTTAAAGAACTTGATTTGAAAGGAGCTTTTGAGATAACTCCTTTTTATGCTACAGATGAGCGTGGCGGCTTTGTAAAGGACTATAACATCGATATGTTCAAGCAGCATGGTATTAATCATGAATTGAAAGAGGTCTTCTATACGATTAGTAAACGTGGAGTAATTCGTGCCGAACATTTCCAGTTGGTCAAGCAACAGGCAAAGCTTGTGCGTTGCATAAGCGGTCATGTGTATGATGTTATTGTCGACCTTCGTCCTGATTCAGAAACATTTGGCAAGTGGCAGGGATTTGATTTGACTGGAGAAAATCAGAAAACATTATATGTGCCAGAGTTTTTCGGTCATGGCTATCTTGTTTTGGAAGATTCTATTGTTAGTTACAAATGTGGTGAGGTGTTTTATGGCGAGGGAGATTCTGGCATAATGTATAATGACCCAGACTTGGGTATAGAATGGCCATTTGAAAAGATTGGCGGTGAAGACAAACTTATTATTTCCGAGAAAGACAAGCACTTGATGAGTCTTAAGGAATATCTTAAAAAAGTAAAGTAAAAGAATGAACAGAAATTTAAGTATTGACAATGCAAAAGGTATAGGAATATTATTGGTGGTGTGGGGACATTTCTTAGTGCCCGACCCACCTTTGTTCAAGGAAATCTTTTATTTCCACATGCCCTTGTTTTTTATAATTGCAGGTTGCTTTCATAAGGAATCATGGTCAATCTCTTCATTATGCAAAAGAACTAAACAATTGTTGGTGCCAGTACTTATATTTTCTGTTGCCTTTTTATGTCTTAGTTTTTTAAAGACGCGTTTTGGTATTGTTAGACCGATATTTTCAATTTTTAAAGACTTTAATATAGACAAACCTTTACAGCATCTGGATGCTCCTTTATGGTTTCTTGTTGTTTTATATCTAAATACATTATTTGCTATATTAATAAACAAATTGAAAATTCGCAAGGTATGGAAAATCTTAATTGCGCTATTAATTAGTTGGCTTGGAACATGGTTTGCGCAATTGCCAGTATATTTGACACAGGCATTAGCTACATTTGTTTTTTACTTCAGTGGTTATTGTATGAAAAAAATAATACTGAATGAAGATAATTTCAAGACGAAATTGTTGATAGGATGTGGATTTGTTTTGATGTGTTGCTTAAATACTGATATTGTAAATATTCATGAATTGCAATTTGGCGATAACTATTTAATGTATCTATTAGGAGGCTTTTCAGGTACATTTTTGGTCTTAGCACTTTGTATGAAAATTAAAAAAGTTCCAATGCTTTTGCGCTTGGGTCAAAATAGCCTTGCGATTATGGCAATTCATCAACCGATAAGAGGATATTTCTTGCAAGGCCTTCATGCCTTGAATAATATCATACCTTGTTTCGTGTTAAATGCAGGAGTCGTTTTTGTCTTTTTGATTGGCTTTTCATATCTATCAGGTTTGGCTTATACCCATATTTGTAATCGTTTTAATATTCTAACATAATGTTTAAAACTATATACAGAGTTATAAAATTGAAATTGAGGAATAGAGATTTCAATGTCATAGGTTCTGTCTTACTGAATCTAAAGGCAGTCTCTTTTTACGAAATGATTTCAGTTTTCCCTATACTGATATTTGGAAAAATTGAAATGGACATAAAAGGTAAAATTCAGATAGCTAAGCCTCTTAATTTTGGAATGATACAATTAGGCCGTAGATCAATTATGGAACAAGGACGGCGTAATAGTGCTGGACAGTTGCAGATTGCTAAAGATTCTGTTCTGAGGATAATGCGTAATGCTGGAAATGTTGTTGTTTGCCCAGGCTTTTCAATTTTTGTCAAAAGAAATGCTTGCATAGAACTTACCCCCCCCATTTATATAGGATATGATTGTCGTATAATATCAGCGAAGAACATTATTATAGGTGAAAATTTTTCATCCGGTTGGAATCTGTTGCTGATGGATAACGACGGACATTATATCAAAGACTTGATAAATGGAGTTGTAAAGAATAATAAGGGAGACATAAAAATAGGAAACAATGTATGGTTAGCAAATAATGTAACTATTCTAAAATCTTCGATAATTCCAAATGGAAGTATAATAGCTTCTCATTCTCTTATAAACAGGGCTATGACTTCAACAAATTCAATTTATGCAGGTTCTCCTGCACGTTGTATAAAGGAGAATGTTTGTCGTGTTTGGAATAATGAAGATAAACTTGATGTTTTTTTTGCGGAAAATGAATCGTGTGTTCAAATAAATGATTGAAAATGAATATACTATGTTGTACAAGTAATGAGTATTCTCCTTATGCAGGAGTGATGCTCGCTTCTCTTTTTGAGAATAATAAGAGTATAAAATTCACAGTTTACATTTTCACAACAGGTCTTTGTCCTGAAAATCTTGAAAGGATGGCAATGTTGGGAAAAAAATACGGTAATGCCATTTGTATCAAGAATTTCTCTGAACAAGATTTGAAAATAAAGATTCCTGGCGATTGGGGGATATATCCATTTCTGAAGTTGTATGCAATACATGTCTTGGATGACATCGATAACTTGTTGTATTTGGATACAGATATGATTGTTGTTAGTGGTATTTCTGAAATAGCAGACATGGACATCGGTGACAATTATATTGCTCTTGCGCCAGATTGTGGCCCGATAGCTGATCATCGCAAACGTTTGGATATTTCGCCTGAGTCATTTTATGGTAATTCTGGACTGATATATTATAATCTAAAAAAATGTAGAGAAAATAATATATGGGAAAAGTGTGCCGCTTTTATCAATAACAATGATTCGTTGATTCGATATGCAGATCAGGATGTGTTCAATAAAGTATGTTCAGGTCATATATATGAGATGGGATTGGAATGGAATATGCAGTCCTATTATTATTTAAATAGTCCAAAAGTCCAACCCCAATATAAGGATCAATTAAAATGTAAAAAGACAAAACCTAAAGTAATTCATTATACATGTATAAAACCATGGTATAGGGATTGCGATTTTCCTCTAAAAAAAGAATATTTAAAGTATGAAAGGATGTTGGGATGGAATTTGCCACATCTCATGTCTAAAAATTATACCCCTTTACATTTCTATATAAATAAGCTGAAATATTTATTGCAACGGTTGGGTCTCCATTCTTTTGATTATCTATATGAATTATAATTATGAGAAGTAAACATGTCAAGATAATGCCATTTATTGCAGTGGCCATGTCGTTATTTCTTACTCAAGGTGTTTTGGTATATCTGGGTGTTAGGCAATTTGGACTGCTAATATGTTATGGATTATTATATTTCCTTGCTGTCTCATATATGTTTTCTTCTGGAAAGATTAAGTGTCTTTCTTCCACAGAAAAAATGTATATGTTTGTTGTAGTGGTTTTAGGTCTGTTTTGGGAAAAGAATATTATATTTTGTATTACTTGGGCAGGTGTGGTCTTTGTAGTATGGTATTTAAATCACTTGGATTCACAAAAATACTATCTAAGGTTTTTGTTCCTTGTTTTTTTCATTATAGAAACATTACTTGGTATTTATGAAAAAACAATACAAACGTCAATTTTCCCAACATTTGATCTTGAAGCAATTATTGGAGAATATGGTATTGAAGCATTAGGACAAAACGGATTCCGTGCGACCTCTTTATGTGGTTTTCCTTTGGCAAATGCTTTAGTTGTTTCTATATCTATGTCTTTTTTATTGCTTTATTATAAAAAAATAACATATCGCTTTGCTATATGGTTTGTTGGATGTTGGTCGTTGTTCGCATTTAACGCAAGAGGTGCTACTCTTGTGTGGGTGCTGATTTCTGTCTTATTGATTATAGATTTGTTGAAGCACTCAAGAAACAATAGACGATGGTGTATTCTGTTTTCTTTAATTGTATTTATCCCTGTAATCTTCAACTATTTGGCTCATAGTCATTGGGGTGGAAGACTCTTTCATGATGATGAAATATTGGACGGAAGTGCAATGACAAGAATTGGAGCTTTTGATTATTATAAAAATTTGTCCCCATCTGTTATTGTCTTTGGTTATGATTATTCTTATCCTCCGACAGAAAACGGATACTTGAATCTTCTTATCAGATATGGTTTGGTTGGTGGACTCTCATTTATTTTGTTCCAACTAAAAATGATATGGCAATATGTTGGCAATCGACGTGGTTTTGAAAAATGTATATTGCTTCTTGCGTTTATATGTGTCGGTCAAACAAATAACGCATTGAATCAGCCAATGTTCCTTTTCTTGTTCTGTTTATGCGTTTCAATTTTTAACTCGAAAGAAAATGGAAAAAATCTCAATTATCATTCCTTTGTATAATAAGGAAAAAACGATTTACGAAACTGTTAATTCTTGTTTGAGTCAAGACTACACAAATATTGAGGTGGTTGTTGTAGACGATGGCAGTACAGACAATAGCTTAAACATGATAAAGTCTATAACGGATAGTCGGCTAGTTGTGAAAAGTTTTCCAAATGGAGGGGTTTCGGCAGCCAGAAATCGTGGGGCTAAGATTGCAAACGGTGATTTTCTGATTTTTATTGATGCTGATGATTTAATGCTTAGCAATTGTGTTTCTACACTTGTCGCATTGGAAAAAAAATATCCTGGAGCTGATATCTATTGTGGTAATTGTGAGGTGGTTTCTAATGGTGAATCCACCCCCCCCTTGCAAAAACAAAAAAGAAGGCTTTATCAAAAATAATTTCAGAGAACGATACTTTAGAAAGTTTACCATGTCAGCAGGTAGCACGATGTATTCTAAAGTTTCATATGAAAGGCATGGAGGATATGATATAAGAATATCAGTATTTGAAGATACTGATTTTGATTTACGCTATCTACGTTTTGCAAAAATAGTATATACTCCCAAATGTCTTTATAAACATATATTAGATAATGCAGAATTGAGTGTTAATTTAAAGCCATTGAATTGTTATTATACCAATTATGCAGATTTTAATGATGCGACTTGTTTCTGGGAAAAGATAATAATGGCTATGATTGTTTATGCCATTATATGTAAATTTAAAGATGCTGGTAAGACATATGAATATAAAATTCTTAAGAAAAAATTTAGAAGATATTATGTCTATGTTTACATTCATAAGTTTTTAAGCGTTTTGTATAGGTAATAAATATTTTATTCTATGAAAAAGAAAAAGGTAATGTGGTTATGTAATGCTCGATTCACTTCAGAAAAAATCCGCACGACGGGTTCGTGGCTACAGCCATTGGCAGAGCATTTACAACAGACCGGTATGGTAGATATTGTAAATATTACAACAGATAATGTTGCACAAATTGTGCATGAACAATTTGAAGGAATTGAACAATATGTCATTCCTTCTCCTCACAAGAAACATCATGGTCAAGTTCCTTCTGAAAAATTCTGTAGCTTGTTGTCTGAAATAGAGCAGGTGGTTAATCCGGATCTTGTTCACGTATGGGGTAGTGAAGGAATATGGGTTTCTGCTTACGCAAAAGGAGCAATTAAATCCAAAGCTTTTCTTGATATACAGGGTATTCTTTCTTCTTGTTATTATTATTATTATGGAGGGCTTTCTTTTACAGATTTGGTTAAATGTGTTCATCTTAAGGAACTATTGATGCCTTGGCGTAGCTTGTGGAGGAAAAAAGAACTGTTCAAATTGCGCGGCAAAATAGAAACAGATTCAATCAAGCACTTTAAGTATATTTCTTACCAAAGTGAATGGGTGAGGAGACATCTTTCATTTATAGTTCCAGATGCCTCATTTATTCCAACAAAAATAATGCTTAGGAATAGTTTCTATAAAGCTGCAGCCTGGACGTTCAATGAGGACCGAGAAAGCCCTATTGTTTTCACAACTGCTTCTGGGGCAATTCCGTATAAAGGTATTCAGGTTCTATTGAAAAGCATACAGTTGCTGAAACATAAGTATCCGAACATCAAACTTCATATTGCTGGAAATATGCACATTGGTAATCGTCTTCAAGACGGATTCTCAATATATATTCAGAATCTTATTGATGATTTATCAATACGTGACAATGTTGTTCTATTTGGTTCTATAGATGAGACACAGATTATTCATGAATTGCAAAATGCTAATGTCTGTGTTATACCATCGTTTGTCGAAACTTATTGTTTGGCATTTGCTGAGTCTATGATAGTTGGTACGCCAACTGTTGCTTCCTTTGCAGGTGCTATGCCTGAGCTTGCACGACATGGTGAAGAGTGTCTGTTTTATAACTCTATTGATTTTCAAATGTGTGCAAGTTACATTGACGATTTGATACAAAATAGAGATTTGGCCGAACTGCTGTCGACAAATGGTCGTAAACGTAGGTTAAAAGAAAATAATGTGCGTGCAGTGGTAGAAACACAACTTAAGAATTATGAAATAATGATTGGCGATGAAATTATTTAATATAGTATAGCCAAGTCAATAATTTTAAATGGTGTGACTATCGGGGAGAATAGTGTGATAGGAGCAGATTCTGTTGTTACGAAATCGGTTCCTGCCAATCAAATATGGGCAGGGAATCCTGCAAGGTTTATAAGAAGCATTTAACATCATTTTAATATGGTTTTACAAAAAATTAAATCCATTATGAAGGAATCTCCTTTCATAATGAAAGTCATAGCAAGAATATATCGATTCATGCATTATAATAATGCATGGAAATATCGAATCTGGGGAGGCAATACTATATCACTTAGTAGTGCATTCCTTAAAGGTACTTCTTTTGATATATCAGGACGAAACAACGTTATTATTGTTGGTCCAAAAGCCAGATTGTTCAATTGCAAGATAATGATTATTGGTGATGGTAACAGACTTGAAATCAAAAGTGGAAGCACTATTATCAGTAACACTTCTTTTTGGATGCAGCATGGAAAAAAATGAAATCATTATCGGTCATGATTCAACTATTGAAGGTGGACATTTGGCTGCAATCGAAGGAACCAAGATTACTGTAGGTGATGATTGTATGTTTTCAAGCGATATTGAGATTCGTACAGGTGATAGCCATTCTATTATCAATGCTGTTAATGAAAAGAGAATAAATCCTTCTGATGATATTCTCATTGGTGATCATGTTTGGCTAACGGCTCATGTTAGAGTTATGAAAGGTGCAGTAATTCCTAATAATTCAATTGTCGGTAATTCTGCCATAGTGACCAGCAAGTTTGATAAGGAAAACTCCTTGTATGTTGGCATTCCTGCAAAGCATATTAAGGATAATATTAATTGGGATAGATATTTAAGATGATTATATGAAAACAATAGCAGTACTCCTTACGGTGTTTAACCGCAAGGACAAAACATTACAATGCCTGAAAAGGCTATATGACTTGTTGCCATTGGATGGCTATCAGGTGGATGTGTATCTCACTGACGACGGATGTACGGATGGTACGCCGGAGGCGGTGGCTGAACAATTTCCACAAGTAAATGTAATACATGCCAAGGGCGATTTGTTCTGGAATCGCGGTATGTGGACAGCATGGGACACTGCTGCAAAGGCTAAGGACTATGATTTCTATCTGTGGTTGAACGATGATACCTTTGTTTATGGGAATATGTTGAAGATTCTTACTGATGCCGCTGTTGAGACAAACGAAAAGGCAATCATTGTTGGAGCAACAGAGAATACCGGACACTCTTGTATTACGTATGGTGGCAGGTTGAAGAATGGCGGTATACCAAAGCCTGATGGCAGTTTGATGGAAGTAGATTATTTTAATGGAAATATTGTGCTGATACCCCGGACGGCTTATAAGGTTCTTGGCAACCTGGATCATTACTTCACCCATAGCAAAGGTGACTTTGATTATGGTATGAGGGCAAAGAAAGCTGGCGTGGCAATGTATCAGGCTGGAGAGATATTGGGCGAATGCGATGAGCATCCAACATTAGACAAGTGGTGCAATCCCGATGTTCCTTTTGCTCAAAGATGGAAAATACTGAATAGACCTAATGGTATGCCTCCAAAGGAGACGTTTCATTTGGATAAAAGACATAAAGGACTTGTTACGGCAAGTTTCCATTATTTGACTATTTATTTGAGATGCTTGTGTCCAAGTTTGTGGAGTGCTAGAAGTGAAAAAAGATAATTAGCATAATCGTAATATCTATATTGTTAAACAGTCAAGTTCGTTTATGTTTCCTTGCAAAAATGTAGTTTGTTAATTATGAAAAATTTATATTTAGGTGTAGCACTTGCTCCTTATCGCTTGGATTATTACAACTATATATCTGAGCATATGAATTGTGATATTTATTTTCAGTTAAGAGGTTTTGAAGGTCAGCTTTTCTCCACGGAAGAAGTGGAGAAAAAATGTACTTTTATTCCAAAATATTTGAAAATCACTCGAATGATGGGTGACCGTCAAGTAGTATGGGGACTCCGAAAACTGATAAAGCAATATAAACCGGAGTTTATAATGGTTCCAGAGTTTTCCTTCCTTGCTATACAAGTAATATTGATAAAGAAGCTTTTGGGATATAAATACAAGATTATATCACAGTGCGATGATAGCTATGCCATGTTAATGGGCAAAGGATTTTCCCGTTTTCATGAATGGTCTCGCAAGTTGTGCATGCCTTTTATCGACAATTTGATTTTGCTGGATTCTAGAGCAAAGGCTTGGTATCAACAGCATTATCATAAAGGCATTTTTATGCCGTTGTTGACTGATGATAACAAGACCATCGTTACTGATGAGGTTAAAGCTAAAGCTGTTCAATATAAAAAACAGTATGGGCTTTATGGTGTTAAAACGCTTCTGTTTGTGGGGCGTTTGGTTAAAGTTAAAAACTTATATAGTCTGCTTAAGGCATGTTCTTTGTTATCTTTTAATTACAAACTTATTATTGTTGGAGATGGCGAACTTAAAGAAAGTCTTGAAAAAGAAGCTAAAGAACTTAGGGTTAATGTGGCATTTGTTGGACGTAAGAATGATTCTGATTTGACAGCTTGGTATTATTGTGCTGATGTTTTTGTACTCCCTAGTGTTATAGAGCCTTTTGGAGCAGTTACTAATGAAGCTTTACTAGGTGGTTGTAATTGTGTTATCTCCCAACTTGCTGGATCTGCTTGTTTGATAGAAGAAGGCATAAATGGATACCTAGCAGATCCAAATTCTGTGGATGATATTGCTAAGCAAATTGGCAAAGCTTGCCAGTTACCAATAGATTTTTCTAGGCCTTCTAAAATGTTCATTACATTTATTGGCGCTATGCAGACTATGGAAGACGAAATCAAGAGTAAGATATTAAATGTTTCTAATTCTTTATAACTCCTTTATATTGGTGTTCTATGAGAATAATATACATTTTTGAGTGCTCTTGTTGAGAATTTGATAGCATTATGTTGGTGTTAAAAGCGAAAATTTGATTATTCAATGATGATAATGAGCTAATTGTTGGCTTTTAATATTGTATGCGTTTTTTTGTATGATGTAGTTTGGACAAATAGAAGAAATGATGAAATCGAAAATTTTGTTTATAATGCACATGCCTCCTCCCGTTCATGGAGCGGCTATGATGGGTCAATATGTACATGATAGTAAACTGATTAATGAAAAGTTTGAATGTCATTACATAAATCCTTCTTTGTCTACTTCTGTTGCTAATGTTGGTAAGGTAAGTATTGGCAAAATTGTATTTATGATAAAGAATATCATAAATATTATTAGTAAAGTAAAAAATACCAAACCTGATCTTTGCTATTATACCCCGACTGCGGATGGATGGGGTATCTATAGAGATTTGATCGTTCTGAATTTGCTGAAATGGCAGAAGCAGAGAATTGTTCTCCATATGCACAATAAAGGTGTGAGAATTTTCTCTGATAAACACCGCTTTGCTCGTTGGGCCTATAGACGTATTTTTAAAAATACTCATGTTATTTTATTGGCAAAGGAACTTTATCCGGATATTCAGGAATATGTCCTGGAAAAAAATATATACTATTGTCCTAACGGTATGCCTCATACAAATCTTGTTGACTATGAAAGGTCTTCTGTCCATGCTCCTTATACATTCTTATTTCTTTCTAATATGATAGAAGAAAAAGGTGTTGTCGAAGTATTGAAGGCATGCTCTTTGCTAAAAAACAAAGGATTACAGTATGTTTGTAATTTTGTAGGGAAGTGGAGTACTGTGTCGAAAGAGCGTTTTGAAGGTTTAATAAAGGAACTAGGTATTGAAAAATGTATCAATTATTTAGGTGCTAAGTATGGAGAAGAAAAGGTTGAAGAACTTAAAAAGGCTGATGCATTAGTCTTTCCATCCTATTATCATGGTGAAACCTTTGGTTTGGTTTTGTTAGAGGCTATGGAATATGGAATGCCTTGCATAAGTACTTATGAAGGTGGTATTCCTTCTGTTATAAATGATGGTGAGACTGGCTTTTTGGTGCAGTCGAAAGATACTGAGGCTTTGGCAGACAAGATGCTTTGGTTAATAGAACACCAAGAAGAAGGATTGCTGATGGGAAAGAAAGGTAGAAATAGATTCTTAGATAATTTCACGTTAGATATATTTGAGCATAGAATGGCTGATATATTAAGCGCAGTTATTAAAACAAAAAACAATAATTAAAATTTATGGCAAGAAGCAAAATTTTAGGAATTGAACTTTTGAAATTTTTTGCGGCAGTAATGATAACAAATTCGCATTTCAAAGGACTATACATAGAACCATTTACTCCATTAGGAACTTTGGGCGCACCGGGTAATGCCTTGTTTTTCTTTATATCAGGTTATACTTTGATGTTAGGAAGAAAAGGTTCCTTTCCTGTATGGTATAAACGCAGAATCAGCAGAATATGGCCCTCTGTATTGGTATGGACAAGTTTAGTAGGTCCTTTATGCTTCGGTTTGTCACTAACATGGAAAGATATATGGCTTGCTGGTAACTATTGGTTTATACATTGTATAATTATTTATTATTTGATATTCTATTTCCTTATAGATTACATAGAAAGATACTTCTCAATAATTTTTGGTAGTAGTATAGCTCTTAGTTTGGTTTATTTTTTCGTAATGCCAGTCACTCATTTATCAATATATCAAGTAAGTTATCATTATATTTGTTTTTTAAGCATAATGTTTATGGGGGCTTATTGCGCTCTGCGTTATAATAGGGAAAATGAATTTAATAATAAGTTCTCTTTAGGCATTGCTCTGTTTTTGCTCTGTTTGTTTTATGCATTTCAGGCAATAGGTAAAGGGAGAACAGGATTACCATATTACATATCGATAATTTCTCTTCTTCCATTGCATGGCTTTATATATTATTTTTATAAAACATCCATGTGTGATTGGGTTGAAAAAATACTACAAATGAATTACGTTGGCAAACTTATACGTTTTATTGCGGCTTTAACTCTTGAAATCTATCTTGTGGGTTTTGTATTGTGTATAACATCTTTAAATGATATATTTCCATTTAATATAATTATAGTCTTTGGACTAATAGTGATAGTTGCTTATGTGGTAAAAGTCATCAGTAATTTTGTTGTTCAAACATTTGATAAAAATCCGTATAATTGGAAACAAATGGTTATTATAATTTGAAGATAAATACTCAAATTAGGGCTTATCTGGCTATAAAGGTGGTACGCCAAAACGGAGCATTAACGCATATATGAAATACAACAAAGAACATTGCAACATTCCCGGGTGCAACCATAGCATATATAGAAACTATATGTGCAAGGAACATTATGACTTTTATTTGACCAATGATAAATGCCGGAAAATAAGTGATAATGTTATTGCAGTATATGAAGGAAAAGGTTCTTGGAAGCAGAAAGCATTGGCTTTTAGAGACTATGTCGTTCATCATGCTTTGGATTATCCAATGATTCGGTACGAACATTTTCCGCTCGAACATGTGTTCTTGCTTGCTTTGCGTTGTTTTGATAAGCATGACAAGGAACGATGTTCTCGCGTGATTGAAGATTTCGATATTCCTGCCAATGAAAATATTGCAATGTTCAAGAGGATTGTGAATGTACAAAATGTAGATGATGTGAAGATTAAACCTGTTGAATTTTACTTGCTTTCTAAGCAAGAATTGATATCAGTCGTTCCTTTCCTAATCTTTATATTCTGCATTTTATTGTCTTATCTGTTGCTGCGTCTTACACAGCCCTGGACAGGAGAGTTCTTTGGAATGACATATCAAGAAACGGTTTGTTTGTATAAACAGGTATTGCCTTATCTTTTGTTGTTGATGTTGGTTCTTTGGAGCGGAATTAGATTGGCTTCATTTTACAATTACTTTGCTCGTAGAGCTTACAATTTGAGCTTGTTCGAAAATGTTGACGGCAATATCAATATGCTAAGTCAGATAAAATATGTAAAGGACAGAAAACTAAAAGCAAATTCTTATAAGTGTTCTCTTTTGGGCGGCTTGATAGGAATCAGTTCGTTAGTTGTATATAACTACTTCTCTAACTCTTCTTTCCATATATGTTCTTTTGCATTTATGCTAAGCGGGGTGATGATGGTGGCATCGCTGCTTTATGTCTACAACATGACTGTTTTGTATTTTCCTGTTTTTGAGGCATTAAAGCACTATAAGTTAAAAATCGATTTATATAACCCTGACCACAATGGTGGACTTGCCAAGATTCACAACTTTCTTTTTAAGACGTTCGTTTATAATGAAGGCCTGATTCTCATAGTCTTGTGGATTTGTTTTAAGTTCGCCAATGGGTGGGTTTGGTTTATTGTATCTCTGTTGTTTATAAAGAGGATAAACCATGCCAGATGGAGCGCAAAAATGTATATATCATCTCTGAAAGCTTTTTATAGAGCCAAAAAGGTTGAAAGGGAAAAGTTGCTCTTGCAGAATGATGACAAGGCTTTTGATAATGTTGAGAAACTGGACAAATTGTATGGAGTCAAGGTCTTGAAATATGTATGGAACATTGCCCTTATTGTAGTGTTACCATATTTAATCAACAATGCTGATGGCATCATAAAATGGATAGGAACACAAATTCCTATTATCTGGAATGCTGTATTGATAAGATGATGTTTTTGTTATATGCTTTTATTATTTTGCAATATTAAATCATGCTTAAGATATTAATCAATGCATACGCTTGCTCGCCAGGAATGGGGAGTGAGCCAGGTATGTCGTGGAATTGGGTGAGCAATCTTGCCAAGTTCTGCGAACTGCATATCATAACCGAGGGGGAGTTTCGTGAGAAAATAGAGGAAGTGGTGCCGACCTTGGAACAGGGGAAGAATATGCACTTCTATTATAATCCGGTGTCGGAGGAAATAAGGAGAATGTGCTGGAACCAGGGCGACTGGCGCTTCTATAAATACTATCGTGAGTGGCAGTGGAAAACGTATCTTATGGCGAAGGAGATTTGTTCTTCTGAGCATATTGACGTGCTGCATCAGCTGAATATGATCGGATTCCGTGAGCCGGGCTATCTCTGGAAGTTGTCGAAGGAGAACGGTGTGCCGTTTGTTTGGGGACCGGTTGACGCTAAGGACAAGTTCCCCGTAGCATACTTGGATGGGGCGAGCATAAAAACAAAGCTGTTCATGCGACTGAAGAACTTCCTCACTGGTATTCAGTTGAGATATTCGGGACGTGTGCTTAAGGCAGCTCGTCAGGCTTCGATTATATTCTCCGCTTCTTCAAACTCGCAGCGTTCGTTCAAGAAATATATGCACATCGATTCGCCATTGCTCAACGAAACCGGCTGCTACGTTCAAGAGCATCCCATTACGGACAAATCGCAAAAGGAGACTTTCGATGTGCTTTGGGTAGGCAAGATGGACTTTCGCAAGCAGTTGTCTCTGGCTTTACAGACCATGGCAGCTATCGGCGACAACAAGTTCAGACTGCACATCGTAGGTGGTGGCGATGCGGCTTTTTATCTGCAGATGGCTGAAGATTTAGGCATTGCCGACCAATGTGTATGGCATGGTGCTGTCAGTCACGACGAGGTGCAGAAGCTAATGCAATCGTCGGACATCTTCTTCTTCACCAGTGTAGCAGAAGGCACGCCGCATGTGGTGTTGGAGGCAATCGGCAACAATCTCCCCGTGGTATGTTTCGACACTTGCGGTCAGGGTGATACCGTGAACGACAATGTAGGCAGAAAGGTGGCTCTTTCCAATCCTGCGCAATCAGCCACCGAGTTCGCAAAGCTGCTTAACGATCTGGAGCATGACAGAAACCTGCTTAAGCAACTGTCGGAGAACTGCAAGCACAGACAAAACGAACTGTCGTGGGAGGAGAAAGCCAAAACGATGGTGGAGTGGTATGAGAAAGTAAAATTATAAAATGATGTTTCGATTAAAAGATTTAGATATACTTGGCAGCAAGGCGGAGCTTGCCGCGCTGCCTGAGGGCAAATTGCTTATCAATACGATTAATGCACATTCGTACAACACTGCACGTAAGGACGGGTTGTTCGCTGAGGCACTGACAAATGGTGATGTGCTCATTCCGGACGGGGTGAGCATAGTGAAGGCGTGCCGATGGATAAAGGCGAAGAGCCAACCGAAGGAACGTATTGCAGGGTGGGACTTGTTCGAGTTTGGAATGAACAAACTCGAAGAATGTGGAGTGAAGAATGTTTCCCGTGAGCGTCCGCTCACGATTATGTTCATGGGCAGCTCGCAGAAGGTGCTCGACCTGATTGTGAAGCGGGCGGCTAAGGTGTATCCGCATCTGAAGATTGTGACCTACTCGCCACCGTACAAGCCTGAGTTCTCGGAGGAGGACAATAAGGCTATCATTGATGCTATCAATGCTGCTGATCCTGACTTGCTATGGATTGGTATGACTGCGCCAAAGCAGGAGAAGTGGACTTTCTCGCATTGGGATGAACTGAATATCCACTGCCATGTAGGTACCATCGGGGCGGTGTTCGACTTCTTTGCTGGTACGGTGGAGGGTGCACCTATGTGGTGGCAGCGTCATGGTTTGGAGTGGCTTTATCGACTGCTGAAGGAGCCGAAGCGCATGTGGCGCAGGTATATAATTGGCAATGCGCTGTTCCTTTTCAATGTTGTCTTTCGCGAGAGATGGTAAAGGATATTTACTACAAATTCATACAATTCTCGCTTGGTATTTACGATGGTCGGGAGTTTGTTGACGGGTCGGCACTGATTGGCTTCGATTGGGAGCGTTTCTTTGGTTTTGCCAGGAAGCAGACGTTAGTGGGCATCATCATGGAGGGTATATCGAAACTGCCGAAAAGCGTGGCACCAACACAGAAACTGCTGATGAATTGGTTCATGGCGAGCCAGGGTATACGTCGACAGAATTGGATGCTAAACGAAGCCACCGTCGATATATATAATAAGGTGAGGGCTGCGGGCTACGACTGTTGCATACTGAAGGGACAAGCGAATGCTGCGATGTACCCAAATCCAGCTGCGCGTACCCCTGGCGATGTGGATATGTGGGTGAAGGCATCGCGTGAGGAGATACGTGCGTTGGCTCATTCGTTGGCAAAGGAAAATGGACGTGTGGACGAGGAGAGCTTCAGTCATATCGCCATCACTCTGAATGGTGTGTGCGTTGAGCTGCATTACACACCGGGCTTCATGGCAAACTTTGTGTATAGCCGTCGTTTACAACGATGGTTTGCGGATAGCATCGAGGTGCAGTGTCGCAATATGATTGCGTTGCCTGATGAGGCTGGTGAGGTAGCCTCCCCTACTCCTGCGTTCAATGCTGTCTATCAGTTGTACCACCTCTATCATCATTACTTCTATGAGGGTGTCGGACTACGCCAAGTGGTAGACTATTACTACGTAATTTTGAATTTTGAATTAGGAGTTTGGAATTGTCGCTTATGCGGTGAGGAGTTGAAGAATTGTGAATTGGAATTTCAAAACTCAAAATTGAATAATTCAAAATCGGCAAAGCCGATAATTCAAAGTTCAAAACTCAAAATTCAAAACTCGCTAAAGCGTCTCGGTTTATGGAACTTCGCTGGTGCGATGATGTATGTGTTGCATGATGTGATGGGATTGTCGGAGGAACAGATGATTGCACCGATAGACAAGACACGTGGACGGATGTTGCTTGACGACATTCTGCATGGTGGCAATTTCGGACATCACGACAAACGTCATGCGTGGGGACACGATGCTTATAAAGACAACGGCTTCAAGCATGGAGCGTTGGGGCATAATCTGTTAAGATTATACCGCGACGCTCGTCTGCTTAGATATTATCCTGCGGAGGCACTAAGCGAACCGCTATTTAGAATTTGGCATTTATTTTGGAGAATGCGAAATAAGAAATGCTGACGCAAGCTTTACTTGCGCCCTGCCTTCCATCCGCCTGTTCCGTAGCATCCCTGCTCTGTCACAATAACGACCTTATTGCCGTCGAGCACCTTGCGCGGACTATGCACCTTTGCGTCATTCGTTGCACCGTTGATAGCGGTCGGTTCGGTGACAACAAGGTGCATTGTTGTTTCTACCCCACTGTCGTATGTGGTGGCGGTGATGGTTGTCTCGCCTACGCTAAGGAGCGTAACGTAACCACCTGTGACGGTCGCAACGCTCTCGTTTGAGCTCTTCCAATGCAAGCGTTTGTCGGTAGTGGTCTTCGGCATGAATGTCGGGCGCAATCCAATATGGGCAACATCTAACGATACCGTCATCTCTTCCTCTGCAAAACTGATCGAACGCGATAGCTCGGGCTGCTTCTGCTCACACTTGCGATAGAGAAACGGCAGGGGCAGGGTCTTGGATGTGTAGAGGTTGAAGCGTGCGTAGCTGTTGTCGGGAGTGCTGTAGCGCATTGTGCCGTAAGCTTCGTTAGTAGGAGTAAGCGTTGCGCCTTCGTGATCAAGTGCTATATTCCACTCGGTTATGCCCTCGTTCCATGCCAACTTCTGCTTGCCTGTCGCACCAAGCTGACGACCGAATTGGTCGGTGAGGGTCCAGTGCTGCTGGTCGGCAGACTTGTTCAGTGTGAAGCGTAGCACATCTGGGCAGGTAACGTCAGCCGTTGAGGTCACCGACACTACATCGAGATAGTTTGTCTCGTCCATGCCGCCTAAGTCGGCAGCTGCCGATCCGTTGCGGTATATCATCACCTCGTCGCCCGCGCTGAGCGTGTTCTTCTTCGTGAGCTTCTCATACTGCCAGCCGAGCGGCGACTCCAAAGCTATGTCAGCCTCATCGTATTCGATAGTGATGGCATCGAGATACACCGAGCCTTCGCTCTTGCCTCCAGCCACAACGATGCTCATATCGTTGGTGGTGATGGCTGGTGCGTCTATCTGCTTCGTCACGTCGACATATACGCCGAGGTCTTTCGATACCCACTCGCCGAACCAGTCGGCACTGGCGAAGTCGACCGGTGCCAACGAGTAGAGCGTTGTGCCACCATCGTTGAGCGACACGCCCACTTGTCCTTTCTTATTGTTTGAGCACATCGAGAACGTGATGCTGCGCACCTTGCAGCCTTGCCATCCTTCGAGATAGAGCACTGCCTCGTGGTTGCGAGGTATCTGGTTGTAGCGGTTGCCCGTTGTTGCACCGAACTTGTTCTCGAAGTCTACTCGAGAGTTGCGTGGCACCGTTCCACATGCTGCTATCGCAAACTCTGCTGTCTGCTTGTTGTATTCAACGATTTTGTACATCACTTCTGCTGCATCCGCTGCAACAGAAATCGTAAGGAACGCTGCTACAGTCATTGCCTTACGCACAATACCCATCAGATTTTTCATATCCTTGTTTTTAGGCTTTTAGGCTGAGTGGTATGGGCAAGATGCCCATACCTCCTACCCTTTTTGCTTTTACTCTTTTACTTTTCCTGCAAAGGTACTGCTTTTTTATGTTTTCTGCTAAAAATCCATTATCTTTATAAAAAGTGTGCCTTCTATGTTTCTCGCGTAGAAACATAGAAGGCACACACTCTTTATTGCATTTACAAGGTTACAGCCACGCTCCGAAGCGTGGCTGCGGCAGTGGTGCCGAGAAGTAATAGTTCTGATCGTTGGCACTGTCGAGGAAGTTCACCCTCTTCATGCCGAAGAACGGGATGCCGTTCGGGAAGATGCGCGCAAAGTCGGTCACACCGCCCGAGAGAGCGGGGCTACCCTGCTGCAGGTCGAAGTTCCACGCCTTATCGAAAGCAAGCGGAGCGCCCTTGTCGGGGTCGTCGACCTCGCAGTTGATGTCCATGCCGGCGTTCTGCTTGAAGAGCTTGAAGAGCGGATAGAACTGGCCTGCTGTGGCGCTCTTTATGTCTGTGTCGAACCAGATGCCGAGCGAAGCGCCCTTTGCCATCTGCTCCACGCCGGTAGCGGTAGAAGCGTAGTAGTAGTTGGGCGTGAGACGGCTGTGCTCCATGTCGGCGCCGTCCTGCTTGGGCTGCTTCAGACCGAAGCGCGAGTCGTAGCAGAGGTTGTTCACGAACACCGGTCGCGCAGCCTTCTCCACCCATACCGAACCGCCCTTCTTATTCTTCGAGCGTCGCCAACCGCAGTCGACGATGGTATTGTTGTAGACAGTCATGTCGGTGAGTGGCACCACCTCGCTGTTGCCGGCGTTGGAGAGCTTAAAGGCGTTGGTGCAGGCGTTGTATATCACGTTGTTGGCTACGTCGAGCTGGCAGCCCGCCTTCACGTTGATAGCCTCGCCGCCGTCGGCAGCGTTGCCCGAATCAGCGAAGATGTTGCCAGCAATCACGCCGTTGCCGCCCGTGAAGTAGGTCTGGTCGTTGTAGTTGTCGTGGAAGAAGCTGTTGGCGATGACAAACTTGCCGTTGACGTTGCAGAAGTGGAAGGCCGGCACGCCGCCGTCGATGGTGGTCTTGAAGAGCTTGTTCTGGAACGATGCCGACGACTCGGTAGGCGTGGCACCGGCGTAGGCTATGTCTACATGGTTGAGCACCACTTCCTCCGAGTTGTAGCCACAGATGATGCCGCCCCAGGCTTCGGGCTTCTTGCGGTCGGAGGTGAAGGTGACGGGCTTCTCGGCTGTACCGAGGCAGTAGAGGTTGCCCAACACCACCACTTCTACAGGCACTTGCACGTCAGCCTTGCACGTCACCGTCACGCCAGGCTCTATATAGAGCGATGTGCCGACGGGTATCTCTACGCTCTCGCTCAGCGTGGTGTCGTTCGACCACACGAGCGAGCCTACAGGATACTCCGCCACGGCGGTCTTTATGACGTTTGTAGAACCTTGGTTGGCGTTGCCGTTGTTGCCTGCATAATCGTACGGATTGATGTTGTCGTTCTCGCAAGACGCTGAGAACATTGCCGTTGCTGCAGCGAGCAGCATACCGGCCATTGTGTTTATTTTCTTCATTGTATGATGTTGTTATGGTGAGGTGGTGGGGTGGTGAAATGGTGAGGTGGTGAGGTGGTGAGGTGGTGAGGTGGTGAGATGGTGAGATGATGATAAAATCAGAGCTTGTAGCGCACGCCGAGCAGGAAAGTTCTGCCGTAACGGTATGTGCCAACGATGGTCTTGTCGCTCTTCTGTCCTTCATACTCGAGGTTGCTTTGGTTGACGGTCTTGAGGTATCGCTCGCGCTTTGCGTCGAGCAGGTTGTTGGCCTTGAAGAAGAGCGAGATGCCGTTGTGGAACTTCTTCTCTGCGCTGAAGTCGAGTCCGAACATCGCCTTGTCCCACTGGTCGGCGTCCTTGAACGGCGACACAAGTGCGAGTTTCGTGCCGGTGAACGAGACTGCAAGCTGTGCGTTCCAACCATGTTCGGTGTCCTTGTAGAGCAGGGAGAGATTAGCTGTGTGCGGCGCCTGGTTCACGAGCGGACGAGTCTGCGTTACGCCCGTCTTATACTCTGCGCTGCCTTCCTTGTACTGGCGCTTCGAAGTGGTAATCTCCGAGTGGGTGTAGGTGTAGTTTGCCTTCACACCAAAGTGGCGTATGTACTTTATCACGTCAATCTCGAAGCCCATGTTCTTCGCGTTGCCCAGGTTGGCGGGCATGTAGTAGGCGTCTGTTCCGGCGCCGATTTTGCCGTCCGACGTAACGAACACCTGTTCTATCGGGTTCTTCAGATACTTATAGAAGACGCCTGCGAGAATCTGCTCTGTGCTCGACGGGAACCACTCCCAGCGTAGGTCGATATTGTCGATGCGGGCGCGTTTCAGCTCAGGGTTTCCCTTCTCCTGATACTCCTCGCCCTGTATCTGGTAGGGCACAATCTCGTAGAATCCAGGTCGGTTGATAGAACGGTAGTAAGAGAGGCGCACGTTCATCTTCTTTGTCGGTGTCCACTTCACTGAAGCCGACGGCAGATAGTCCCAATAGCTCTGCTCACCCACCTGCCCCATGTTGCGGAAGTGCTGCAGCATGGTGTATATCTGGTTGGTATGTTCGGCGCGTAAGCCCACGTTCAGCTCTCCGAGAGCGCTGCTCAGCGTAGCCATAGCGTAGACTCCGCCGATGTGCTCCTTCGAGTCGTAGTTGAGCTGAGACGCCTGCGAGTAAGGTGTCTTGCATACCCAATCGACGTTGGCGAACTGGTCGTATCCGTTGCCGTCGAGCTGCTGCGATATGTCAGCCGGGTTGAAGACGTACGAGTAGTAGCGGTTGCTGCGCTCCTTGCGGCGATACTGCGCTCCAACCTTCCACAAAGCGTCCAGCTTGTCGCCGAAGCGTGTGTCGTAAGCGAGGTTGATGTAGCCCGCCCAGTCGGTATCCTTGTTGTGCTGGAAGCGGCGTTCCGCACTCTTAGGCAGCGTCTTCAGGATGTTCTTCTCCTGGCTCCATATGTCGCCCGACACGGCGTCGCCCTCAGCGCCAGCACTACGACCAACGGTGTTGGTAAGCGTCACGTATGTGCGGTCGGGGTCTTCGGCTCTTGCCTGCGAGAACACGCCCGACCAGTCGACCGTGAAGCGGTCGGTCAGATGGTGCGTGCCCTTGAGGTTGGTGGCGAAGATGCTCTGCGTAGAAGAAGTGGAGCGCAGCTCGTCGTCCTGCGTGTACGAGTCGGCACTGATATACTCGGTGTTCACGCTGTTGTTGTAGCGCACGCCCTTCGAGTTGGTACGCACGTACATGTTGTACCATTCGAGCTTGTGGTTCGAGAGCGAGATGTCGAGCTTTGCGTGCAGCCCCGCCGTGAAGTCGTGTATGCTGTAGTAGCGGTGGTTAAGCGTAGAGATATACATAGCCTGTTCGCCCGACGCCATCTTCACCGAGTTGTATGTACGCTCCGTGCCACGGAAGGTGTTCTGCACACTTCCGGCAAGCATCACGCCGATACGGTTGTTCCAGAAACGGTCGCCTACGCTAAGACCGCCGATGAAGTTGGGCGCCGGCGTAGCATGGCTCTTCAGCTGCACCGGTCCGTTCCTGAAGTCGGAAGCCGAAGCCTTATAGTCTGAGCCGAACGCCTCGTAGGGCGAACGGTGAGTATAGTCGGAGCGGTTGGTCGTGAGATAGTCTCTTGCGCCGCTCCAGAAATAGTCGCTCATGCCTACGGCGGCGTTAG